>Ga0302227_10001879_pt1 | contig 15159 bp, 10 predicted proteins | sample II_Palsa_N1_1_FD_193525 | JGI IMG/M metagenome (GOLD analysis project Ga0302227, IMG submission 193525) | Peat permafrost microbial communities from Stordalen Mire near Abisko, Sweden - II_Palsa_N1_1 | ecosystem: Environmental > Terrestrial > Soil > Palsa > Peat permafrost | place: Sweden...
CTGGCCTACAAAATCGCCTTTCAGATATTTATGGTAACCGGCAATGGCTATCATGGCGGCATTGTCGGTGCAGTATTCCATTTTGGGTATAAAGCAGTTCCAGCCGTTTTTGGCGCCCATGGCCTGTAAGCCCTGCCGCAAGCCCGTATTGGCCGATACGCCGCCCGCCAAAGCGACATCCTTAATGCCATACTCATCTGCCGCTTTTTTTAGCTTGTTCAGCAGTATGGTAGCTATCCGGTGCTCAACCGAAGCACAAATATCAGCCATATTATCCTGGATGAAATCGGGGTTCAGCTTCACATTATTTTGTATAAAATATAAAATGGAGGTTTTTAAGCCACTAAAGCTAAAATCAAGCCCCGGTATTTGCGGTTCAGGGAATTTATAGGCATTGGGGTTACCCAGGCGCGCGTATTTATCTATCAGCGGGCCACCCGGATAGGGTAATCCTAAAATTTTGCTGGTTTTATCCATCGCCTCGCCTGCGGCATCGTCGGTAGTTTGGCCTATTACCTGCATATCAAAGTAATCCTTTACCAAAACTATCTGCGTATGCCCGCCCGATACGGTAAGGCATAAAAACGGAAATTGCGGTTTGTTATCGCCAATAAAATGGGCCAGCACATGCGCCTGCATGTGGTTTACCTCAATAAGCGGCAGGTTTTTAGCCAGCGCGAAGGCCTTGGCAAACGATACGCCTACCAGCAGCGAACCCAAAAGTCCGGGGCCGCGCGTAAAAGCCACCGCATTGATATCATTTTTGTTTACTTTTGCGTTGAATAGTGCTTGTTGAACTGCAGGAACGATATTTTGCTGATGAACCCTTGAGGCAAGTTCAGGAACAACGCCGCCGTAAGCTTCGTGGATGGTTTGATTGGCAATCACATTGCTTAATATAACCCCATCGGCACATATCGCGGCGGAGGTATCATCACAGGAGGATTCGATGGCAAGTATTACAGGCACGTTGTTAATTATTGATTTATTGAATTACTGAATTATTGATTTATCGAAGGAATAGGTTATTTGTTCGCATGGTTAAACCATATAGCGTAAACGGTGTTAAAACATTCAATAAATCAATAATTCAGTAATTCAATAATTAATCTGCAAAGTTATTAAAAAAGTACTCAAAATAGTATTAGGCATAGTGCTGGTTGTTTTTATGATGATCAGCATACTTTTGCTTGTTTTTCAATACCAGCCGGTGCAAACCTGGGCGGCAAAAAAAGCGGCGGCCTTCCTGTCGAAAAAACTGCATACTACAGTTAGTATCAAAAGCCTGTATATCGAGCCTTTCTCGTCGGTTGTGCTAAAGGATCTTTACGTGCTCGATCTGCATAAAGATACCCTGCTCAATGCACCCAAACTCAAGGTTGACATAAACGGATTCTCACTTTTTCATAGTATTGAAAACCGTGTGCTCGATCTTAGCCTTATAAAGCTTGATAACGGCTCCGTTTATTTAAAAAAACAAAAGGACAGCACCTCCAACCTTAAATTCATTATCGATTATTTCAGTTCGCCCGATACTGCCAAATCAACGGGCAAGCCCTGGCAGGTGATATTTGAAAAAATAGCTGTCAATAACCTTCATTTCCGTTATAAAAACCAATTGGTTGATACAGTTATCAATGGCGTTAATTTTGATGATATTGACATTAAGCACTTCAGCGCGGTGGTTAATAATATGGATATTGTACATCACCTGTTCAAAGGCGAAGTACATAACCTTACTTTTCACGAAAAAAGCGGTTTTTATGTAAAAAATCTGACCACTAACGCCACAGTTGATACCGACCAGATACTTGCTCAAAAGCTCTTTATATTGACGCCAAAATCCAGTATCCGCAACTATTTTCACATGAAGTTTAAATCGTTTGATGATTTTGAGGATATTGAAGATAAGGTGTATATGGAGGGCAATTTTATTAATTCGCGCATCTCATCAAGCGATATTGCCTATTTTACCAGCGGGCTTGAGCGCGTTAAGTTCGATTTAGGGGTTGATGGGCGAATAAAGGGCCTGGTGAATAATTTAAGTGCTAAAAACCTGCTGGTAACCGGCGGGCAGGCCACTTATATAAGGGGCGATTTCAGGCTAAGGGGCTTGCCCGATTGGGACAATACCTTTTTGGAACTGAACTTTCAGCAGATAGCCACTAACAAAAAGGACCTTGATTTCCTGATCAGTAATTTTAGCGGCGGCAGGAGTGCCAAAACGCCGGATATCATCTCCAAATTTGGCAATATTAACTTTGCGGGCAGGTTTACCGGCCTCCAAAATGATTTTGTAGCCTACGGCGAATTTAAAACCAAGCTGGGGAGGTTCGATTCGGATATCAACCTGAAATTTAATAAAGCTGGCACGCCATCATACAGCGGCAAACTGAATACCTATAACTTTGATATAGGCAGTTTGCTGGATCAAAGCATACTTGGCCGCACCACCCTATCGGCCAATGTTAAAGGCAGCGGGGATGACCTTAAAAACTTAACGGAAGCCGTAGATGCCAAAATAGCTTACCTCAGCTTTAAAGGCTATACCTATAATAACCTTACCGTGAACGGCACCTTTATAAAAAAGGTGGCTAATGCCAAAATAGGCATTAATGATAAAAACATTAAGCTCGATCTGGATGGCATTGTTAACCTCAATCCCGCTTTGCCGGCTTATGCTTTTACCGCCAACATTAACAATGCCCGTTTACATACCTTAAAACTGCTGGATGATACTATCACCTTAACCACCCAGTTAAAAACCAATTTTTCGGGCAACAGCCTTCAGAATATGGAGGGTGAGATAGCCCTGGTATCTACACGAGTGGTTGACCCGCGAAATAATTATATCATCGATTCGGTCGATCTTTCGGCAAGCGGCATGGGTAGTGAAAGGCTTATCTCGCTAAAATCAGACGTTGCTAACGGCAGCCTCAAGGGGAGTTATGACCTGGCTACCCTGCCTTCGTATTTTAAAACCATTGTTAAAAAATATATTCCTTCGCTGCAAACAACAATAGTTACGCCCAAGCCGCAAAACTTTGAGTTTAACCTGGCCATAAAAAACATTGATCCGCTTTTGGCCATTTTTGTGCCTGATCTGAAAATTCCAGACCAGGGAACCTTTACGGGGATATTCAATTCGACAGATAAAACGGCCACGCTGAACGGCTATGTTAAAACCATACAATATGGTAAAATACTTTTTCATGATCTGATTATTGATGAAAGCACCAGCGATGCGCAACTGGGGCTTAACGTATCATTAAGCAGGATAGACCTTACCGATAGTTTGTTTATAAAGAACATTGATGTTTCGAACGCGCTTAGGAATGACAGCCTGAACTTTAACGTTAAGCTGGCCGATAAAGACGCTACCAACCAGCTCGATCTGTACGGGCTGGTGGAGTTTGGGCGCGATACTACCGCCAAGTTGAAGCTGCTGCCATCGGATGTTATACTGGAACATGAGGATTGGAAGCTGCAGGACCAGGTACGGGTAAAGTTTTCGAACGGCAAAACGCAGATCTCGGGCTTTCAATTATCAAACGGGCCGCAAAAGGTAAAGATTGACGGTTTTATATCTCCCGACCCTGCCGACCAGCTCAAAATGACCTTTGAAAAGTTCAGTATGAGCACTTTTGACCAGCTGACCAAACTATCGGGGGTATTGTTAAAGGGTTCGCTTAATGGTGGTATTACTTTTACATCACTCACCAAATCGCCGGGTATCGACGCGCAATTGGGGATTGACTCGCTGATGATGAATAAAACACTGGTGGGCGATGTGAAAATAGCATCGGGCCTTGATAATGAGCAGAAACAGGCGCGGGTAAAACTAAGCATTCACAACCGGGGTACCGAAACCATGAATATCGACGGTATTTATTCGCTGGCAAAAGATTCAGACAGTAACGCGCTCGATTTTAACGTAAAGATGGATCATGCCGAAACCATCATATTTGAGCCTTTTATAAAGGACCTGGTTTCCAACCCTAAAGGTACCATATCAAGCGATCTGAAACTGAGCGGCCCTATATCAAAGCCCGAATTAAACGGCAACGTAACCCTGGATAATACCAGTGTTAAGGTTATTTACCTGGGCACAACCTATACCGTTAGCGATAAGCTCAGCGTAAACAACAGTGTTATCAACATCAATAACATGGTGCTTAAAGATAGCCACGGCGGCACCGGAACAGTTAACGGCAAGGTTGATTTGAATAACCTGAACGACCCGGATATTGAAGCCACCGTAGTTACCAAAAACCTGATGGCTTTGAACACCAAGTTTAAAGATAATCACCTGTATTATGGTACCGCTTTTGGCACGGGTACGTTTTCGTTCAACGGGCCGGTTAATAACATGAAAATTGATATTAAGGCGCATACCGAAACCGGCACTGTTTTTAATATCCCGCTAAATACATCATCAACCGTGGGCGATTATGATTTTATAAACTTTGTAAGCCACACCGATTCTGCCAAAACAGTAAGCAAGCCCAAAGCATTTGACGGGGTAACCTTAAATTTAGACCTCACCGTTGATGAAAAAACCACAGTAAAGATAACTACCGATTACGGCGTGCTGGAAGGCAGCGGGATAACCAATAACCTGAACCTGAACATCAACAGCCTGGGCGATTTTAATATGTTCGGCGACTTTTTAATATCATCAGGTAAATTTGAGTTTACGGCCAAAAACTTTATCAGCAAAAACTTTGTGGTGAACCAGGGCGGCACCATCCGCTGGACGGGCAACCCATCAAACGCGCAGATAAACCTGAATGCCATTTATGAGGTACGTACCGATGTGGCCAACCTGTACTATGCCGCCGGCCAGGCGCCGCCAAAGGGTAGTGAGGAGGAACTGGTGCAAGCCGAGCTGATCATCACCAAATCGCTATTGCAACCAAGTATCGACTTCGACTTTAATTTCCCTACCGATCCATCCATCAAGGATAACCTGGGCACCTATCTGAGCGATTATAATAACCGCAGCACCCAGGCTTTAAGTATAATTGTGCGCCGTAATTTTGCATCGGGTAACGCCAGCAGCTTAACCAACCAGGTATTGGGTACCGCCGGCGACGCGGTGAGCGAGTTTGCATTTAATAAGCTAAATACCTTTATTTCGCAATCAAATATTAAAAATTTCGATCTTAGCCTGCGCTCGTTTAACGATGCGAGCGCCACGTTCCGTTTATTGGATGACAGGCTGGTGCTTAACGGCAGCTTGTTTACCAATAACGGCAGTAATGATCTGTTCAATAACAACTCATCCAGCCTGTTCAACTCCAACTTTAATACGCTTACCAAAGATTTTGAGGCACAATACCTCATCAGGAAAGACGGCAACCTTACCGCCCGTTACTCCTACCGGGTTTTAAATACCACCACTCTAAATATTATTGACCAGCTGAGCGTGCAGTATGTAAATGGCGTGGGCCTGGTTTATCAAAAGGATTTTGACACCTTCGGGGAGTTTTTCAAAAACTTTTTTGGGCGCAACAGCAATAAAAAAACACCTGTAAAACCGGCTAATCCCACTGATACGCCTGTACTGAATGATAACAAAACATCACCCGGTGGCAGTACCAGTGGTACAAATGATAAGCCTGACGGCAGCGAAGATCAATGATCGCGCAAAATAGCGTGATCCATTCTATCGCGTTTGGTTTTAAGGTAAGCCTCGTTATGCGGGTTCGGCGCAATTTCGATAGGCAGGTTTTCCACCACTTCGAGCCCGTAACCTATTAAACCGGCCCTTTTTTTAGGATTATTGGTTAATAAACGCATTTTTGATACACCCAGGCTGCGCAATATCTGCGCGCCGATGCCGTAATCGCGCTCATCCATTTTAAAGCCTAACTTTATATTGGCATCAACCGTATCAAAACCATTCTCCTGCAAGTGGTAGGCTTTCAGCTTATTTATAAGCCCAATGCCACGGCCCTCCTGGTTCATGTAAACAATTACGCCTTTACCGGCCTTGTTGATTATCTCCATAGCTTTGTGTAGCTGCGGGCCGCAATCGCAGCGGCAGGAGCCAAAAATATCGCCGGTAACACATGAACTATGCACGCGCACCAAAACCGGCTCATCGGGCTCCCAGGTGCCTTTAACCAGGGCTATATGATTCTCTCCGGTGTTTATCTGCGTGTAGGCTATCATATCAAAATCGCCCCACTCGGTAGGCATTTTCACGGCAACCTCGCGGGTAACCATTGATTCGGTAGCCAAACGATAGGTGATCAGATCTTTTATAGAGATGATCTTCAGATCCAGCTCCTTTGCCAGTATCAGCAGATCGGGCAGGCGCGCCATTTCACCATCCTCTTTCATTATCTCGCATATAACACCGGCAGGTTCAAAACCGGCCAATACGGCCATATCAATAGCCGCTTCGGTATGCCCTGTTCTGCGTAAAACGCCGCCGTCTTTAGCTATCAGCGGGAATATATGCCCGGGCCTGCCCAGGTCTTCGGGTGTTGTTGCCGCATCAATAAACGATAATATGGTTTTTGAACGGTCGGACGCGGAAATACCGGTAGTACAGCCATTCAGCAGATCAACCGAAACCGTAAAATTTGTTTCGTGCGAAGTAGTATTGTGGCTAACCATCGGCTCCAGGTTCAATTCGCGGGCACGTTGTTTGGTTATTGGGGCGCAAACCAGGCCCCGGCCGTATTTAACCATAAAATTTATAGCCTCGGGTGTAGCGTTACGGGCGGCGGTTAAAAAATCACCTTCGTTTTCCCTGTTTTCATCATCAACCACTATAATAGTTTTACCCGCCTGTATGGCTTCTATGGCTTCTTGTATCGTATTTAACATTTTTAGGTACTTTCTTTTTGATGGGGCTTTGTTAAGATAAATAAACCCCGGTATTTAAATTATACAAATTTAAACCATAATAAAATTAAACGGGTCGGCGCTTTGTAAAATCAGCGGCCGGGCGAGGCTTCTTTACGCTTAAATACTTTGTTAATAAAGCGTTTGTACACCTCCATATCAAACAAGGCGGAGTCGGTTGCGGCTTTGTAGGAAAGAAACAGCCCTATGGGCGTTAAAACAATTATCGCTATCCACATACCAATTATGGGCGATACATTGCCATCTTTTACAGATTTTTCGCCTATGGTTGATATGATGTAGTAGATGAGGAAGAAGGCCACTGAAACCACCACGGGCAAACCCAAACCGCCTTTACGAATGATGGCCCCCAGCGGCGCACCAATTAAAAACAAGGCAAGGCAAACTGCCGACAGGGTGAATTTTTTTTGATACTCTACTATCGACAGGCGGATATTATGTTGATTATCCTTGTTCCTGTCGGAATTTTCCTTCATCATGGCTTGTACCGAACGCGCCTCACTTGCTCCATTGGTTATGGCCTCCAGCTGATCGTTCAGCTTTAAGCTGCTTAACGCGCTTTTATTAACCGGGAAAATGGCTTTTACCGTAGCCGACTTTTTAGGCATAGAGAAATAGCGCATATAAGGCGTAAGCATGTGGTATTCGGCCAGGTCCGAGCTGTCAATAGTGCGCTGGGTAGCTATTTTGTATTGCTTTAGCTGTTTAATATCCATCATCTGGAATGCGGATTTGAATGCCGATTCATTCGTACGTGTTAATTTAAATGCCGAAAGATCAAACTTTTGTTCGGTTTCTTTAAACCGGAAACGGGTCATGGTTTCGCGCGAATTGGAATTCGACTGGCCCGCGCCTTCTTCATACCGCACGCCATCCTTCAGTTTTAACACCAGGAAACGGTCGCCTGGAGAACGGTACATCTTGCCTTCCTTGGCAAACATAACGTTGGTATTGTTATTCATTTCATCTTTTTGGTAGATGATGATGCCGTATAAGGTTTGCCCGTCGGGGTCTTTATGTTCCACGCGGATGGTATAACCCGGAAAACTATTGCTGAATACGCCCTCGGGCAATAAGGTGGCCGAGCGCTGCTGCCTTACATCGTACAATAAGGAATAATATTTAAGATTGGCTACCGGCAGCATATAATCAGAAAACAGGAAGGCCGCCACACTTAATACCGATACGATGATAACCATGGGGTACATGGCCCGTGTTAATGATATTCCGGCTGATTTGATGGCCACCAGCTCATAATTTTCGCCCAGGCTACCGTAGGTCATGATGGTGGAGAGCAGTACCGACAGGGGCAGCGCCATAGACACGTTGTAGGCCGATGCATACATCATCAGTTCCAGAACAATGTACCAGGCAAATCCTTTTCCGATGAGGTCGTCGATGTATTTAAATAAAAATAGCATCAGCAACACAAACATTACTATGAAAAAGGTAACTATAAAAGGCCTTACAAAGGATTTAAGCAGTAAAAGATGAATCTTTTTCACGGTTCAAAAATAGAGAAAATTAAGCTTTCTCAGGCACCCAATACGCTAATAAGGTATTCGATCTGGTTATCCCATATCAGCTTTCGCTCGGCTATGGTATCTTCCGTGGCAAAATCGGTTATACTTAAAGCAACATCGTTGGTGAGCTCATCCTGTAAAATTTCCATCTCAAAAAAGCATTGCGGCTCATCATCAATCCACTTAAACCTAACCAGCTTATTCTCTTTTAAAAACAGCAGCTTGGCTTTTTGCTGTTCATCGTCCCACGTAAAAGTATAAACCTGGTCCCTTACGCTAACATCATCAGCAAACCACTGGGTTAAGCCATTTGATTCACTTAAAAAGCTATACAAGATGCGCGGAGATGATTTTATTTCATACTCAATATTAAATTTTTTCTTTTCAGACATACAGGTTTATCAATAGAACAATGGGGCTAAGCTGTAAATGTTAACATTTTTTCTAAAGAAAACGAATTTCTGCTATATTTGCAAACCTTTTTAAGGCGGGTTATTAACATTATAGCAGGCCTGAGTTTTTTATAAACGATAAAGGGGATGTTTTATTTTACGGCGGGGCAGCCTGCTGATGTGAAATAAAATATTAACCACACCATACGGCGGGGTAGCTCAGATGGTTAGAGCGCAGGATTCATAACCCTGAGGTCGGCAGTTCGATCCTGCTCCCCGCTACTAAATCGGCAAAAGCCTTGAAAGTCGAACTTCTCTATTGAGAATCAAGCACTTTCAAGGCTTTGTTGTTTTTTTACGATTGATCTTAAATTGTAAAAAAAAGTAAATAATTGATATATAGATATTTATGCGTTCGATCCTGCTTCGATTAACTGAATCGGCATAATTTATAATATACTGACTATAGCTGAAAAATATCGATCAGTTAAAATAGATCCTTTCCCAATCAAACAGGTTTTTTATAAAACGATTCAGACTCAGTTTGTAAACAACCAAGATATTGGCTGTAATAATTTATTTAAATAGCATTTTTTATGTAACAAGGGGTGTAATACTTAGTCGAATAAACAAAATAGCTGTCTATATTGAGCCCTTGCGGATCTAAAGCAGGGGATTGACATATTTATCCATCTTTATTATTCCATGAAAATTCACGCTGCCTTAATTTTTACCGTTTGTTCCTTGTTTAATCCGAAACCGCAACCAAGTTTCGACACATTTACCCATAGCTTTGTTAATGGTTACCATGCTCTTCCTATACCAGGATTAGCAAATGGCTACATCGATGATCTGCACGAGATAGAACCAAAGGACACCATCAAAAAAGAAATTGCATTTTTTAATAGTATCAAAGATCAATTGCATCAATATAAACTGTCTACACTTTCAACCGCTCAGCAGCAGGACTATCTTCAGATAAAGTTCGAAACGACGATGAACCTGGAAAGGCTGGAATTGGAAACAAAATGGTTAACCTATTCTCCGGCGACAGTGCCCGACAATAATATAGCTGCAATTCCAGACGGCAAAGCATGGTACGCTTATCTGTTAAAGAGGTGGCTGGGTGCAGATGTTACTCCGGATGAAATTTTTAAGTTTGGATTGAATGAAGTAGATGATGCAAACAAGCACATAAACCTTATTCGCCGGCAAACAGGACTGGATTCAATTGCTTTTTACCGTAAAATTAACAGCGCCGAATTTTTGATAAATGATCCGGAGATTATTCAGGAACGTTTTGAACAGACCCGGGAAAATATAAACAGCAGGTTGAACGTCTTGTTTTACCCCCATCAAATTCCGGTAGTAAAAATTAAACAGGGGCCCAAAGAATTGGTGGTGCACACGCCTGGTTTTTACAGAGACGGAACATTTTATTATAATTTATCCGGTAAGCCCTATAACAGCAGGCAGTTCGGATGGCTTTTTCTTCATGAAGCGATACCGGGGCATCATTATCAAACTTCCATAAATGAGAAGGAGCCGCATAGTAACGTGCAGGACCTTTTTTTTTACGTAGGTTCTGCTGAAGGATGGGCGGCCTACGTGGAAAGATATGGTAAGGAACTTGGTGTTTACAAAACGCCTTATGATGAGCTAGGCCACTGGGAATGGGACCTGGTAAGGGCGGTAAGAATCCCAATGGATATTGGAGTGAATTATTATGGATGGACGGACCAGCAAGCGCTGGCGTTTTGGAAAAAGCATGTAAATAATCAGGATGACATTGCCATGCGCGAAATTCAAAGGGTAAGGCACTGGCCGGCTCAGGCCATTACCTACAATTACGGTGCTGCACAAATAGCCCAATGGAAAGCCGCATTACAGGTAAAATTAGGAGATAAGTTTAATATAAAGGATTTTCATGAATGGGTTCTGGCAAACCTTTCATTGCCGTTTGCCATCGCTAGAGAGGGTGTATTTAAAGAAGCTGCATTAAAAACCAGCAACTAGGCCATTTTTTTTAGCGATACAGAAAATAAAGCCCAATACGCTTTGAACCGGTCATTTTTTTGTAGATATAGGTTTGATATTTAGAATTGTTTAAAGGTGCCAATTGTGCCCCCCTGATTCTCCAATGAAAGGATTAAACCCCATCAACTTTTTCAATTATATTTTTCGCATTTATAATCGCCTCAACATCATTAACAAAAGTCGACCGATTGCGTGTCCCTTCTACTTTTAAGTCAAAAACCTCAAGTCGAAAGATTTGAGGCTTTAATGAGCTGTAACCCCACAGTAAAATTTTAATGACAGATAATCCTATTGTCTATTACTATCGTAGATTTGCTATAACAAAATAAGAAATTTAAACCATCTGCTATGATCAAAAAATATTATTGCCTCTCTTTGTTAATTTTCAGCTTTTCACTCCTAACAGCCCTTTCTGGTTTTGCCCAATCGAACATGTTGGCAAAAGGAGATGCAGCGCCTGTATTTACTGCTCAGGCCAGCCTGGCAGGTAGTGAATTTAATTTTTCATTAAAAGAATCCCTTGCCAAAGGGCCGGTTGTAGTCTACTTCTATCCTTCCGCCTATACTGGTGGCTGTGATGCGGAAGCTCATGCCTTCGCTGAAATGAAGGATAAATTTACAGCGGCAGGAGCTACCATTATCGGTATATCTGCAGACGATATTCAGCGGCTGAATAAATTTTCTTCCGATCCAGCTTACTGTGCAGGCAAGTTCCCCGTAGCTTCAGACGCCGACGGCAAAATTGCAGCATCCTACGGCCTAATTATGGCAGCCGGAAGGGCCGGAATTAAAGACGCGCTGGGCCAGGACCTTACACACGGTTTCATCCCGCGTACCACTTTTGTGATTGATAAAGAAGGTAAAATTGTGGCCGTCTTTTCATCACAAACCGATCACATTTCACCTGCCGACCATGTTGAAAAGTCGCTGGCGATTGTAACAGGGCTATAATTTGCGGGCCTGAGTTCAAATTTCGAAGTCGGCGACTTCAAAACGAATATGCCTGTGGACTTTGTGTACACTTTATGTAGCTATTTAAAGTTCTTAAATCCACCCAAAAGGTCGTAGGTTTGTAGCGTTCCCGCTACCCAGAAATAAGGCAGTTACGATACAAAGTAGCTGCCTTTCTTTTTTTCTGTTAACGTATTGTTAACGGGTTCTTTGCTCGACTTTGGCTTGATTAATAATCAATCGAATTAAAAAGAAAATCATACGAGTATCTATCTTAAAGATACTTCGGAGCATAGCGGCGCCGATGACTTTATTGTAAGCCACCAGTGCCGATTACCGCTCCTGCGGTTAAAATCTGTGCTAAGTAGCCTGGGTTTATTTAATCGCCAGCAAGTCTACTTTTTCGATTATCGGGCTGGTAGCCAGCAACTCAGGTGCTTTAGCCATCAGTGCTTTGGCGATCTCGCCGCCCAGATGCGCGTTGCGGCCGGCCTCGTCTGTAAAGGTGTCGAAAATGCCGAAAGTGGATACCCCGATTTGAAGAGCGTACCAACGCACAGTTTCTGTTTCGGCTTGAGCCAAAGGTAAAGCGCTTTTTATAAAATCAGCAACTTCCTGTTCTTTACCAGGTTTAGCTTCCAGGCGTGCGAGTAATGCAAATTTTTCCATGATGTTTATTTGTTGAATGTGTTAAAAAAACCGCCAATCAGGATCAACCCCTATGGCAGATGGTAAAACTACCCAACCCACCTCTCAAAAAAGATGAACTGGTTCACAAAAAATGCTTCCCGGAAAAATGCGTTAATTTGTAATTTAATACTATGGAAGACCTTTCGCCCTTCATCGAAAATATAAATCATAAGACCCGCCTTTCACCTGAAAATATAGAGCGGCTGACCGCTGCGTTCCAGGTGGTGAAAGTCAAAAGAAAACAATTGCTCATCCAGCCCGGCTTTGTTGCCAAATACCGGATTTATGTGTTGAAAGGCGCTTTTCATTCTTATGTGATAGATGATAAAGGAAACGAACATACGATACAGTTTGCAGTGGAAGACTGGTGGCTCTCGGACTATAACAGCTATATTCACCAGACGCCGGCCACGCAGTTCGTAGAAGCATTGGAAAATAGTATCATTCTCCAGATCGATCACCAGGCTGAGCAGCAACTCAAATACGCCAATTGGGAATTGGCGACACTGTTCCGGGTAATGGCAGAGCATTCGGCAGCTTACCTGGCGCGCCGCATCGTATCTAATTTGACGCAAAGTGCCGAAGAACGGTATAATGAATTTGTTGCCAAATATCCGCAGGTAGTACAACGCCTGCCGCAATACGCGCTCGCCTCGTATCTTAACATGACCCGCGAGTTCCTGTCGAAAATCCGAAACGACAAAGTGCGGAAAAAGTGAACCAGTTTACGTGTTTTTCTTAAGCTAGTTCATCTTTCTGCAAATACAATTACCCCCAACTTTGTGGTCTAAAATTAAATAGTTATGTCACAAAAGTTGAATAATAAAGTAGCCGTTATTACCGGTGGTAGCAGCGGTATTGGTTTAGCCATTGCCAAACGTTTTGCACAGGAAGGTGCCAAAGTGGCCATTACTGGCCGCAACCAAAAAACTATCGATCAGGCAATAGCCGAGATAGGCCCTAATGGCCTGGGCATCCAGGGCGATGTTTCCAAATTGGATGACCTTATCCGAATCTATCAAACAGTAGCAGACCACCTGGGTAAGATAGACACCCTGATAGTGAATGCAGGTGTTTATGTTTTAGCGCCATTGGCGGATTTTACCGAAGAACAATTTGACCAGGTTAGCGATATCAATTTCAAAGGTGCGTTCTTTTCGGTACAAAAAGCCCTGCCGGTATTAAAAGATGGGGCATCGGTGGTGCTTATTTCTTCTACGGTCAACGGCAAGGGTATTCCTAACCATGCGGCTTATTCAGCAACCAAGGCTGCTGTCCGTTCACTTGCCCGCAGTTTTTCTGCCGATTTGCTGGACCGGAAAATACGGGTTAATGCCTTAACACCAGGGCCTGTTGATACACCGGTATTTGCTTCGGTAACCGGCAACGCAGAAGAGGCAAAAGCAATGAAAGAAGCTATGGGAAATTTCACGCCGGTTAAACGCGTAGCTATGCCGGAGGAACTGGCGGCGGCAGCTCTTTACCTGGCCTCGGACGACTCTGCATTTATGCTGGGTGCCGAGCTATTGCTGGATGGCGGTCTTAGGGATCTCTAATGTTTCCTGTTTTGACAGGCTTATAGAATTATAAATCACCTAGCTGATTCAAATTCAGCAAGAATGGCTCGTAACTATTACTGCTCCGCCACAAAGTTAAAACCTCGAGTCGAAAGATTTGAGGCTTTTTGTTTGTGTATTAAATGGTGCGGTGATCCCAATAGCTATCGGGACACTACCATAAGCTAAAATAAAAGCGCTGAAGAGTACTTTAAAGCGTTTTCTCAGGTCCGCGATTGCAGAGGCGAGTTGCCCCTGTGTTAAGGACATATAATAACTTTAAAGTTACAGAAAACTACTATAGAGATAGTCTTAAATTCTATATTATTGCAAGGCTGCTCTTATTCTTGAATTTTATATTTAATTAGCCAAAGAGTTGAAACACCCCTTTTGCTTATTTAATCATCTTATTATCAATTTTTATCCAATAAATACTTTAGAACTACCACATAATCCTATTAATGAATATAAAATCAGTACTCACCACTATAATTTTTATTAGTTTTTATGTATTAAAGGGGTTCGGGCAAAAAATCACCGACACTACAGCTAAATCGACAGCCCAGGTAACAATACTATCTATGCCGGGCATGTCAGGTCCGCTTACACTTAACCCGGTACCTTTAAATTTCAGCGGTATTTATTTGTCGGGCATAGTAAGCGGATTAGTGCAGTTTCAAAATAATGTATCCCGGGGCGATAAGCCCTTGCAAACGGATATCAGTAACGGCCAGATCTTTATTCAGAAAAACAGCGGTCTTATGCAGTTTTTTATCGAGGTTGGGGCTTACTCTACACCTGATCTTGGCGTTCCATATTTACGTTCCGGCCTTTCGGCAGCAGCATTTTACGGCGTACTGCCACAAGCCTACCTAAAAATTGCGCCAACGGATAATTTCTCTTTTTTGATTGGTAAACTTCCTGCGTTCTTAGGTGCTGAGTATACATTTTCATTCGAAAATATGAATATCCAACGTGGTTTGTTGTGGGATCAAAGTAATTCAGTGAACAGGGGCGTACAATTAAATTACACTGCGGGCCCGGTTGTTTTTGCGCTCTCGTATAATGATGGCTTTTATTCCAATAAATATAACTGGGTTTCGGGCACTGTAACGTTTGCGGTTGATAGTA
>Ga0302227_10001880_pt1 | contig 15159 bp, 13 predicted proteins | sample II_Palsa_N1_1_FD_193525 | JGI IMG/M metagenome (GOLD analysis project Ga0302227, IMG submission 193525) | Peat permafrost microbial communities from Stordalen Mire near Abisko, Sweden - II_Palsa_N1_1 | ecosystem: Environmental > Terrestrial > Soil > Palsa > Peat permafrost | place: Sweden...
ATATTATTCCTTTGATACCAATGGCTATCATTTCGTTGTATTAAACGGGAATGAAAGACCTATTGATGATAAGGTAAAGGGCTATCCCCGTTCAATCACCCATGAGCAGCTTAACTGGCTCAAACAAGATCTTGATTCAACGGCACTTCCTGTTATTGTTTTTTGCCACCAGGGAATTGATAATGATATGGATGGGATAAACGAGGGTGACCAGGTTAGGATAATTTTTGAACGGGCAAATCAAAAAGCAGGATTTAAAAAAGTACGGCTGGTTATAAGTGGCCATCACCACGAAGATTACCTGAACGTTTATAATAACATCAACTATTTACAAATCAATAGTATATCCTATCAGTTTAATCATTTAAAAAATGATGGATACTCGTTTGCATTAACAAAGCAACCGCTTTGGGCTTTTATCACCGTGTATAGTAATGGAACAATAATGGTAAAGGGAAAACAATCATCCTATATCGATCCAAAACCTGCAAGCGATCTCCAGGATTGGGATGGTTACCCAACGGTACCGACTATATCCGATAGAACAATAATAATTTAAACTTGCAAACTCAACTTTTTAATCAAATAAATATATAATGTCAATTAAATTAGTAGTGTTCGATATGGCCGGGACAACAGTGAGTGATGAAAATTATGTAGCGCTTGCATTTCAAAAGGCCATGAAAAAGTACGGCTATGAACTGGATATGGAAGACATTAACCCGATTATGGGTTATGAAAAGCCGTTGGCTATTGAAATGATGCTAAAAAAGCATGAGGCTGATATCAATAGGATAAACGCAAACCTCATCGTTAACATTCATACAGAGTTTGTTCGTTCCATGATAACGTTTTATAAAACAGCAGATATAAATCCATTACCTAACGTAGAAAATACATTTATCGGACTTAAAAAATTGGGTATTAAAATTGGTTTGGATACCGGGTTCTCAAAGGATATTGCAAGTCTTATTTTTGACCGGCTTCACTGGGAAAACTATGTTGATTATATGGTGTCAAGCGATGAGGTTAAAAACGGGCGCCCTTTTCCTGATATGATCCATAAGATTATGGCTGAAGTTCGGGTACAAAATGCAAATGAAGTTGCAAAGGTTGGTGATACAGAAGTTGATATAAATGAAGGGATAAATGCAGGTTGTAAATATGTAATAGGCATTACCACGGGTTCCTTTAAACGACACGAACTGGAGCCATATCATCCTACGCATATCATTGATGATATTTCAGAAATTATCTCAATTATTAATCAATAGATCATGAAATTACTTGAATCGGGCCGGAAACGGGTAAGCCGGTGGCCTAATATATCGATCACCTTACTGGCGTCGCTGGCTGCCTTCAGTTGCTATACAAGTATGTATGCCTTTCGCAAGGCATTTGCCGCCGGTACCTTCGAGCATTTAACTTACCTGCATATTGATTATAAAGTATGGCTTGTGCTTACACAAATGATAGGCTATACGTTAAGTAAGTTTTATGGCATACGTTTTATAGCCGAATCGTCAAGTAAAAAAAGAGCGGTGTACCTTATCAGGCTGGTACTTATCTCATGGGTGGCCTTACTTGCCTTTGCGCTGGTTCCCGCGCCATGGAATATTGCATTTATGCTGATAAACGGCTTCCCGCTGGGGATGATATGGGGGCTGGTTTTCAGCTATCTTGAAGGCCGGAAGACAACAGAATTTATGGGCGCTGTTATGTCTATCAGCCTTATTTTTGCCTCGGGGTTTGTAAAAACAGTGGCACGTACGCTAATGAGCGTAACCCCGGTTAATGAATATTGGATGCCCTTTATTACGGGATTGATTTTCATAATACCCTTTTTGTTGAGCGTTTATTGCCTTGAACTTATTCCTGCACCAACAAAAGAGGATCAGGAGCTACGAACAAAAAGGATACCCATGGATGCGGTCCAGCGGAAAAACTTTCTTAAGAGCTTTTTGCCCGGAATTATATTTACCCTGGTTATCTATGTTTTGCTAACTATTTTGCGCGATATGCGCGATAATTTTGAGGTGGAGATATGGGCCAATTTCAATATACATGATAATCACATTTATACACAAACCGATACAATTGTTTCTTTAGCTGTTTTACTCATAATTAGTTTGCTCATACTTATTAAAAATAACTTAAAAGCATTTACAGTAATACATATAATTATCATTATAGGTTGTGTGCTTGCCGGGATAGCTACGTTAATTTTTGATCGGCATTACATCGGCCCGATAGCATGGATGTGCCTGGTTGGGCTGGGGCTGTATATGGCCTACATCCCGTACAATGCCATTTTTTATGAGCGCATGATTGCTAATTTTCATTTTAAAAGTAATGTTGGGTTTATTATTTACATATCCGATTCGGTGGGTTATTTAGGAAGCGCATCAGTATTAATATTCAGAGAATTTACTACCATGAATATTAGCTGGGGGATATTCTTTAAGGACACCGTTTATATGGTATCAATTGTGGGTGGTATTTGCGCTATAGCTTCATTAATATACTTCCGGAGTAAAACAGTTCATTACAACGAAGGAAATCCGGCCAATGATAATAGTGAAATAAGCAAGCCTGGGCACCAGCTAAATAACACAGGTAAACTTTTATACGAATAAGTTGAAAATATGAATACAGATAAATATGATTTAATAGTAGTAGGTGGAGGCATTTTGGGTACGTTCCACGCTTATCATGCTTTGCTACCAGCTCCACAATAGATTGAAATGTTAGCTCATTCCTAATCGCGCGCGTAACGATTCGCGGTAGGTACTGCCAATAGGGATTTTTACGCCGTTGATGATCAGCTGGTGCACCTCGATCATGGTGATATGCCTAATGGATATCACATATGATTTGTGTACCCGCACAAATCCGGCCGCCGGGACCAGGTCAAAAATGTCGCTCATATTTTCGCGGATCAGTATTTGTTTATCCTTTAGGTGAACAGTAATGTAATTGCCGTCTTTTTCCAGGTACAGGATATCGGCTACTTTCACCTGGTAGGTTTGCGGGCCGCTTTTGATAAAGATGGTGGCTTCGTCATCCGTTGCCGGGCTGCTTTTTGAGGGTAGGGTGGTGGCGGCTTTATTTACGGCCATCAAAAATCGCTCAAAAGTAATGGGCTTAAGCAGGTAATCCAGCGCGTTCAGGTCGTAGCTTTCAACCGCATAATGGCTATAGGCCGTAGTGAAAATGACCAGGGGACGAGGCGACAAAGTTTGCACCAGTTGCATACCATTGATATCGGGCATATTGATATCAAGAAAGATAAGTTCGACTTTTTCATTTTGCAAAAACTCAATAGCCTTTACCGGTTCGCGGAAAGTCGCCTTTAAATTAATCAAGCTAGTCTTATCGCAATAACGCTTTATAACTTCCAGCGCCTTTGGCTCATCGTCTATGGCAATACAAGTGATCATGCGAGGTTGATTTCAAGGTTTACTATGTATTTCTCATCGGTTTCCGTTATCTGAAGCTGATGTTTACCGGGGTATAAAAGTTCCAGCCGGCGTTTTACATTCTTTAACCCGATTCCACCGCTTTCCATGTTCATCTTTTTAATAGTGCTGTAGTTATTATTCTCACAGGTAAAGACCAATTTTTGCGCTGAATACATGATGCTGATAGTTACCGTTGTGGCTTGCCCGATGGCTACCCCATGTTTAAAAGCATTCTCCACAAAAGGGATAAACAACATCGGGGCAATGCTGACTCCGGTGTTTTGCTCAGGATAATCAAATATAACTGTCACTTCATCATCCGCATAACGCAATTTGTTTAGTGTGATGCATTCCTCCAGGTAAGCGATTTCCGTGGCCAGCGAAACGCTTTCCGCATTGCTGTCATAAAGCATATACCGCATCATACCTGATAGTTTGGAAATGCCATCTGCCAGTTCATCGTTACCTTTTGCTTGTGCCATCGAAAACAGGTTGTTAAGTGTGTTGAAGAGGAAATGCGGGTTGATCTGCGATTTTAAGAATTTCAGCTCTGTGCTATACTGGTTTGCCTGCAGCTGGGTTTGGATAAGTTCGCTTTTTGCCCATTCTTTCAGGAAGAAATAAGCAATGGATATTCCCAATATTGAAAGGAAAATAATCAGTATGATCACCTGCAGGTGCGTCCAGTCGCTGATCATAAAGTTAATCATACCGACTTTGGGAAATTCCCGGGGGCCCGGCCCGGTTTGAATACTTGAAATATTGTCCCTTATTATGGTATGGAGTGGTCCGTGCGTAGGCAAAGGCGGTAGATCACCCAATGGGTTAGCTTTATTAAATAAAGGGCCTGCGAGAAAGTAATTCGCGCCAAACACTACCATAAACCAGCCCCCACCTATTGCCAGCCGCAACAGACCGTTTTTATACCGTATAGCTTTTTTTAACACCCAAAATATATTACCATAAAACAATATCGCCAGGAAACCCAGGATGAGATATACGTAGGGCGAAATAGACTGATCGTCAAATTGGTCACGATAGATCGAAAAGTGCGTTTTGAGCCGCATATGAATATGCGAACTGTTTAATGAGGTAAGCACATAGAAAACGCCTATCCAAAACAGCAGGTGAAGTATAATCTCTAAAATTCTTTTTATAGACGAACGCATATCAACAAAGTTAAAATATAGATGTCGCCGTCAAAATATTAGGTGATTAACTGCTCGTATTAATAGCTGAACGCGGCATTTTTGAAATCTATGCCCAAATAACAAATATCCTCGTTTCGCCTATACTAAACTTGCATTCATACCAAACTTTTCAGTAAGTGATGCCACAACAATAGTATTGCTTAAAATTATTACAATTATGAAACCATCATGAGCTACAAAAACAACACTTGCTTATGATAGCTTCACTACAATTAAAAAACAATCAACACAATGAAAAAGCAATTACTGGTTGCCTTCGCTTTACTGGGGGCGTTTACGGCTGCCAAAGGCCAAACCCCGGATACAGCGCGCCTGATGGTGCATTACAAATTTACGCATGTAGATGATACCACAAACCGTGCACATCCGCATACGGAAAACATGGTGTTATATGTCGGCAAGAGCACGGGCGCCTATTGGAGTTACGATATGATCGAATCTAACGAGCAATTTAAAAAGGCATGGGCCATTGCGGTAGCCAGCAGCCCGGATGGACGTCCGAGGATCAACAGGATGAACAGGGGCTCGCAAACCCAATATTTTCAATATCCGAATGAGCAAAAATTACTGGTAAAAGATAACCTGATGATGAACAGTTACCTGGTAGAGAACCCGCTGCCTGCCATCGACTGGAAGATCAGCAGCGATACAGCAACTTTTGGCGGCCTGCATTGCCAGAAAGCCACCTGCCATTTCAAAGGCAGGGACTACATCGCCTGGTTTAGCCCCGACCTGCCCGTGCGTGTGGGCCCATGGAAATTGAACGGACTGCCCGGCGTAATTGTTGATGCCCATGATGTAAAAAACGAAGTGGTGTTTAAATTTGATGGTATAGAAAAAGCAGTATTTAAACAGGTCGAGCCGATAGGTGGCGCCAATACCGCAGCAAAAGACCTCCCCCCAATATTACGTGATTTGGATTATGACCCGAATATAATAACACCCCCGGCAGGCACGATCAAAACCACCCAGCCGGAATTTGATAAACTTAAGGCAGCCATGGAGAAGGACCCTGAAGCATTTGCAAATGCCATTATGGCCGCTAACAGCGCGGATCCCAATGCGCCCAAAATGGATCACATCAGGATGAGAAAAGTAGGGCCAGGCCCTGGTGGCCATGCAATTAATAATCCAATCGAGTTGCCTGAAAAATAATGAAAAAGATAACCAGGCGCGCAGGGCTGCTGGTTATAGGTATGTTGCTTTCTGTCGCCGCCTTTGGCCAAACTAGTATAAAGGGAATGGTTAAAGACAGTACGGGCAGCGCCGTGCCTTATGCCAGCGTCAACTTAAAAAACAGCGTAAGCAACGCTATTATCACCTATGCGGTAACCGATAACAAAGGCGCTTATTTGCTGCAGGTACCGGCTGGTACGGTGACAACCAGCCTGGTTATTGAGGTGCACAGCATCGGGTTCAAAAACCAGGTAAAATCGGCAACCGATTTTAATTCGCCGTTGGATTTTAAACTGTCGCGCTCAGTAAATGAGTTGCAAACAGTCAATATTAAAAGCAGCAGGCCCATATTGCGCACCCACGGCGATACGCTGAGTTATAATGTGTCTGATTTTGCTAACCCACAGGACCGGACGATTGGCGAAGTGATAAAAAGGCTGCCGGGCATCACCGTAGCCAGCGACGGGACGATCAGGTACAACAATAAACCGATCTCGGCTCTATACATCGGCGGCGATAACCTGCTTGATGATAAATACAGCATAGCCGCCAACTCCATTCCGCAGGGAGCAGTTAACCAGGTGCAGGTTATTCAGAATGACCAGCCCGTAAAAGTATTGCAAAATAAGGTATTGAGCGATGATGTAGCGCTGAACCTGGAAATAAAAAAGGGCGCAAAACTGCATTTGATGGGCCAGGAAAGCATAGGCGCCGGGCTGCCCGGTAATTACGACGTTGATTTGAACGCCATGATGTTTAAAGATAATTATAAGGCTATCAATTACCTGGCAGGCAACAATACCGGCTATGATGTGCAGCAGGACCTGGTATCACATAACTTAACCGACTACAATCAGCGGATAGACAATACTTTGCCTGCTACGGTGCTTTCATTAGGCGCGGTAAATACCCCGCAACTGGCAGAAAACAGGTATTTATTCGACCAATCGGGTGTCCTCAACGCGAACAACCTTATCAATCTGAAAAATAATGTACAGCTTAGGATCAATGCTTACTACGTACATGATACGCAACGACAGGATTACAGCCAGCAAACTACCGTATTTTTGCCCGGCGACACGGTGAAATATAAAGAGACAGAGCACAACCGTTCAATCCCGGATATTTTGCATACCCAGTTTACGCTGAACATTAACCGGGATAAATATTATCTGAACGATGCCCTGCTGATGGATGATAACCGATCAACCAGTTACTCGGCTCTGAATACCAACGGCGCAATAGTAAACCAGGTATTTAACGATAACGCGCTGAGCTTTTCCAATGAATTTAACCTGATAAAATCCTTAAAATCGAATAATATTGTACAGGCATATTCTTATATCAGCCATTCAGCTGAGCCGGAAAACAGGATGATCGGGCCAGACTTCGACGCTGCTATATTTAATAACAACACGCCTTATTCTCAACTCTTACAAAATGTAAATGTGCCCACCTGGTATACCAACAATTACCTATCGTTTAAAATACCATCAAACCTCATCACCCAGAGCTTTAGAACAGGCTTTAGCGTTCAATCGCAAACGCTTACGTCCGGTCTTGATGTCGTGCAAAATAATAACAGCAGCAACCCGGAGTCAGACAGTGCATTGAACCATGTAAACTGGATGAGGAAAAAGTTTTATGCCGAAGCAGCTTACGACCTGCCCGGTGATATTTTAAAAGCAAACCTTACCTTGCCCCTCACGCTCCAGCAAATCAACTATTCCGATAGTTCTTATGCCTTGAATAAGAACCTGACCCGGTTGTATTTTAATCCGCAATTCAGGGCAAAATACCAGGTGGGTGCGGAGAATTACGTTAACCTTCTTTACAGCTACAGCAATCAAATTGGTACAATAGAAAATGTTTACCCGGGATACATCCTCACCGATTACCGTACGCTTTATGCCAATAATGCCGGCCTCACCGAGCAGCAAATCCAGCAGGCAGGTGGCGGTTTTAGCTACCGCAAGGCGCTTACATTATTTTTCTGGAGCATCAACGCGCTTTATAGCCATACCGAAGCCAATAATATCGCATCAAGTGTAATTACCAATAATATACAGGAAGGTATTGTGCTGCCCTATCCCAACAGCACCGATTCCTGGGCACTCAACGGCACCATCAGTAAATATTCATTTGCGCTGCGTACTACCTTTAGCGGAGCTATAAGCTGGCAAAGCAGCCACTCGGTGCAGATACAGAATAACGCGTTGCTACCGTTCAACACCATATCCGAAACATTTAATGTGAGCGCGGCCACCAAGGTGACCGACGAGGTGAATTTTACCTACAACGCCACATTAATGCAAACCGCCAGCCACTCTTCGGTGGAGGCATCGGCCTATCAGGTCGACCAACTGGTGCAGAAGGCCTCAGTTAACTATGATCCTGTTGAAGCTGTGCAATTCAATCTTTCAGGCGAGCATTATTTTACCTACCAGCAGGGTAATCCCGATCTGAAATACTTTTTTGCGGATGCCTCGGCAAAATTCAGGATCGAAAATGGAAAACCGACCTGGAGCTGAGTGCGAACAATTTTCTGAATGTAAAAACTTATAACGCGCTCTACTTATCAGCCAATACGCTTACGGCCAGTTCATATACACTGCCTGGAAGGATTGTGCTCCTCAAAGTGCTGTTTAACTTTTGATTTGCGTTCTGATGTTTAATTTTAGTGCTGTAAGGCAATCTTCCACCCTTTGTACCATGCTAACACATTATCTGTTTGCCCGGCAGGTGAAAAGGCAAATGGGTTGCCTGTTAGCTGTTTTAAATGATCAAGGTCTTTATATATTCCGGCCTGTAAACCTGCAAGGTAAGCAGCTCCCAGGGCAGATACATCGGCAATTCCCCGGTTTATAAGAGAACGATCAAGCAAATCAGCCATAAACTGCAATACAAAATGATTTGAGGTAATACCACCATTAACCATCAGTTGCTGTAAGGGTATCCCGGTATCTTGTTCCATGGCCACAATTACATCTTTAACCTGGTATGGGATGGATTCGAGCGCGGCCCGTACCACATGATTTTTATTGCAATTAAATGTTAGGCCCTTAATTTCGGCTTTGCGGCTCATATCCCAGTGCGGCGCGCCCAGGCCGCTAAAGGCGGGCACCAGATAAACACCGTTATTATCGGCAACGCTGGTTGCAATTGTTTCGGTTTGTTTACTATCTGTAAATAAACCCAATTCGTTTTTTAACCACTCAATAGTTGCACCGCACGATACAATAACACCTTCCAGCGCATAATCAACCCGCCCCTCCGTACTCCAGCAAATGGTGGTGATCATGCCGTTACCGGATACTTTGGGCTTGTTGCCAATATTCATCAGTATTGAACAGCCTGTGCCGAGCGTGGCCTTTGCAGTACCGGTATCAAAACAACCTTCGCCAAAGGCTGCGGCATGCGAGTCGCCTATCATACTGCCGATAACTAACTGATGGGGGAAAAGGCCGCCAATAGCTGATACACCAAAATTACCTGATGATGGTTTTAACTGCGGCAGATTGATGTTTGAAAGTTTGAACTTTTGCAATAATTCCCTATCCCATGCAAGTGTATGTAAGTTAAAAAACAATGTACGCGAAGCGTTGGTATAGTCGGTTAAATACTGGGTGCCATTAGTTAGCTTATACAGCAGCCATGTATCAATAGTACCAAAATAAGCCTTTCCCTGGTCAATAGCGTTTTTAATTGCCGGTTCGTTTTCGTACAACCACATGAGCTTCGTGCCGGAAAAATAGGGATCGATAATCAGGCCGGTTTTGCTGTTAATCTCGGCTGCAATTCCACTATCCTGTAATTCTTTACATATATTAATGGAGCGCTTGCATTGCCATACTACTGCATTATACAGGGGCGTTCCATGCTCATCCCATAGCACAAACGTTTCGCGCTGGTTTGATATACCACAGGTTTTTATATCGGCAATATTTCCGCCTGCCTGCTTAAATACGGTTAAACAATTGGCAACCGAGGCAAGCACATTGGTATAAATTTCTTCAGGGTCCTGCTCCACAAAGCCGCTATCATTATAAAAGGTTTTAAGCGGTTCGGTAGCTTTTGCAATAACATTTCCCTCCTCATCAAAAACAATGGTTTTAGTACTGCTGGTTCCCTGGTCTATGGCCAATATGTATTGCTTAGCCATGTTTTTAATCGTTTTTAGAGTTGGCTTTGTCAATAATAACCGCTAACAATATTACACCGCCTTTAACCACCTGCTGCCAGAATGGCGATACGTTCAATAACACCAAACCATTGTTCAATACACCAATAATCAGCGCGCCAAGCACCGTGCCCATTATGGTACCACGCCCACCCGAGAGCGATGTGCCGCCAATAACTACTGCTGCTATAGCATCCAGTTCATAACTCGTACCCGCGTTGGGCTGAGCCGAATCGAGCCTTGAAGTTACTATTATACCGCCTACAGCGGCCAATATGCCTGCCATGGCATACACCGTCATTTTTACTTTACTAATATTGATACCTGATAGCCTGGAAGCATGTTCGTTGCCGCCAATAGCGTAAATGTATCGCCCCAATGCTGTTTTTTTGGTAATAACAACCGCAACAACAATAACCACTGCCGATATCCAAACCGGAACGGGTATGCCTGCAAACCAGCCCGTACCAATGCAGGCAAAGCTATCGCCGAGGTTTGATATTGGGAAACCTTTAGTATACAGCATGGTCAATCCACGGGCAATGGTGAGCATAGCCAGGGTGGCTACAAAAGGCGGCACTTTAAATTTAGTTACCGTCCACCCGTTAAATAAACCCAGTAGCGAGCCCACAATCAAGCCGGCAAGTATGGCACCTAATAGTGTGAAACCGATATATAAATTATGGGATGGCACCTGGATACCGAACTTGAGCAAGCCTGCTGCAATTGCGCCGCACAGGGCCAAAATTGAACCGACAGACAAGTCGATACCGCCGGTTAGTACAACCAGTGTCATACCTACGGAGATGCAGATATTAACCGATATCTGGCGCATAACGTTCCAGCCGTTATCAATAGTTAAAAACCTATCCGACATTAAGCTTATGCCTATACACAGCAACACTAACGCGATGAGCGGCTGAAATTTAACCAAATGCGAACGGTATTGTGATAATATCATATCCAGGTTTTTATATGGTTTGCGGTATGGCTGCTTTTAATAAGTTATCTTCGGTAGCATTCGCGGCTTCAAATTCTCCGGTTATACATCCTTCGGCCATTACTAATATTCTATCGGATATAGCCAATATCTCCGGCAACTCTGATGATACCATAATAATGCCCAGGCCCGATGCTGCCAGTTGGCTTATGAGTTTATAGATCTCGTTTTTGGCATTAATATCAATACCTCGGGTAGGTTCATCCAACATTAAAACTTTAGGCTTAGTGGCAAGGCATTTGGCTATAACTACTTTTTGTTGATTGCCGCCACTCAGGTTTTTAACAGTTTGTTTTTCAGATGTGGTTTTAATTTTCAGCACATTAATATAATGATGCGCCTTTGTAAGTTCAGCTCCATGATCTATCAGGCCTGTAGCCGGATGCTGGTCTATCGAACTCAGGCTGATATTGGTTTTTATATCCAGGCCCAAAACTAAGCCATCTTTCTTCCGGTCTTCCGGAACCAGCGCCATGCCTGCTTTAATGGCATCCTTTGCCGAGGCAAATTTTACAATGCCCTTATCAAGTGTGATAGTCGCTTTAGTAAGAGCCGGATGTAAACCCAGGAGTACTTCCATCAACTCGGTACGGCCCGCGCCCATCAAGCCGAATATGCCTAATATTTCGCCTTTGTACAGTTCGAAACAAATGTTATTGAGGATGTTCTTTTTTATGTTTCCAGCTTTGCTCAGGCATAGATCATCTACTTTAAGCAATACATTTTTCTCTTTAACAAGGTTGCTATTGCGGATAATATCAATATCGCGGCCCACCATTTTATGGATGATACCATCATGGGTCATACCTTTCATCGTGCCGCTATCAATAGTTCTGCCATCGCGTAGCACAACATAATTATCGGCTATTTTAAATAGCTCATTCAGCTTGTGCGATATATAAACTACTGCTTTATTCTCTTTACGCAAATCGGCAATTATACCGTACAATATTTCTACCTCGCTTTCGCTTATGGCGGACGTGGGTTCATCCATAATAATAACCCCGGCATCATAAAGCAGGGCCTTAGCTATCTCAACAACTTGTTGCTGGCCCACTTTCAGATCGGCAATAATAGTATCGGCAGGTACAGATAGCTTTAATTTTCGCAGCAATTCTTCTGCTTTTAGGCGCATAGCCTTTTTATCCAAAAAACCAAGTACCCCTTTTAATTCGCGGCCTAAAAACAAGTTTTCGGTTATACTTAAATAAGGCACCAGATTCAATTCCTGATGGATGATGGCAATACCTGCATTTTGTGCTTCGCGTGGATTTTTAAACCTCACTTTGCTGCCTTTATAAATCACATCGCCTTCGTAGTCATCGTACACGCCCGATAGTATTTTCATCAGGGTTGACTTGCCCGCGCCATTTTCGCCAATAATAGCGGTTACTTTTCCGGCGGGTAGCTCCAGGTTAATATCATTAAGCGCGGTAACGCCCGAGAACCTTTTGCTGATATGTTGTGCCGCTAACATCTTATTTAATTTTTAGCATAACCGGAATAACCTCAATTTTATCCAGGTTAATATGTTCCTGGTTTAGCTCGAAAGCGCCTGCAAAAGATATTTTATCGCCTTTTTTTACTTTGTTTTTAAATGGTGGCAATATCTCTGCTCTAACAATCTTATCTACCTCGGCAGCAATGTTGTTAAGGTCCATGGTATTGGTAAAATCGTTTATATTGATCAATCCCGGCGCATCGCGTAAAGCATTGCCAAAAATATATTCCATGGCAATTTTAATAGTCTGATTATCCCCGGTTAAAACATATACGTCGTTCTCATCCACAGCAGTAACGGTGCCTTGCCCCTGTACCATAAAAAAACGAATGTTGCCGATATCCAAACCGTGCGAATAAGCTTTAAAAGCATTATCCGGACTGCTTTTTAACAAGGCCAGCAATTCATCGGCCTGTGGCGCTTTGCCCGCATACGGTATTAACTGAGTATTTAAGTAATTACGCGCATATTTTGCAGCATCGAATTGCTTTACTACAGATGCCTTAACATCACTTAGCTTTTTAAAGTAAATGGAATTTGAGGCTATGAATAATACCAAAACGATAGCCAATATATATTTAATCGCTTTTTTTATCATGGCTATTTTTTTCCGTAGGCTATATAATCGTTAACATTATCATAGGTAACCAACTCAACCGCTACGGGTATTTTTTTAGGAAAATCGCGTTTCCCTTTAAAATAAGCATCGGCATAATTGGCCGCAGTTTGCGCCATTACTTTAGGAAATTGCATAGCCGTAGCCGATATTTTTCTATCTTTTATAGCCTGTATGGCATCTTCAGCTCCATCAAAACCAAACACCTTAACATGATTAGCTTTACCTGCTGCCACCAAAGCCTGGTAGGCACCCATAGCCATAGCATCATTACCGGCAAAAACAGCATCAATATCAGGGTGCGCCTGTAATATGGATTCCATTACTTCAAGCCCTTTATTCCTGTCGAAATCGGCACTTTGCTGGGCCACCATTTTCAGGCCGGGATAATAATCAACCAGGCTATGAAAACCCTTTGAACGTGCCCAGGTATTGTTATCGGCAACAAGGCCCAGCAACTCAACATAATTACCTTTTTTATTAAGGGTTTGTACAAAATATTTGGCCAGCGATACACAGCCTGAATAACTATCTGAAAAGATTTGGCAGGTAGCATCGGGCGAGTTAACCTCCCTATCCATACAGAAAACAGGAACGCCTGCTTTTTTTGCTTTTTGAACGTTAACTACTGATCCGTTAGCATCTGTTGGGTTGAATAAAATAGCGTTGTAGCCAGAGGCGATAGCGTTCTCAAAATTATCGGTTTCTAAAGCGGTATTATTTTGCGAATCGAATATTTTAGACTCATAACCTAAGGTTTTAGCTTGCGCGGCCGCCGTTTGTGCCAAAAAAACAAACCAGGGATTGTTTAATGTAGACACGATAATAGCCATCTTTTTTTGCTGTGCCGGGCCTGATCGGTTTTGGCACGATACAAAAAAAAGCATTACCAACGGTAACATTTTGAGGTACTTCATCATCGGGTTTTTAATTGGTTGCAGTACGGTTACATCAGGTTTGCAATAAATTTAAAACGGCCTCTGCAATCCCATCTGCAGATAAGCCGTAATGATTAAATATTTCTGTTTGTGAGCCGGTAACCGTGTACTCATCAGGTATACCCATTATTTTAAATGGCTTATTATATTTATTTTGCATTAACAGTGATGCGCAGGCTTCGCCTAAACCACCATTTACGCTGTGTTCTTCAACTGTTAATATCGCGCCGGTATCTTTAGCTAATTGCAGTATTAATGCTTTATCTAAGGGTTTAATGGTGTGCATGCTAACCACGGTTGCTTTTATGCCCTGCTGCGCTAATATTCCGGCGCTTTGTAAAGCGGGGTAAACAGTTTCGCCGGTTGCTATGATAGCTACATCACCGCCCTTTTTAATTACCCGCCCTTTGCCAAATTCAAAGCCATTATGCTCATCATCGGTTAATAAAGGCATGGCTTTTTTACCAAAGCGCAGGTACAAAGGCTTATCCAGTTTTATAGCAAGTTTTACAGCTTCGCCGGTTTCAAAATTATCGGCAGGCGCTACTATAGTAATATTGTTAATGGCGCGCAATACGGCAAAATCGTGCAGGCTATGATGTGTTGAACCCAGCGCCCCGTAACTTACTCCTGCGCTAATCCCTATCAAGCGTACAGGATTGTCTGAATAACATACATCATTTTTGATCTGCTCAAGGGCCCTTGCTGTTAAAAAGCAGGCCGGGGATACCGCGAATGTTTTTTTCCCGGCAGAAGCCAGGCCCGCCGCTACGCCAACCAGGTTTTGTTCGGCAATGCCAATTTCCACTATCTGTTCGGGCAGCTTTTGCCCATAAGCTACCAGTTTGCCCGAGCCGCGTGAATCGCTGGTGACTACCACTATGTTCCTGTTGTTTTCGGCCAGTGCCAATAGCGCAGCCGAAAACACATCCTGATTAGGCTTGCCATTTATTGTACTATTTTCAATTACTGCTCCCAAGTCAATTCTGTTTTAAACGTTCGCCATTTCCATATCCAGTTCGGCTATGGCTGTTTCATATTGTTCTTTATCGGGCACACCGTGATGCCATTTAACA
>Ga0302227_10001883_pt1 | contig 15152 bp, 20 predicted proteins | sample II_Palsa_N1_1_FD_193525 | JGI IMG/M metagenome (GOLD analysis project Ga0302227, IMG submission 193525) | Peat permafrost microbial communities from Stordalen Mire near Abisko, Sweden - II_Palsa_N1_1 | ecosystem: Environmental > Terrestrial > Soil > Palsa > Peat permafrost | place: Sweden...
AAAAAAAAAAAAAAAAGCTACCGCAATTGGATGCGCGAGTCCAAGTTGTACACGCCTGCTTTCATCGAAGGCCGATCCAAGCAAATTGAGGACCACATGACGGACCTGCAACAGGCCATCTCGTATTCGAAGCGAAACAAGAACCCCAAGATGCTCATCCTAGCCGAGCGAATGGCGAGACTGTAATTCTTTTTTTTTTTTTACCCTGTATCCTTGGCTCTTTGACCTTACTTTTTTTTTTTACCGCAGAATGAACGGAGGACGACTAACGAGCTGCAAGAGTGCCAAGGATCGCACGTCAATGTCGGTCACGTTGGAGCAGGTCCTCCTTTTGCACGGGTACCACAAGATGATCAAGGAAATGCTCGACCCGCTGCGTGATGCCATGCGAAGCCAGGGAGTGCGCATCCTCAACGCCAAGAAGAACACTGGGGTGGCGCGCTACGCGTTCAACTATTTCCAGACCATGACATTGCCCAAACTCTACCGGCCTCCGCGCGGAACCCTTGGAGGAGGAGCCGCCTAAGAATATTTTGTCTTTAAAAATACAAAGAAATTTTTTTTCTTCATTCACATTGGGAAGGAAGGTGCAAAAATGGGCGGCGGAGACTTGGTAGTGAAAATCGCCAAAGAAGCTGTCGCCACTAATCCCCTTCCCGCACCAAATAGAACTTGAAGAAGAGCTGGCACACGCAGACTCTGCACAACATCGAAAAGGTGTGGAAGGCGGAGCAGCGTGCAGAGGATGAGAAGAAGAAAATGGACCAGCTCCGTCGTGAGCTTACCGAAGAGCGACAACTGGCCGAGATGCAAGAGATCCAGGAGAAGGCCGGGCTGGTCAAGTAGCGTTGCGGTGCATGCCTGTGTTCTCTGACCTCTGTTGCAAACACACACACACACACAAAAAAAAAAAAAGGAAAAAGTCGGACAGACTCGACTGGATGTACGCGACGTCTGCGCAGGCGTCGTCTGAAGTCCAAGAAGAGTACCTGCTGGGCAAGCGGCGCGTGGACACGCCTGGTAACCAGACGGCCGGAGTACGTCTACTTGTTTAGCCTGCTGTTTATGTCTTCTTAATGTCCTATTATTGCTTTGCCATAAAGGTTGCGGTCGTTCCAGACTCGATGTCTGCTCCCAACGCGGCCGAAAAGGGTGACCGCGATGCCATGACCAAGGTGCGCGAGGACCCGATGCTCATGATCAAGAGGCGAGAGCAGATGTCGCTCAAGGAGATTCTGGACAACCCGCTGCGGATGAAGCAGCTGCGCGAGCTCAACGAGAAGCACAAGAAGGACAAAAAGACAAAGAAGGACAAGAAGGCAAAGAAGGACAAGAAGAAGCACCACCACCACAGCAGCAGCAGCGGCGGCGGCGGCGGCAGTAGTACCGCTCCTACCGCTGCAGCCAAGGACGACTCGGATGATGATTCGGACTCGGACGACGACGACGCCGCAAAGCACAAGCTTGCGAAAGAAGACAAGGTGCAAAACGGCGACCACCGAGATGACCGCCGAGATGACCGGGGGCGTAACGGTGAACGTAACCACGCTCGCGACCTTGACCGCGACCTTGACCGCGATCAGCGGAGGGACCGTGATGTCGATCGCGATCGCAACCGAGATCGAGAACACCGCGACCGAGACTTGAAACGCGATCGAGAGGACGACCGTGGCCGGTACGACGACCGCGACCGTCAACGAGACCAAGGCGATCGGGACAGGTATGGCGGCACTCGAAGCAACGGATTCCGCAGCAGCAATTCGTCGTCTTTGGCCAAGAGACCGGTGATGACAGCAGAGGAACGTGAAGCAAAGCTGGCGGCGATGAAGAATGACGCTGCTTGGAATGCCACCGTGAGAAATCAAAAACTGGAGGAGGACATCCGCAAGGAGGACGAGGAGGCCGCTCGCTTGGCAGCAAAACGGGGCCGGCAGGACGACGACGCGGAGTTTTTGCAGTATGTTTTTTTTTTCTCACTTTGTGACTCACTTATAAACTAGGGACATCAAGAAAAACACATACACGTCAAACGAGGCCGTCAACCTCGCGGAGCGTGTACAGCGCAACCGCCACTATGTTCAAAAGACTGACGACGAGTCGGGCAAATCGTTTTTGTCCCGAAATTGATGGACTTTTTTCAGCAACAAATGATGATATATTTTATCAACAAGACAGACATTTCTTCTAAGAAAGAGAGCCATAGTCGGGTTGGAAGGGAATCACAGGCTCAACTCCAGCGACGCGAATACCCCCGCGGTGACCAATGTCAACCGAGCCATAGCGCTCTGCAAAAATTTCTGGAAGAGCACGTCCATTGGGAGGGCAAAGCCACAGACGCAGAAGGTGACGCCTGAGCTCGGGTTCATCGAAATCGATGAACGACGTGCGGGCGTGCAGGATTTGGTGATTGTGCAGGAATTGAATATCTCCAACTATTGGACTTTCATCAGCTTTTGGAGCAAGAAAAAAACGAAAAAAAACAAACATACCTTCGAGCTCCATCGAAAGCTGGATATCGTCTCGGCCGGCCAATTCGTGCATGAGATCCAGGGCCTCAATCTCAAGAGGCGTTCGTCGGGGGACTTCTGGGAAGCGCTGCGCAGCGTCGATGAAATCACGAGCAAAAATTGTGCTCAATTGTCCTTGGAAGTGGTGAAATACGGGCATCTGATAGTAGGGAAGCTTTCCGGGCGGAATCCTGCTTTCATATGTTAGCAGAGAGCGAAGACCAACTAGAAGCGTACTCGTTCTTGCGGTCAATGTACCACGGCTGGCTTAGCAACTCGACGAGGTCAGGACGGAGCTTGAGCATCTCGTTGTGGATCGTGACGGACGACGCGATCGATGACAGACCCCCCTCTTTTGCCGTCTGGAGACAGAGCAGGCCAACGATGTCGGTCGAGTCCGTGTGCGGGATCTGCTTGGCATTGGTTGCGTACTTGCGAGTGACCGGATTGTTTGCATCCTACGTCGGAATTGTAAATAACGGCCACACAAAAGGAGGACGCACCAGCCCCAGATTGCGCACGTGGCCGATCAAATGTCCCTTGTAGTTTTGGGGGACGCTGTGGCCCAGGTGGGCACCGAGACCCCAGTACGCGAGGAACTTTTGCTCCCACGAGTACTTTTGGACTGGGAGGCCCTTGAACAAGACAAAGCCGATCCCGTGCACGACCTCCTCGGCGATGGCGGCCATGGTCTTGCCAAAGGCATCGCCAAGCGGGAAGTCTTCCTTGGTCACGTCCTTTATGGCAAGCCCCTTGGCCTCGACGTGCTCGATGGCCTTGTCAATGGCCGAGATCTAGTCAATGTTGTTGTTGTTGTTGCTCAAGCACTGGGAGGTCAAGAAAACTGAACCTCGTCGGACGTGAGAACATGCACCCACTTCTCTGGGTGCTGCTGGAGATCCTTGCCGTACCAGGCGTCGGGGCCAGTGTAAGCCTCGAGTGGGGCTGCAGCAGCAGACATCGCCGTAAAAGGAATTTCATTGGCTCGTTTTCCAGACCAACCTTTGAACAAAGTGCAACAATGGCGAGCAGTGAAGCTGTCGATACTACGGCTGAGAGTGGTGACGCTGGGAATGCCCTGACGCAGAAAGAGATCCCCAAGATGAATGAGCTGGTATGAACAGGCTATGAACCCTTTGGGTGTGTGGTTGTCTGAAAAAAAAAAAACGTTTATCGCACTAAACAGGAAGACGAGTTCAAGGCAACAGACCCTCCGCCAACCAAGGGTATTATCGGCTGTGTGCAGTGTGCAGTGTGCGCGTTTTGGCTCACAGGGCAATAATAGAGGAAATCCAGCTTGCGCGTCAGCAGCTCGCAGCCATGAAGGCGTACCGACTCAAGCTGCAACACGAGGTGGTCGACCTGAAGGCAGAAGTCGGTACGTGTTCCTCGAGGGTGGTCGCTAACAGCACAGTCTTACTTGCAGCCAAGGTTGAGATAATCAAGGAGCAAAACCAAAAGCTGGTCACGCAAGAGGAGCTCCTCAAGCAGCAGGCCGAGGCGCTCCAGAAGAAGCAGGACGAGCTTGCTCTCCAGCTGGCCCAGTTTGAGCAAATGAAGAAGGATCATCAGAAGAAGCTCGATGACCAGGCATTTGATGCGAGCGAGGGCAACCGCAAGAAGAAGGCTACCAAAGCAAGTACGTGCCCGGCTCGCGAAATACATTTTTTTCGGATCTCAAGATTGCATCCCCCTAGTCCTTCGCATTGATCGTCATGCCAACAGCCCCAACATCAGTGATCCTGTCTACTCCAAGGACTTTGTCAAACAGAAGAAGTGCGTGCGAGTTTTATAAATTTTTAATCAATAATGTGTTGTTTTTTTTTCATTTCTTCTGCAGGGCCGATGACGCCCGCGATGGCGCGGGTACCGCGACGGTGCTTACTGCATTGTAAACGAAAACGCTAAAGTGTGCGCCTCCACGATGAGGCTCGCAGTGTCCGTCAGTATTTATTACAAAATCCAGTCCGCGCAAGAAAATTTTTTTTGTTTATTTATTTATTTATTTTTCTTACCCCCTCCCCCCTCCACTCACCCAGCCGTCGTTGTATGTTTGTCCCCTCTTTTATATTATTATGAGCCAGGCGACTCATTCAGCATGTCGTGCTTCCATTATTTTGAGAATAGTTTACATGATTTTGATGTAGTTATTGCAGAGACGGGCCACGCTCATTCGCTCAGCTTGGGGGGTCGGTTAGCGGCATTGGTAACCATCCCGCGTAGAAGCCACGCCATTGCCTCTGACGCTCCATCTCTACCACAAACGGTTTTAGCTGTTGTTGCTGCATGCTACAAGTACCCTTTGAGAGCAATCAGAGGCTGAACGCGACAATCCCTGTCTTCTAGCCCTCCGGTGTCAATGATAAACTTCTCCAATATCCTTTCTACGCCCATCGCCTGCTCGCTGTCCTGCTTGTTGGCAAGAACAAGGATCGGCACCGTCCGTACCGAAGGGCTTGATATGACGTTCACTGTAAATGTTCAAACTCAACACAACCACACGCAGACACGACGCAGACACGTACTAAAAGCGCGGATGGACATCTCCAGGCGGTCGATGTCGGTCGAGTCGATTACAAAGACAATGCCATGGCACTCGTCATAGTACTGTTGTCCAGTTGATAGCTCGAATCAGTCGTCGTCCAGCCTGCCCGTTCGGCATACCTTTTCCCAAATGCCGTGCAGTTCCAGCTGCCCGCCAAGGTCCCAAATGCTCAGCTTGACGCCGTGGACAAAGATACGACCGACTGCGACGTGTTCGGGTTAGTTAGCACAGCAGAGGAAGCACACAAACTGCAGCCAAGCCTATTTGAAACATACTGTTCAGGCCGACTGTTGGCACTATCTGGTTCGGAGCCCGTGGCTTGATACCTGCGTACACCGACTTTAAGCTCTCGAGCAGGGTCTATTAGTTGTTTGTCGGTCCATGCGTCAGTCTGTCAGTCTCAGTCTTTGTCATCCCGGCGCGGCCTTACCGTTTTCCCAGCATTGTCCAGCCCTAGGAGCAGCACCGAGAACTCCTCTTTCCTCGTGACGTGTTTGTAGAGGCCGTACAGCAGCGAGTACATGCGTTCGTTGCAAGTCGCAGTCAAACTAGGAGAGCGTCGGTTAGTAACCTCGCCAAATCCTAGTCGACTGCGCCAGTGACGAAGAACTGAAGAGAAAGAAAGAAGAAAGAAAGAAATCGGATTAAAAATATGTGCCTGATGAGTTCAGTTCGTTGGAGCGATTGGACGAGGAAGGCGACAGAACGATCCAGTGAGACCACACAAAGAGAAGTCGATGGAACAGGGGGGATAAGGATGGCGTGCGCCAGAGAGCGCGAGGGAGTGGAGTAATGAGTTGGGTCCGTCGACGACGTGCAGAAGAAGAAGGGGCGTGTGAGCTCAGCAGGGAGCGAAGAGGACGGTGCACGCACAGCACAGCAGGAGAAGGGACACGAGAGCACAGCAGGAGAAGGGACACGAGAGCACAGCAGGAGAAGGGACACGAGAGCAAAGCAGGAGAAGGGACACGAGAGCACAGCAGGAGAAGACAACAGCACACGCGCAAACAGAACATGACAAACAGAAAAGGGAACCATGATTAACAGAAGACCTCCCCTAACCCGAAAAAAAGAAACGAAAAGTTGAACGTACTAATGGGCCTTTCGGCTTCCGGCCTTGCGTTCATGAAGAACGATTCCGGAATAAACGCCTATTAGCTGATGCGGGTAAAAATACCGTAAAATTAAAATGGTTAGAAAGAAAATAATTCGCAAACCTTGCATTATTTTTGTGATGGCGACACGCATTGGCGCAACGTAGGGACCAGGTACTGCGGGCGGGGGCGAGAGGGTGTTTGATGGCTGCAATCTCGTCAAATTTAACGAGCCAACAATTTAAAAAATTACCTGCTTATGTTTTATATACTCCGTCTCGTTGCTTACAAAACATGTCATGCTAGGGCTAGTGCGTTTCATGTGACTTAGGACCCCCCAAAAACCTGCAGCATAAAGCTTAGTCGATAAAACCTAAAGGTTTTTATTATCGCAGTCAAATTTGAAGTCGAAGAATTTCTCCCTTTTTTTTTTTCCGAGTCTCAAAATTTTTTTACTTTCTCTTGAATCCACCAGCAGCAGACTTCTTGGGTTTCTTCTTGAAGGACAACTTGGATGAGGCCTTCTCGTGGGTGGCCAAGAAACGCCGCTTGAGGTACTGCTTGCTCTGATCGTCAGCCAAGAGCTCGTCGACAATGTGTGCTTTGCGCTCCTTCTTGGGGATGCGGGCAGAGAAGAAGTCGGTGGAGCCCTCGACAACGGTGCCAATCTATTTTTATTAATTTTTTAAAAAAAAATTAGATTGATCGGAACCCTTTGCCTTTTTATTTATTTACCTGGAACACTTTCGGCAGCTTCTTGTTGCCGTCCTTTTTGTAAAAGCGCTTGGGATCGATGATGTTACGCATCTTGATCAACTGGAGATCGCGCTTGATCTCGTCCGTCATCTTGGGGGCGCGCATGTCAAACCACTTTGGCCCAGCACTCGGCCCAGACTTGTCGTCGTCCTCGTCAAGCTTTTGCTTTTTATACTTTCCACCGACCTTGGGCGCCACGGCATGTTTCTCCAGGTCAGCAGTGATGACCGATCGTTTCAGCAGGTGCTCGGGAAGATCCTTGGCCAGCTCGACGTCGTCCGCGCCGGCAACATCCAGCGAAAGCTCGGCACCTCCCTCCTGATTGAACGAAATATACAAAGGCATCGACTCCAGCCCCGATTGTAGAGCTGTCGAGTATGCTGGAGGCTTTGACGCACTCGACGTCGAGCCAGGCTTGGCCGCGTTGGGTGCAGCCGACAATGGCGCCCTGAAAATGGAAGGAACGCGGTCAAAAAAACAAAAACAAAAAAAAACGCGTAGAGCTTGGGATTGTCACCTCATCTTGGCGATCTCTTCTTGAAAAAGCATGGTCACCGTCTGGGCAAGAGCACTGCTGCTGGCAGTTGCAGCTGGGGTCTCCTTATCGCTTGTATCCAAGTCGCTCTGCTTCGAAGACTACCAATAAGGAAAGGATGTTCCCTGCCTACGACGTACCTCTGCCACGCCGGCATCAGACGAAGGGGCTTGCACTGGAGCAGCAGCCTTCTTTCCTCTCCCTCGTTTTGCAGGGGGCGCGGCGAGACGAACACTCGACGCTGGCTCGTCGTCCTCGTCCATCTCCGAGTCCGAACTCTGCGGCGGGGGCGGCCGTGTTGCAGTCCTGCCAGTGCTGCTGCTCTTGCCTTTACTGGCTGTAGTACCACTGCTGCTCACCCGTGTGCGAGTGGCGGGCTCGGGGACAGGCTGCATGAGCATGCATGGTGTCAGGAACAAGTAGAGCCATGCGGTCCATCGTTACCTTGCTTGTTTCAGGCTTGCGCGCACGCGCAGACGACCGGTGCGAGCTTGACTGCCCATTCTAACCGTGGTTGCGGGGGGGTTAATCTGTGACGCCCTTTATGGCATAGCTACCTCGCCCTCAGACTCGGACGCAGACGCCTCGGACGCAGACTGGGCGCGAGTCGAAACCATTTCAGGGTGACACACTTCAAAAATGATGGCGCTGCTCTTTGTCGCAGTCTCGCTTGTGGCGTTTGCCGCAACTGCGAGCGAACCCCGGTTGGCGTCGCTAGCCAATCGCGAGTGTGCCTTCATCGCCAATGGCGGAGATCGTAATATCATTTCCGCTTGTTTGTTTGTGTCTAACCCGGTTCACAGCCGGACCGAAGCTCTTTGTCGAGCTCACAGACGAGAATTTGCAGAGGCTAAACAAGTCCCTCGCATCGGTTGCATACCGACTGGGCATGCTCGAAGAGAGCAACGTCTCGTTCTCGTACGACTTGTTCAATCCCGTGACTGGCCAGCCCATCAGCGACCTGGCTGACTGTGTCCTCGACCCGTCTACCAAAAGCACACTTGCCCTCGTGCGCAAAGGAGACCTGTTTGTGTATCCACCCTACAGGATTGGCTATGAACGCACCATTGGCAACGTCACTATGAAAACATTATCTGTTCGACCCAAGGTACGCGACCTTGTCGTTTTTCTATTGTGTGTAACTTACCTTTCGCCCAAGGTCTTCGAGGTGCGCAACATCCTGACAGATTCAGAATGCGAGCACATTAGAAGGCGATCCAAGCTAGATGGGAAAGGTGAGAAAGCATGAGGGAAAATACTTTAAATCATGCTGAAACTAGCCGATGGGACCGCTTTTTTGCGAGCTCGGGAGGACTCTGTGTTGGATGAGATTACCACCCGTATCGCTGCCCTATTACACCTTCCGGCACAGTTGGCAGACATGAACGACGGTTATACAGTCCACGTAAAAGTTCCACGCAAAGCCAGCAGCGGTCCGGTAACGCCCGAGAGGTACTGTTTCTTTTCTCCGTGTGCGCTTCATTTCTGTTTCTCTCAGAGATTTCATCCATCGAGGTGACAAGCCGCTCTACGAGGGCTTCCATCGTGGAATTAACCAGTTTGTCACACTGGCCCTGTTTTTGAACGATGTTGCAAACGGGGGCGGGATCAGTTTCCCATTGTCCAACGTTCCGAATGCGGTCCAGTACATCAGCGAAGGCTCCTCGGGCCATCTCCAGATGTTTTTGCCTCCAGGAGTGTTTGCTTGTGAGGGCAGTACGTTTGCATTTTATGCGTTTGCCTAGTTTGAAAAAAAAAACGCAACGTTTTTTTACTTATTTATCTCAAGGCAATATGGGGCCAGCAATCGAAGGATCGCTAGTTTTCATGTACAATCTGGATGCTGGTCGACACGGTTTTGGAGAGCCAGACCTCACTGCCTTTTATCAACTATGCAATCCCGTCTCTACTACGCAGTACGTTGTCAAAAAGAGCTCGCAAAAATTTTTAGTATTTTTTGTTTGGTTTGGTAGATGGTCTGCAAAGATGCGGATTGCAAACAAAATCATTTACGACACGAAAGGCTTGTTCCTCCTCGAGTGGATCGACACCGCAATGGCCTCGGTTCTAGGGGTCTCTCTCACAAGCGTGCTTACAAACGGATACGGTTGGGATTGGTCCGAAGACGTCCTTGAGGACAACAGCGATTACAGACATCAAGTTGCAGAGGAGATCGCCCAGCCTCTGAAGAACTCGCATTAAATTATACAATACAGACATAGACATAGAATTTTTTTTTTCTTCTCAAAAACAACACGAGAGTTATTGGATTAAAAAAAATAACTCTCCTACAAATCAGTCTTTTTTGTCCTCTTCAAAGCTTGGCAGAGGCAATCGGCAAAGGAGCGGACGAGCTGTTGAACAGCTCTGGTCGAGAGCGAATGAATTGCTCGGCCTTCGCAGGACCACCAGCCTTGACGAATAGGTCTTCCATCGACTGAGCGAGTGCGTAATCCCCCTTGATGCGCACGATTTTTTTCACAACGGCGCGGCGTCCGCTCATACCTCCAGAGATCATCCTGACGAGCACCTGCGCAACGAAACCAATGTTCGAGTTGGTTTGCAGAAAAAAAGTTGCAGCAAGCATACGTTTTCTTCCATGCTCATGATCACATCTGCTTTTGCTGGCGGTTTGCCCTCGCCAAAGACTGGCGCCTTCTTTTGACCCGCGAGAACCATATACCACGTCACGATCAGCTTGTCCTTTTTGTGAATGTCGAGCTTTTGTTTGGTCAGCCGTGTTGGTTGTCAGCACAACAACATTTTAGAGCAACGAATGTACCTGGAACGTGCCAGCAAGAGTCCCCACAAGCTTTGGCGAGGCCGCTATCTCTCTCTGCAGCTCCAGGAGCAGTTCATCCATTGTTTGTTGTGCAGTCCTACAAAACTTGCCAGCACTGTCAGAGTGTCTCGTGAGAAAACTGCGGGGTACCGACGCAGTGCCCATTCCCCCCAAACCGAGCGAAATTACCCGCACAAACTATAGCAAACGGTTTTCAGGTTACAGCTGGAGACTGACCTGTCTGTGCGACCCAGGAACAAAACGAACAAGGACGAAGAGACAAGAAAACCCCAAAAAGAACAAAAAAAAAAAAAACACTTTGGTCACGTGCCGTCCCCCTTATGCTGCGTGCATCACTCGTGCTCAGATCGTCGTCCAAGAAGCCGATGTCCTCGATCCCTGCCCCGCCGTTCGCCTCTTCGCGCACCGGCTTCCTGCAGACGCCGTTCCAGCTGGGAAACCAGTACGACGACGACCCAATCACGTCCGCATTCGTCAAGCGAGTACCGTGTACCTATCTTTTTTTTTTTCACTCAGCATACTTTCTGCAGTACTGCCCGGAGGCCGCCTATTCGGACGTTTCCAAGGACCTTCGACGTCTGAGCGACGTATCGCTTACCGAGTACGTTGCGTACGCGAACGACGCCGAGGCCAACCCGCCACGCCTCGAGCAGTTTGACGCGTTTGGTCATCGCATCGACCGCCTCGTCACGCCCGAGGGATGGCGCAAGCTCGTACGTACTTATTATTAGGGGATGCACACACTCATTGCAACTTTCTCCCGGATAGCACGATGTCAGCGCAGTCGAGGGGCTGGTCGCGACGGCGTACGAGCGCAAGTACGGCGCATTCAGCCGTGTCTACCAGGTCGCCAAGCTTATGATCTGGACCCCGCAAACGGCGACGTACGGATGCCCGCTCGCGATGACAGATGGTGCTGCGCGCCTCATTGAGCTCTCTGGCAACGAGGATCTTAAGCGTACTACTATAGCATTCTTTTTATTGTTGGATTAAATTCATTTCATGCTGACGCAGGTAACGTCTACCCCCATCTCGTTTCGCGTGACCCCAAGTCGTTCTGGACGTCTGGACAGTACTAATGCTCACAACAGACATGATTTGCGAATAAAAATTTTTTATTTTATTTTAACTCTGTAAGGTGGATGACCGAGCGTCCTGGAGGAAGCGACGTGGGCCGCTCCGAGACGCAGGCAGTGCGCCAGGCGGACGGCTCGTGGTCGGTCAGCGGCTTCAAGTGGTTCAGCAGTGCGACCGATTCCGACATCACGCTGCTGCTCGCCCGCGGCCAGGACGCCCAGGGAAACGTCGTCGAGAGTAGCCGGGGCCTCTCGCTCTTCTTTGGCTATGTGCGCCAGGAGGACGGCAAGTTGAACGGCATCCGCATCCAGCGTCTCAAGAATAAGTTTGGCACAAAGGCCCTGCCCACTGCCGAGCTCGAACTGGACAATATGAAGGCCATTCTCGTCGGTGCCGAAGGCCGTGGTATCCCGACCGTCTCCACCATCCTCAACATCACGCGCATCTGGGCCGGAATCACCTGCTCGGCGGCCATGCGTCGTGCTGTCAACATTGCGCGCGATTATGCCACACGTCGTGAGGCATGTTTTTTTTTTTTTTTTCCCTTCCTTCATTATGTTTTAGGCACTGAGGCCTCCGTCCTTTTTTTGTGTAGGCATTTGGTAGTCTGCTCTGCAATCAACCCCTGCATCTGGCCACACTCGCCAATATGGAGCTTGAGACCCGCGCAGCCCAGTTGTTTTCCTATGATGTGGCCCTCCTTCTTGGCAAGATGTACGCAAGTGTTCACAATAACATATATTTTTTACAAATGTGCTTGCAGTGAAACCAACACGGGCACAAAGGACGACGAGGCCCTCTTGCGTCTGCTGACACCCATTGTCAAGTTGTACGTGAGCAAACAGTCGATTGTCATCGTCAGCGAGGGCATGGAGGCCCTCGGCGGCCAAGGCTACATCGAGGACACGGGCCTGGCACGCATTCTCCGCGACACTTTTGTAAACAGCATCTGGGAGGGCACGACCAACATCCTCTCCCTGGATGTCCTGCGCGTCTTCTCCAGCTCCAAGCAGTCTCTCGACTTGATGGCTCAACGCATTCTTGCCCTCCAGGCCAACGCTGGTAGCGTTAACATTGACAGCAAGCCCATCAAGGCCGCCGTCCAGACAATCAGTCAGTACATCGAAGGCGCCTCGAACCATGGCAAGGACACTGTCGAGGCTGGTGCACGCCAGCTCGCGTTCGCTCTCGCTCGCACCTACTGTGCCGCCCTTTTGGTGGATCACGCCGTTTTCACCAAGGTTTTTGTGTTGATTTATTATTATTTTTTTTTTTTTAAAAGTAATATTTCAGGCGGGAGATGACATTGTCGCTGCTGAGCGCTGGGTGGCCAATCTCGGAAAGAATCTCGGCTTGAGCGTCCAAGACGAGTCCAGCCGCCAGAAAGGTGAATGGGAACAGAAAACAAAACTAGGCTAACAATCTTTTTTGAACGGATCGCGTAGACAAACTGCTGTTGTGGGGCGCCAAAGCCAATCTCTGATGCCCTCAGCAAAATCACAAAGGCTGGAGTAGCTAAATGTCATGGCAACGTCTTTTTTTTTTTTTTCCCCCCACCCTTTTCATTTGGATTCTACAACAGCCTTTGTAGAGGAGGAGGAGGAGGAGGAGGTGGTCAGCCTTTGGTCGTGGACCTCTTGAGGAGTTTTTCCAGCTTCGTAGATGCGGGAGCCAAAGATGCTGCTGCCGACGCGGACATTGGTGCTTCCCATCTGGATTGCATGGTCAAAGTCATTGGACATGCCCATGCTCAGTTCGATCGACTGCTCGGGCAACTGGGTCGCTTGGGCCACTCGTTTGCGGCACTCGATCAGGGCGACAAAGTCTGGGTTTGGGTTGGCAAGGTCGTGGTGGGCAGCCGTCGATTGACCAAAGTCGCCGATGGTCATGAGCCCACAGAAGCGGAGGTTGGCGCACTCGTTGCGGATGTACTCGACAAGGCCGACACAGTCTTCGACGAGGACGCCGTGCTTGTCTAGATTGTAAAACCTCTCTTTTTCACATGCGTCGGCTCACCAGTTTTCGCAACATACTCTGCTCGCGGCTCGTGTTGACTTGTGCAAACACATCCAACGCTTGCTGCCGTCCAGCCCATGCCTTGTTGATGGCCGATGCCAGCTTGGGCGAGTCGACGGTCTCGATCACGGCCAGGTTGAGCACCGAGGGCAGCAGCTTGACCTTGTTGGACTGGAGGTGGCCAATGAAGCGCCAGCGGATGTCGGCCGGCAGCAGAGGCGCCTTTTCCACAAGCTCTTGGATGTAGTTTTCACCAAAGTCGCGATGGCCGCTCTCGTACGCCGCCAGGACATCGCCGGCAGGTTTGGTCTTGCTCACCGCCACCAGTCTTACCTTTGTCGATGAGGAAGACGGACTGGGCACAGCGTCCACGCGCCGCTGGATCGCAGCAAGGTTCTCGGTAATTTCTTGCTTGCGTTCGGGTGTGGCAGCAACTAAAGGAGGAGGAGGAGAGTTGCTCATGCTGAGGACGGCACTTTTGGAGATGATGCGAGTTAGCAGCCGTCCCATAGCTGGATAGTTGGAGAGGGGAGCAATGGGATACTGGCCGTTTGGTGCCACACAAAACATTGAATCTGGCGCGAATTTTTTCTGGAGTCGCTCAAAAACAAATGTCGGGGCCTCAACAGCGCCATCCAGCCCGGTTCGGAGGCCAATGCGCGCCGTAGCTGTGCCTGACTCTTCTTTGGGTATTGATCCTGCCATCGCCAATGGGTGTTACAATGCCAACGGAAAAACTGAGAGAAACTAACATCTTGAAGGGCCGATGATGAAAAAAAAAAAAAGAAAGAAAGGATGAAAGAAAAACGAACGAGGAAGAAGAAAAAGTAGTATCAAGCCAAGTTTTTTTTTTACCAAGCAATATGTTGGTCCACATAGCCGCCAGGATACTTGCGTGCAAGATACTTGATGGTCTCGGTGTACACAAGCAAAATGAAACCAGTCAGTAGTGCAAATGCCCAATACTAGACAAACAAAAAGAAGTTGGTTAAAAAAAAAATACGGTAAAAGTTTCCGTACGAATCCAGTGACATCGGCCGAAACAAAGACAGTTTGGACACCGGGGACGAAGACGACGATGACGAGGATAGCCATCTCACAAAACACACCAATAAAGAGGGTCAAGTTGGAAAAACCGTGCGTGAACACAGAAATGCGACGCGATCGACACATCCAGACGTGGAAGAATTGACCTAGAAAACAATGTCAATCCTATTTTTCTTTCGCCTCACTTTACCAAAGACGAGGGTGATGTAGTAAGCTGTCTGGGCCTGAGTGAGAAGGTAGACTTGCTCACTGTCGGTCCACGTGGTGTAGTTGTCAGGGTTGGAGGCAGGGTCAGTCGAGTTGTAAGTTTGCATATTGCCCGCATTGTCGAAGTAGATCGTGGGTGCGCCGTACTGGAAGTAGGTTTCACCATTGAAAGGCTATCAAGAGTGGAAATTTTAAAATAAATAAAAAAAAATTGTGTTTCAGGTAATCGTACCAGGGCGGAAAGAGGAACGCCGTTAGCCTTGAACATCCAAAGGAAGGCAAAGTAGCAAATGCCGGTGTGGATAATGCCAGCCTGAAGGTACGAGTAGAAGAGCAACCTAGTGGAGACAAGGCGATCGACCTTGACGTTGCGAGGAGGGCGATCAAGAATATCGGACTCGGGATCCTTTTGACAGAATTAATAATAAAAACATAGCCAAAAAAAAAAAAAAAAAAAAAACAGCGGGGTACCTCATAGGAAAGAGAGATGGCAGGGCCGAGCTCGGTGCCCAAGTCGATGGAAAGGATGAGGACAGAGCCCAAGCCGACTGGCATGGAGATGGCG
>Ga0302227_10001885_pt1 | contig 15136 bp, 16 predicted proteins | sample II_Palsa_N1_1_FD_193525 | JGI IMG/M metagenome (GOLD analysis project Ga0302227, IMG submission 193525) | Peat permafrost microbial communities from Stordalen Mire near Abisko, Sweden - II_Palsa_N1_1 | ecosystem: Environmental > Terrestrial > Soil > Palsa > Peat permafrost | place: Sweden...
CAGCTGAGGCCGTAAGTGAAGCTCTCGATCATAAGGATGTTGAGAAATATATTTCAACACACATTTTGTATAATCTTGGAGTTATCTGCTTAATTATAGGTATTGTGTTTATTTTATTTTTTAGATACCAGCTTAACTGTTTTATTTTTACTGTTTTTGTATTTAGTTGGCACTGGTGGAAGGACACGTTTATTTTATTAACAGAAAGTGAAGCCAACCACAAAAAATATATTCAAAGCTTAATTGGTATGGAAGATACATACATTGATAGGGGAAAATGTGGATGGACGAAAATCTTTCTGAGAATACGAAAAACGTTCTCAAAACATGACCGCTGAATTTACTTGGGTAAATTGGTGTGGTACTATACTTCACCAGAATTCGCCATATAATATTTCCTATTCGGTCGGTTCATTCATAGATTGGTATCATTAGTAAAATAAATCAGGCAGCGCATTAAACTTGTCGAAAGGGAGTACGATAAACCTTACGCAAGGTGGTTCCACAGGCTCTCCGTAGCAACAAATAATCTCCATCCAACTCAAAAAAATCCACCTATCTAATCGTAACTTAAAACCCTGATGAAATGGCTTAATCTCCTTCTTCTAATTTCCATTGCCCAATGCAGTTTCGCCCAAACGAAATTGCCGGTGGTCAGGGCGACATCCAAAACCGTGTCGATAAACGACGGCGGGTTTCTGGATAAAAATTCGTGGACGTTATCGCCACATGCCAGGCCCGACGTTTATACCGCCGACCGTACCCGCAAAACAAAATGGGTTACTTTTTATACCGATGTCGATTCCATCAGGATAAAGGTTAAGCCCGGCACACGTTATAATTTTGTGATACTGCTCAATAGCCGCGATTCGTGCTTTACACAGGTCGCCAGCGCTATACCGCCCAAGGGGCAGCAAATTGCCGGAACAACTACCGAAGATACTATCCCATTTACGCTAACCGCGTATAATGCCATTGGCATAAAGGCTTTTATTAACGATACTGCGACATTTAACATGCATTTCGACCTGAGTTCTTTTGATTTCCATTTTACCAAAGATGTAATGACAAAAAGGCTAAAGGGGGTTAATGTTAGCAAGCTGCAACTCGGCACCATGGTTTGGCATAACCCGCATTTGTTTACCTCAGCCGTTACTGCACACGAAATGGACGGCCGCATCGGCTGGAATGTGTTCGACGGAAAAACGGTTGAGATCAATTACGACAAACAGCTGCTCATCATACGTTCGCAGCTGCCAAAACTAAAGGGCTATAAAAAAGTTAAAATTGATTTTATGCGTTCGTTAGTAGGCGCCAAAGGCACGATAATAGCCGCGAATAAAAAGTACACCGGCGAGTTTATATTCGATACCGGGGCCGACCAGGCGGTTATCATCGACAGCGCCGTTGCGCAGCGCCAAAACCTTGCCGGCCTGAAACTGCTGCACACCACCGTGCTCCGCGACCCGAGGGGCGTGAAATATGAAACCAAAACGGTGCTGCTGCCTGCTGTAGGATTGGATAAATTCAGCCTGGCCAATGTGCCGGCTATGCTGCTTACCGGTAAAAATCCCTCCGGGTTTGAAGTGAACTACTTCGGCAACGATTTCCTCAAGCGGTTTAACATGGTGCTCGACTTTAAAAAGGATGAGCTGTATATTAAGCCTAATCAATTGCAAAACGTTAGTTTCAGGCAGGGTTCATAATTACCCCATCAGCGCAATGCACTCAACCGAAATGAGGATATTGCCGGGGAACGGGTTTACCTGCGGCGCGCTGCGGGCCGGAGGGTTTTCGGGGAAGAATTGTTTATACACCCGGTTGATCACGGAAAAATCCGGATCCTGGCCGCTAACCATAAAAACAGTTGTTTTTACTACATTCTCCATGTTGCTACCGGCTTCCTGCAATATAGTTTGCACGTTGCGAAATACTTGTTCAGTTTGTTCGGCGTAGCTTTCGCTAATGAGCTTGCCGGTTTCCGGGTCGACACCGGTTGTACCAGAAACATAAATTACTCCGCCTGCAATAACAGCCTGTGGTATAACCGGGTTTGACCATGGCACTTTGGGCGTTTTAAACGATACTTTTTGTTGCATGATAAAAGTCTTTGTGTTGAATAGTTCAATATCGTTATAAATGCCTGTTACTTAGTAACTAATTAATAATTTTTTTCTTTTAAATTTGGTTATTATTAAAACAAGACACCTATGTCAAACCCGCCAAACCTGCAACTTACCGTGCCATTCTTTATGATACGCGATATGGAATTGTCCCTGAATTTTTATATAGAAAAGCTCGGCTTTACCCTAACTAACCAATGGACGCCGCGCGGAAAGATAGAATGGTGCTGGCTGCAGCGGGAACAGGTAGCATTGATGCTTCAGCAACCCCGCACAAACGACCACTGGCTGTATAGCCTGGAGGAAAGCGGCAAGGGAATTTCAATCTGTTTCCAATGCACAGATGCACTGGCGCTTTACCACGAGTTTACAGCAAAAGGTGTTGAAATAAGGGAGCCATTTGTAGGTAATAATATGTGGGTAGTTGCCTTTCCCGACCCTGACGGCTACCGCCTCGATTTTGAAAGCCCAACCGATGTGCCTGAGGAAACGACTTATTCGGATTGGGTTAAAACAGTTTAGAACTGTTAAAAAACAGAATTGTCATGCTACATTATAAAATTTGGCAACTCCGTCCGAAGGACTCCTGTGGAGGAGGTGCGATGCCAAATAAAAAACCATGTCATTGCGAAGAGCAACGGGTTAGTGTGCCAGGGCGACGAAGCAACCCCTTCACCATACATACCGACGAGGTTGCTTCGGCTTTCCTTTTCACGATCCATCGCCAAAGCCTCGCAATGACATTTTTGATAATATGGTTTATTTACAATATTTATTCACATCCGCTTTAGCTTTGGCATCGCCGAGGCTGGCGGCTTTTTGCCAGTCGGCGCAGGCGTTTAGCTTATCGCCCAGCAAATACCTAACCTGCGCCCGGTAAATGTAAGGCTGGGGCATTTTCGCGTCATAGGTTATAGCCTGGTTGAGGTCGGTCATGGCTCCCGGCAGGTCGTTTATCATTTTTTTACATTCTCCCCTGCAACTTAACGACCGGGTATCATAAGGGTCCAGCGAAAGTACCTTATTAAAATATATAATGGCCACCTCGGGCTTGCCGGTATTCATGTACAAATAACCAAGCGCATAATAGGTGCCGGGATAATATGGCGCCAGTTTGGTTACCATGCTCCAGTCGGCGGCGGCGGCATCATATTTTTTCAGCCCTTCTTCCATCCAGGCGCGGTTATAATAGGCTACGGTAAACTTCGGGTCGAGCTCGATAGCTTTATTCATATCATTAAACGCACCTATCGAATCCTGTTTCCTCGTGCGGGCGAGGCCACGGTCATGATAAGCGGGTGCGTAGCGGGGGTTCAAATTGATGGATGTGGTTAAGTCGGCAATAGCGCCATCCACATCATTCAACATATTTTTCACATCTCCCCGGCTATAATAAGCCATCGAATAATTAGGCCGGAGCGCTACAGCATTATTATCATCAGAGTCGGCCCCTGTAGTGTCTTTAAACCTTAATTTTAGCTTTCCCCGCCCGAGCCAGGCATCTGCATACCTGGGGTTTAGCGTTATGGCCTGGTTGTAATCGGCCATTGCCCCTACTGTGTCATCCTGGTCTACCTTTATATCGCCTCGTGTAGTATAGGCATTCTCAAATTTGGGGGCGATGGCAACTGCTTTATCAGCATCGGCAAACGCCCCGCTCTGATCGTGTATCGTTTTTCTTAAAATCGCCCGGTTTATGTAAGCAACCGCAAGGTCGGGGTTTATATCCATTGCTTTGTCGTAATCTACCACCGCTCCATCGTAGCTTTTTTGCGCCATTTTGCTTTTACCACGGTTAACGTATGCATCGGCATTTTTAGGGTTAAGCTCAATGGCTTTTGTAAAATCGGCAATAGCTGCATCATACTTGCCTAAGTTATATTCCGCTTCGCCACGGTTGTTGTAGGCCACGTCGCTCGAAGGGTTTAAAAATATGGCCTGGTTACAATCGGAAACCGCGCTGTTGTAGTAATCCATCAGGATTTCTATATGTGCGCGACTGGAGTAGGCATCCGCAGACTTAGGGTTAAGCGAGATGAGCTTGGTGAGATCATCCATAGCGCCTTTATAATCGCCGGCCTCGCCTTTCGTTAGCCCACGATAATTATATGCATCGGCATTATTGGGGTTGATAGCAAGCGACATATTGAAATAGTTTTCAGCGCTTTTGTAATCCTTTTCCCGGAGCGCTTTTACACCATCATTATAATAGTTGTTTTGCGCAACGGCGAATAATGGCAGTACGAATAAAACAGATAGTAATAGTTTCCTCATCGATATTTTTGACAAGCCGGCAGGCGACAGTCCAATCTTACCAAATTTAATTAAATTATTTTTTCGCAACGGCAGTTTATGCGTTAAAGTACGTTAAAACTGCGAAATCATTCAGTATCAAGTGTGCAATTCAGTTCAATCAAACATAGCGATGGGTTTTGTTCGAAGAATAAGAAAGGGTGTCATGCTGAGCCTGTCGAAGCATGTGCGTTGGGCATTGCAAACTATACATAGCGATTATATATGACGTAAAGGGCCTTTGCCCGCGTCCTTCGACAAGCTCAGAATGACACCCCACGCAATATTTGTGCCGGAGATTTATGTTTCGAACACTCCATGTTTAAAACCGATCGTTATAAAAACATCATAATAAAGTCCCGCTTACATGGCGCATAAGCTGACCCTATCCTCCTCCTTTCCCTTAAAAAGGAAAGGCATCGCACAAGGCCACACGCGGCCTTTTTAAATTTCAAATAAAAAAATGTAGCTACCCTCTTTCCGCGCAGCGAAGAGAGGGCGACAAGCGAAGCGATGTCGGTCCAAAGGACTCCTACGGAGGTGAGTAAACGGAGCGCGACAGGTAGTCAAGTGATTCCATCCATTATCAACCCCATTAAAACTACGGTGTGTGCCGCTAAAATTGTTAACTTTGCCCCCTCAATAATGAAATTCAATTTAACAGCTAAAGATCCGCTTTCAAAGGCCCGCGCGGGTGAGATCACCACCGACCATGGCACCATACAAACGCCTATTTTTATGCCAGTGGGAACTGCCGGTACGGTTAAAGCCGTACACCAGCGCGAGTTGCGGGATGATATTGAAGCGCAGATCATATTAGGTAATACCTACCATTTATATCTGCGGCCGGGTTTGGATGTGCTGGAACGCGCCGGCGGTTTGCACAAATTCAACGGATGGGAAAGGCCGATACTCACCGATAGCGGCGGTTACCAGGTGTATTCGCTTACTGAAGTGCGAAAAATAAAAGAAGAAGGGGTTACTTTTCGCTCACATATCGATGGCTCAAAACACCTGTTTACGCCGGAAAATGTGATGGATATACAGCGCATTATCGGCGCGGATATAATCATGGCGTTTGATGAGTGCACGCCTTATCCCTGCGAATATGGATATGCAAAAAAGTCGCTCGACATGACGCACCGCTGGCTGAAACGCTGCTGCGAACGGTTCGATAGTACGGAGGCTAAATACGGCTACAGCCAGACACTATTCCCCATTGTGCAAGGGTCAGTTTATAAAGATTTACGCATAAAATCTGCCGAAACTATTGCATCTTACGGTCGCGAAGGCAATGCCATCGGCGGCCTTTCGGTTGGCGAGCCGGCCGAAGAAATGTACGCCATGACGGAAATTGTATGCGATATATTACCGGAGCAAAAACCACGTTATTTGATGGGCGTAGGCACACCGGTAAATATTTTGGAGAATATTGCGTTAGGTATTGATATGTTTGACTGTGTAATGCCTACGCGTAATGCCCGCAACGGTATGCTGTTTACAAAAAACGGCATTATCAACATTAAAAATGAGAAGTGGAAGGATGATTTTTCGCCCATCGAGGCGGATAGCGACCTGTTTGCCGATACGGTTTACAGCAAAGCTTACCTGCGCCATTTGATACATAGCGGCGAGATGCTGGGTGCGCAAATAGCTACGCTGCACAACCTGCATTTTTACCTGTGGCTGGTAAAAACAGCAAGAGAAAAGATCATCAGCGGGGAGTTTTATGATTGGAAAAGGGTTATGGTTGGGAGATTGGGGGAACGGTTATAAAAGCCCCACCCAAACCCTCCCCGGTAGGGAGGGCTTTAAAAGAAACAAAAAAAAAGATTCCCAAGTCTCCCCTACCGGGGGAGATTTAGAGGGGGCTGGTTTAATGAAAGAACTATATCACAAATACATCAAAGTAATCGACAGGTATATTATTGGCAAATACCTGGGCACTTTTGTGTTTACACTTGGGATATTTATTGTGATATCGGTGGTGTTCGATATATCCGAACACCTGGATAATTTCCTTTCCAAACATGCAACGGTTGAGCAGATCGCCTTCCAGTACTATGCCGGATTTATTCCGTTTTATATCAATATGCTGTCGCCGCTCATTAACTTTCTGGCGGTGATATTCTTTACGGCAAAGATGGCCAACCAAACCGAAATTGTGCCGATACTGAGCGGCAAGGCCAGCTTTAACCGCTTTTTACGACCTTATTTTATTGCCTCGGCATTGATATTTATAACATCGTTTTTTGCCAATGTGTACCTCATCCCCTATACCAACCGGCTGAAAAACGACTTTGAAAATTCGCACGGCTTTAACGGCGACCAGGACCCTACAAAGGCACAAGTGCACCTGAAACTAGATAGCCATACCTATATTTACATGGACAAGTTTGATGCGCCAACGCATACTGGCTATACTTTTATACTCGAAAAATTTAATGGTGACGACCTGAAAGAAAAGCTTTACTCGCCGACCGTTACATTTGATTCGGTGAAAAAAGTGTGGAGCCTTGACAACTGCATTATTCGTTATGTGAATGGTTTACACGAAAAACAGGTAGCGGGCAGGCACCTGGATACTGCGCTGGATATGCGCCCGGCAGACTTTGATGTGCTCCACGACGACACCTACGATGCCATGTCGTTAAGTGTTTTGAACAGTGATATAGCCAAAGAAAAGATACGCGGCTCAGGCGTTTTGAATAATATGCTGTACGAAAAATACAACCGTTTCATATATCCTTTTTCAACTTTTGTGCTTACGCTGATAGGCGTTTCCATATCCTCAAGAAAGGTTCGCGGAGGCATTGGGTTGCCTTTGGGAATAGGGATATTTCTCTGTTTCGGGTATATCATCGTAAACAAATTTGCCTTTGTTTTTGCCGAAAAAGGAGCGCTGCCGCCTTTACTTTCAGCCTTTATGCCTAACGTAATATTCGGCCTGATGGGCTATTATTTACTTGCAAGAGCGCCAAAATAATGTCGCCGAATGAATCACCGGGCGTAAACAAAAACCTGATCATCCTGCATTTCACGGTTTTTATCTGGGGCTTTACCAGCATCCTCGGCGAGCTCATTTCTATAGCCGCAGTACAGCTGGTTTGGTACCGTGTAATGATCGCTTCGGTATCGCTTTTTCTCTATTTTAAATTCAATAAAACCTCGTACAAGATAAGCCGGAAAACCATATTTCAACTGCTCGCTACAGGCGCTTTAGTAGGCGCTCACTGGATACTTTTTTTCGGAGCGATAAAGCTCTCGACGGTTTCGGTAACACTGGTTTGTTTGTCATCCATTACCTTATTCACCGCCGTTTTTGAGCCGCTCATCAACAAAACCCGAATATCAAAACTCGAAATAATAGCCGGCGTTTTCATTATAACAGGCATATTTTTGATATTCGAATTTGAAACCCAATACACTAAGGGTATCATTTTCGGCTTGTTGAGCGCTGTTTGCGGCAGTCTTTTCCCCATCATAAACTCACGCCAGGTGAAGAAAATAGCAGCACCGGTGATAACGTTTTATGAGTTGTCAGGCGCTTTTGTATGGATATCCATATACCTGTTTTTCACCCATGGTTATGGCGAAGCGATGAATTTAAAAGCAGCTGACATTGGCTACCTGCTTATCCTCGGCACCGTTTGTACCTCGCTGGCCTATGTTGCAGGGGTATCGGTAATGAAGGAATTTTCAGCATTCAAAGTAGCGCTCATCACCAACCTCGAGCCGGTTTATGGCATCATCATGGCTTTCATTTTTTTTGGCGACATGAAAAAACTATCACCCGGCTTTTGGGTCGGCGCTGCCGTTATCCTGTCAACTATCTTCCTTTTTCCCCTCGCCAAAAAGCAAATAAACCGTTTAAAAAAGGGATAATTTTTGCCCGATTTTAGTTTAAAACCTTTGCTCACCCGTTCCGTCCTCTGGGGTAGGGGATTAGAAAACGCATATGCATCCAAGGCATTTTAAAGCGTTTTAAGGAATTATTTTTCAAAAAGAGATGAATACATCAACTGACAAATTTTCATCGCACAGAGGAGAAACCGGGTTTACATAAAGTGTATTGAGATTTGCATTTGAAAAGATAGTAATAATAATGAAAAAACATGGATTTAATGCTGGATTATAGCGCAAACAAAGTAGGTAAGTTGATTCATGTAAAATATATAATTATCTATTAATCAAATATTTATTTATTTTATATAAATTCATAGTTTATAATTTTCACATTAACCCGATTATCAAATTACCAAAATAATTAGCAATCGTGTTTCCTGTGCAAATTTAAGGTAAACAAAAAGCTAAAAATCAATTACTTATATTAAAATACTTAAACTTTAAAAATACAACCACCATTCACCCATATAAAATCCGCCAAAGTGTACTGAACTATTTATTGACGAATTAAGAATTATGGTGTATATGGAGATGACAGCTTAATCAAAATGGAATTTTAAAAATCAGGTAGATTAGATGAGCATTATTTGCAATGCTGATTTTTAGAAATACTGAAAAAGGCAATTGTCGAACTCTTATCATTATTTCAAACAATAGCTAATCATCATCGGATTTTTTAAAATTGTAGTCGGATGAAAAAACACGCCTATTTCGATTTATCGAAACAGCATCAATCCACTCCCATCATTTTTTATTCCTATAAATCCTCAATTAATAATTAAAACCCTTACCTTGTAATAATCAAACCCTGCGAACAATGAGGCCCAAAACCATTATCATGACCCTGATGGCAATACTGCTAATCATAATATTGCTCGAGATCATTTACTCAACAAATGCTACCATAATCTTTGGCAGCGTATCAAAAAAACACATGGTACTGGTAGCAGTTGTTATCGCGTTTATTTTGGGCTACATGGCCGGCCGGCCGGGCAGGCGACAAAAATTCGGGCACGTTCATTATGATGAAATGGACGATGCCCGTCCTGATACACTAAGCGACGAAGACAGGAATTATATCAGCTAACCCCTATTTCTGATTTTGGATTTTGATTTGCAGTTTTACATAAATCAAATATCTATCATCATGGAAAAGAAAATCGGCTTCATCGGCCTGGGTAATATGGGCCTCAACATGGCCAAAAATTTAATCGCCGCAGGGTATCACCTGCAGGTTTACAATCGCACCGCTTCAAAAATAAATGGGCTTGACCAGGCTTCCGTTACCGCCTGCAAAACGCCGGCAGAGGCAGCGGAAAATGTTCCCATTATCATTACGATGTTATCCGAAGATGAGATCGTAAAAGAAACAGTAACGGGGGCCGATGGGATACTGAAAACGCTACCAAAAAGTGCCGTGCATATTTCCATGAGCACCATCGGGCCTGACACCTCCGAAGAGCTGGCTAAAGTCCACGAAGCAGCAGGCAATCATTGCATCGCGTCACCGGTTTTCGGACGGCCCGACGCAGCCGCTGCCAAAAAGCTCTGGATATGCACATCAGGTAACAAGTCCGCCAAAGAAATCGCCCGGCCTGTACTGGATTGCCTGGGACAAGGCGTTATCGATTTCGGTGAAAAAGTTGGCGGCGCCAATGTGGTAAAGATCGCCGGGAACTTTATGATCATCGCATCGCTTGAAATGATGTCAAAGCATTTACGCTTGCCGAAAAGAGCGGCCTCGACAGGGCACAGGTTGCAAACTTTTTCGGGTCGACTATTTTCAACGCGCCCATTTATCAGAACTACGGAAAGCTAATTGCCAACAAGACATACGAGCCTGTAGGCTTCAAGACCAGATTAGGCTATAAAGATGCCCGCCTTGCCGTTAAACTCGCCCAACTGACACAAACCCCCATGCCAGCCGCAACCCTCGCTCACGACCGCCTATTATCGGCTGTAGCCAAAGACTGGGGCGAAAAGGATTGGGTTGAAGGTATAGGGCGTGGTGTAAGTGAGGATGCGGGGGTTTAAACCAGGATTAAACGAATTCAGCATATCTTCAGGATACTTATCTGAACTGACGCGTTAACTTCCGAAGTTTTAAAAACTTCGGAAGTTTGTTCTTTAATTGTTGAGGATAACAGATTTACGAAGTTTTTGAAACTTCGCAAATCAATATCAAATCCTTAAATTCGGTTCAGATATCATAAAACACCTCATTATCTTTTTCCAGATGGGACATGTCGGGCAATTTCTCAAATATTCCAAATACCGAAGCCCCGCTCCCGCTCATACTGGCATACAACGCGCCTGCATCATACAGCGCCGCTTTTACGCCGCGAATAACGGCATGGTTCTTAAAAATGGATTCCTCAAAATCATTTTTAATATATTTCTTCCATTCGCCAACAGGTTTAGCGATTAACTCATTCAGAGATTTTTTTACAGCAGCCGGCCTTATGCCCCGATAGGCCTCGGAGGTAGATACATGTGCAGGAGGCATCACCAGCACAATGTGGTAAGCCGACAAGTTGACATTAGCCGGTTTAAACATATCCCCTTTTTCGTAAGCGAATACCGGCTTGCTTTCTATAAAAAAAGCACAGTCCGCACCGAGGGTACGGGCGTAGTCCTGCATTTGCTCAACATCAAGGCCAAGCTCAAATGTTTTGTTCATTAAGCGAATGAAAAACGCCGCGTCTGATGAGCCACCGCCAAGCCCCGCGCCTATTGGTATGTGTTTATGGAGATATATCTTCACCGGCGGTATATCATGATCTTTTTTCAACAAGTGCCAGGCCTTAATGCAAAGGTTATCTTCTATCCTGCCCGGAATTGGCAAGCCTGATGATTCAAAGGTCAGTTTATCGCTTTCTATAATTTCGAGGGTATCATTAATTTTTATGGGATAGAAAATAGTTTCAAGATTGTGGTAACCATCGGCACGGCGCTCCGTAATATTAAGGCCGATATTGATTTTGGCATTCGGAAAAATAATCATACGGTATTGTTAACAGGATGTCTATTTTTAAACATCAGTAGGATGGTAAAAATAGATTAATTTCCTTTGTATTTGGTTCACTAAGTTAATGTCGTTTAAAAACCATTCACTCAATCAACCACTCAACTCAATCAACTAAATATGAAACAATATCTCGACCTGATGCGCCACGTAATGAATACCGGCACACAAAAGCACGACCGTACCGGCACGGGGACGATAAGCGTATTCGGTTACCAGATGCGTTTTAATTTGCAGGATGGCTTTCCGCTGGTGACCACCAAAAAGCTGCACCTCAAATCCATCATCTACGAGCTGATATGGTTTTTAAGCGGCGACACCAATATAAAATACCTGAAAGATAACGGCATACGGATTTGGGATGAGTGGGCGGATGCCGAAGGCAACCTCGGTCCGGTTTACGGCTACCAGTGGCGCTCATGGCCAACGCCGGACGGCGGTCATATCGACCAGATCAAACAGGTTGTTAACCAAATAAAAAACAATCCCGATTCACGCCGGATGATCGTATCCGCCTGGAACGTGGCCGATGTTAACCAGATGGCCCTCCCGCCCTGCCATACGCTATTCCAGTTTTATGTATTGGATGGCAAACTTTCCTGCCAACTTTACCAGCGCAGTGCCGATATATTTTTGGGCGTACCTTTCAATATCGCCTCCTATGCTTTGCTCACCATGATGATGGCACAGGTTTGCGGCCTGCAATACGGCGACTTCATCCACACCTTTGGCGATGCGCATATTTACAACAATCACTTCGACCAGGTAAAACTACAACTCACCCGTGAGCCGCGACCGCTGCCGACTATGAAGATAAATCCTGAGGTAAAAGATATCTTCGATTTTAAATTTGACGATTTTGAGTTGGAGAATTATGATCCCTGGCCGCATATTAAAGGCATCGTGGCGGTATAAATTTTGTACAAAGTATTTTGTAAATTTGTATTATGACAACATTGGAATTAAAAACCGCTATCCATCAGGCAGTAGACAAGGTGCCTGAAACTGCTTTGCCCGAAGTTCTAAATTATATAAACTCTATTCAGCCGCCGTCAGCTAAAAAAGATATAAGAAAGATTATTGATAAAATCTTCGAGGAAGATGCCGACTTACTAAGACGTTTAGCTGAATGATCACTTTAGAAGATGCATTATACGTCCATCATAAATCGATTCAGGAATATGGTGGAAGTAGCGGTATAAGAGATGAGGGGGCATTACTTGCGTCACTTGCAAGGCCATTTCAAACTTTTGATCAGCAAGAATTATATGAAACTCCTGCCGATAAAGCTGCTGCAATTCTTGAAAGCCTAATCATAAATCATCCGTTTATGGATGGGAATAAACGCACCGCTTATGTTTTGCCGAGAACGCTGTTACAACTTTTTGACTATGACATGATGGCTTTCGACGACGAAAAGTACAAAATGACTATTGCTGCCAGCAGCGGAGAAATTCGTTTTGATGAAATAAAAGCCTGGATAGAAGAACATTTAGTCTCCATTAACCCATGATAGTAGCCATCATCGTCGCAATAGGCGAAAATAACGCCATAGGGAAAAACAACCAGCTACTATGGCATATGCCCAAGGACCTAAAGCATTTTAAGGATGTTACATCCGGCCGCACAATCATCATGGGTCGTAAAACATTCGACTCCGTTGGTAAGCCATTGCCCAGGCGCAGGAATATTGTAGTTACCCGGCAGGATATTACCATTCCCGGCTGCGAGGTGGTGAAATCTATCGAAGACGGGCTGGCTTTATGCAAAGGCGAGGATGAAGTTTTTATTGGCGGCGGCGCCGAAATATACCAACTGGCCATGCACCTTACAGATCGCATGTATCTCACTATCATTCACCAAAACTTTGACGCGGATACGTTTTTCCCAGAGATCGATTACAAACAATGGAAAGAAACGGCGCGCGAAGATTATCAGCCTGATGAGAAAAACCCTTATCCCTACTCGTTCATAACGCTTGAGCGCGACTGACATTTTGAGGTGTTATTTTGTTTTAATTTAAAATTTCGTGCTTACAAAATTTTATTAGATTTGCCGTCTATTTTAAAAAGGCTTATAAACTAATTCATTACATATAAAATAAAAGATGCAAGGTAAAGGGGTTGTTAAATTTTTCGCCATTATACTGGCAATAGTGTGTTTATACCAAATATCATTTACGTGGGTAACCCATAAAGTTGAGAGCGATGCGAGCACTTACGCAAACGGAGATGAGCAAAAGTACCAGGCTTATCTCGACTCGGTATCCAATCTACCCGTCTATCCTATTTTAGGCCACGATTACGAATATTGTAAGAAAAATGAGATTGCCCTCGGCCTCGACCTTGAAGGCGGCATGAGCGTTACCATGCAGATATCGCTGCATGACCTGGTAAAGAAATTAGCCAATGACAATCCTGATGTGGTATTTAACCAGGCGTTGGCTACTGCAAATGCCGAAAGCCTGGTCACTGGTAACGACAAGGACTATATTACGCTTTTCGTTGATGCTTATCAAAAGTTAAACCCAAGTGGTAAACTGGCTTCGCTTTTTGCAACCAAAGACAACTCGGATAATATTAAATTCAACTCATCAGATGCAGAAGTTGAAAAGTTTCTGCAAAGTGAAGCGAAAACAGCTGTCGACCAGTCGTTCACCATCCTGAGCAATCGTATCGACCAGTTAGGCGTAACTTCGCCCACCATACAGGAGCAACAGGGTACAAACCGTATCCTGATAGAATTACCTGCTGTTAAGAACGAAGCCCATGTACGTGCCCTTTTATCAACCTCCGCTAAACTCGAATTTTACGAAACTTTTGAAAATGCCAACCAGCAAGGTCAACCCGGCCCGGGCTTTGAAGCCATTTCAGCTATAAACACCGCTGTTTCAAACGTTAAATCTGCAGGAACAGATACTGCAAAAAAAGACACCAATGCAAAAACGGCAGTTGCAATAGCAAAACCTGCTACAACACTGCTTTCTGCTGCAAAAACAAAAAACGATAGCGCTAAAAACGGCCTTTCGCTGTTAAACAAGGTGCAAAAAAGTACTGCTAAAGACACCTCGAAACTAACAGGCAGACAAACTGCTGCTGCAAAGAACCGTTTATTTCTCGTATTGAACCCTCTTTACTACCAGGACCAGAACAAACAAATTCAATTTGTACCAGGCCCGGTTGTAGGCGAAGCCCAGCTAAAGGATACAGCCCGGGTGAACGCGCTTTTGAACAGCCCGGAAGGTAAAGCGGCAACCCCGCACGATATGAAATTTTTGTGGGGTGTAAAACCTAATGCTAATCCTAATTTAAAAAACAAAAAGGTTTTTGACCTTTATGCTATAAAACTCGCAGGCGTTAATAATGGCCCGGTACTGGACGGCGGTGTGATCACTGACGCCCGTGATGATATCGACCCCCAGGGCAAGCACGAAGTGCTGATGGAAATGAACAGCGTTGGTGCGCAAAAATGGGCTGAGGTAACTACTGAGGCATCAAAAACCCACCAGTCTATCGCTATTGTGCTGGATAATAATGTTTATTCATCGCCTTATGTTGATAATCCTATTCCAAACGGTAGCTCAAGTATTTCTGGTAATTTTACAGCCGAAGATACAAAAGGACTGGCCAGCGTGTTAAGGGCAGGCCGTTTACCTGCTCCGGCTGTCATCGTCACCGATGCTGTTGTAGGCCCTTCGTTAGGCCAGGAAGCTATACATGCAGGCTTGCTGTCGTGCGTATTGGGCTTTGTGGTGGTTCTTATATTTATGATAGCTTACTACAACCGTGCG
>Ga0302227_10001886_pt1 | contig 15122 bp, 11 predicted proteins | sample II_Palsa_N1_1_FD_193525 | JGI IMG/M metagenome (GOLD analysis project Ga0302227, IMG submission 193525) | Peat permafrost microbial communities from Stordalen Mire near Abisko, Sweden - II_Palsa_N1_1 | ecosystem: Environmental > Terrestrial > Soil > Palsa > Peat permafrost | place: Sweden...
AAAAGCTTACTTTAAACCACTTGAATATTGGAGCGAGCAACATTACCGCCAACAAATTTATTACAAATTTGCGCAACCGGAACTATTTGAAATAGTTGTATTGCCATATATTGTTTATGAGGTTAAACTTGGTGATGCCTTGCTGGCGCAAGAAGAATTTTTTTTAGATGATTACCTGTATAACGGTAAAAAACCAGCATGCCGGTTAGCTAAAATAACAGGCGGAAAGTATAACCGGTGGAATACCGATTATGACGAGAAATCAAAAAATGTTGATCCGTTTAAGAACAGGCAGGTTTGGAAAGTTTTGGAAGAGTTATAAAATTGATGCCCGAAGAGAGACTCGAACTCTCTTCGGCTTATGCTTGATTATAGTCACCCGAAGTTGAAACTTCGGATAGCGGGTGTGAACCCGACCTTTCATCTGATGGATTTAACGCCAGCCCAATGCAGGGGCAACGTGTTCTAAAATTGCCGACAGCACATGCACATTATACTCAACGCCCAATGTATTGGGTATAGTCAACAGCACCGTGTCCGCTTCCTGTATCGCTTCGTCCTGCGCAAGTTCCTTAACAAGTTGATCCGGTTCGGCCGCGTAACTTTTGCCAAAAACCGCCCGTTTGTCCGCTTCAATATAGCCAAAACTATCTGCGCCTTTACTTTGCTGCCCGAAGTAATACCTGTCCTGGTCGGTTAATAGTGCAAAAATAGACCGGCTTATCGATACCCTGGGTTCACGCTCATGCCCGGCTTTTTTCCAGGCTTCTTTATATAACCTGATCTGCTCCGCCTGCTGGATATGGAAAGGTTTGCCACTTTCGTCAAACTTCAGCGTTGAGCTTTGCAAATTCATGCCTTGCTCGGCCGCCCAAACAGCGGTTAAATTGGAACCGGCTCCCCACCATATCCGGCCACGCAATCCCGGCGCGTGCGGTTCCAAACGTAACAAACCCGGCGGGTTTGGGAACATCGGGTTCGGGTTGGGCTGTGCAAACCCTACACCGTTTAATCTTTCCAAAAATTGCAATGCTTTATTGCGGCCCATCTCAGCATCGGTTTCTCCTTCGGCAGGCTCATAACCAAAATAACGCCAACCCTCAATCACTTGTTCCGGCGACCCTCTGCTGATCCCTAATTGTAAACGCCCGCCCGAGATCAGGTCCGCTGCGCCGGCATCCTCCACCATGTATAACGGGTTTTCATACCGCATGTCAATCACGCCCGTGCCGATCTCTATTTTATTGGTTTTTGCGCCAATAGCCGACAGCAAAGGAAATGGGGAGGCCAATTGCCGTGCAAAATGATGAACGCGGAAATAAGCGCCATCCATTCCCAATTCTTCAGCTGCTACTGCCAAATCAATCGATTGTAAAAGCGTGTCGCCTGCGGTACGGGTTTCATAAGAGGGATGGTTAGACCAGTGCCCGAATGAAAGAAATCCTATTTTCTTCATAAACCAAAGTTAAGCATCCTTTGCTGCCGCATAATCACCGTTTTGTCGAAATTGCTGGTTAGCTCAGCATTTTTCTTCCGCCTCTTTCTAAAATACAGCCGCCCATATTTTGCCGGGTTATTATTCCTGTTTTTAAGCAAAATAAAACAAACGCGGACACGATTATTCACTTTCATTGCCTTTTGCCAGCTGCCGTTCGCAGCCCCCCAAACGATGCATCGGAATAAACATGATTGAAAAACTATAGCCATTGTGGCACTATAATGGCTATAGCTGTTAACATATAACCCGCTGATGCTAAATAAAAAAATATTGATTCTCGATGATGACCAGAACTTGCTGGATGTTCTATCCATTTTATTGACCGAAAGCGGTTATGATATCCAAACTTTATGCACAGGGGAAAGCATATTTGAAGAGATCCAAAGGTTTCATCCCGACCTGGTGCTTATGGACATTATGCTCGGCGGAATGGACGGAAGGCTGATCTGCAAGCGGATAAAAGCTGAAACCGATACCATTGGCTTACCTGTTATACTCATATCCGGAAGTCATAACCTCGCTGCGAATCTCTCAGAGCAAGGGGCACCGAATGATTTCATGTCTAAACCTTTTGACCTGGATTTACTGGTTAAAAAAATTGAAAATCAACTAGTTGCTTAATGTCATCTTTCGTCCTGCAACGAAAAACTGTCCTTTATAATGGTATATTTAAAAAGTTATGCTGCCAACGCCAGTTATTGTACCCAAAGAAAAACTTGTTCCCTTCCAGGTTTATAATATACTTAGCACACTGTTAGAAAAGGAATTTGATGAGCTCTGTACCCTGGCCTCAGCCATTTGCCAAACACCCGTTGCGCTGATTAAATTATTGGAAGAGGAAAAGCCTTTTATCAAAGCAGCGGCCACGGTACCAATCGGGCTGTCACCAGATGATTATGTAAAATACGCAGAAACGGTTGCCTTTGCCGGTGATCTTTTAGTTGCTATAGAACCTATTGACGAAGCGGTTGTTTTTTATGCAGGCATTCCGCTCATTAATGCCGAAGGGCAAACCATGGGGTCACTTTGCGTTGTTGATACAGAGAAAAGGTCATTAAGCGATTTGCAAACTGCGGCCCTGAAGATACTGGCCGGCCAGGTGATGGATAAACTGGAATTAAAAAAGCAGGATATCGCCTTAAAGAAAGCCTACCAAGCCCTTACCAATGCCCATAGTTTTACTCAAAAATTTGCAGCCATGGCCGCACATGATATCAAAAACCCACTCAGCAGTATTTCGTTAACCGCACAGGCGCTTAAAGGCAAGCTGGAAAAGAGTGGAGATGAAGGCTGTTTAAAGCTTGTAGATATCAATATCAGCAGCATTAAAAAATTAAACACCCTGTTGGATGATATGCTGGCTTATTCCAAAGATCCGGCGTTGCTGCATCAAAAGAAACAAAAGATCAATTTGCCTGAACTCCTGTTTTCCGTGACCTGCTTGCTGGAAATTCCGGAAAATATGGACATCCGGCTACCGGAAAAAAGTTTGAGGCTAAATAGTTCTTATATAGCCCTTGAACAAATTTTTATTAACCTGTTCACCAATGCCATCCGGTATAATGACAAAACACAGGGCATTATACAGGTGCGCTTTACCTCGGATGAAAACTTTGATTATTTTGAGGTGGAAGATAATGGAATCGGCATTGCTAAAGAATACCACGACCGCATTTTTTCGGACAATTTTACCCTGCGGATAACCGACCGGTACAATAAAAAAGGCAACGGTATTGGTTTGTCGACGGTTAGGGAGTTGGTTAATGCGCTGAATGGGACAATCACATTAGCCTCTGAACCTGGCGAGGGTACTACATTTTTTATCGCCTTAAAAAAATAATACTGCTTGGCAGGAATAGTCTGCCCAATCAGAGTCAGCAATTTTCAACCCGATGGGCTGAGTTTACAAATAACATCACTTTTATGCACAACCGGCTCAACAACTATAAGTATCATACCAATATAGCCTGGTGAATATTTAACGTTACAGGTGCAATATTGATCACACTGCTAGCGGTAAGCTTCCAGCCCATTAAAGCCGCATTGGCAAACCAAATAAAAAGTTTGAAGACAGAATAAATGAGTAGTATGCCAGGCTGTAAACAGGAGGTTTTATTTACTTTTTTTAAAAGGCAAGTAAAAGTGATGATCGCATATAGGTATTGATTAATCAACACCTATATGCGATCATCACAAAGCCGGTTACTGGGATACAAATGCATTTTTGCTGCTCACCGTTTGCGCGCTGAAGTAACCAATGCACCCGCCGGAAATGTTAGACTCTGGCGTAGCCGGTGTATTAAGCTGGTCGTTATAAAACGCTACATTTTCTGCTTCCTGCAAAAAATTATAGGCGTTCTTATCTATCCCTACAAGGCTAATCGTCACCACATCATTCTTTTTAATCGCTCCTGTATCGGTTACTAATTGGTCGCGGATATATTTACCGTTACTTAGCAGGTCCTCAAGTGTTTGAAACCGGTTTAACTTAACCCCATTTTTCAATATGTTGAACTTGTAATAGTTAACGAAATTTCCAGGATCCTGAAAATAAGCGACAGGCTGAATCATGTTTTTAATGGATGTATAGTCGAATGTGACAGAATCAAGCGTTACCGGGGAGGGCATAGTTGACGATGATTGGTAAGTTTTTCCATCAACTATAACCGTAAGCTGATAGGTGCTTCCGGGCTTGCCTACAATAGTATGGGTGGTATATGTGCCTGCAGAAGTTTCTGTCAGTAAATCGGTAACCCCGGCTGTTTCATCAGTAATCGTAACCGAAGCGCCAGACACATTTGGATAAGTATTATCCGCGTAGAAAGTAACAGTTTTGGAGATATTAATATGATAAGGGCCAGCTGTATCACTCACAGCACCTTCAATAACCAGTTGAGGAGCGGCGTTGGTTAACGTGGGTGTGATTGTTTTCTCGCAAGAAGAAAATGTGATTAACGGTATAATAATCGATAAGGCAAAAAGTACGTTTTTCATTTTTTTTAGAATTTAAAATTGTAAGTAACTGCAGGCACCATTTTGAATAGCGTAGTTTGCTCTACCTGCGTTTTGTCGGCATTATTAGGATCGGATTCGAAAATAATAGCGTAAGGATTAGATTCGCCGTAAACATTATAGATCGAGAAATTCCAGCTGCTTTCATACTTGGCCGTTTTTTTCACTAAAAGCGTTGCGCCAATATCCAGGCGGTTGTAGGCGGGTAAACGGTTGCTGTTTCGTGCGCCATAGGTATATACCGGTGCACCATCAACCGAGAATTTTCCGGTGGGCCAGGTAACCGCATCGCCTGTGCTGTAAACAAAATCGGAAGATAATGTCCATTTTTTGCTCACCTGGTACATACCCACCAATGATAAATGATTAGGTTGATCCTGCATTGCCGGATAATAATCGCCATTGTTGATGCCAGGTATTTTCAATTCGGTTTTGGATAAGGTATAACTTAGCCAGCCGGTAAATTTTCCTGATTTCTTTTTGATATAAGTTTCCCAACCATATGCCCGCCCAGAACCGTATAGCAACTCTGCCTCTATATTTTCGTTACCCACTAACTGGGCACCATCTTTATAATCTATCTGGTTTTGAAGGTTTTTATAGTAAATCTCGCTGGAAAATTCGTAGCCATCGGCGTGGAAAGTATGGTAAAAGCCTAGCGCTACCTGGTCGGCTATTTCCGGTTTAATGTTATTGCTGCTCGGTAAATAGATATTGGTAGGCGAAAGCGATGCCGAGTTACTTAGCAAATGTATATTTTGCACGTTACGATCATAAGAAAGCTTTAGCGAGCTAGCTACATTAAGCTGATAACTTGCCGCCAAACGCGGTTCGGGTGTAAAGTAGTTTTTAACCACCTGGTTGCTTTTATAGGTTGTACTATCGGTTTTGTTTCCGTTTTTATCGTAAGTATAAAATGTGCCGGGGCCTAAAACGGTTAAATCGCTTAGCCTTATCCCGTAGGTAATTTTCAGCTTATCACTCGCATTCCATTCATTTGATATGTAGAGCGCGCTTTCTAACGCGTATTTCTTTTGCAAAAAGATATCATTGTAACTTGAAGAAGCTGTTGAGACCGCAGTGCCCGGCTCGGTATCATGGTAAGTAGACTCAAACCCAAAGCTTAATTTATTGGTTGTATTTAAATAGTAATTAAAATCCTGCTTAAAATGATAATCTGCAATGGACGAATTGATTAGTATATTGTTATAATCATTTTCGATATGAACATCATAGTTGAACTTACTGTAAATCAGCGATGTGTTTGAGAAGAGCTTACTGCTAAATATATGGTTCCATCTTAAGGTGCCAGTGGAATTCCCGTAATTAAGGCCAAAATTATTTTGAAGGCTCATCACATCCTTGCCGAAGTAGCCGGATAAAAAAATCCGGTTATTGCTGTCGAGCTGATAATTTGCCTTCAGGTTTACATCATAAAAATAAAGCTTGCTGTGTTTAATGGTTGTATCCGAGGCGAAGCCGGTAAACAAGTCTGCATAACTTCGTCTCGCGCTGATAATAAACGATCCTTTATGATCAAACAAAGGGCCTTCAACCGTTAGTCTTGACGCAATTAAACCCAAGCCTCCACTTACGCCAAATTTTTCGCTGTTGCCGTCATTCATCTGTACATCTTCTACCGAAGATAACCGCCCGCCATAGTTAGCGGGCATACCGCCCTTGTAAATTGAGATGTCCTTAATCGCGTCAGAATTAAAAACCGAGAAGAAACCCAATACATGCGAAGGATTATAAACCGTAGCTTCATCCAGCAGGATCAGGTTTTGATCTGATCCGCCACCGCGTACAAAAAAACCAGCGTTACCGTCACCTGCCGAAACAATCCCCGGTAAAAGCTGGATGGTTTTTAAAATATCTTTTTCGCCCAGCAGTACCGGTACGTTCTGGATATCTTTAACCGATAATTTTTGTAAGCCGGCCGGGGTTGTCAGGCTATTATTACTCCTGGCAGAGCTGCTGGTTATTTTCACTTCCTGAAGCTGGCTTTGCCCGGCGCCGAGGCGAACATTGACCATACTATTTTTGGTAAGCTGGATTTTTAGCGTGTCTGTTTTATAACCGGTGTAGGTTGTTAAAACGGTATAAGCACCGGCAGTAACCGTTAGTGAATAGAAGCCATAAGAATTTGTGCCGATCGCTTTTCCGGGAAACTCCATTAAGCTTACGGTTGCGCCCGGCAATGTTTCGCCGGAGGCGGCATCTTTTACCGTGCCCGATATGGTAAATGTTTGATGAGATTGCGCCAATAAATGAAACGGCAAACTCAATAGGAGCAGAATTAGTAAATTTTTTAATTTGTACATGATTTAATAAATAGCTTGAATGGTGATCGGTAGTAGATACATTTTGTTTATTTGATGCTATGACACACTCATTTTGATTTACCCTGATGCCCTTTTTATAATTTTCTATTTTTAATTGTATCAGGATATCGACGGATAAAAACCAGCTTTGAGGTAGCCATCCATATTTCTTATAATCATATATTTGCGCGGCTCAATACCTGTTAAAAAACAAACTGGCGCAAACCCTACTAACCTTTGGACATTAAAATCATCCGTTTCAGCCTGATTAAGCCATTGGTTTTTCTTGTGGTTATTCTTTTACTGTCGCTCCCTGTTTGTTCACGTGTTAATGCGCAGGCAAACCTGGCTAAAACCGTAAGCATCAGCAATACCGGGAAGATGCAGTTAGGGACATTATTAGCAAAGATTGCAGGCAACCTTCAGTTTAACTTTGCCTATAATAACAGGGATGTACCTGCGGATAGCAGTATAGTTGTTACCGCTTATAACGGCCGTTTGGAAAGTTTTCTTTCCCAGTTATTGGGTGCCAATTACGAGTTTCGCGAAGTGCCCGGTTATATTATAATCCGCTATGCCAGGGGGCGACTTTCCCTCGAAATGGAAAAGAGTATAGATCAGGATAATTTTTTATTGGTTGACGGCCGGGTAAATGATGCACATACGGGTGAAGCGATCAGCAATGCCAGTATTTATGCAAAATATCAATTAGCTTCTACGCTTACAGATGAACAAGGGAACTTTCAGCTCAAGATCAAAAAAAATGATGGCGCGTTAATGCTAACCGCTTCGAAAGAAAATTACCGCGATACGTCACTCTACCTGCTTAAAGATGTGCCTGTAGTTGTTACCGTTGCGGAACGGCGATATAAATATGACCCCAAATTAAACAGTAAAACGAGAGCGAAACACAGTGGTTTCAGCCGTCTTTTTATTACGTCGCGGCAAAACATACAAAATTTAAATTTAGGCGGCCTGTTTCAGTATAGCCCCTACCAGGTATCTTTAACCCCCGGGTTAAGTTCAAGGGGTTTGTATAATAGCCAGATCATTAACCGGTTTTCATTAAATGTTATTGGCGGCTACACTGCCGGGATACAAGGCGTGGAATTGGCCGGTGCTTTTAATATTGACCGGAGCGATGTTAGTTTTTTACAAGCTGCATGCGCTTTTAACCTGGTTGGCGGTAATATGAAAGGTGTGCAGCTTGCAGGCTTATATAACCGGGTTTTGAATAATGCCTCGGGGGTACAGTTGTCCGGCTTGATCAACTTCAGCAGCAATTTTTCAAGTGGGATACAAATGGCAGGCCTGGTTAATGTTTCAGATTCTTGTGCTGATGTTCAGGCCTCAATACTGGTGAACAAAGCAAAAAAAGTTAAAGGTTTACAATTCGGACTTATAAATGTGGCCGATAGCAGCGATTATGTTATTGGCGTTGTTAACCTCATTAAAAATGGCGAAAAAAGTATAGCCTTAAGCTCGGATGAAACTCCTTTTATTCATTTGGATTTTCGCTCCGGCGGTAAAATATTGTACGGGCTGGCGGGTGTTGGCTATAACTTAAATAATCCTCCTTTTAGGTATACGCTTGACTTGGGTATCGGAGCACATTTTATTCAAAGTAAGCATTTCGGGCTTGATGTGGAATATGTTAACGAAGCATTTTATGGTGGCAGTAAAACAAATTACACCACAAATGCCATAAAACTTCTCCCGCATTACAAGTTCGATCGCCATTTTCAGCTATTTGCCGGCCCGGGGCTGAGTTTTGTTTCTACAGCAGCCGACAACCATGCATATACCCCTGGCTGGGTAATTAACCGGCATGTAAGCAATAACAATTTAACCGCATTCAGTTCGGCTATTACATACGGACTTTTATATAACTGGTAGTTATTTAAGAACGATATTATCTCCGTTTTTCACCATGTGTATTTCTGGAATAGTTGATGCGATTACCTGTAACACCTTATCCAACGATTCTCTTTTCAAGGTAACGGTTAGCGGAATGTTTCGTAGTGAATTGTTTTCAATAGCTATATGAGCGCCATAAGCATCGTTTAGTGTTTCTACAACCTGCCAAAGCGGGGTGTTGTCGGCCACAAATTCGTTGCTTCTATAATAAGTATATAAAAGGTCGTTATTTTTTTCTACGTGCAATTGCTTGTCTCCTGCATTTATCCTGATCTTTTCCCTGGCGTTTACGTTTGCTGATAAATTATTTTCATGAACGCTGATGCTCCCGCTTTCTACAACCACCTCCACTTGTTGGGCCTTACTGCGTACGTTAAACGCTGTGCCTATATCTTGTATCTTCACACTACCCGTTCTTACAACAAATGGCAATGAGGCATCATGTTTCACTTTAAAAAATGCTTCCCCGTTTAATAAGATTGATCTGTTTTTTAAAAAATCACTTGAATAACTTACACCCGAATAACTGTTTAACACAATTTCCGATCCATCGGGAAGCGTAACGGTACGAATATCTTTTTCTGTTTTGAATAATATTAAAGCCCCTTTTACATTAGTTTTTCCAGCATAAAAATAAAGTCCCGCCAGTAAGCCGCCAATTAAAACTACAGCCGCCGCAGCCATCTGCAACCATTTAACATTACTGTTAATGGCTCTAACATTTGTTGTAGCCCCGGCTTGTTCCCGTTTCAGTTTAAACTTTTCCCATTGCGCGTTTTCATCTGCCGGGCTTTGCGCCGCCATTTTTTTGCCAGAATCCAGGATAAATTTAAACTCTTCCAATTTCCGCGCATTCAATTCATTAGCTTCTGCCCATAAAGTCACTTGTTCCTTTTCCTCCGCATTTGCTTCGCCTAGAATATACCGGATCAACCTGTCTTCATCTATATCTTCTTTCATTATTTGAATATTTTAAATAACAACATAATAATCATTGGTAAAAAATCTTTCATTTCGCCCCTTAACACCTTAAGGGCTTTAACCATTTGCGTTTCTACGGTTTTTATGGAGATACCCAATTGCTCCGCGATCTGGCGGTATTTCAGTTCCTCAAATCTACTCATATGGAAAATCGTCCTGCACCGTTCAGGCAATTTGTTTAATGCCGATGAAAGCTTGTTTTGTGCCTCATTTAAGTGGAGATTGTTAGCCGCGCTATCAGATTCATCTTTCAGGGCATAGGCTGTCCGTGTTTGATATTGCAAGTGGACTTTTTCCCTTCTGAGATAATTTAAGCCATTGTGATAAGCGGATTTGTATAAGTATGACCTTATAGAAACCTGAAAATCCGGCAATTTTCCTTTCTCCCATAATTTTAGAAATAACTCCTGAACTACTTCTTCGGCAACATCCCAATCCTTTAAAAAGGAATAAACATAGGCATGCAGCTCCTTGAAATGAGTTTTAAAAATCGTCTCAAATTCAGCTTCGCTGAAAAAATTCGCCATATAGCAGATTTACTTTTCGGGTTTAATTTTAATATAATTTTTTGAGACCAGGCCAATACAATTGTTAAAGATAGCCTAATTGAATACAGTTAGTTTACCTTAATAGCTTATATTGAAACCAGGTTATTTAATACTATAACACGGTGATTACAACTTACCCTGATGCAGGGTACAAATAAAAAGCTGCCAATATTAAATTAACAACAATATTTCAGGTTGAGATCAGGGTTTTAAAACCTCCATCCGGTACAACTACCAGCTTAAACAATCTGTTATATAAATTTTACCTAATTAGGAAATTAACTATAGTTCGGATCATTTAAGTTTGCACAGAAAGTCTACTTAAAAAACATATATAGTGCCAAACGAAGAACATAGTCAACCTGTAAAAAAAGATTCATTCGCATCGCTCAGGTTTAAAAACTTCCGTGTATATCTGGCTATGCTCTTTTCCATTACGTTTGCCTACCAAATGCAAGCGGTAATTATCGGCTTTTATATTTTCCAGCTAACAAAAAGCGCTTTTGCAATTGGCATGTTAGGCCTTTGCGAAGCTATACCCGCAGTGGGCATCGCCTTGTATGGTGGTTACATTGCCGACAAATCAGAAAAACGCAAAATGCTGCTTTTCGTATTTACAGGCATACTTTTATCTTCAGTAGTTATGTTTACCGTAACACTCAAAAGCATGAGTGGCTATATCCATACCGGCTGGATTGTACCCATAATTTATTGCATGACATTTTGCATCGGTATTTCGAGGGCTTTTTTAGGGCCGGCTAACTTTACCGTATATACAAATAGTATCCCTAAAGAACTTTACCCTAATGGCAGCACCTGGAATAGCTCGGTGCGGCAGTTAGCAAATATCTTAGGCCCTGCCACCGGTGGATTAATTTATGGTTTTGCCGATAAAATTATTCCCGGTTTAAGCGGTATAACAGCAACCTTTATCGTAATTATTGTTTTTATATTGATCGCGCTAACAGTCGCTTTCTTTCTTAAAAAATATCCGGCAATTTTTAAGCCAACAGAAAATATATGGAAAAGCCTGGCCGAGGGAATACATTTTGTTTTTAACAACAAAATGATGCTGGGTGCTATGAGCCTGGATCTTTTCTCCGTTTTCTTTGGTGGGATTGTAGCGCTGTTGCCTGTTTTTGCTAACGAGATATTGAAAGTAGGTGCCGAAGGCCTTGGTATAATGCGCGCGGTATTCTCTTTAGGCTCTGTATTAACCATGCTGGTGATGTCAAAGTTCTCACCGATGAACCGCCCCTGGCGAAACCTGCTGATAACGGTAACCGGGTTTGGACTGTCGATAATAGGATTTGGGCTTTCCCGAAGTTTCTATCTCTCCTTATTCTTTTTGTTTATTGAAGGCGCTTTTGATAGTGTAAGTGTTATTATCCGAAGTACTATAATGCAAATACTTACCCCTAATACCATGCGTGGCCGGGTATCGGCGGTAAACTCCATGTTCATCGGTTCCTCAAACGAATTGGGGAATTTTGAATCGGGCACAGCCGCCAGTATTATGGGTACAGTGCCGGCTGTACTGTTTGGGGGATGCGTAACCTTAACGGTTGTAACAGTAACCTGGTTAAAAACTAAAAACCTGTTGCCATTGTCGCTGGATGATATTAATCAGAAAGATACAGCCAATTAATACAGTTTATATTAATCCTGCACGCACCTAAATCCTAAGTGCTCCATGCCGCTATCCTCCGTGCTTTTCATCCTGCGGGATACCCGGTAACCTGTGCAATAGCTCTCGTTACATAAAAATGAACCACCTCTTATCACCCGCTTTACAGTATAAGGCTCGTCCGGGTCATGACTGGTTTTGGGGCCTTGCGGATTTTTTACGCCATCGGGATTTGTTATTGTTTGATAGTAGGTATCATTATAATGATCCGCGCACCACTGCCAAACATTACCGGCCATATCATACAACCCGTAACCATTTGCCGGGAACGAAGCGACTGGCGCCAAGCCATAAAACTTATCTGTAACTAAATTCTGATCAGGGAAATGCCCTTGCCAGGTATTGGCTTTAGGTTTACCTTCATCAACACCCTCATTGCCCCAGGGGTATATTTTATTTTGCAGTCCGCCACGTGCGGCCCACTCCCACTCCGCTTCGGTAGGCAGGCGTTTACCGGCCCATTTGCAGTAGGCTATGGCATCATACCAGGAAACGTGTACTACCGGGTAGTTTTCTTTTCCTTTAATGCTGCTTTTCGGCCCATGCGGATGTTTCCAGTCGGCGCCTTTTTTCCATGTCCACCATTGGGTATAATCGTTCAGATCAACCGCGTGTTTTGGCGGATCGAACACCAGCGATGCCGCAGTTAATAAACTGTCATCCGGTTTCGGTGTTCCGGGCGGAAGTTGTTTTTTGAGGATGTTCCAATCCGGCTTCTGCTCGGCTGTTGTTTTGTAGCCGGTGGCTTTTACAAACTTCGCGAACTGGGCATTGGTTACCGTTGTAACATCCATCCAAAACCCGTTAACCAATACTTTATGCCTTGGAAATTCATCAGGCGCGGCTTGTTGGTTATTGCCACCCATGGTAAACGTACCGGCAGGAATCCAAACCATCCCCTGGTGCGAATTTTCTGCTTTCAGATCAGGTGCTGCAATAGTCGTATTGTGATAAGCAGCAAATCGTTTAGGGATATTGGATTCGCAGCAAAGTGCCTTTTTAGGACCAACAACAGCCGCCGGTAATTTTGTATTACCGGCGACTGGATGATTATTAGGCTTGCAGCTGTACATCAATAGTGGCAGTAGCAAGAATAATAAGATTTTTTTCATTTGGATATGTTTACTTACCTGGGTTTACCGGTGTGTATGTTGTGTGATGAATGCGCCCTTTAAGTACATCTTCCCAATCAATAAACGGGTAAATATTGTTCTTTTTAGCCTGATCATCAAATAATGCTTTTAACTCGGCCAGTTTCTCCGGGTATTTTGCCGCGAGATCAATGCGTTCGTTAAAATCGGTATTCAAATCATACAGTTCCCAAACGTCCTTATCAAAGTTATTTACCGTATCGGCCTTACCGCTGCTCAAAACCCGCGCATAATCGGTAAAATCAGGATGGTGGTACACTTCTGCTTTCCACCCATCTTTATAAATCGACCTCGATCCAAAGATATAATAATATTGTACACGGTGGCGTGTTGGTGCCTTTGCATCATTAAACGAATATACCAGCGAAGTACCTTGTAAAGTATCCTGTTTTATACCCCTGATATATTCAGGTGGCTGAATGCCTAAATACTCCAATGTTGTAGGCAGCAAATCGTTAACATGCCCGTATTGCGTACGGATCGATCCGCCGTCTTTTATTCCTTTAGGGTAAAATACAATTAACGGGTTACGTGTACCGCCTTCGGCGTTGGCATCCTGTTTCCAGTATTTAAATGGTGTGTTTGCAGCTTGTGCCCAACCTAAAGGATAATTGGTCTGCTTTCCTTCGGGAGTGCCGATTTCACCTATTTTATCCAGGTTATGCTGGATGTTTTCCTGCTCATTGGCTTGTTTCGCGAAGATCTGCTGATCGATATCTCCATTCTGTGTACCTTCCTTACTTGCGCCATTATCACCAATCACTACAAAAATCAAGGTATTATCTAATTGCTTGCTTGATTTTAAATATTGCAGCAAACGGCCAACCTGTGCATCAGCGTAAGTCAAATATCCTGCATATACTTCCATAAAGCGGGCATAAAGTTTCTTTTCATCAGGTGATAAAGAGTTCCATGCTTTAATATTGGGGTTACGTGCCGGCAAAATTGCATTTTTAGGTATAATGCCCAGCTTTTTCTGGTTCTCGAATACCTTTTCCCTAAATACATCCCAACCGCCATCAAACTGGCCTTTGTACGGATCGCTCCACTCGTGGCTAACCTGGTGCGGTGCATGGGTAGCAGCCGGTGCATAGTACAAAAAGAATGGCTTATCAGGCGCTACCTTTTGTTGCCTGCTGATGTAAAAGATGGCTTTATCAGTAATTTGCTCGTTCAGATTTCGGCCATCAGGTATTACGTGGGCATTATCTTCAACCAGATCCGGTTTGTACTGATCGGTTTGCGAACCCAAAAATCCAAAGAAATGATCAAACCCTTTGCCTGTAGGCCAGCGATCAAACGGACCAGCATCGGTAGCATCTTCATCAGGTGTTAAACCATATTTACCAACCGCGAAGGTATTATAGCCGTTTTCGCGCAAAATTTCGGCAATGGTGCCTTTGTCTGACGGGATACGACCATCCCATCCCGGGAAACCAGCCGACATTACAGTATGCGCGAACCCGCCCATATGCACATAATGATGGTTACGACCGGTTAACAGCGCGGCACGGGTTGGCGCGCAGATACCAGCGGTATGGAAATTGGTATAACGCAAGCCTAAGCTTCCCAATGTATCAAAATTTGGTGTTTTAATAACTCCGCCAAAAGTGGATGATGCGCCGAAACCCACATCATCCAGCAAGATCCATATTACGTTTGGCGCACCTTTGGGCGCTTTAACCGGGGCAGTCCATGACTCTTTGGAATCGGCCAGTGTTTTGCCTACTACGCCTTGAAACGGCTGCTGCTGTTGGGTATAGTTTTGCGCATACGTAAAGTTTGCCAAAACCAAACCTGCCAGCAACAAGCCAAGTTTTTTATTTCTATTTGTTGATAAGCGTTTCATTTTTTTGGTTGAATATTAATTGTTTGCATATGCAGGAACGGGCTTTAACTGGCTCGATCCGTTTGCTTGTTTCTGAGCTGGTTCTTCTTTATCGAGATCAAGGCGTACTACAGGGCCATCGGCCGAAAGCTCGCTACCCGGAACTTTTGATTTGA
>Ga0302227_10001887_pt1 | contig 15111 bp, 13 predicted proteins | sample II_Palsa_N1_1_FD_193525 | JGI IMG/M metagenome (GOLD analysis project Ga0302227, IMG submission 193525) | Peat permafrost microbial communities from Stordalen Mire near Abisko, Sweden - II_Palsa_N1_1 | ecosystem: Environmental > Terrestrial > Soil > Palsa > Peat permafrost | place: Sweden...
CCAGAATGTAGAGCGCAAGCAGACACAGCAACAGCTCGAATGCGAACGTGCCGGCACTGGCCAGTGCGGCCAGCAAGACGTCAATCTGCGCGGCAAACACATAACCCAGACCGACCGCGACACCCAGCCAGAGCAGTGAACCCAGCCCGTCGAACAGCACGAACACCGGCAGCCGCAGCCCCATCGCGCCGACCAGCGGCGGAGCCACCGTCGACAGCCCCGGTACGAATTTCGCGATCAGCAGTACCTGCCCACGCCAGCGCTGGAAGCGCAATTCGGATGTCCGCACGCACGAATCGGGCGACAGCGAGATCCGACAGAGCATGCGCATGACGCCAGCCCCATAGTGTCGGCCGGCCCAGTACCACAACAGATCACTCAGCAGGCACGCGACCAGTGCGGCAAGCAGCACGTCGACCACGGACAAATGACCGCTCGCCGCCAACGCGCCGGCCACCACCAGGGTCGGTACGGCAGGCACCGGCACGCCGGCCTGCTCCACCAGCACATTGAAAAACACCAGCAACAAGCCGTATTGGGCGATCAAAGCGATGATTTCATGTGCCATCGGATCGGTACTCGATGCACGGTTCCACGAACCCCAGGTGCCCATCATTGGGCCGACTGTGCTCTATTGCAAATCCCCGCAGTCGGCCATCGCGGCTATCGCGGGGTTTGCAGCAAGCCGCCACGACGCAAACCGCCGCGCAGCCCTATAATCCGACGGATATACCGCCGCCTTGAAGTGTCCATGAACTCGATGCCAGCCGACGCCCGACGCCACGCCGACTTCGCCCAGGTGCGCGACCTCGCCGCCGCCGCCATGCAGCGCGTCGACGTCCTGATCCGCCAACGGCTGTCCTCCGACGTGGTGCTGATCAACCAGATTGCCGATCACATCATTGCCAGTGGCGGCAAGCGGTTACGTCCGATGCTGCACACGCTGGCTGCCGGAGCTGCCGGTTACCGGGGCGAGCAGCACATCAAGCTGGCTGCGGTGATCGAATTCATTCACACCTCGACCCTGCTGCACGACGACGTCGTGGATGAATCCGACCTGCGCCGTGGCCGCAAAACCGCGAACGCATTGTGGGGGAATGCCGCAAGCGTGCTGGTCGGCGATTTCCTGTATTCGCGTTCGTTCCAGTTGATGGTGGAACTCGATGACATGCGCATTATGCGCATTCTCGCCGACACCACCAATACGATCGCCGAAGGCGAAGTGTTGCAGCTGCTCAACATCGGCAACGCCGATGTGAGCGAGGCAGCCTATCTCGCGGTAATCGAGCGCAAGACGGCCGTGCTGTTCGCCGCCGCCACCGAACTCGGTGGCCTGCTCGGCGGTCTGCCGGAGACCCAGGTGAAAGCGTTGCGCGAATACGGCATGCAGCTCGGCTACGCGTTTCAGATTGCCGACGACCTGCTCGACTATGTCAGCGACGCCGACACGCTGGGCAAGAACATCGGTGACGATCTGGCCGAGGGCAAACCGACCTTGCCGCTGATTTACGCGTTGGAAAAATCCACGCCGGAACAAGCACACTCGCTACGCCACGCGATCGAACATGGCGGCCTTGATTCGCTGGACCACATCATCGGCGCGATCCGGGATTCCGGAGCACTCGAACGCACGCATGCGCGTGCTGTAGCGCATGCAGATGCGGCACGTCACGCGCTGACCAACCTACCCGACTCGGTGTATCGCGAAGCACTTCTCACGCTGGCTTCGTACGCGGTCAATCGCACGTACTGATCGCCCACAGCGACGGAAGTCCGTAGGTTGGGCTGAGCGCAGCGATGCCCAACATGACGCCGAGGTAACGTTGGGCTTTGCTATAACGCTCACCCCAATCTACGTCTCCGCCTCACCGGGTCTGCTTGCTGCTTGCGGAGGTTTTGAACAGTCTCTCAGCGATCGCCCTGCAATACATATTTTCGGCAATGCTCGAGATACCCGCGCTCGTGCTCACCCATCAGATCCAGCACGCTTGACCACAGCCAGGACGGCGCATCCAGCGACTTCGATCGATTGCGCTGCAGCTCCTTGCGCCAGTCGCGACGCGTGGCGCTGTCCATCTGCCGGCTATGCGCATGTCCCACCACCATGGCCAGGAAGCGCGCCACTTTTAGCGCCTCGCTGCGACCCAGCTGCTCGATCTCCAGCTTCAGATCCTGCGGTAACAATTCGCGAATGAACACTGGGCGATCCAGCAGAGTCGCTGCTCGCATGCGGTTACCCAGCGCCGGCGACAGATGCCGCGCCCCCTCCACCACCCGCTTGCCGTGGTCACGCGGCATCACCGCTCGCGGCGCATGCGGCGCAGCTGCCGCCGTCGCTTCCTTGATGTCGATAAGGCACAGGTCGCTGCCTTTTTCTTCATCGCCATTCACTTCCAGCAGCACCGCGTAGCGCAGTCGGCCCAGCGAACTGCAGCCCTTGCGCCAGTAAGCCGCGTCGACCACCTTGATGTGCGCATCGTCGGGACGACTCTTGAGTTGCGTGACCAGTTCAGTGAGTGCCGGCGTGCTGAACAACGTGTCGATCGCATGGCGCTCGTTCTTGTCCAATCCCCAGAAGCGCTTGCCCAGGGGAATGTTCGGCTCGACACCGTCGATGCGCTCGTGGGCCAGGTGCTTCCAGGTTCGTTCCAGCGCCTTCTGCATGACCAGCGTGACCGCCTCCGGCTTTTTCGGCGTCGGCTCGTCGGTTTCGGGAAACGCCGACTCGTATCCGACCATCAACGCTTCGATCATCCGCACGGTGGTGATGCCGGGCAGATCGGAACCACGCGCAGCGGTCGCCAATGAAAGTCCCAGCCGGATCAGGTCATGCGCAGGATTGCCGATCACGGTCTGATCAAGATCGCGAATCTGCACCTGTACCCGACCCTTGTCGTCAGCGAGCGGCCCCAGGTTGCCGACGTGGCAGTCGCCGCAGATCCATATGGCCGGCCCCTGCGGAATCGCCCAACTGTGCTTGGCCTCCAGCCACTCGTAGAACTGCACGGTGTTGCCGCGCACGAAGGCATGGGCGGATCGCGCCATCTTCGAATTCTGCAACGCACGCAGCAGCGCTGCCCGGTCCTTCACGCGCACTGCGCCTCGACTGCTTTTCATGGTTGTCCTGGCGATGAGAGAGACTCATGGCTGAGGACGGCATGGGCATAAGGCGCCGCAAGCTGCCCAACGACGCCGCAGAGTCTGATGACCTGATTGTGATGACACTATTGTGACGATGCTGCGAGGAATGGCGGTTGCCCGCCGCTTCCTCTCAAGAGGGAGCCGCGGGCATGTCGATCCGATGAGCTGCGGTCAGGGCGTGTTGGTAAACGCCGCATGCAGCCAGTCGTGCATCAGCCGGTAACTGCGTGCCGCGGCACGCGCGTCGTAGCGGCAACCCGCCGAATTTTCACCGACTTCGGTGAAGCAATGCACCGCATGGCCGATGACCACGAACTGCCAGTCAGCCGGGCTCCCGCGCATTTCATCCATGAACTTGTCCGCGTCCGGCATGGTGCCCTTGTCGTCGGCACCATTCATCGCCAGCACGCGCGCCTTGATATTTTTCGCCATCGCCGGATCATCGGTGGTCAGACCGCCGTGGAAAGACACGACGGCGGCCACGTCAGCGCCGCTGCGCGCCAGGTCGAGCACCGCCGAACCACCGAAGCAGAAGCCGATGGCGGCCAGCTTGCCGGTATCGATCGGTGACGTCGAAGCCTGCGCCTTGAGCTGCGCCAGTGCTTCGTTTACCCGTTTGCGCATGAGCGCGCGATCGCCATAGAGCGGTTTCACCGCGGCCCCTGCCTGCTCGGCATTACCTTGCTGTGGGCGGACGTTGGCGCCGTACATATCGGTGAGAAGGATGACGTAATCCTTGCCGGCGATCATCTCGGCCTTCTGCACGGCGGCGTCGTTCACGCCGTACCAGTTGGGTACCATCACCAGGCCGGGACGCTTCGTACTCGATGCATCGTCATACACCAGCACGCTGTGGAAGCTGGTGCCGTCCTGGGTCCAATTGACCGGGCGATGCACCATTTTCGCCTGCGTGGCGAACGAACAACCTGCAAGCAGCAATAGACAGCAGACTCGGGCGAAGCGCATGTTGAATTCTCCAGTGGGGTTTTTAGAGCCTGTTCACGATCTCAAGTCAAAGTCCGGCGGCGTGCTCGGCAAGGCGCCGCTTCAACGGAGCAAGGCGGTCGAGCAATCGCACACCCAGGCCGCGCGCAGCGACCCAGGCCGGCGACCGGCCAGCATAAATACGCGCCAGCGCGTCGAAGCCCAGTGCGTCCAGCGTGTCGGCACTGCGTCGACGCCGTGCGTAGCGACGTAGTACGTGCGCGGCGCCGATGTCTCGACCCGCGTCTCGCGCGGTGATCAAGGTGTCGCGAAGCTCGACCACATCGCGCAGACCCAGATTGACGCCCTGCCCTGCCAGCGGGTGCACCGCGTGCGCGGCATCACCGAGTAATACCAGACGCTCGGCCTGATAACTCTCGGCCAGTTGCAGCTTCAACGGAAATGCCGCGCGCGAAGTCGTGGCCGTGATCCGGCCTAGCCGATAATCGCTGGCGAAGCCGAGCTCATCGAGAAATGCCTGATCGCCCAGCGCCAGCACCCGCTGTGCCTCGGCTTCCGGTAGCGACCAGACCAGCGAGCTACGACCGTCAGCCAGCGGCAGCAATGCCAGCGGTCCGCTCTGCAGAAAACGCTGCCAGGCGGTGCCCTCATGAGGCCGCTCGGTACTGACGTGTGCCACCACGGCGCGCTGCGCATAGTCACGACCATGTGTGGTGATGCCGGCAAGCTGACGCAACGGCGAGCTCGCGCCATCGGCGGCCACCAGCAGGCGTGCCGACAACGTTTCGCCATCCGTCAATTCGATCTGGATGCGATCCCTGTGACCGTCGAAAGCGGGCACATCGAAGGCACGCACTTCGGCCGGACACATGCGGCGTACACCCGCCGCTTCCAACGCCTGCCACAACGTCCATTGCACGAGATTGTTCTCGACAATGTAGCCGAGCAAATCATGGCCCTCGGTAGCAGCATCAAAATCAATGGCCGCGCCGCTCTCGGCATCCCACACGTGCATGTGGCTGTAAGGACCCGAACGCGATTCACGAATGGACGTCCAGACGCCCAAATCATCCAGCAAGGAAAGCGAGGATGGAGCCAGCCCGACCACGCGCAGATCCACTTCGTCGCTTACGTTCCATGGCTTGGGTGCACGAGCCTCCAGCAACGCCGTGGCGAAGCCCGCGCGGGCCAGCGCTAGCGCAGCGGCGGCGCCAACCATACCGCCGCCAACGACAGCCACATCCACGGCCGGCGCACGGCGACGGATCGATGTCTCCTGCATGGAAACACTCATGGCAATCGCTCCAGGACGGCCAGCGGTGGCTCACCGCGAAACCCCATGCCGCGCCGCGCCAGTGCGCGCTGCAAAGGCGGCACGCGATCACAGGCCAGCAACGCCAGCGAGCGCAGCGGTGCCAGCAGCGGCTGGGGCAGGCAGGCCAGGCGCACCAGCCCATGGCTCATCGCCATGGTGCCTTCCCGGTCCGCAGCGCGGCGTGCGGCATAGCGCGCCAACAGATCGGTGGCGCCCGGATCGGCTGCGGCGGCCACCAGTTCGGCCAGCGTCAACGCATCGCGCAAACCCAGATTAAAGCCCTGCGCACCAATCGGATGCACGGTCTGCGCGGCATTGCCGACCAGCACCGCGCGCGGCCCCGTCACCTTTTGCGCAGCCACGCGATGGATCGCATAGGGATATCGCTTGCCCGGCCTACTCAGCCGCCCCAGGCGCCAGCCGAAGCGGCGCTGAGCCAGTTCCAGGAATGCTGCATCGTCCATCGCGACGACCGCATCCGCTTCGTCGGCAGATACGGTAAGCACCAGCCCGCAGCGACGCTCGGCCAGCGGCAGCAGCGCGATCGGACCACCATCAGCAAAGCGCTCGTAAGCGCGCTGCCGATGGTCGCGTTCCGGCGTGACAGTGCAGACGAACAGGGTCTGCCGATAGTCGTGTCGCTCGACGTCGATGCCCAGTTGAGTACGTACGAACGATTCGGTGCCATCCGCTCCCACCAGCAACGGCGTGTCTATCTCGCGCATGCCGTCGGCCGTTCGGATCTGCGCACGCCACCAGCCCCTGGCCAATGGCTGCAACGCGGCAAGCGTGGCAGGTGCGAACCGGGTCAGGCGGGTGCATTCGTCCAGCCGTCGCAACAATGCCGTACCGAGTTCCCGCGCAGGCAGGGTATAGCCCAGTGCGTCGACACCGTGCTTCTCCGCATCGATCCGCGCGGTGCCGAATTCCCCGCTGCGGCTGACGTGAATATGCCGGATCGGCGTGGCGTGAGCGACGGCGTGCCGCCATACACCGATCGCGTCGAGGCCATTGACGGTAGCGCGCGCCAGCGCCAGGTTGCGTTCGTCATAGCTCGGCTGGGCGTCGGCGCGCGGCGCAGCGGTTTCGACCAGGGTGGCGGCGATGCCGGCCGCATCCAGCGCAATGGCCAGGCTGGCGCCCACCAGGCCGCCACCGATGATCAGGACGTTGTGATTGTTCACTTCGGGAGAATCCGGGACAGTCATCTGCCGATAATACGCGCTGACCCGGCCTGCGTTGCAGCGCATTGGGCTAAACTAGCCTTCTATTCAGAACATCTACATGGAGCACCTCATGGTCAAGACGCTGACCGAACGCCTCGGCATCTTTGCCGTGCTCGCCCTGCTGATGGCGGTCACCCGCGAGCACCATTCCGTGCTGCATCACTTCGATGCACTGCCGGATGCTTCCTGGGCCATCTTCTTCCTGGCCGGGTTCTGGCTGCGCGGTGCCGGCCGCTGGGCGTTCCCGTTGCTGATGGCTGAGGCGGTGCTGATCGACTATCTGGTGATCAGCGGCCAGGGTCTCGATTTCTGGAGCCACTATTGCGTTTCGGTGGCGTACTGGTTCCTGATTCCTTCTTATTTCAGCCTGTGGCTGGGTGGCAGCTGGCTGGCAAAACGCCAGAATGGCCTGAGCCTGAAGACGCTGGGCCTTGGCGTTGCGGCGCTGCTGATCAGCTGGTGCGCGTGCTATCTGATTTCCAACGGCAGTTTCTACTGGCTCAGCAATAGCGTGCCGCTGCCGCGCAGCGTCGCCGCATGGACGGCAAATCTGGGCGACTGGTACCTGCCGTTCCTGGAGACCACCGTCGTGTATGTGGTCGTCGGCGCCGTGCTGCATGTACTCGCAATCCAGCTGACACGCGCAGTGAAGCAGGCGGACCAACCCAATTCGCCGCGTTGAAGCAGCTGGGTGACGATGAGCCATGGGTAACCGACTCTCGAAGATCTACACCCGCACCGGCGACGACGGCAGTACCGGCCTGGGCGATGGTTCACGGGTAGCCAAGGACTCGCTGCGCGTGGCCGCTTACGGCACCGTGGACGAACTCAACAGCACGATCGGCATGGTGCTGGCTGCGGACGGGGTCGAGACGGCCGTGGCCGACGTACTCAGCCAGGTGCAGCACGCTCTGTTCGACCTCGGCGGTGAACTTTGCATTCCCGGCATGGTGATGATCGAGGACGCCGATATAGATCGGCTGGAACAGGTGCTCGACGGCTTCAACGATTCTCTGCCCCCGCTGAAGGATTTCATCTTGCCCGGCGGCGGTATGGCCGCGGCCTGCTGTCATCTGGCACGTACGGTTTGTCGTCGCGCCGAGCGCGAGGTGATCGCCCTGGCACGGGTTGAAGACGTGCGGCCGCAGGCGCAGCGATACCTTAATCGGCTATCCGACCTGCTGTTCGTGATCTCTCGCGTACTGGCGCGTGCCAGCGGCCACGGCGAAGTGCTGTGGCAGCATGAGCGCCGCCGCAAACCCCAGCCTGCCGAATAGCCGTCTGCATGTTGCGGCTGTATACCCACCCCGCCTGCCTCCAGCATGACCCCGGTCCGGGTCATGCCGAACGTCCTGCGCGGCTGGAGGCCGTGTTGCAGGCGCTGGACCATGATCGCCATGCCGCACTTGAGCGGATTGACGCGCCGCTGGCCACGCACGAACAACTGTTGCGGGTGCATAGTGCCGCCCACGTCGAACACCTCCTGGCCAGCGCTCCGCACGAAGGCATCTTTCAGCTGGATCCCGACACCTTCATGTCGCCCGGCTCAGTACAGGCGGCATTGCGTGCCGCAGGTGCCGCGGTGGCCGCGGTCGATGCGGTGCTCGGTGGCGATGTTCAGCACGCGTTCTGCGCCGTGCGCCCGCCTGGCCACCATGCCACCCGCGATCAGGCGATGGGTTTCTGCCTGTTCAACAATATTGCCGTGGCCGCTGCCCACGCGCTGGCCGTGCACGGCCTGAAGCGCATCGCGATCGCCGATTTCGATGTGCACCATGGTAACGGCACGCAGGCTATTTTCGAGAGCGAGCCGCGCGTACTGTTTGTCTCCAGCCATCAATCGCCGCTGTATCCGGACAGTGGTCGCGAGGACGAGCGCGGCGTCGGCAATATCGTCAACGCAACCCTGTCTCCCGGGGCCGGCTCGTACGAATTTCGCGAGTTGTGGGAGGGCGCGCTGCTGCCACGACTGCATGCGTTCAAACCGCAGCTGGTGCTGGTTTCGGCCGGCTTCGATGCGCACCGCAATGACCCGCTGGCCGACCTGAAACTGGGCCAGGAAGACTATGCCTGGATCACCGAACGGCTGGTCGCATTGGCCCAAGCCCATGCGGGTGGCCGGCTGGTATCCACCCTGGAAGGCGGTTATGAGCTGACCGCTCTTGCCGCCAGTGCAAGCGCGCACGTGAGCGCTCTTACAGATTGAATCCGTGCAAAGCGCGCTCGGCCGCCTTCTCTCCCCCGGGAGAGGATTGCGGTGAGGGTGCCAACATTCCCGTCTCTTACGGACCAAACCCGCGCAAAGCGCGCCCGTTCGCTTCCTCTCCCCCCCGGGAGAGGATTGAGGTGAGGGTGCCAACATTCCCTCTACTTTGGACTCACTCCTGCATAGCGATTGCCCGCTCATGCTGAATCCGCACATCGTGCGGCACATGTTGGCCTGCCTTACCTGGGGACTTTCTGCTAGCTTAACGGGCTTCCAAAGCCGGCAGATTTTCCTTGTGATGCCTAAGCTCCCCCCGCGCCGCCTGCTGGCTGTCGCTACAGCAATTGCCTTGATCGGCAGCAACGCTCATGCCTCGAGCGCCCGTGACCAACCGAAGAACGGCGTGGAACAGGTCTGCCCGCTGGGTTCGTTTCACTGCACGACGCGCCCGTACAACTATTCGATGTGCCGGCCTAACGCGCTGCTGGAGTTCTACGACCCGTTCCTGAGCAAGGACAGCACGGTCCGCGAAACCAGCACCACGTTCGCGCGAGCCCAGCATGTGGACAGCTCCGACCAGACGGTCTATCACCTGTCGGGCAATGTGAACATGCAACGGGCCGACCAGGAGCTGCACGCGGACACCGCCGCGTACAACGACGACACCACCGACTACGACGCGCAGGGCAATGTCCGCTACCAGGACGCCGGGTCGCTGCTCGCCGCCGCCCACATGCGCGGCAACAACAACGCCAGCACCGGCGTCGCCGATGGCGAGCTGCGCTACCAAATGCTGAAGTCGCGCGGCAACGGCGTCGCCGAACGCGGCGAAATGTTCGACTCTGACCATCGCCTCTACAGCGTCGCCACCTATTCCACCTGCGATCTCGGCCACCACATCTGGGAGATCCACGCCAAATCCATCCTGCAGGACTACGTGAAAGAGCGCGGCGTGGCACGCGATGCCACGGTCCGCGTATTCAACGTACCGATCCTGTACCTGCCCTATTTCACTTTTCCGCTCGACAATGAGCGCCAGACCGGCTTTCTGACGCCGGTCCTGAGCAACACCAGCCGCGCCGGCTTCCGGGTCATGGCGCCGTATTACCTGAACTTGGCGCCGAACTACGACGCCACCGTGACGCCGAGTATCTACACCAGCCGTGGTGCGATGCTGGGCGGCCAGTTCCGCTACTTGTTTCCCGGCTACACCGGTCAGTTGGATTTCGAGTTTCTCCCCAACGACATGAGCAATGACGACGGTACCGCGGCTCAAACCAAGGGCGAAGATCGTTACCTGTTGAAATACATCAGCGTTTCGCATTTGTGGGAGAACTGGTACCTGTCGACCAATCTCAACCATGCGTCGGACCGGAATTACCTGTACGACTTCGGCAGCCTGCTGGACAACACGGCGATCGGCACACTGACCTCCAGTGTGTATGCGGTGGGTGGTAATTCCTGGTGGAATGCCTCGATCGGTGGCGATGTCTATCAGAACGTGAACCCGTTCCTTCCTGACACGGTCAACCCGTACAACCGGCTGCCGCGCGCCACGCTGAACCTGAATATCCCGCTGACGCGCTGGCTGCTGTTCGGCATGAACAACGAAGCGGTCGCGTTCACCAAGAACGAGTACGAGTTCGGCAACCCGAACGGCGTCACCACTTATCAACGCGATTTCATCGACGGCAACCGCCTCGACCTGTACCCCTACCTGGCCGCCGATTTCCAGGGCTCGTATTGGTTCGTCAAGCCCAAGGTGGCATATCGTTACACCGCCTATGACCTCGACAGTAATTACGCCAATTACGGCTACGGCGGGTTGCTGAGCTCCGGGCAAACCTCGCCATTTACCGAACAGTCGCCCACCCGTTCGGTGCCGATCACCAGCATCGACAGCGGCCTGATTTTCGACCGCAGCGTCTCGTTGTTCGGCAACAGCTACACGCAGACGTTGGAACCGCGTCTGTATTACCTCTACGTGCCGTATCGCAATCAGAACAACCTGCCGCTGTTCGATACCAGTCTGATGACGTTCGACTACTGGCAGCTGTTCTCGCCAAACCAGTATTCCGGCGCCGATCGCCAGATGAATGCGAACGACCTCACCGGGGCGCTCACCACGCGCCTGCTCGACGAGAACGGTGTAGAGCGGCTCTCGGCCAGTTTCGGCCAGATCACCTATTTCACTCCACAAAGAGTGCAGTTGCCGACCGGGCAAAACACCGTAGCTCCCTCGACGGATTGGTCCGGCTCGGACTATGTGGCCCAGCTCAACCTGCAGTTGGCTGACCGGTGGCGCTTGAACACCACCTACCAGTGGAGCCCGAACACCGACCACACCGACATGGCCACCGTCGAGCTGCAGCACCGCCTGGGCACCGACGGCGTCCTGAATTTTTCCTATCACTATCTGAATGGCCTGTTGAAACAATTCAGCGTTTCCGCGGTCTACCCGCTGTCTGACCGTTGGCGGCTGATGGGGTCCTGGACGTACGCCGAACCGATCAAGGGTCTTGCCACCTCGATCAGCGGCACCGTCGAGGCGCTGGCTGGCGTCGAGTACGACAACTGTTGCGTGACCTTGCGGCTAGTCGATCGCAGCTACGTGGACCAGACTTTCTACGGTCAGGCACCGCTTCCCCCGGGCAGCGGCACCAACCTACGCAACAACGCCATCATGTTCGAGGTGGTCTTCAAGGGGATCGGCTCGTCGGGCGGTGAAATCGATCCACTGTTGCGCCGTGATATTCTTGGCTATCAATAATTCGCATTCGCCCCCGGCGATTCAGGCTCTCCACTGATGAAGCAACAATTTGCACTCCTCCTGCTCGCACTCGCGATCATCCTGCCTGCCCACGCCCAGCTGCTGACCCCGGCCGCACCCGCAAGCCAACCGCTGGACCGTGTCGACGCCGTCGTCAATGACGACGTGATCCTGCAGAGTGAGCTGAACGACGCCGTGCGTTCGGTAGAGCAGCAATACGCGAATCAGCCCGGGCAATTGCCGTCGCAGGACGTGCTGCAAAAGCAGGTGCTTGACCGGCTGATCCTGATGAAGCTGCAGGTCCAGCGGGCACAGGACCAGGGCATCCACATTTCCGAGGCTGACGTCGATCAGGCCGTCAATGGCGTGGCCCAGCAGAACAAGCTCACCCCCGATCAGTTGCGTACCGAAGTGGAACGCGGCGGCAACAGCTTTACGGCGTTCCGCGAGCAGTTGGCCGAACAGATCACCGTGCAGCGCCTGCATCAGAGCGTGGTGCGTGACTCGGTGTCGGTCACCGACAGCGAGATCGACAACCTGCTCAGCAGCCCGACCTATAAAGGTGGCGAAGTGCATCTGGCGCACATCCAGATCAGCACCCCCTCGGGCGCCGACGCTGCCGCAATCCAGGCTGCCCAGACCAAGGCTGAGCAGGCGCTGGCCGCGATCAAGGGCGGCATGGATTTCAATGCAGCCGCGATCCGCTTTTCCGACGCCACCGACGCACTGGAAGGCGGTGACCTGGGCTGGCGGAGGATGGACGAGATCCCACCGGCATTTGCCGATACCGTCGCTTCGATGAAGGCCGGCGACGTCAGCGCGGCACTGCGCGGTCCGACCGGTTTCCACATCATCAAGTTGATCGGCCAGCGTCAGCCGGGCCAGCAAATGGTCACCGAATTCCATGCGCGCCAGATCATGATCAAGCCCAGCGACCTGATCAGCCCGGCCCAGGCCGAGCAGAAGATCCAGGAGCTGTACAACCGCATCGTCAACAAGCATGCGGACTTTGCCACCGTGGCCAAGCAGGACTCCAAGGACGACACCACCGCCAATGTCGGCGGTGATATGGGCTGGTTCCAGCAACAGGCCTGGGGCAGCACCATTGCGCAGCAACTGGACCAGCTGAAGGATGGCGAGGTCTCGCATCCTTTCCAGAGCGAGGCCGGCTGGCACATCCTGCAGCGGCTTGGTACGCGCCAGAGTGACGTTTCACAGCAGGTTGCTCGCGATCAGGCGCGGGAAGCGATCGGCAATCGCAAGGCCGACCAGGCGTACGACGATTACCTGCGCGAGCTGCGTTCCAACGCGTATATCAACGTCCTGGTACCGGAGCTGCGCGATGCCGACACTCAGCAGGCGGCAGCTCCCGACGCTTCGCCGTAAGCCGGCTTGAACGAGATGCCACTCCCCCGGCTCGCCATCACGGCAGGTGAGCCGGCAGGGATCGGCCCCGAACTGCTGATCCGACTGGCCGCCACTCCGCTGGCGGCCAGCCTCATTGCAATAACCGATCGCGGTTTGCTCGAGCGAGCCGCGATGCGTTGCGGCATGGCCATTGAGCTGATCGATGACGACGGCCGTGTCGAAACCGATCGTCGTCAAGGCACGCTTCGTCTGCGGCAGATACCGTTGGCAGTCGAAGAGACACCCGGCCAGCCCGATCCACGCAATGCACACCATGTGCTCGCGACGCTGGCCGAGGCAGCCGATGGATGCGTGAGCGGTCGTTATGACGCCGTGGTCACGGCACCACTGCAAAAGTCTTCGATCAACGACGCCGGCGTGCACTTCAGCGGGCATACCGAATTCTTCGCCGAACGGGCACACGCCGATGTGGTGATGATGCTGGCCAGCCCGACATTGCGGGTGGCGCTGGCAACCACGCATCTACCGCTTGCTGCGGTGTCGGCAGCCATCACCCAGGCCTCGCTGACCCGCATCTTGCGCATCATGCATGCCGAATTGCGCAACAAGTTCGGCGTGGCTGAGCCTCGCGTCGCGGTGCTGGGCATCAACCCCCATGCCGGTGAAGCGGGTCATCTCGGCCGCGAAGAAATCGACACGTTGGTCCCGGCATTGGAAGCGTTGCGCAAGCAGGGCATGCACCTGCTTGGACCTTTGCCAGCTGACACCGCGTTCGTGCCTGCGCAACGCCAGCACTACGATGCCGTGCTGGCGATGTATCACGACCAGGCACTGCCGGTACTGAAAAGCGAAGCGTTTGACCGCACGGTGAACGTGACCCTCGGCCTGCCATTCATTCGTACGTCAGTCGATCACGGCACCGCGCTCGATCTGGCCGGCACGGGGCAGGCTGACCCCGCAAGCCTCATTGCCGCCGCCACGATGGCGATGGATTTGATTGCACGCCGCGCCTTGCGAGAAACGCCATGAACGCGCGCCCCAAGAAAAGCTTTGGTCAGCACTTCCTGCATGATCGGCGCTACATCGAGCGCATTGTCAGCGCGGTGTCCCCACGGCCGGAAGACTTCGTCGTCGAGATCGGTCCTGGCGAAGGCGCACTGACGTTGCCGTTGCTGGCAGCGGCCGGCAAGCTCACCGCGATCGAGCTGGATACCGACCTGATCCCAGGCTTGCAGGCACGGGCTGCCGCCAGCGGCGAACTGCACATCATCCACGCCGACATTCTGAAAGTGAATTTTACCGCCCTCGCGCACAGTCACGGCGTGGAGCGTCTGCGGATCGCCGGCAACCTGCCGTACTACATATCCAGCCCGATCCTGTTCCACTGCGTCGAGCATTCCGCGGCGATCCAGGACATGCATTTCATGTTGCAGAAGGAAGTGGTCGACCGGATGGCCGCCGATCCCGGCAGCAAGGTCTATGGACGGCTATCGGTGATGCTGCAGCTGGCCTGCCGGGTCGAGCCGCTGTTCAACGTGCCGCCGGAGGCATTCCGGCCGCCACCGAAGGTGGACTCCGCCGTCGTACGGCTGCTGCCGCTGTCGCCAGACGAGCGGCACGATGCCAATCCCGAACATGTCTATGCCGTGGTCAAGAGCGCGTTCGCGCAGCGACGCAAGACACTCAGCAATGCGCTCAAGCCATTGCTGGACGCCGACGCGATCCGTCGTGCCGACGTCGACCCCAAGGCTCGCGCTGAGACGCTTGCGCCTGCGGATTTCGTGCGCCTGGCCAAGGTCTACAGCAGTCTCTGAAGCGGGCTCGCCTTCTGCGGGCATCGCCCCGTTAACGATTACGCCTCGCGCCAGCGTAGCGCTCGCGAGTCCTCCGCTCACAATCGCTTCATGACAATCGCGACGGCTGCGCCCCATTCACAGCGGCAGGCCTTACAATCGGGCCATGACTGAGAAATCTTCCTACACGATCGATGTGCAGGTCGAAACCCGTTTCGTCCCCGATCAATCCAAGCCCGGTGACAATCGCTACGTTTTCGCCTACACCGTCACCCTGCGCAATGCTGGCGACATGCCGGCACGCCTGTTGGCGCGCCATTGGATGATCACCGACGCCAACGGCAAGG
>Ga0302227_10001890_pt1 | contig 15100 bp, 15 predicted proteins | sample II_Palsa_N1_1_FD_193525 | JGI IMG/M metagenome (GOLD analysis project Ga0302227, IMG submission 193525) | Peat permafrost microbial communities from Stordalen Mire near Abisko, Sweden - II_Palsa_N1_1 | ecosystem: Environmental > Terrestrial > Soil > Palsa > Peat permafrost | place: Sweden...
CTGCGCAAACTATCTACCAGCAAGGTACCGCTCATACCAATAGCAGAACGGGTTATATATCTACACAAATGAGTTATGAAATCGATAGTCTTAACTTAATATCGGCAACTTTAGGATACAATAAAATCAGCAGTGAACGCGTAGGCAGCATTTATACGCAGCAAACAGATAGCATAAACCATACTTACAGGCTGGATAACGATGGTAATAACAAACAACATGGTTACGACCTGGGGTTGGATTACCAGCTCGGTTTTAAACGGAACAAAGCCCAGGTATTATCATTCTCCTACCGTTACAGCGAAAATGATAATGACCAGCTAAATAAGCTTCGCTCATCTGACCTGGTAAATTATGATTTGCCAGATTACAACCAGGAGAATCTGTCGGGCACACATGAACATACCCTGCAACTGGATTATACTCATCCTTTTAAACACATCGATATTGAGGGTGGCGTGAAGGCTATATTGCGGAATAACTTCAGTAACTACAACGTAGAGGATGTAGATGCAGCAACAGGAGGAACCAGTACCGACCCGGCTGCTTCAAACCAGTTCAACTATCAGCAGGATGTTTATAGTATATACAATTCCTACCAGTTAAACCTATCAAAATGGACGGTAAAGGCAGGGCTTCGGTTAGAAAAAACAGCCGTAGATGCCAGCTTTTCAAGCGGCGGTGCAGTTGCAATCCCTGATTATAATAATCTTATTCCGTCTATTGCTATACAAAGGAAATTCACACCGTCTGAAAGTATCAATTTTGGCTATACAGAACGCATCCAGAGGCCGGGTATAGCCCAGTTAAATCCTTATGTAGATCAGCAGGACCCTCAATTTATTACTTATGGCAACCCCGGCTTAAGGCCTGAAACTAATCATATCCTGAGCTTCAATTATAGTTTCTTTAAGAACACGACCATCAACGCAGGTTTAAGCTATTCATTTTCTAACAATACCATACAATATGTAACCACTATTGGTGCTGATGGTATTACAAGAGGAACCTATCAAAACCTTGGATCGAACAATAGCCTGGAAGCTGACCTGAATATCAACTATCCCATCACCGAACGCTTAAGTATGAGCCTTAATGCGCAGGCAAGTTACCTGAGCCTGAAGGGAACAGTAGATACTTTATTTTACCATAGGAAAGCCTTTACTGGGAATGGCAATTTATACTTAGGTTACAGGTTTGACCACGATTGGCGCACAGGGTTTAACTTTCAATATTACAGCCCGGCCATCACTTTGCAGGGTACATCAAGCCCATATTACTACACTTCGTTAAGTTTATCAAAGACGATCTTTCATAAAAAATTGACCATATCCGGTTCGGTAAGCAATCCTTACCAAAAGTTCCTGGATTATAAATTCACTTATAACGATCCCCGGTTTACAGAGATCTCGCACAATGATATCGTCTACCGGAGATTTAATATCGGCTTAAGTTATCGCTTCGGAAAACTGAAAGATGGCCCCGTTAAGAAAAATAAGAAAGCAGTTGAAAATAACGATATTAAGATTATCCCAAGTATTTTGCCCGGTAATTAATATAAAGCATCACCAAGTTACCCTTGTAGAAGGGACACGCAATAGGTCGACTTTTGTTGCTGATGTAGAGGCAATTATAAATGCTAAAAATATAATTGAGAAAATTAATGGAGTGTAATTTATCGTTTACCGCAGCCTTGGCTCTATATCTTTCATTAGGTCGATTAGTTCAACCACATATAAGTCGGTAAATATATTTCTTCCATTATCTTGCGAGCTGTAGGTCAGGTGTCGCCAAACTACTGGTGGGACATTCGCGTTTTTTATTGTTATTAGACTATGGTGTGGTGTGCAAAAGCATTTCTGACTACGCGCGCAAATTGCAATTCACTTGGCCAATGAAGGGGATCGGTACCGTACAATTGGTGTATCGTATCTTTTATCTTTTCATAATAGGTTAAATAGCATTCTGCAATAACTTTTCTAATAAAATAATAGGTGTCCTGATTTTCGAAAACTGTAGCGTTGGTTACATTGGAAATGTTTTCTAAGGTTTTCTCATACGCTACGTATTCAATAAAATCAATCTTTTGCTGGTCGGCTATTTTTTCTAAGATCTCAAATATTTTAAAACTGTAAACCTTTTTTTCACCAATTGCTGCAATAGGAAAATCTGCTTTCAGGTATTCTTTCCTTGTATAAGTTAGGACTGGTGAACTCTTAGTTTTGATGAGTTGAACCGAAACAATAAAGCTGATTGAAGTGATTAGTATGGTTATGATCTCATCAAAAAAAGACTCTGCGCTCGTCACAGCGTCTGAGTACAATACTTTTCCCTTAGTAATACCACTCATAAAAAGCCATTCTAATAATTTCCTTTATATAAAGAATATTGGATGAAGATAAGGATTGGAATATCACTATGACCTGAAGATTAACTAATTTTAAGTCTCTTTATCAGAGAAAATAAAGATGTGGCAAGTTCCTTATTCATGTAATTTGGTGAGTTGAATAATCTTGGATACATCCTCTATCTCTGTTTTATGTATAGCAATGGGAATTTGTTTATACCCAAGTAAAAAAGATAGCTTTGCCCTATGTCTTCCGTCAGATAATGATAGCTTACCTTTAAAATTCATACACAAACCAACGGTCGGTGGATCTACAAATTCATTCCTATCCCAGCGGTATAAAATTCCCGCGATCCGGCTATCATTGAGTACCTGACCATTAAATAAAGTTTCAGTGCTCACCTCGTATAATTCAGAACTCGTGATCAATTCAGCTGGATTAACATGAAATATGGTATATTCCTGATTTATTGGATGCAAAGAATAATCTAACATCTTATCTGTATTTTCCCCGTAAGCCCAGTTAGGTTTTATTGATTGAAGTTCATTCAGTGTTTTTTGCTGATACAATTTTATTAGAGCTATCCTGTCACTAATGTCGGGTTTTCGCAGTTCCATAAATCATAACATCATTGTTTATAAACAAATCTAACATAGTAACGGCCTAAGTTCTACGGTCGTGCAAAAGTTACCTATTAAGTTTTTTTGATCTGTTCAATTGTAATTTGCAAGCGGTGTATCAAATTATCGTAGGTGATGATGTCAACCACGTTTTTGTACTTTCGTTTTACCACTTCGAAATCAAGTTTTTGCTCAGCGGACAGTTTATTATCGCGGCCCATGATTATGATGCCACTGGGATTAGTGATCTTGATTTCAATGTCGGCCGGTAGTTCGGCTTTGTATTTTGCCGAAAGGTATTTTTCACCATCAGCACCCCATCGGTTTAGGAAAAAGATATATTTCTCCAGTTGCATTATCGTGCCTGAAAGCTCTCGTAAGGGGATGTAATTATTCCGGTGCTTACCCTTAGTTATGATACTATTATTAAAAGGTTTTTTGATTTCGATGATGTCAATGTGCCCATTAGCATCCACTAACAGGAAGTCAAGGATCCGGTCGCTGATGTTCCGGCCGATCTTTTCTCATAAGCGAATGTAGTGACATTATCATAAGTCAAGCCGTCGAGGTAATTTTGTAATATTTGCTGATTGGTTGAGCCGACCGGGTTTGGGGGTGCCACATAGGAATATAAACCCGAAAGCACAACCCGGTTGGTTGCATCATATTTTGTAAAATACCATTTGTCTGTCGACCCGTAGGCGTTTCTGATACGGCCGTCCTGCATCAAGACCAGGAGGTTGTAACTGTCATAAACCATATAAACCGGCACGGCCCCGGGAGCTTGTTTGCTAACAAGCCGATTTTTCGCATCATAGGTATAAACGCAGGCCCATGCCGTTATAAAAGGCGCGCCCCAGCTTACGCTTACGCTGCCACCATATAGTCGTTTGACGCCCTCCGGCGATATTTTATAATTAAGGTTTCCCAAATCATCATAAATATATACCGTTTCCAGCCATATCCCCGCATCTCCCTGTACCTTTTTTTCCACCATCTGCCCCAATTTGTTGGTAAAGGTCAGGGAATGATAGCCGTTCTCATCGCTTACATCATTTACCGAAAGCTGTGTTACCCCATAATAACTTCCCGATGGGCCAGCCGTTGTCCATATCCTGATGTTGTCAGCCGATACATTCAGGCGAAATACAGGCTTGACGGTATGATTGCTGCCCGGCTGCCAATTACTGCCCGGCGCGCCGCTTTCCACCACCCTATCCAGCGGCGATTGGTCGTAGGTAGTTACAGCATAGGGCGCACTGTCTGTGGCGATTTGCTGCCCGGTCTGCTGGTAAAAAGCCTGCTGTGCAGCAATGGCACCCGTTTGATAAGCGCCATTTGCAGTAGCGGCAGTATAAGGTAAATAACTGGTGGCCTGCCTGCCATAAATATCATAAGCTATAGGTTGTACAATATCTTTTTGCAGCGGACTCGCATGTACGATAACTTGCTGTACCACCTGGGCTCGGACTTGATAATTAACTTATTGATATTTAAGTAAATTATGACCAATGACAATATTAGGTAGCTAATTTGATGTTAAGATGTGATTTCTATATTTTATAATTAACTATTAATCAAATGTTGTAAAAAGGCCACTCGGTGATTTATTAGTACTGGATATAAACAGTTTCAGTTAAATGACTGCCGGTATGCCAAAGGCGATAAATTGGTTTTACTTTTAAATAATTTAGTAAATGATTGTGGATGTCCAAAACCTAACGCATAGGCAATTTCGCTAATGGAAATATTTGTTACAGATAATTTTTCTTTGGCTTTTTCAATCAGTTTATCGTGTATAAGCTGTTGCGTGTTATGTCCGGTCAATATTTTAAGCAAACCTCGCAGGTAATTCGGCGATACATTTAGGGTTTCTGAAATGTATTGAACAGTAGGTAATCCTTTTGTTGCAAGCATATCACTGTTAAAATAATCATCCAGTAATATTTCAAGTTTTTCGAGTAGCTGATGATTGGCTTTTTCTCTTGTAATAAACTGGCGGTGGTAAAAACGGTCTGAATAGTTTAATAAACTTTCAATTTGTGAAATAATGATTTGTTTACTAAAGCGATCAATGTTTGCATGATATTCCTGCTGTATGTTTTTAAAAATCTGGATAAGCGTAGCTTCTTCCTTCGCTGAGAGGAATAACGATTCATGAACTGAATAGTCCCAAAACTCATATTTCCTAATGGATTTAAACAATGCGCTATTCCATAAAAAATCAGGATGAATGAGTAGTAGCCATCCCGATTGAGTTGTTTCCTGTTTCGTGTCAGTAGAAAGGCTCATTACCTGGTTTGGCGCCACGAAGGATAGAATACCTTCGTTAAAATCAAAAGGCTGCTGGCCGTATCTGAAATTTATCTTGTCTGAAAATGAAACTCTTTTCATTCCGATAGCATAAAAATCGTAACACCAGCTCATTGATTCTATTGGTTCCGTTTGTACCACCCGGTCAAATTCAGTTATACTGATCAGCGGGTGCTCCGGCGCAGGCAGCCGCCGGAACTGGTGAAACTCACTGATAGTTTTAATCCGCTTCATTTTTTGTTAATTCTCTTTTCTAATTTCCAGTACAATCTTACCCCGAACGTGTTTTGTCTCCATTTCAGCATGTGCTTCAGCGGCATTTTCCAGCGGGTAAACTTTGCTGATAACGATTTTCACTTTGTCTGCTTCAATTAATTCTGCAATATCGTTAAGTGATTGCGCAACATCCAGTTCCCGCCTGATCATTTTTGCTTCAGCATTCTTTTTTGCAAGTATATTGAGAAATCCTTCGCTGAACGGAAAGGCGAGCTGAACGGATACAAACCTGCCGCCATCTTTTAGTGCACCCGCCATTATTTTCCTGGCATCTTCATTCGGTACAGATGATGCATCAAAGACAACATCGATGTCATGGAGTAAATTTGCAAAATTCTCATCGTTATAGTCGATCACTTCATCTGCTCCCAACTGTTTTAGAAAATCAAAATTGTGTTTAGAGGCTGTGCTGATAACATAGGCACCTTTTGCTTTGGCAAACTGCGAAGCTAGGGTGCCAATTCCGCCGGCAGCTCCATTGATCAGCACTCTTTGCCCCGCACTTACATTCCCCAGATCCAATCCGTTCCAGGCCATCAACGCACATGGTGGGATAGCCCCGGCTTCATTAAAGCTTGCATTGCTCGGCATTATGGCAAACTGGTTCGCTTTAGCAGCAATAAATTCTGCATAAGTGCCACCTAAAAAATTAGGAATACCATAAACCCTGTCGCCTTTCTTAAAGCCAGTCACATCGTTCCCTATTTCCTCTACCTCACCAGCACCATCCAGGCCAAGCCCTAAAGGCAGTTTTAGAAATGGTTTCAAAATCTCATTACCGCCCTGGCGCACAACGTAGTCTGCCGGGTTAACCCCACTCGCGTACATTTTTACCAGTATCTCATCGGCCTTGGGCACGGGGCGTACTGCATCTTCTATTTTCATCACTTCCGGGCCGCCAAATTCACGAATTATTATTGCTTTCATTTTGTCTGTATTTTATAATACAAATGTCTGCTTAATTTCAGGGCCGGATTAAGCCAAAACGCCTTTTGTCTTAGCCTAAAATTACCTCAGGATACTAAGATAATGCCGCCGTAATTTACGTTCTTATAAATTAGTATGCGCCTAGTAGGGCTCGAACCTGGGACCCAAATTCATTTTTCCTGTATAAAATGCCAATTTTTGCTTATTTTTGTGTCAGTCGGACAGGTGAACGCCCCAGGTGGCTACCAAGGCTTTAGCTTACCTCGTAAGCAACTGAAAATCAACCATAAATAGAGTTAGGTATATAGCCCAGGTGGGCTCGAAATAAGTTGATTTTATCTTCAATGGATCTGCTACCCTGACTGGGAAGAATTCGAACCGCTTAGTTGAACAGCTGGATGTGCTAATGGATTTATAGTTATCTAGAAATACGATCTAGGTTAAAAAAATTAAAATGGAAATATTGATGGTCACTAACTGATATTTTTCTTGCTCAATTAAAAGATTGCCTGAAAGCCAAAGGTGAAAGTCCGGTCTTCGCTTTAAACAACCGGCTGAATGATTGTGGGTGATCAAAGCCTAATTCAAAGGAAATTTCACTTACCGATAGTTCAGTAGTGGATATTTTCTCCTTAGCTATGCCTATTATTTTATCCTGGATGTGCTGTTGTGTATTACGCCCTGTTAGTACTTTAAGTAAGCCGCTTAAGTAGTTGGGCGAGATATTTAATTTTTCAGCGACGAATTGAACACCCGGTAATCCCTCCTTTAACAGATTGGCAGTATTAAAATATTTAGTTAACAGTTCTTCCAACCGCTCAAGTATTTGATAATTTTCGGCTTTTTGGGTAAGGAACTGGCGGTGATAGAACCTGTCTGAATAATTCAGCAGTGTTTCAATCTGCGAAATAATAATATCCTGCGTAAATTTATCCATGTTGGCATGGTATTCCGTTTGGATATTTTGCATGATGCCGATAATGATCGCTTCCTCTTTTTCAGTTAATGACAAGGCTTCGTTGACCGAGTAGTCAAAAAAATCATATCGCTTGATCAATTTGGCCAGCGGTGTATTCCACAAAAAGTCGGGATGGACATAAAGCACCCATCCCGACATCGGCGATACTTCCGTTTCATTATTCACTATCCGCCCGAAAACTTGTCCCGGCGCCATAAAGTACATGATGCCGTCATGAAAATCATATTGATGCTGGCCGTATTTCATTGCCTTTTCGCAATGCCGCTTTAAAGAAATGCAGTAAAAATCAAATACCATATTTCCCGACGCTTTCCGGGCTGATCGTTTGATCTCTTCGAGATTGATCACGCTGATGTGCGGATGTTCCGGACGAGATAAGCCCATTCGGCGGTGAAGTTCGCTGATGGATTGAATACGGGTTGGTTCTGTGGCTGGCACGTTACAAGACACTTATTATTGTTGATATGCAGTGGCAAATCCCTTCGCGAAATCTTTTAGCTTTACTTTACCCAGTATTGGTTTGTGGCGGTAATAGTCTTCGTAAATTTCACCGTTGTGGGTGCTGATATTCATCTCAACAAAACTTTGGGCAAAGCTTTCATTCATAAACGCTTTCATACCCTCTAACAGTTGCTCATCGGTAATGGTTATCCATTGCAAATCAGGTTTACCGATGGCCTCGCCCAAAATGGCTGCTACTTCTTGACAGGTCAGTTCTTCACTGGCTATATAACGTACTTGCCTGCCCGGTCTGGTTGATTCCAGTTCTTCTACTATTGCGGCAGCGATGTCTTGCGGTGCAACCAAGTTCGAAGTATCATCCCCGCCGTAATTTGAAGCAATAACTCCTCGTGTTTTTATAGCGCCGATATATCCAAACAGGTTTTTATAAAAACCCACCGGGCGCATGAATGTGATGTTCACGTCTGCAGGCAGTTTGCTTAACGTATTCTCGGCATTGTGATGGATCACCAGAAGACCATTGCCCTTGTCCATATGTGCGCCAACGCTGCTCAGGTAGACGACACGTTTTACACCCGATCCTTCTATGGCCTGTACATAGTTGTACGCGATTGCATTTGCACGCTCAATAACATCACTTACGCGATTATCCGGGTCGGTGAAACTGCCAGCTGGCGAAAGCATGCAATAAACAGCGTCTGCCCCTGTAAAAACATCGGTTAAAAAATCAGCATCTTCCATAGTGCCTATAGCTGCTTTTGCGCCCAGCGCCTCAATAGCAGCCAGTTTTTCGGCTTTACTGCTAATTACGGTAACAGAATGTCCTCTTTCTATTAATTCCTGTATGAGCGGTGTGCTTACGTAGCCCACAGAGCCTGTGACTATTATGTTCATGTTTTTTATTTTTTGTACAAAGGTCGCATGATAGAAAAAAAATAAAGTAACACAATCTAACCCATTCATAACAGAATCTACGAATATCGACCTTATTAATTAATGACATTTACAATTTTGAATACAGTTGATCTTTTAACTGGGCGTAACCTTAATGAACATAATAATTATCCTTTTGCCGGGCAATGGCGCTTCATCCCCCAGGCTGGGCAGAATTCGAACCGTTTATTGGATCAACTGAAGCTCTTGAATAATTATTGAATTAACAAGTGAACTCAATTCTGTTTGACAGAAAACTTTGTCGTTAAACAGTGTGTTATAACTTTAAAATATAGGCTTGATTGTTAAAATAAGGTCTCAATTAAAAGCCTGCCTGAACTCAACCGGCGAAAGCTTGGTTTTAGTTTTAAATAACTTACTGAACGATTGCGGATGCCCAAAACCCAGTGAATAGGCAATCTCGCTTACAGACAAAGCTGTGGTTGACAGCTTTTCTTTAGCCTTTTCAATCAGCTTGTAGTGAATATGCTGCTGCGTACTTTGCCCTGTAAGCACCTTTAGCAAGCCGCTCAGATAATTGGGTGAGATATTCAGTTTTTCGGCGATATAGGCTACGGCTGGCAGGCCATGTTTTCCAATATCGTCGCTATTAAAATATTCAGAAAGAACCTGTTCCAAACGGTCCAGCACCTGATGATTATTGATCTTGCGTGTAATAAACTGACGATGATAAAAACGATCAGTATAAGTAAGTAACAGTTCGATCTGCGCAATGATCACATCCTGGCTGAATTGATCCAGGTTAGCGCGGCATTCTTCGTCGATACGCTGCATAATACTGATCAATAACTCTTCTTCTTTTGACGAAAGGAATAAAGCCTCATTCACCGAGTAATCAAAGTACGCATATTTCCTGATGGTTTTGGCCAATGTGGTGTTCCATAAAAAATCGGGATGGATCAGGAGGTTCCATCCCGCAGGTTTCCGTTCCTGGGTATGATCCATCTCTACACGAAGCACTTGCCCCGGTGACATGCAAAACATAATGCCTTCGTTAAAATCATAGGCCTGCTGCCCATATTTCATCTTTACATTAAAGTTCCGTTTAATGGCAATAGAATAGAAATCCATGATCCGGCCGAACGGCGCGGTGCATTGTCGTTGAATGTCCTCAAACCTCGCCACACTCACCAGCGGGTGCCCCGGTTTCGGCAGTCGCATAAATTCGTGAAACTCGCTGATGCTTTTAATGCGTAAAGGCTGCTGATCTGACATTGGGCAATCTACTTAATTGTTGTAATACGCTGCGGCGAATTCCTTAATAAATTCCGTTAGTTTTACCTTGCCCAGCGTAGGCTTGTGTCTTTCATAATCACTACGTAACAAACCGGTATGGATCGAAGCCCCCAGTTCAACCAGTAAATCGGTTATAACCGGCGGTCTGCCATGTTTCAGCATAATATTTTTCACCTGCTCATCGGTAAAGGTTAACCATTGCAGGGCGGGTTTGCCAATGGCTTCGCCAATCAATTTGGCCACTTCATTGCACGAATATTCATCACTGGCGATGTACCGAACTTTACTTTGAGGATTTCCCGCTGTCAATTCTTCGGCGGCAGCAGCTGCGATATCCAGCGGAGAAACCATCACCAGCTTATCATCGCCGCCAAAGTTGGTTCCGATCATACCCTGTTCTTTTATCATACCCATAAAATTGTACAGGTTATAGTAAAAATAACCGGGGCGAAGGCAGGTAACAGCAACACCTTCTAATTCGTTTAAGATATCTTCACTTTGATGTGATCCAACAATAATGCCTGTGCCTTTTTCCAGATCGGCACCATAACTGCTCAGGTACACAATGTGCTCAACGCCTGCACTTTTAACGGCTTGCGCATAAGCGCCAGCAACGGCAGTGTAATAACCGACCATGTCCGCAGCGCCGAAGTTAGGCGGTGTCATTCCATAAACGGCGTCTGCACCGACGAAAGCGGTTTTCAAAAACTCTGCATCGGTTACCGACCCAATAGCTACTTTTGCACCTAATGCTTCTATTTCCTGTTGTTTGGCTACATTACTGCTAATGATAGTTACATCATGACCTTTCGCTGTCAATTCCTGAGAAAGCGGCTTGCTGATGTTACCCAATGAGCCCGTTATTAAAATTTTCATATTGCTATCGTTTTGCCAATACAAATGTCTCAAGTAGTTGCTGAGTTCACCTAACCAAATCTCTGATTGTTGTAGTCGAAAATAAGGGTATAGAAATTAGTATCGAGTACATTTTGAATAAACTGGCTATTAAGCCTACAGTAACATGAAAATATATTTTCAGTAAAAAAGCCACCAATTATTTAATTGACTGTAATTGCTCCCCTAACTTGACAGAATTCGAACCAAATCTTGGAACAGTTGAAATTTGTAATAGGTTTGACGATAGCTTAGCTAAAGGGTTCGGTTCATCCAAAAGCTTCTAAGTCATTTTAGGCAAGCCGGTAGCTTTGGGGCTTTGTTGTTGGCACGATCTGCAGACATTAAATTGCAAGTTTTTTATGGACATATTACTTAGCAATTTTAAACAGGCCCACATCAATGGTTGACCCGTTCGACCCCGGTGCGACGTTAAGATATTTCAGTTTTGGAATCATATACCACCTGACAATCAGAATAAATACCAGAATGCTGCCCAGCATTGCGCTTAACTGTGCATCGACGAGGTATGAAAATGGCTCTTTCATAGGTTTTTATTTTACAGTAAAACTGATCGTTTGCGTTGTGTGCGCAATGAAATAACCCAGGGTCGCCGGTGAAATATTGGTTGGCGGGTTTGCCGGTACCACTGCCCCATTGAAATTATTAGACTGCTGAGATTCAAGATCGAACCAGTAGGTATAAATAGGCTTGTCAATACACTGCATCTCCACCTTTACCGTGTCGCCTGCATAGATATCAATGTCCTGTTCCAGCAGGTCAAGCGTAACATATTTGCCGTCAGTTAACTGGTCGTTATAGGAGAAGATAGCTTTAACCTGAACGCCGTTGACCCATTCGATAAAACGGTATTGATTAGCAACCCCTGTCGGGTCTTTATAATAAACTGAGATCACTTTCTGATCCCTTCCGCCATTATTGCGGTTAAGCGGCCTGTTCTTGTCGCTTAATGAATCCAGTTTTACGACCGCAGGCATCGCAGATTGCGCAGTATAGGCTTGGCCACCCGTTAATACATTAAGCGTATAAGTATTTCCTGCTAAACCAGCGAATGGGTTAATGGTATAGGTGCCGGGCTTTGACTCTGTCAGCGTTTGTTTGATGCCGTTTTGATCGGTTAGCGTAACGGTAGCACCAGTGACTGCCGGATAATTGTTGGGATTGGAAAAAGCCACATTTTTACTGATGACAATGGTTTGGGGCCCGCTGATATTGGTGAGGTTCGCCTCGATGTCCAGTTGACCGGCATTGTTGCCCAGGTCCAGGTCAATGACTTTGGTGCATGAACTTGCAGCAAAAAGCAAAGCAAGCAATGAAATTCTATGTAGTGATTTGATTTTCATGACGATTAAAATTTGAAGTTCCAGGTAACTGATGGGATAGGTTTGGGGAAAAGGCTGGTTTCCACCGCCTCGGTGGTATTCGGAACCGTCTTGCTATCTCTGAAGGTGATGGTATAAGGGTCCCAATGGGCGTAAACGTTATAAATCGAAAACGTCCAGCTGGAATGGTATTTTTTATGTTCTTTGCCTTCTAAAATAGCACCTAAGTCCAGCCGGTTGTTGGCAGGTTCCCGGTAACCATTGCGCTCTGAATAGGAGAAAGTCGTTAATCCCCCGTTACTGTATTTCCCTGTCGGGTAACTAACCGCGTTTCCGGTGGCGTAAATAAAGGTCCCTGAAAGTGTCCAGCGTTTGTTTAATTTATAAATACCTACTGCCGAAAAGTTATGGGTGCGGTCCTGTGAAGCCGGAAAGTACTTATTGTTACCTATCGCAGCAAATTTGTCTTCCGTGCGGGATAGCGTATAGCTTAACCAGCCATTAAAACGGCCGTATTTTTTCTTCAGGTATAATTCCAGGCCATAGGCGCGGCCCGATCCGATCCGAATACTAGTTGCGATTCCTCGTCCTGGTTAGCCACTAAGTTTGCACCGTCCTTATAGTCGATTTGATTTTGCAGCCATTTGTAATACGCTTCGGCAGAAAATTCGAACTGGTTGTCATTAAAGTTTTTAAACCACCCGGTGGAAACCTGGTCGGCTATTTCGGGCTTAATATTGTTGCTGCTCAATACATACAGGTCCGTCGGGTTAGCGCTTGTAGAGTTGTTGAGCAAATGAATATTTTGGGTATTCCTGTTGTAGGATGCCTTGATTGAATTTTCATCATTCAGCTGGTAACTGGCTGAAAACCGCGGTTCAAGGTTTACATAGTTTTTTACCAGTTGATTGGACGAGTAAACAGCGCCCGACGTAACGTTCCCTGCGGCATCATAAGTATTAAATGTTCCGGGGCCCAGTAAAGCTACCCCGCTCAAACGCAAGCCATAAAGTAGGGTCAGCTTGGAAGACGCTTTCCAGTCATCGCTCAGGTAAAGGGCGTTTTCAAAACCGTAACGCTGCTCCACACTGTTATTATTGATGCTCGAAGTACTGGAAGAAGTGATGTCACCCGGAGCAATGGTGTGGTGCAATATATTCATGCCAAACTTCAGTGTGTGCGTATCGGATGTTGAGTATTGAAGGTCTTCTTTAAAGTTTATGTCGGTTATTTTTGAAGCGGCCTGGAAATGATCATTAGTCAAAAAACTTTCTACATCGTAATGGTAATTGCTATAAATCAGGGATGTGTTCGAAAATAGCTTGTTACTAAAGATATGATTGAACCTGATCGTACCTGTCGCATTTCCCCAATTGGTACCGAAGGTATTCTTTAAACCAATATCGTCATGCCCGAAATAACCTGAAATAAATAAGGCGTTCCTGTCATCGAAGTGGTAATTTCCCTTGGCGTTGATATCATAAAAGTATAGTGAGCTTGCCTTAACCACCGAATTTTTTGAGACCTTGGTAAACAGGTCGATGTAGGTACGCCTCGCGCTCACCAGGAATGAACCCTTACCCGAGTCGATTGGCCCTTCTACTTTAATGCGGGATGAGATCAATCCTAATCCGCCTTCCACTCCGAAATCCTTCTTATTACCGTCCAGCATCTGGACATCCAATACTGATGAAAGCCTTCCGCCATACTCCGCGGGCAATCCTCCCTTATACAAGCTAACACCTTTGATGGCATCTGAGTTAAAAGTGGAAAAGAAACCCAGCAAATGGGAAGCATTATAAACTGTCGCCTCATCCAATAGGATGAGGTTTTGATCAGATACACCGCCCCGGACAAAAAAACCGGTATTGCCTTCACCGGCTGCCTGCACGCCTGGCAGCAGCGATATGGTCTTTAAGACATCCTTCTCACCCAATAAAACCGGCACATTATTGATCTGTCTTGCGCCGGAATGGAGTGGTCTAATTCTCAAAAAAATGGGACAACTTGAGCTATTAATAAGCGAACATCCAAGCTACCAGACAGATCAAAACGAATTGTTTAATGTTACGCAGGCGGCTAAATTTTTGGACATGGCCGTTCCCACACTATATTCTAAGGTTTGCAGACGAGAAATTCCCGTGAATAAAAAGGGGAAGCGGTTATACTTTTATAAATCCGAATTACAGGAATGGATCAAAGAGGGTCGTAAACGAACACTCCATGAAATTAACACAAGTATTGAATTCAGGCAAAAAAAGCGAAAGCCATAATTGTTCAAGGTCAATGAACCTAGCTGGGAAAAGGCCAAGTTGTTACACTGTAATCTTATTTTTGCCATGCACGTAAAAAACGGGCCCGTGATCAAAAAGCAACGCAGCGCGAAGATTAGGATTATGTTCGTAATCATAATAAGCTTTAGCCTATGCTCTGAATGTTTCCGGGTCAATGCGATTTTGATTATATGCCGATTGATTCCCATTAACAGCACGTTTCCACGTTGTTCAAGAGTGAGTTTTTTGGGTAGGGTCCATATTCTTTCTACTATTAATGAATTTGATTTTCAAGAATCACCAAAGCCTTGCGGCTGCTGGCGATTTATTAACAAACAGCCGATAAGATCTTTTAACATCTTATCGGCTGTGATTTATACTATTATCAAATGTCGTCTATTATACGTGCTGCAAAAAATCGACAATCAATCCGGTGACTTTTTCAGGTTGTTCCTGTTGTATCCAGTGACCCGCA
>Ga0302227_10001899_pt1 | contig 15017 bp, 14 predicted proteins | sample II_Palsa_N1_1_FD_193525 | JGI IMG/M metagenome (GOLD analysis project Ga0302227, IMG submission 193525) | Peat permafrost microbial communities from Stordalen Mire near Abisko, Sweden - II_Palsa_N1_1 | ecosystem: Environmental > Terrestrial > Soil > Palsa > Peat permafrost | place: Sweden...
AATTTATAAAATACCAGCTAAATATCTCATTATTCCGTGAATAGTTTATTTTTGCCGCTTCATGATAGAATTTAAAGTAACCGGCGACTATATTCCGCTCATACAATTGCTTAAAGCGGCCAACCTGGTGCAAACCGGCGGCGAGGCGCAAATAGTTGTAACAGAGGGAGAAGTGAAATATAATGGCCAGGTTGATTACCGCAAACGCCTTAAAGTAAGGCCCGGTGATGTAATAGAATTCAGGGATAACAAGATCATGGTGATATAACCTTATGGACACAATTCAGAGTATTAACTACCCTATTTTTTTCGATAATAGCATAAACGAACTGGTAAACTTTGTAAAAAAAGGCAATTATTCGCGGTTTTTTATTTTGACTGATGAAAATACCGCCAAACATTGCCTGCCGATAATCAAGGAAAAGATAGAGGACCTGGACAATTTTGATATTATTGAAATAAACGCCGGCGAAGAAAGCAAGGACATTGATTTTTGCATAGGTATATGGAAAATGCTGATAGATTTCGGTGCCGACCGCCAGAGCCTGATGATCAATCTGGGCGGAGGGGTAATCAGCGACCTGGGCGGATTTGCCGCTTCCACATTTAAGCGCGGGATCGATTTCGTACACGTACCTACTACCCTGCTTTCGCAGGTTGATGCTTCGGTTGGCGGCAAAACCGGGATAGACATAGATAGCATTAAAAACATCATCGGCACCTTTACACAGCCAAAAGCGGTATTTATTGAATACGGCTTTTTAAAGTCGCTGCCCCCAAGGCAGATCCTGTCGGGCCTGGCCGAAATGCTGAAACATGGCTTAATTTGCGATGCCGCTTATTGGGAGCAATTAAAAAACAGCGATCTCACCAATCCATCTGCCCAACTGATCTATCATTCTATCGAGATCAAAAACAAAGTAATTATTGAAGATCCGCGCGAAACCGGCATACGTAAAAGCCTTAATTTTGGCCATACCATCGGTCACGCTGTGGAAACCTACTCCTTATTGCACGATGATGGCGGCCATTTATCACATGGCGAAGCTATCGCTATCGGCATGATATGCGAGGCTTACCTATCGCACAAAAAAACAGGCCTTAGCGCCGGTGAGCTTGCCGAAATAACAAACATTTTAAGTGCCTTATACCCTAAATACTTTTTAGAAGAAGCTGCCAACCCCGAATTATTCGCTTTGATGCTAAAGGATAAAAAGAACCAGAATGGCCAGATCAATTGCACCTTGCTATCGAAAATAGGGCAGTACAGTATTGACAATATATGCACCGAGGCCGAACTTTGTGAAAGTTTAAGCTATTACGCAACTTTGTAACATGCCGCATTTGGACAACAGGGGAATAGCCGCGATAACACTGGTAGGTTTATTAGTGCTGCTCACCCTTGCCGAAATGTGGTTAAGCTACCGCGAGGATCGTAAATACTACGAAAAGCGCGATACCTTTACCAACATATATTTAACTGTACTTGCCTTTTTATTGAACGTGGCCGTAAAATTCGCCACATTTTTTGTGCTGGATTTTACCTGGAAGTTCCGGCTCTTCGAAATAAAAAATATATGGCTCTACTGGATAGTACTGGTTATAGCGCAGGATTTTTTATACTGGGTGCTGCATTATGTGGGCCATTACTCGCGCGTATTTTGGGCCGTACATGTAACGCATCATTCATCCGAGCATTTTAACCTGACCACCGGTTTCCGTTCCACCGTTTTTGAGCCATTGTACCGGGTTTTCTTTTACCTGCCGCTGGCCCTGATGGGCTTTACCGCGTTGGATATATTGTACGCCTACCTCATTACCCAGCTTTACGGCAATATAGTGCATACGCAATACAACATCCCGCTGCCCAGGTGGTACGGCTGGATTTTCGTAACCCCATCGCACCACCGGGTACACCACGCCTCCAACATCCCTTATCTCGATAAAAACATGGGCATGGTTTTAATTGTGTGGGACAGGCTGTTCGGCACCTTTCACGAAGAGAACCTGCCCGAGCCGGTTAAATACGGCCTCACCCATCAACCCGAAGACATGGGCCCTGTAAACATCATTTTTCATGAATGGAAGGCATTGTTGCACGATGTAAAAAAAGCGCCCGGCGTTAAAAATAAACTCAGGTACTTTTTCAATCCTCCAGGCTGGAGCCATGACGGCAGCACGCAAACAGCAAAGGTTTTGCAACGGGAGTATAAAGAAAACCATTGATTCAATCCTAAATGTCATCGACGAGGTACGAGGAGAAATCCTCTACAAAATACCATTCGGATTATGCAAAACGGACAAGACATGGCGAAAATACCTGGCGTAGAAGATATCTCCTCGTTCCCCGGGATGACATCCGTTTTTTAGAAAATTCACGTATTCCATCAACGCGTTTATTCTTATAAATCTGTACATTCATCCAACCAATTAAAATCCTGATCCTATGGATAATACAGCCTTAATACAAAAATTCTATAATTCATTTGCCGCCGCCGATGCCCAAGGCATGGTAAGTTGCTATGCCGATGATATTGAGTTTAATGACCCTGCCTTCGGCCCGCTAAAAGGCGACGATGCCAAAAACATGTGGCGCATGCTGCTTAAAACTCCGGGAATCATTATTACAGCAAGCAATATCCGGGCGGATGATAAAAGCGGCAGCGCCGACTGGGTAGCTGTTTATACCTTTAGTTTAACCGGCAGAAGGGTAACCAATAAAGTATCGGCCCAATTTGAATTTAAAGATGGCAGGATAACTAAACATACCGACGATTTCAGTTTCTGGAAATGGGCGGCACAGGCATTTGGATGGAAAGGTTATTTTTTAGGATGGACACCGCTGATGAAGAATAAGGTAAGGGAACAGGCTTTGGGTAGGCTGGGAAAGTTTAAGGGTTAGGTTGGTTTAGTTAGCATATAGCAAAGGCTTTGTAAAGATTATATTATATAAGTCAAAAATTATTTTTCCACTATTTCAAATGAGTAATTTGGCATAAACTACTCTTGAATGAAGACCAAATTCAACGTACTGGTATTACTTTTTTTCTTTACGGCACTTCGCCAACTTAGTTTCGCGCAGCTTGATCCCAAAATCGACAATGTTATCAGTCAGTTTGGCAACAGATTGACTTTTGATCTGAATACGGATAACATCAACGGCAGCATATCCGTGGCTGTTATTAAAAATGATAAGCTTATTTGGTGTGGTGCTTTTGGTTATGCCGATAAAGAAGATGATATAATTGCCGATACCAACACCATTTACCGCATCGGGTCAATCACCAAAACATTTACGGCAACTTTATTGATGCAACTGGTTGAGGAAGGAAAATTAAAACTGGATGAGCCTGTTGAGAACTACCTGCCCGAAATTAAGAATCTGAATGGTTATTCCGAAGCCGGAAAGATAACTTTCAGGCAGCTGGCGTCTCATACGGCGGGGCTGAAGCGCGAACCGGATATAGATGGAGCAAATGTTGGCCCAACCGATCAATGGGAAGAAAAGCTGCTGGCATGCATCCCTCACACCTCATTTAACAGCAAGCCGGGCGAGCAATATCTGTATTCAAATATGGGTTTCGCCATACTTGGCCTGGCGCTTTCGCGGGTTACGGGTATTCCCTATATAAAAATGATACAACAACAAATTCTTGTGCCGCTGCACATGGATGACACCTTTTTTGATCTGCCGCAAAACAAAAGGACAAGGCTTGCCAGGGGATTGGATAATGAAAAAGGTGAGGTAAACACACAAATTCCTTTATCGGAACTGGAAGGCAGAGGTTATAGGGTACCGAACGGTGGCTTATTCTCCACCCCAAAGGATCTGGCAAAATTTGTTTTGTCGTTAATGGGGAAACCATCTTTGCTTACCGCTAAAAGTAGCAGGCAGGTGCAGGATATTCCCGCCGGGGGTAAAAATTATGGTTTAGGATTAATGATCTTAAACAATTCGCTATGGGATGTAATAGGCCATAATGGCGAAGTGCCGGGTTATACCTCACAGTTTCTGATTGATAAGCAAAGTGGATACGCGGTTATACTTATGCGCAATTATAATACGGGGAGCACCAATTTACACAAAGCCGCGCTTGAGCTTTTGAAAGCGTTGAAAGAAGCGGATTAAATAATTCAGGCCAATCAAAAGGATTCCTAAGAGTTGGAGAGTAATATTAAAATGGTTGATCAATAAGTAGAAAGATCATCTCGCCACAGGCTTTGGCGGAGATGAAAATTATCAATTTGGATAAATTCAATTTCAATCAGGTGAAAAAATACAAGTTACCGAATAGCCAATTCCATATTAACACTCATACATGCAATCATGACCCCTCGGGTCAATCAATTAATACGAGGCTTCCCAATAAAATTCTGTTTACCTCACCTATTTTCAAAAAAATAAAATTTTCTATTGACAAACTGTTTTTTAACCGTACATTTACCACGCAATAACAAACACATGACTTTTAACACCGCATTTTTTTATGGCTACTACTTTTACTTTAACAGTAAGAGCCGGGACTAATATGCGATAACAAACATATAAAGAAACTGAAAAGTCCCGGCCCTAAAAGCCGGGATTTTTTGCTTTAAAGTGATTTATGAAAAGCGAAAAACCAAGAGTTGCTATACAAGGTATCCGTGCCTCCTTTCACGAGGAAGCGGCATTCAAATTTTTTGGAGAGAACATCCATACCATTGAATGCAGCTCTTTTAAACAAACCTTCGAGGCTTTGCAAAACAAAGAGGCCGACTATGTGGTAATGGCCATTGAAAATAGCATTGCCGGCAGCATTTTACCCAATTACACGCTCATGATGAGTTATGGCTTCCCTATTGTTGGCGAGGTTTATATCCCCATTCAGCTGCATTTACTGGCGCTGCCGGGTGTAAAGTTTGATGATGTGAAGTTTGTTACCAGCCACCCTATAGCTATAAGGCAGTGTGTTGATTTTTTCGACGAGTACCCGCACCTTAAAATTGTGGAAAGCACCGATACCGCCGCCTGCGCCAAACGCATCCGCGAGGACGAACTGACCGATACCGTTGCCATTGCCAATACCCTGGCCGCCGAACTATATGGCCTGGAGGTTCTGGAACGCCGCATCGAATCGAACAAAAAGAACTTTACCCGCTTTTTGATCATCACCCATCACGAAAATAATGTGAAGGCTGTAGCCAACAAAGCTTCGCTTTGCTTCGAGGTGAGCAATAAGGTGGGGTCGCTGGCTAAGGTGCTCAACATCTTCGCGGAGCAAAACCTGAACATGAGCAAGATACAATCCATGCCGGTGCTGGGTAAACGCAACGAGTACAATTTTTATGTGGATGTAGAATGGAACGAAAGCAAACAATATGATACCGCCATAAGGCAAACGCTTAAATACACGCACAACTTTAACATACTGGGCGAGTATGAAAGGCACGAAGAACAAGCCGAACCCTACAAAAAGCCCGAAAAAGTAAAGCGGACCTATATTAAGATAAAAAAGCTGGAGTAGATTAGGAAGTCGGAAAGTCCGGAAGACGGGAAGTCCGAAAGTAAAAGAGTAAAAAATAAAACAAACAACAACATACATTAAAACAACTTCCGGACTTTCGGACTTACCGACTTTCGGACTAAATCAAAAGTGATGAAACTAAACTTAAACATACAGCCGCTTGATACCTGGATCAAGACAGGTAAGGAACCCCTGGTAATAGCCGGCCCATGCAGTGCCGAAACCGAAGATCAGCTGGTAGCAACCGCGCATTTATTGGCCCAAACAGGCCGTGTAAGCGCTTTACGCGCCGGGATATGGAAACCACGCACCCGCCCCGGAGAATTTGAAGGCATTGGCAGCATCGGCCTGGAATGGTTGAAACGTGCTAAAGAAGAAACCGGCCTGCCAACCGCCGTTGAGGTTGCTACCGCCAAACACGTGGAAGAAGCTTTAAAAATGGGCGTGGATATTTTATGGGTAGGCGCGCGCTCAACTGTAAACCCTTTTACCGTACAGGAAATTGCCGACGCTTTACGTGGTGTTGATGTGCCTGTAATGGTAAAAAACCCGGTTAATCCCGACCTTTCCTTATGGATAGGCGCTTTGGAGCGTATCAATAACGCTGGCATTACCAAACTGGCGGCTATACATCGCGGCTTTTCATCGTACGAAAAATCAGCGTTCCGTAACGAGCCGATGTGGGATATCGCCATCCATTTAAAAACTTTAGCCCCTCACCTGCCTATAATCAACGATCCAAGCCACATTACCGGTAATCGGGAGCTGATCGGCTATATCTCGCAAAAAGCGTTAGACCTGGATATGCAGGGCCTGATGATCGAATCGCACATTGACCCAAGCGTAGCCTGGACAGATGCCGCGCAGCAAGTTACCCCATCGGCTTTGGTTGATATTCTTGATCGCCTGGCCTTACGTAAACCAGAAGTTCGCGATGCGGGAGTTAAAGATAAATTAGCTGAATTGCGTGCCAAAATTGATAAAATTGACGACCTGCTATTCCAAAAAGTGGCTGAGCGTATGCAGATAGCTGAAAAAATAGGCGAATACAAAAAAGAAAATGGCATTACCATTTTACAGGTTAATCGTTGGGACGAGATACTGAATAAACGCACTACCTACGCCAAAGCCTTAAAGCTAAGTGCCGAGTTTACCGAAAAACTGCTGGAATTATTGCACGCGGAATCAATCCGTACACAAACCGAGGTGATGAACAAAGATCAATCAGCCGGACAGGAAGCTGATAAATTGACCCACGCATAAGTATTGCGATGAAGGGAAATATCATCATAAGCAAAAAAACGAAAACCGTTAGCGGCACCGTGCAGCTTACCGGCTCCAAAAGTGAGTGCAATCGCGCGCTCATTATCGAGGCGCTTAGCAATGGTAAAGTGAAGGTAGAGAACATGTCGGACGCGGCGGATGCGGTTACTTTAGCGGGGATTTTAAAGTCAAAAGTTTTAACATCTGGCAAATCCGAAATTGAAAATTCGAAATCCGAAATCAATGTAGGTCCTGCCGGTACGGCTATGCGTTTTTTAACAGCTTATTTAGCCTTGCAGCCTGATGAAGTGATATTAACCGGCAGCGCGCGCATGAAACAACGCCCTATAGGCATTTTGGTTGATGCACTGCGCAAGTTAGGCGCGCATATTGATTATGAAGAGAATGAGGGTTTCCCGCCGCTTAGGATTACGGGTGGTTTTGAGCAATTAACTAATCAAATCACCATCAAAGGCAATATCAGCAGCCAATATATAACCGCGTTGCTGCTTATCGGTTCCCAATTACCATTAGGTTTGGAACTGCATATCGAAGGCGATCTAACCTCCAAACCTTATGTGGAGATGACCCTTGCCATGTTACAACAGGCCGGAATTCAGCACCAATGGAGCGATAATATCATCAGCATTGCTCATCAGCAATTCACAGAAACCGTACTCCCCGTTGAACCCGACTGGAGCGCGGCATCCTACTGGTATGCCATAGCTGCCTTAGCAGATGAGGCGGAGCTGTTTTTGCCGGGACTAACACAATATAGCCTGCAGGGCGACAGCGTGATCACCGAGCTGATGGCTAATTTCGGGATCACCTCGCAGTTTAAGGATGGCGGTGTACATTTACAAAAGGAAGTCAAACCTATCTTCCGCAAGATCTTCGATCTGAAGGAATGCCCCGACCTTGCGCAAACCATCATCGTGGTATGCGCTGCCGTAGGGCATGAGGCAACCTTCACCGGCCTCGAAACCTTAAAAATAAAGGAAACCGACCGTGTAAAAGCTTTACAAAATGAACTGGCTAAAATTGGTGTTAAACTGATCGAAAAAGGCCTGGTTTATAAACTGGATTGCAGCGAAAAATTTATCCCGGAACGTATTTTCATCAACACCTACGATGATCACCGCATGGCCATGGCCTTCGCGCCATTAGCTTTGCTGATACCGGAAGTGGAAATTGAAGATGCCATAGTGGTGGAGAAATCATACCCGGCATTTTGGAAGGATTTGGAAAAGGTGGGAATAGCCCCACCCAACCCTCTCCGGTAGGGAGGGCTTTATAAATTTTAATTTTAAAAAAGTCTCCCCTACCGGGGGAGATTTAGAGGGGGCTAACAATGGCAGGCAATTCATTCGGACAATTATTCAGGATAACCACTTTCGGCGAATCGCATGGTGAGGCCATCGGCGTAATTATTGACGGTTGCCCTGCGCAGTTGACCGTCGACCTGGATTATATACAGGGCGAGCTGGATAAACGCAAACCCGGTCAGTCTAAAATTACTACCCAGCGCAAGGAAAGCGATACGGTTAAAATACTTTCGGGTGTATTCGAGGGTAAAACCACCGGTACACCTATCGCTATGCTGATACCGAATGAAGATCAGCGCTCCAAAGATTACAGCCATAACACCAATGTTTTTCGTCCATCCCATGCCGACTATACTTACCAGGTAAAATATGGTATCCGCGATCATCGTGGTGGCGGCCGTTCGTCAGCCCGCGAAACAGCGGCACGTGTGGCGGCTGGCGCCTTAGCTAAGCTGCTGTTAAAATCACAGGGGATAGAGATTGCCGCGCATGTAAGCAGCGTGGGCAAAATAAACGCGCCTAATGTGGATATAAGCGATGTGCAGGAATTTATCGATCAACGCGAGCAGAACATCGTTCGCTGTGCCGACCCTGCCACTGCCGAAGAAATGATAGAATTTATCGACAGTATCCGCAAGCAGGGCGATACCGTTGGCGGCAAGATCAGTTGCTACGTTAAAAACTGCCCGGTTGGTTTAGGAGAACCGGTTTTTGATAAACTGCACGCCGAATTAGGCAAAGCCATGCTCAGTATTAACGCGGTACACGGCTTTGAATTTGGTTCCGGCTTTGCAGGCAGCGAAATGCGCGGTTCGGAGCATAACGATATCTTTATCAAAAACCACAATGGCGACATCAACACCATTACCAATTACTCCGGCGGTATACAGGGCGGTATCAGCAATGGTATGCCTATCGAGTTTACCGTTGCCTTTAAACCGGTAGCCACCATTATGCAAAGCCAGGCCACGGTGGATAGTGAAGGCAATGCCGCCGAAATATCAGGCAAGGGCCGCCATGATCCATGTGTAGTACCCCGCGCGGTGGTTATTGTTGAAGCAATGGCCGCGCTGGTTTTAGCCGATCATTGGTTGAGAAACAAGAACTCGATATTGATTTGAAGATTTGTTGATTTGATAATTTGATAATTAAGCACTTTTTCATTTTCAAATCTTCAACCCACCAAATTTTCAAATCAAATAATGACCTCCCCTATCCAACTCTACAAACAAGCTTACAGCGGCCTTTCGAGCAATAGCTGGTTTTTGTGTTTGGTGATGCTGGTGAATCGCAGCGGCACCATGGTTATCCCTTTCATGACCATTTATTGCGTGCAGCAACTTCATTTTTCTATTACGCAGGCTGGCTATATCATGGGGTTGTTTGGCGCGGGGTCAATACTTGGCGCTTTTATTGGTGGAAAATTTACCGATAAGTTTGGTTTTTATGACCTGCAGATATTCGCTTTGCTGAGCGGCGGTGTACTTTTTATCTTCCTGGGCTTTCAATATACCTTTTTGAGTCTCGGCATTGGGGCCTTTATCCTTAGCTTTTGTAATGAATCCTTCAGGCCGGCAAATTCATCGGCTATAGCCTATTACAGTTCGGCCGAAAACAAAACACGTTCTTACTCTTTAAACCGTTTGGCTGTGAACTTAGGCTGGGCGTTCGGCGGCGCTTTGGGTGGCTTTTTGGCCTCCATCAATTATCATTTATTGTTTTGGGTTGATGGCTTTACCAATATAGTGGCGGCGCTGCTCTTGCTGCGCCTCATACCGCGTTCAGGCGTAGTAAAAAGAGCTAAAGATAAAATTGAAAAGATAGCCTCATCGTCGGCTTATCGCGATAAGGTGTACCTGCTTTTCATCGCCTTTGTTATACTTTTCGCTGCCTGCTTTTTCCAGCTATTTACCATGCAGCCATTATTTTATAAAACCCAGTGGCTGCTTAACGAGCGGCTCATCGGTTTTTTAATGGCCATGAACGGCATCCTGATCGTGGTGATCGAAATGGTGCTCATCCATAAGTTGGAAGGACGCAGGCACCCGCTCAAATACATCAGCGTGGGCGTTATACTGGTTGGCCTGGGTTTTGTATTGCTCAATGTAATGCCGGCCACTATCTGGTCGGGTTTACTGGTGATGATATTCATTACCCTTGGCGAAATGCTCAGCATGCCTTTCATGAACTCTTTTTGGATAAGCCGTACCACCGAACATAATCGCGGCGAGTACGCAGGTTTATACACTATGGCCTGGTCCACAGCTCAGGTATTGGCACCCACCATAGGCGGCCAGATAATTTTACATGGCAGTTTTAGCCTGCTTTGGTGGCTCTTGGGCGGCATTTGTGTAGTGGCATCTATCGGGTTTAGGTTTTTGTATAGCGTTATAACTTCGCCTTAACTACTATCATCCTGTAAATCATCAAGATCTGTTTAATCCTGGTTCAAGACTTTCACCGTAACCAACAACTGCCCGGTATGCCGCATGGTATGCTCGGCGGCGTGCACCAATAAACCCATAACTGTTGATGGTATTTGCGCGCGCCCAACCCCTCGCGTTGCGGTTAGCGTTCGTTCATCGGTTTCGCGCAGTTGTTTTAAAGCAATATCAACCTGCATATTAAAAGCTGCCAGCAACTCAGCAACGGTTTGGCTTTTATCTTTTCCCTCGGCAGCTAAATAAGCTAATTGTGTTTGCGAAAGCTGTTCGCCCCGCGCGTAAGTAAAAAGTCTGTCAAGCACACCCGCCAAATGCTGCAAATGAAAAGCCGGCGATGCCATACCCGCCGGCTTTTCCCATAATAAACGCTCCGGGAGATCAGCCATCATACCATTCACTTCATCGCGGGCCTGTAATAACGCATGGGCTATGGGCTGCAATAACGGCGGCATATTGTCAACCGGGCCCCGGAGCCAATATTCGGGGAGACGAGTTTCAGCCATATTTTTATCGGATAGCATCTACTGTAGCCTTAACCTGGTCGTGATTGAGCACATGCGGATAGGAATATACTATTTTCAGGCTATCGGGTTTATTATCTGTCCAAATGGTGGTTGCCCAATTTAAAAAATAGCACCATTGTGGTTGCGCTTTTATAACCGCAGGCGTTGGCAGCGTACCTACCTCTGTCATGGCCACCAGTTTACCTTTGGCTAAACTCAGCATTTCGTCATAGTTGTTTTGCTCAAAGTGAGAAAAATAATCATCCGCGCCTAAAATATCCACATAATTCGGCCCCGGATAATAGTCCTTATAATCATAAGCCGCCATTATCGGCACTTTTATTCCGCTACAGCTATACACCCATATCAAATTATTCAGGTGATGATAATTAACATACCGGTCGTACATCATTTTCCATAATTTGGCAAAGCCATCTTTTCCCTTTCTGTTTCCCCACCAAAACCAAACGCCGTTCATTTCGTGGTATGGCCGCCATAATACCGGCACATGCGCGTCGCTTAACTGTTTTAAAAATATAGCGGTATGATCTATCTGGTCCAGCCAGCGTTTATTCAATGCTGTGTTGGGTGTGGTTAATGAATCCCATTCAGCATCCGTCAGCTTTCCTAAAATACTTTTACGCCAATCATACGGCGGATCATCAGTCGGTCGGCCTTCATGCCAGTTGAGCGTGATAATATATCCTTCATTCCACTTTTTTATGGCTTCGTCAACCACGCTTTTACCTTTGTCATCCAGTTTGGCCCACAAAAAATCGCTGCCCCATACAGCAGGATACTTACCAGTGAATTTATAAACGCTATCCGAAAATTTATTTACCTGGCCACCATTGTAGTTATGCTCGCCCGATAAAATATATTTCCCTTTGATGCTGTACAAATACGCGAGCAATTTCCTGGCCTCTGGCGATGCATTCTTGTTCACCGGCTCAAATGTTTGTGCATGTGCCTGGAAACAGGCCACAGCGGCAATGGCTATTAAAGCATATTTTTTCATGGATCAATATTATTTTATATATTACAATATAAACGAAAGCGATTAATTAATATTTGTGCGCTGCAAAATTTATTTGTGGTATAGCAATTGCTATACCGGATATATGTCCGACCGAAAAATGAATATCCCCAACCTTAGCTCCAAAAAAACCATACTCCCGGCTGTATTTTTAATGTTTGCGGCATTACTTCTTACATTTCAAAGCTGTAAAAAGAAACGCTCGGATATAGCCAACCTGCTGTATAAAAAAACACCCAATAAAGTATTCAGAAAGTTAACGCACGAAGGCTATGATACCGTATTTGAGCAAGTGCTTAATCAGGAAAAACCCAAACTCTCCTATCCGCAGCTCATCAGCGATTATTACGACAATAATGATAAGGACCCGGTTTTTTTAATGCAGCATTTACAAAATGACGACCTGAAAACCATGGTTGATTATTATGAAAAAGCGAATGAGCAGGGGCTTGATTCCAATATATTCGATGTAAAGCAGATCAGGCTTTTGGTGAATAAGTTTTATGATAAAAAGGCGATAAAAACCACAGACGAAGCCTACCACGATATTGCCGAACTGGAACTGCTTACCGCAAATTCATTGATCAATTACTCCAATGCCTTGCAATATGGCATCATAAACCCTAAAAAAATATATTCCAGGTACTTTATGGCTACCAAAATGCCCGATAGCGCTTCCATGATGCAGGTTTTTGCTACCCATAACTTTAAAAAATACCTCGATAGCATTCAGCCAAAAGATCCGCAGTACATCGCTCTGCAAAAGGCTTATGTGAGCGGTACGCCGATAGCAGGTTTATCAAAAGAGGAGTCACACAGGGTATTGCTGGTTAACCTGGAGCGCCTGCGCTGGAAAAACAAGCCAACAGAAAACAAATATGTGATAGTTAATATTGCCGATTTTCACCTGGATGTGATGGATAGCGGTAAATCCGTATTGAACATGAAGGTTTGCGTTGGGCAGGGCCGTAATATGGATAATGCCAAAACGCTTATCCATTTTGATGATACCGATAAGGTTGATAAGCCCAACATACACCAAACGCCACTACTGAACAGCCTGATACACAGTGTACAGGTAAACCCGGTTTGGAACATACCGGAAAGCATTGCCAACAAGGAAATTATTGTGGAAGCGCAAAAGGACCCGTACTATCTTTCGAACAAAAATATTGATGTATATAAAGGCGATGAAAAGATAGACGATACCGAATCTATCGACTGGAGTACTGCCGATAAATCTGAATATTCATTTCAACAGGAGCCGGGCGCCGATAATTCGCTGGGCAAGATCAAGTTTTTGTTTAATAACAAGAGCAGCGTTTATTTGCATGATACGCCCGCCAAGGCCGCTTTTGAACAAAAGATGCGGGCGGTGAGCCACGGTTGCGTACGCCTGGGCAACCCGGAAGGGCTGGCTTATGCCTTGTTTGGCCAGGGCTGGCAATATAAAATGATACAAAAGGATATGGCTGCCGATAAACCCGACCCAACCACCATATCTCTGCCTAAAAAAACGCCGGTTTATATCACCTATATTACCTGCTGGGCCGATGCCAACGGTACCCTGCAATACAGGCCGGATGTATACGGAATGGATATTGTGCTGTATGCTAATTTAGAGAAAGCGCTGAATTAGATTCAGGAGGCAAGATTCAAGATAGAAGATTAACTTTGAATTGAGAATCAAGAGTTAAATCAAGATAGGCTTTTAATCCTGGATCTTGACTCCTGACTCTCGTTTATCTCTCTCTATAATTTGGTAACGCTGTTATTAGCGATAGTGTCGGTAAAAATATAATTTGCGGATAGGTCCTCATCCAGGTATTTGGAGGTGTAACTGCTGTCGGTTCCGTTAATGAAGAATACGGTTTTTCCTTTTATATCGTCTATAACCTGGTTTGATACCTCGGGCGATACTGCCGGGCAACCCCAGCTGCGGCCAAGTCGGCCAGTTTGATTAATAGTGCTTTCGCTTACATAATCGGCGGCGTGTACCACAATTTCACGTGCGCGGGCGGCATCGTTAAAACCTTCGTCAAGTCCATCTAAGTGCAATGAACGGCCGTGTTTACCAAAATAAACGTCATCTGCCAGGAAAAATCCCAAACTGCTCTGGTGCGATTCATCGGTGTTGGAAAAGCTATTGGCCATATCAACACCACTGCCCTGCCCATGTGCCACCCAGGTATTTATCAACAGGTGTTTTGTAACCAGATCAACTATCCACATACGTTTTTCGCGGCTGGGTTTATTAAAGTCGACAACGGTTATTACGTTACTGCTTTGCGGTATTTTATTGGCTATTTTAAGATTGATAAAGCCGGTAATGGCTTTTTTGAATACATCCTCACCCAATCCTGTTTGTTCCAACTGCGCGGCCTGGTAAATTTCATCAACATATTTTGCAAAAACTTGCTTTGCCGATGACGGGCCGTTTAAAGTTGTGTATGATGCTTTTTTGCTAACCGGTTTCCAGCTAATTAGGGTAACTGAAAAAAGTAAAACTATGCATACTATCCACCAAAAATGTTTCCTCATAAAGTAAATAAACTATTTAAATCCGTTAAAAATTAAATAAGCTTAGGCGTTAGAAGTTGTTATAATTGCTGTGAGTGCTGCAAATGTAAGAAATAAATTTCAATAAATCAATTTTAAATTACAATTATTTCTTATCTGTTAATAAACCTGCTTTAATATCTGAAAGCGATTTGGTGTAATTCGATTAATTCGTGAAAATTAGCGCCTATTTAAACTCTTTACCGTAGATTAAGTGAGGACGAATTACACCAAATTATGCGAATTTAAAACGAAGCTGCTTTGATATCTGGAAGCGCTTATTTTACTTCACCCAGGTTATCTTTTGTTCCAGCGGGATGGTTCTTTTGCCTTCGGGGTGTTCATCGGCGTAGCCTAAATATAAAATACCTATAATGTGGTCG
>Ga0302227_10001908_pt1 | contig 14972 bp, 15 predicted proteins | sample II_Palsa_N1_1_FD_193525 | JGI IMG/M metagenome (GOLD analysis project Ga0302227, IMG submission 193525) | Peat permafrost microbial communities from Stordalen Mire near Abisko, Sweden - II_Palsa_N1_1 | ecosystem: Environmental > Terrestrial > Soil > Palsa > Peat permafrost | place: Sweden...
GCAACTTCTTTGCGATCCGCTGGAGTTGCGGCCATTGCCGCTCTCGGGCATCCCGGGGTGGCGTGCCGAGAACGACGAAGAGGCGTTTCACCGCACCACTGTCTGCTATCAGCCACGGCGACTGGACCGTCAATACCCCGAAGTCATGCGCCTGGTTTGATCTTGCCTGGGCTGATATCTCCCACGTGTGAGGTGTGTACTGCAGTCGCTGAATCGAAAGTTGTCGCAAACTCATACTCGCAAAAGGTGGCGATGCTAGGCTCTGCGTTTACCTGAAGCTACCGAGGAGCGTTTGATGAAAACACATACGATTTTGCGCAAGCGCCTGATGCATTCGTTGCTGGCATTGCTGGGCGGCATGCTGTTGCTGGCGCCGCTGTGGGCGCAGGCTCAACAGGTGCCCGTGTTGTCGGCTGCCGACAAGCAGGCCATCGCGAGTTACAACTTGAACGAGGATAACTTCAAGCGGCTCGCTGCTGTCGTCAAGGAAGTGCACGAGGAGGGCATCAGCCCACCGCAGCCGAAGGATTTTTCGAATGTGCACAGCCTGGATGATTTGGCCAATCTGCCAGTAGCCCAGGATAAAAGAGTCGCGCCACTGCTGCAGAAGTACGGATTCACTCCGCGCGAATATCTGCTGGCCAATCTCGCACTGATGAATGCGGGCATTGCGGTGCAGGCGAAAAACAATCCCGAGGCAGCGCAGTACATGGACAAGAGCCGGATCAACCCGGCCAACGTGAGCTTTTACGAAGCGCATGAAGCGCAGATCGCAGCGTTGCAGCAGCAGTTTGATGACGGCAGCAACAAGTAGGGTCTGAGGCGGGTCTGGGGCGAGCCATACTTCCACATCAGTTGGCGTTATAGCTGATGTCGATGATGGCGAACGCCGCCGGACCACCTGGCAATTCCACATTGATCTCGTCGTCGGTACGTCGCTTCAGTGCCGCGCGCGCCAGCGGTGAGTCAATGCTGATCCATCCGAGTTTTGCGTCGGTCTCGTCGGGGCCGACAATGCGGTAGTGCAGGATCTCGCCGGTATCGACGTTTTCCAGTTCGATACGGGCGCCGAAAAATACGAGACCTCGATCACCTGGGGATCCTTCGGCCACCTTGAGATCAGGAATGCGCTTGCTCAGGTAGCGGGCGCGCCGATCGATCTCGCCCAGCTGTTTTTTGCGGTAGATGTACTCGGCATTTTCCGAGCGGTCGCCTTCGGCCGCGGCAGCAGCCAGCGCCTTCACCACTTGCGGTCGCAGCACGTGCCACAAGTGGTCGAGTTCGGCCTTCAGTCGCTCGAAACCTTCGCGGGTGATGATCGCGGTGGAGCTCGGTGAGGGCGGACGCCAGCGACTCATGGACTGCGCGCCAATCGCGATCGCTGCAGCCCGATCTCGGCATGCAGCGGGTGGTCCGGCCACGCTGATTCCAGCGTATCCAGCAGTCGGGCTGCTTCGCTTTTGTGCTCCGGATCTTCAGCCAGAAGGCGTGCGGCGAGCATGCCGATATGGGGTGCTTGCGTATCCCGCGGCCACGCGTTGAGAAACCCGCGGCAAAGGTGCAGTGCGATACGGCGCATGCTCAGTCTTGCCGACAGATCGGCAAGCTCGGCGCAAGTGCGCGGGTCGTCGGGAATGAAGTCCGCATCGATGCCGCAACACTCCTGCAGCACCCCCAGTGCGCGCTTGGCTTCGCCCTGGGCGATCAGCGAGGCCATCCAGATCTGGCCGTGGACCAGCAGTCCGTCGCGAAAGCCCTGTTGTTGCAACAGCCTTCGATACGCCAGGTGAAGCGAGGTCGGCGCCACGCGATTCTGCATTCGTGCGACCAGCAAGGAAGTGGCCGCTACTGGTTCATGCGGCGCCAGTGCGTCGACTTCGGCCAGCAGATCCTCGTCGGCGTCCTGTCCGCCGACCTTCGCCAGCTTTGGCGCTTCCGGCTCCAGCCCGAAGCGCTCGTGGCGCTGATGAATCATCGCGCCCATCAGGTGAAAGGCCAGCACTGCGAGATAGGTGCTGGCGAATGCGAACAGCGGCAACGCCAATAATTGCGGCAGCAAGGCCGTGGTGACCGAGGCGATTACAATCGTGATGCCCAGCAGCAGATTGATCGCTACGGGTATCAGGTACGCGCTGCCAAAGGCACCGATCACGCGAGCCCAATTCAACGGGTTGATCGCCAGTGCCATATTGCCGTCGAATGCCAGTGACATGTCGATGGCCGGCAGCACCAGCGCAAACAGGATAAGAAAAGGCACCAGCAAGTGCGGATAGAACACGATGGCGATCACGCAAAAGGCGACTACCAGCAAATGGATCGCGACTAGACCCCAGGCGCTGGTATCGCTGCTGTCGACGCCGACGTCCGGCGGATCGGCATAGCCGTTGGCCGTGTGCAGTAGGCAAGTGGCGGCGTAGCGCCAGGTAGCAGCCCACACGAATACGCTGGCCAGCGCGCCGATGTACGACGGCAGCAGCCCCACGTAATGGATAAGTGCCAGTGCGACACAGGTGGCCAATCCGGAGCCGCGCAACGGATAGCCGATGCCACTGCGCAGGCGTTCGGGGAACGGTGTGTCGGCGGAGGCAACTTCGATGCGTGGCATGCCTGACTCAGCGCTTGTCGTCGACGATGTTATTCAATACGCCGTGCAGAATTTGCCGGCTCAGTTGGCTGTCAATGCGGCGTTCGACGGAAATGACCTGGAGAACACACTTCCCGGAATCGCTCAATTCAAGTGCGCGTCCGAGCAGGGTTGGTCCCATGTTGCATGGAGGGTCCATGCTCGCGTAGATGCGGTCATTGCGGCCGATCAAGACTTCCATCATGCGTTTTGCATCCGTGGGTGGCCAACCGATTGTAGCGGCCATACTCATGCTGTCGCGTATCCGTGGTCGTTGAGTCGGATCGCAGCGCCGGCTATGGTGGACGCTTTGCAGCTTGCGAAATCCCCCATGTCGGTACTCTCCAACTACCTCCGTATCGCGCTTCTCGCCGCTGCCATGACCCTGCTCGGCGCCTGCGCAAGCACACCGTCAGCGGCAGGCAAGCCCAGTGCCTCGGTCAATGCGCTTTACGCGCAGCTCGACCAGGCGAGCAAGGGTTACGAGGTCGCGCTGCAGCAGTCGCGCGAGGGCAACCAGCAGGCATCGCAGCTGACACTGACGCAGTCATTGGATCAGTTGAAAGTGGCTGCTGCACACTGCGGCACGACGCTGGGATGCGATTCACAGCGGTTCTTTTCGGTGTTCGATCGCTTGCTGCGGCTGAAAGACGGTGACTTTGGCGGTGATCAGGATCTGGATAGCGATGTCGATCCGTCCCAGGCCGCGCTGCCTACCGGCAAGACCGGCGCAGCCAGCCTGCCCGAGGCGCAGCGCAGTGTGACCCTGCTGCATGGACAGAAACTGTCCGAACTGATCGCGATGAACGGGCCGGTCAAGGCGGCGCTGGAGATGTGGCTCACCCAGTGGCGCCCGGCTTTGATGGATGCCTACGTCAATTATCAGTACATGCGTTTTGAGATGTGGCCGCAGTATGAGAGCGCTGATCTGCCCGAGGCGCTGCTGTTCGGCATCATGGCCAAGGAGTCTGGCGGCAAGGTGCATGCGGTGTCGCGATCGGGTGCCGCCGGGCCGCTGCAGTTCATGTACGCCACCGGCACGCGTTTCGGACTGACCAGCGACGACGGATTCGACCTGCGCTACGATCCAGCGGAGTCTGCCCGGGCCAACGCCGAGTACATCAATGAGCAACTGGGCCAGTTCAACAACAATCTCGAGCTGACCATCGCGGCCTACAACGGTGGCGAGGGCCGTATGCGACGACTGGTGGGTGACGATACGTCGGTGAGCTTCTACGACCCGCGTGTTTACAATCAGTTGTCGCAGGAAACCCGCGATTACGTGCCGTCGGTGCTCGCGGCGGCATGGCTGTTTCTGCACCCGGACAGCTACAACCTGAAATTTCCGAAAGTGGATGGCGCACCGGGCAAGATCATCCTGCAGCGCACGGCTTCCCTGTCCGAGCTCACCGTATGCCTGGGTTCGTCCTATGGCATGAGCGATGGCTGGTTCCGCACGCTGCGCAATCTCAATCCCCGGCTTGATCCGCAGGTCGAACAACCCGCCGGCAGCCAGCTGCAAGTACCCAAGCCACTGGAAAAAGTCTATGCCTCGCGCTGCGTCAATGGCCCGTGGCCGATCCTCGCCAATGATCTGCATACGGCGGTCATACCGACGGTGGCGTACACCCCGGCAGCGCCTGCGCCGGTGGCGAAAGCCGAACGCCGCTACAAGGTTTACAAGGTCCGTCGTGGGGATTCGCTCGCCAGCGTGGTGCGCAAACTGCAGTGTTCCAGTGTGCAGGAAGTCGCGGACATCAATGGACTGAAGCACCACTCGATCAGTGTCGGACAAACCCTCAAACTGCCGGATTGCCGTTGAGCCAGCGGGTTTGGCGGAGAGCTGACAAATTATCGAAGGCAGTCGTTCCGTCAGGCCGCCTGACTTGACTGCATCCAGCTGTCGACGGTATCCCCGCTGGTGCGAACTTCTTTTATTTCCCGCAGCAGTTGCATCAGCTGGCGGAACTGCGGCTGCAGGCGGGCGTGCGGCGAATTCTTGGTTTCGTGATACGCCACGGCCAGCCATAAGGCGATGCCACGCATGGCGACCTCCGGATTATTCGAGCATGCGCGCTCAAAACCCGCCTCGGTGCCTTGACCCCATGGCAGATAGCGCGCTTCCGGCGCGGTGCCATACAAGTGTGGAAACTCGGTGCGTGATGCCTGACCGATCTCACGCAAAGCCAACATGCTCATGCGGGGCCGACTACGTTCCGGCAATGCGCGCACGCTGCGCTCGATGCCGCGAAACTGGCGGGCCAGCTGGCGCGCGCGCATCATCACGATGACGGGTGTGAGTAATCGCATGAGTTCCCCTTGATGATCAACGGCAAGGCAGCGTCGCTGCGCGGCTGGCGGTGATCGTAGTAGAGGACTATACGCGATTGCGCCTAGAACGTCACAAAATGACGTATTGCGTCATCACGCGATGAGTGGCTGGATTTGGCAGCAGGATCTTGCATACGCGCGTGGACGATTTCAGCAGGAGCCGATCCGCTGGCCAACCTGCACCGGTTGCTGGTGTTGCAGGGTATCCAGTGTCGCCATGCCTTCCGGCATCAACAGGATCACCGTGGAGCCCATATTGAAACGGGCCATCTCGGCGAAACGTTCCAGCGTGATGTCCTGGCCCTCGAACGACTTGCGGCGGATCGATGACGCATAGGGCGGAATCACTAGGCCATCCCACACTGTGGCCACCGATGACACCAGAATCGCACCGACCATCACCAACACGAACGGACCATGCTCACCTTCGAAATGGCAAACCAGCCGCTCGTTGCGCGCAAATAGCCGGGGGATCGCTTCCACCGCGAATGGCGCCACGCTGAAAATGCGACCCGGCACGTGTACGGTCTCCTTCAGGCGCCCGGCCAGCGGCATGTGCACGCGATGGTAGTCGCGCGGTGAGAGGTAGACGTTGACGAAGCGACCGTTGCGATAAGGCGCGGCGGCGGCTTCGTCACCCAGCAGCTCGGCGGCGGTGTAGTCGTGGCCCTTGGCCTGAAAGATCCGTCCTTCGACGATGTCGCCGGACTGGCTGATGCGGCCGTCGGCTGGGCAGAGCAGGGTGGCTGGGTCGGCATCCGCAAGCCGCGCGTCGGCGCGCAGCTTGCGGGTAAAGAAGGCATTGAAGTGTTGGTACGCCAACGGATCGGACTGCACCGCCTCGGTCATGTTGACCTGGTAATTGCGCACGATGGTGCTGATCAGCCAGTTCTTCCACGGCGCAAACGTCCAGCGCGTAGCCCAATAAACCACTCGCGACAGCGCGCGGTGGGGCAGCACATACTGGAGGACGATTTTGAAGGTCATCCCTCCAGTATAAGCAAGCCGGGCGATCCGGGTCGCTGGCTTTATACTGCCCGCCCTTGACCGCGTATGCCCAGGATTCTCCGTGACTGCCGAACTTGCCTCGATCATCGACTTCATCCGCTATGGCGCAAGTCGCTTCTCGGCCGCCGGGCTTACCTTCGGGCACAGCCATGACAACCCGATTGACGAAGCCACGCACCTGGTGCTGGCCAGTCTGCATCTGCCGCCGGACATTCCCCCGGCTTACGGGGCCGGCCGCCTGACCAGGGACGAGCGCGAAAACGTATTGGCGTTGATCGACCGCCGCATCAATGAGCGTTTGCCGGTGGCTTATCTGGTTGGCGAAACCTGGTTTGCGGGACTGAAGTTCAAGAGCGATCGCCGGGCGCTGGTGCCACGTTCACCGATCGCCGAGCTGATCGAGTCGCGCTTTGCGCCGTGGCTGGACGATCGCCACATCGAGCGCGCGCTGGATCTGTGCACCGGCTCGGGCTGCATTGGCATCGCGATGGCAGAGTACAACCCGGAGTGGCAGGTCGACATCGTCGACATCAGCGAGGACGCGCTGTCGCTGGCGCGGGAAAATATCGTGTTCCAGCACCTGGAAGGCCGCGTCAATGCGATCCAGTCCGATCTCTTTGCCGGCATCAAAGGCCAACGCTATAGCCTGATCGTCTCCAATCCACCGTATGTCACCGAGGACGAATACACCGCATTGCCGGGCGAGTACCGGCATGAGCCGAAGCTCGGCTTGACCTCCGGCGAAGACGGTCTCGACCTCTGTTTGCGCATGCTCAATGAGGCGGCTGACTACCTCACCGACGATGGCTTGCTGATCGTTGAGGTGGGCGAGAGTGAGCACGCGTTATCCGCTTTGCTGCCGGAAGTTCCCTTTGTGTGGATCGAGTTCAAGGTTGGCGCGATGGGCGTATTTGCGATCGAACGGCGCGATCTGCTCGAGCACGCCGGTGCGATTCGTGCGGCGGCGGATCGACGTCCTGGTTGATCTGCCGGCAACTGGCAGGCGACGGCAATGCAGCTGACTACGACACGACTGCGGCTCGACGGGCTGCGCCGCGAAGATGCCGAGGTGCTGTTTCGCTATCGCGCCGATCCCGAGGTCAGTCGTTACCAGGGCTGGCGGCCAGCATTCGTGGACGACGCGCGTCGCTTTATCGAGGCCTGTCACGCGGTTGCGCCGGATACACCGGGAACCTGGTTCCAGCGGGCTATCCGATGGAGCCGTACCGACGAGCTGATTGGTGATGTTGGCTTGCATTTCGTGGCTGATGCCGAGGCAGCTGTCGAACTGGGTATCAGCCTGTCGCCTGCTTATCAGAAGCGAGGCATTGCGACCGAGGCACTGAATGCCGTGTTGGGCTTCGTCTTCGACGGTTTGCACAAGCATCGCGTGTTTGGTTCGGTTGACCCGCGCAATCACGCCAGTATCAAGCTGCTCGAGGGTGTCGGCATGCGCAAGGAAGCGCATTTTCGTGAAAGCCTGCGCATGGATGGCGAGTGGGCCGATGATGTGATCTACGCCATGCTCGATCGGGAGTGGCAGGCCTGCTGCACAGCAAAACCTCATCGCGGTTAAGCTGTCACGGTTTTCAACGGCATCCAGGCGCCATGTCCAGCAACTCCTTCGGCAAGATTTTTACTGTCACCACCTTTGGCGAAAGTCACGGGCCGGCGATAGGCTGTGTAATCGACGGCTGCCCCCCTGGGCTGCCGATCGGGGTGGAAGAGTTTCGCCGCGATCTGGATCGGCGCGCCACTGGCAAGAGCCGCTATACCTCGCAGCGACACGAGGCGGACGACGTGGAAATCCTGTCCGGCGTCTACGAGGGCAAGACTACCGGCACGCCGATTGGGCTGCTGATTCGCAATACCGATCAGCGCAGCAAGGATTACGGCGATATCGCGCAGACGTTTCGTCCAGGTCACGCCGACTACACCTATTGGCAGAAGTACGGTATCCGTGATCCGCGCGGCGGCGGTCGTTCTTCCGCGCGCGAGACCACAATGCGGGTAGCTGCGGGCGTGATCGCCAAGAAATGGCTGGCCGAGCGTTATGGCGTGCGCGTGCGCGGCTATCTGGCCCAGATCGGCGAGATCACGCCGAGGGCTTTCGATTGGGACGCGGTGGAGCAGAATCCCTTCTTCTGGCCCGATGCCGCGCAGGTTGCCGAGCTGGAGATGTTTATCAACGCGCTGCGCAAGTCCGGTGACTCGGTCGGCGCGCGTGTGAACGTGGTGGCCGATGGCGTGCCCCCGGGCTGGGGCGAGCCGATCTACGGCAAGCTCGACAGCGATCTGGCCAGCGCGCTGATGTCGATCAACGCGGTCAAGGGAGTAGAGATTGGTGACGGCTTCGCCGCCGTGAATCAGCGCGGCAGCGAGCATCGCGATGAGATGCGTATGGACGGCTTTACGTCCAATCACGCGGGTGGCATTCTCGGCGGCATCAGCAGCGGGCAGCCGGTGACAGCATCGATCGTTCTGAAGCCGACCTCAAGCATCCTGATTCCCGGTCACAGCGTGAACACAGCAGGTGAAGCAACCGAGGTCGTGACCAAGGGTCGCCATGATCCCTGTGTCGGCATCCGTGCCACGCCGATCGCCGAGGCGATGATGGCACTGGTGCTGATCGATCATGCGCTGCGTCATCGCGCGCAGTGCGGAGATGTCGGTACGGTCGAGCCCAGGATTCCCTGATGCGGTCGGGAATTTTTATGGGTCGACGGGCTATTGAGGAGGCATTTGCTGGATGAGCAAGCGGCAACGCGTGTGGATATCTCGGCCACTTTTCCCCGATATCGTGACCGGGCTCGAACAATATTTCGACGTCGTGGCAGAGACGGTCGACCAGAAACGCTCGGCCGAACAGCTGAAAGGCACGCTTGCCGATTTCGATGGCGCCATAGTGGGTGGTAGCGATCGCGTGGATGCCTCGGTGCTCGACGGCAATCGGCGATTGAAGGCCATCGCCAACCTGGGCGTTGGTTACAACAATCTGGATATTCCCGCGCTGACTCAGTCTGGCGTGCTTGCGTGCAATACACCCGGGGTGCTCGACGAGAGCGTGGCCGATTACGCCTGGGCATTGATGCTGGCCGCCTCGCGTCGCGTCGGTGCAGCCGAACGCTGGCTGCGCGCGGGGCAGTGGAATGGCATGCGCTTTGACGATTGGCTTGGTGTCGACGTACACGGCAAGACGTTGGGCATCCTCGGCATGGGCCGGATCGGTCAAGCGATTGCGCGACGTGCGGCGGGCTTTGGTATGCCGGTGATTTATCACAACCGTCATCGCCTGCCGGCCGATATCGAGGAAGCCTGCAAGGCGCGATATGTTGAAAAGTCCACGCTGTTGCGTGAGTCCGATCATCTGATCCTGGTGCTGCCATTCACTTCGGAAAACCGGCACGTTATCGGTGCCCTGGAGCTGGCGCTGATGAAACCGCAAGCCGTGCTGGTAAACATCGCGCGCGGTGGCATCGTCGATGATGTGGCGCTGGCCGCAGCGCTGCGTGAGGGCCGACTGGCGGCTGCGGGGCTGGACGTATTCGAAGGTGAGCCGGCGGTGCACCCCGATTTACTGGCGCTCGAGAATGCCGTGCTCAGCCCGCATCTTGGCAGCGCGACCGAAGAAACGCGCCACGCAATGGCCACACTGGCAGCCGACAATCTGATCGCGGCGCTAGGCCACGGACTGCAGGCAGGACATCCACCAAGCCCGATCAATGCCGAAGTGCTGGGAAAGTGATGGGACACGTAGCCGTCCAAACGCCCACTCGTATATTCTGCGACGACGGTTTGGATGGATCTGCGTTTTGTCGGCCATCAATTTTTATATCGAACCTCTCGTGAACTGGAATCGCAGGTAAAAGATCAGTGAGTAAAAAGAGCAGTTACAAAGTGGCAATGGTCGGTGCGACGGGCGCCGTCGGTGAAACGTTGCTGGCGATTCTGGCCAGCCGTGATTTTCCGGTCAGCGAGCTGGTGCCCTTGGCGAGTGAGCGATCTGCCGGTGGCAAAGTCACGTATGCAGGCCAAGAGGTGACGGTTCAGCTGCTCGATACCTACGATTTCGCGGGGGTCGATATCGCGTTCTTCTCGGCCGGCGGTTCGGTCAGCCGCGAGCACGCGCCACGTGCGGCAGCGGCCGGTGCCGTGGTGATCGACAATACTTCGGAGTTTCGCTACGACGATGACGTGCCGCTGGTGATCAGCGAGGTCAATCCGCATGCCATTGCTGACTACACGCGCCGCGGCATCATAGCTAACCCCAACTGCTCGACCATGCAGATGCTGGTGGCGCTGGCACCGATTCATCGTGCGGTGCAGATCGAGCGGATCAACGTGGCGACGTACCAGTCGGTGTCAGGTGCCGGTCGTCAGGGCATGGAGGAGCTTGGCCGGCAGACCGCTGCGCTGCTGAATTTCCAAAGCGTCGACCCGGGCAAGAAATTCCCGGCACAGATCGCGTTCAATGTCATCCCGCAGATCGACGAGTTTCAGCCGAATGGTTACACCAAGGAAGAAATGAAGCTGGTCTGGGAGACCCGTAAAATTCTGGAAGATGAGTCGATCCAGGTCAATCCGACCGCGGTTCGCGTGCCGGTGTTCTACGGTCACTCCGAGGCGGTGCATATCGAGACGACCGACAAGATCACCGCCGAGCAGGCGCGTGAACTGTTGCAACAGGCCGAAGGTGTGGTGTTGATGGACGAGCGCAAGCCGGGCGGTTATCCGACGCCGGTGGGGGAGGCCGCCGGCAACGACGCCGTATACGTCGGGCGTATCCGCGAGGATATTTCGCACGAACGCGGCCTGGATCTATGGATTGTCTCGGACAATATCCGCAAGGGTGCGGCACTCAACGCCGTGCAGATTGCCGAAAAGTTGATCGAGGATTACCTGTGATGGCAGGTGTGGTCGGAGTGCGCGATTGGAAAGTCGCTGGTCTGGTTTTGCTGATGGTTTCGTCCGCCGCCTGGGCTGGCGACGGTCAGGGGCAGGCGCACCAGACCCATTCTGCCGCAGCAACGCAGGCGTCGTTGGCACAGGCCAAACAGCAGCTTGAGCAGCAGCAGGCCCAGATCAGGCAGTTGCAGGACACGGTGGCGAAGCAGGAATCGGACAGCAAGCAAGCCAGTCAACGCCTGCAGCAGCAGGATCAAACCATTGCCAAAATGCAGCAGGAGTTGCAGGCGTTGCACACAAAACCGGCGGTTGGACATCGCTGAAGTGTGCTGTAGAGCGAGAACGAACTACAGGAATGTACTGCAAGTGGTCGTTTCAGCTATTGTTGATTGGCATGCATGTAACTAAAGTGGCTCCGCGTCTGGAGCGTTCGCCGCCGCGATGGCGACTTTAATCTAGTGGCGTTAAGAGTCGTTCGGGGGAACACGCAATGAATCGTTCGTTGAAGTTGTCGATGCTGGTGGCGCTGGCGCTGGGTAGTAGCCAGGTGCTGGCGCTGGACATGGGTCAGATCCAGGTCAAATCGGCGTTGTGGCAGCCACTGCTGGCTGAAATCCCGATCAATGCTGCCACTCCGGCGGATTTGAAGGGGCTGACTGCGCAACTGGCCTCGAATGAGGACTTTGCCCGGGCTGGCATCGTGGGTGGGCGACCTACCGTGCCGCTGAGTTTCAGCGTCGTCACCAACGGCGGCCGATCGGTCATCCGCATTACCAGCACGGTGGCGGTGAACGACCCCTATCTCGATCTGTTGATCGAAGTGGATGGCCACGCGGGCAAAAGCGTTCGCGAGTTCGCCATTCTGCTTGATCCACCCAATTCGCAGCCGGGCAGTGCGGTGGCTGCAGCATCCCAGCCATCAACGCATTTGGCGTCAAGCCATCCGGCGCGCAGCACTGCCGCGACATCTTCGGCAACTGAAACTGCAGCCCCCCGACCAAGGCGCCCTGCAGCCGAACCGAAAACACAGTCGGCCTCAGCCACCGCCGACAAGGGCAAGTATGGCCCGGTCGAGAGCGGGCAAACGTTGTCGGCGATTGCGCGCAGCACGGCGCCGGGCTCCGGCGTGAGCATGAACCAGATGCTGATCGCGCTGAAACAGGCCAATCCGGATGCGTTCTATCGCGACAATATCAATGCGCTAAAGCGCGGCGCCATTTTGCGTATTCCCACCACTTCCGAGGCACAGACGCTAGCTGCTGCCGCCGCCATTGCCGAAGTGCAGCGGCAGAACAGCGACTGGCGTGCCGGCAGGGTCGGCAAATCCACTGCCGTGGCAGATGCGGCAACGCGTTCGTCCAGTGCACCGACCTCGACGGCAAACAGTACAGCCGATCGTCTGGCACTCGTATCCGCCAGTGATCAGCAGGGTTCGGCCGACCAGGGTGGCAAGGCGGGTGGCAAGGGCGATAAATCGACGTCCGGCTTGCGTCAGGATCTGCAACGCACGCAAGAAAGCCTGGCCAGCGCCCAGCAGCAGAGCACGGATCTGAAAACGCGCCTGCAGGATTTGAACGATATCAACAGCAAGAACGAGCATCTGTTGTCCCTCAAGGACAGCGAGATAGCCGATCTGCAGAACAAGCTTGCCGCCGCGCGCAAGGCGGCGGGTTTGCCGGCACAGTCAGCGCCCGTTATCGCGGCTGCCGCGAGTGCTCCGGCCGTAGCGGCAACTCCGGCGACGAAGCCGGTAGCCACGACGACGGTGGCTGCTGCCGGCACGGCTGCGGCACCGGTCTCGGCGGCGTCCACTCCTGCTGCTGCCCCGGTCGCATCAAGCTCCGTGAAATCGACCGCGACGCCAGTGGTTGCAGCCAGCGCTCCCGTGGCAGTCAAGCCCGTACCGGTGATCAAGCCGAGCCCTGCGCCCGTAGTAAACGACGAGCCTTGGTATACCCAGACTTGGGCGTGGGCTGCAGGCGCTGGTGCGATTGTGCTGTTGATCCTGCTGGCCTTGCTGGGTCGCCGGCGCAAGGCATCCTCCCCGATCGGGCAATCATCGTCCTCGCTCGCTGACCGTTTCGGCTCGGAGTCGATCGGACACGACCCGAGTGACATCGATCAGAACGAGCTGCTGGACCAGTTGGCCGAACATCCTGACGATATCGGCCTGCATCTGGAGCTGGTCACGCTGTATTACTCGCGTCGCGATGTCGATCATTTCGAAGCGGCTGCCGAAGCGATGCATGCGCATATCACCGATACCGATCAGGATGAATGGCAGGACGTTCTGCACATGGGCGAGGATCTCGCGCCGGGCCATCCGTTGTTCGATCACCACGTCGAGTTGCCGCCGCACGAAATGAATGAAGCGCGTCGTGCGTTCGATCTCGATCACTATGCGTCTGATGCAGCACTGCCTGAAGTTGAGGCGCCTGCGGCGAAAGTCCCGCCGGCGATGCCACCATTGCCATCTTCCAAGACGGTCAGTGAGTACCATTTCAATTTCGATTTGACTACGCCGGATCGCGTGAACCCGCCTGGTGGCGAGCCGGAAACCGGCAAGCCGGTTGTTCCGCCCAGTGCGTCGGATTCGCATGCCGAGCTTTCTTCAGTGGCTCCGGTCAAACCAGGCTCAAGCTGGCAGTTCGAGGAGCCGGTTGCGGCTCACAGGGACAGCGCGCACGCCGGCAGCAGTCATGATGGCCTGGATGATTTCAACGATGATCCGGTCGATACCAAACTCGATCTGGCGCGTGCCTATGTCGACATGGGCGATGCCGACGGTGCTCGCGCCATGCTCGATGAAGTGATCAAGGAAGGTACGCAGATTCAGCAGGATGTCGCCAAGCGCTTGCTGGAAACGCTGGGCTGATCTTTCGCGATAGGCAAGGCACTCACTGTCGGGCCGGCCTTTGCCGGCCCGACTTTATTGGTGGCCGCCGACCAGGGATGGTCCAGTGTCGCGAGCGCAGGATGCGCAGGAGCGACCTGCTAATCTTGTCCGTCATTATATCGAGCTTGTACCGAACGTCATGCGCATCGCCCTTGGCATCGAATACGACGGCACCGACTTCTGCGGCTGGCAGCGGCTGAAAACCGATGCCAGTGTCCAGGCAAGTGTGGAGCGGGCGCTATCAAAGGTCGCCGCCCATCCGGTCGAGATCAGCTGCGCGGGGCGCACGGATGCCGGCGTGCACGGTCGCTGCCAGGTCGTGCACTTCGATACCGAGGCGCGGCGTGATATGCGTGGCTGGATGCTAGGCGTGTCTTCCAATTTGCCTGGCAGCGTGGCGGTGCTTTGGGCGCAACCGGTGGCGGCAGAGTTCCACGCACGCTATGCCGCGCGCAGCCGGCGTTACCGTTATCACATCCTCAATCGACCGGTGCGCGCGGCGCTGGATGCACGCTATGTGACCTGGGAGCGTCTGCCACTCGATGCCGAATTGATGCACAAGGCCGCGCAGGGATTGTGCGGCGAGCACGACTTCAGCGCGTTTCGCGCACTGTCGTGCCAGGCCGCGCATCCGCGCCGCACGGTGCTGGAGGTGAGCGTGCGACGTGAAGGCGAACAGTTGTTTGTCGATATCGAGGCGAATGCATTTCTGCATCACATGGTGCGGAATATTGTGGGTTCATTGCTGCTCATTGGCCGTGGCGAAAAGCCGGTGGCATGGATGGCCGAGCTGCTGGCTGGCTGCGATCGTCACCTGGCCGGCCCAACGGCACCGGCATCCGGTCTTACCTTTCTGGGGCCGCGTTATCCCGTCCACTGGGGTTTGCCGGCCGAAGTCTGTTTGCCCGAACCACGCTTGATCGAGGTTGCCTCATGACGCGCATCAAATGCTGCGGCATGACCCGCGTAGAAGATGCGCTGCTTGCCGCGGCTCTCGGGGCAGACGCGATCGGCCTGGTGTTTACCTCGCGCAGCAAACGCTGCGTGTCGATCGCCCAGGCGAAAGCGATACGTCAGGCGTTGCCGCCGTTCGTCGATGCCGTGGCCTTGTTCATGGATGACGAGGAGGCCTATGTGGAAGACGTCATTGCCGCGGTGCAGCCCGAGCTGTTGCAGTTCCACGGTGACGAGCACGATGCCTGGTGTGGG
>Ga0302227_10001909_pt1 | contig 14970 bp, 19 predicted proteins | sample II_Palsa_N1_1_FD_193525 | JGI IMG/M metagenome (GOLD analysis project Ga0302227, IMG submission 193525) | Peat permafrost microbial communities from Stordalen Mire near Abisko, Sweden - II_Palsa_N1_1 | ecosystem: Environmental > Terrestrial > Soil > Palsa > Peat permafrost | place: Sweden...
CCACCTGGGCGACCTGCGGGTGCCGTGCGAGGGACCCAATGTCGTTGATCAGCCAGGGCGCGCGGCCAAAGTCGTACGGATTGACATTGCCGCCGCCGTTGCTGCTTTGTTGCTGGACGGCACTAGCACTGGCCACAAGGACGGCGGTGACGGCCTGGATCGATGGCATGGGCGGACAAACCTTTGGTCCGTAGACGAGGTGGACCGCAAAGGTCATCGCCTGCTGGATCGCGACGCCTCGCTGGACCTGCTCCAAAACAAAGTGGGCCGCAGAGACAATATCGCGCGTGTCCCAGTTGATGAGCATAGCCGATGAGGCCGTGGTCGGGTCCTGTGCAAGCGTCTGCTGCAGACGGAAATGGAACAGGACGAGGATGTGGGACACGGTCGAGTACACCAGGCCCTTGCTCGCGAGGAGCTGCAGCGCATCGTGGACGTGGGTCGACAGTAGCGCAGAAGAGGAAGCAGTCGTCGTGGCGCTGCTGAGAACCGGCAGGGTCTTGATCCACGGGGGGTTGAGCAGTCCGATCTGTGTGGCCAAGTCAGTCACGTCGGCGGGGATTGCTGTGGTAGTTGCACTAGGGGCAGCAGTAGCAGCCGCCGCAGCAGCAGCCACGTCCGATGTCAACATGGCAATCTCAAGGGCACGATTACGCATGGCCCTCGAGATCTCTCCGTACTTGGGGTCCATCGTGAGGAACAGGCGAAAGTTGGGATGCGGGTAGACGTGGCGAACCTGGCCGCCCACGAGACCGCGTTCGGACACGGCGAGGAACCCGTTGGGCTCGAGCAGCGGGTTGAGGCGATCGAGCACCGAGGGCGAGCAAAAGTTGACATTGTCCATCAGGACCCACTGGCCCGTCTCGAGGGCGCGGAGCAGCGTGCCGTCGACCCACTCGAAGCGGCCCGACATGGGCACCTCATGCAGATCGCGCAACGAGGCAGACTCGCGACGCAGCTGGGCAACGGCCGTCTTGTACGAATCGGTCGAGGCGATCCCCTGAGGGACATAGGACCCCTCGATGGCATCCAGAAGGTGGCCGAGCGCGTCCAGCTGGCGCACGAGGGCGATCTTACCGCTGAGGTTGTCGTTCTGTTGCTGCACGACGCTCCACAGGTTGAGCAGGTCGGGGACGCGGTGCGGCGGGTTCACAGAGAGGCAGTGGCCAACGATCGAGCTCACAAGCCAGTCGGCACGTTGCAAGAGGGCCTTCTGAGTGCGAGCGAGATCGACCTGCTCAAAGCTGCCCAGCAGTTCAGTCGTGTCGACGCTCGAGTTGACGGCAAACTCCACCAGGGGCTGGTGGGTGAGCTGAGCCAGCAGACGAACGAGGGCGGTCTTGCCACTGCCAGAGGGGCCAGTCAAAAGGGCCATCCACTTATTCTGCACGGCAGATGCGAGCGACTCGAGGGCGCGCGCTTGTGAGCCTAGCAATTGGAAGGACGTGCCCGTTGAGGTCGTGGTCGACGCAAGCGAGTTGGTGTTGCGCGCGACAACAGCATCGCCGATGATGATCGCGTTCTTGTAGACGTGCAGGATTGGTGCAGGAGGGAACAGGGCCAGTTGCTGCTGCTGCTGCTGCTGCCCGAGGACAGTTGTGCAATAGAGCTGCCAGACGGCCTGCTGATCCTTGTCGGTTCGAAGCCGTGAGAGGTAGACCGACGGCAATGTTCGAGTGAAATCGGCCGTGAGGAGCGGCGTGGCAGGATTGACGGGATGGTCACTCGCGACCTCGACCCAGCGAAAGATGTCGCGCAGGTTAAACTCCCAGGGTGCGCCTTTGCGTCCGACGGGGCCGCCGGGGGCCGTGGCCTCAGCGACACGGTCGTTGAACATGAGCAGCCGGCTGAGCAGGGCGCGATCAATGTGCGTGTACTTGGCCAGGACAATCGTCTCGAGATCGGCGTGAGTGAGCGAGCGCACGTGCACGTGAGAGAAGCGGTTGAGGAACGACTTGGGCAGCCCCTTTCGTCCACCGCCCTGTTTGGCCGGGTTCTGGCAGCCAAAGATGCGCGACTTTGCTGTCACCTGGAACGTGAGGTCGATCTCGGGGATGTACACGGACGCGCGGTGGTCCAAGCATGCGTTGAGACCTGGGCGGGAATTATTTTTAAAAAAAGACTTGCTTTATTTTTCCACACCTTCCAGGACCGATTGCGAGGCCAAGTTGAGCTCATCGAGTAGGATCCAGTGGCCAGCGCGCAGGGCCATGAGCAACGGGCCGTCGCGCCACGCAAACTCGCCGCCTTGGCCGCCTTCGACGGGTAGATCCGCGCCAAAAAGATCAGACAGGTCAGTCTGTTCAGAGAGGTTGATGCGCACGAGCTGGTGGCCTGCGACCGCCGCGAGCTGCTGCACGAGCGTGGTCTTGCCGACACCGGGCGGTCCCTCGAGCAGGATGGGCTTGCTGAGCTGGAGAGCTCGCAGGACTCGCATGGCGTTGTTCTTGGTCGTGGGGGCATTAAGTGCAAATGTCTAAACAAAATATTAAATTATATGACCAGAATCTACGAGGGTCTTACCAGAGGGGACTTGAGAGGCGCCGTGCCCAGTTCGATGGCGAATGGTCCGAGGGCAAAGGATGTGGCTGACGATGCGTACTGCCAGGCCTGGATGACTTGCTCCGTTCCAGCAGTCTGGGCATCGAGCTGCTTGCGCAGAAAGGCGAGACACTCGAGCACAAACTCTTCCACGCCGAAATCGTCCATGGCATCGAGAAACACGAGCGATGCGCCCTGGATGTACGACTCTGACACGCCCACGGTCGAGTGGGTGGCGCAGATGAATCGGACCCACGACAGAATATCACGCAGCGAGATAATGTGCTTGACAGCACCCACGCCAAGTCGCTTGGCCGATGTCTCCTTGTACCACTCCAGAAAGTCGATCAGGTGCGAGGAGAGGGCCTGGAGGGGCTGTGGAAGCTGGCCAGAAACTAACAGCAAAAAGAAGAAAATTATTCACTCATTCGTTGACGTGTTTTTTCTCTGTTACCAAGTTGAAGCAGATTGGTGCGATCCGAGATGGTTGGCACCCAGATCTCTGAAAAGCGATTGCGGAGGGCGGGCGAGAGCTCCTTCTTGCCATAGTCGCCTCCTGGGTTCATCGTCGCAAGGACCGCAAAATTCTCATGGCCTCGCAGTTCCTCCACCGTGTCGCCGCCCTTTTCAGCGAGCACGAGCAGGCGACCGGGCTCGAGGACCGAATTGAGGCGCTCCAGGACCGAGTCGTCCGCAAGCGAGATTTCATCGAGGAGGAAGAGATTGCCATCGCGCATCGACTCGATCAGCGGACCGTCCTGCCACTCAAACAGCGTCTTGGCCGCCGTGGCGAGTTCTTGGATGTGGGCAAACTTTGCTCGGAGCTCGGTCTGGAGAAGGTCTGTGACAACGGAGAGTTGTGGGGCCAGTTGGTCGAGGATGTCCGTGATGATCGACACCTTTTTGGCTGGGTCCTCGGTCAGGCCCATGGCGGTTGCAAGCCGTTGTATGCTCTCGGTGACAGGTGGCGAGGAGAGTGTGACCAGTTGCCCAACAAGGACCTGTGACTCGTGGACAAGATCGGCCAGGATCTGGCCGCGGCGACGCATGGGACGCTGGCTGCCGAGGAAGTCTGCCGTCTCCGAGTGCTCGTGGCAGTTGACGATGGTGAGGGTCTGCTGGAGGACCTTGGAGAGGACCTGGCACACAGAGGTCTTGCCGCAGCCCGTCTCGCCGACGAGCAGCACGGGCTCCTTGAACTCGATGCATCGGCTGACGAGGGTGAAGAGGCGGCAGAGGGCAGGGGTCCACACGATGCCGTTGAGCTCGCCTCGCTCCATTGCGGCCACAAGCCGGGGACCAAACGTGCCGTTGGTGGCGGTGATCCGCTCAAAGGTGTAGAGGGAGTCGACGTCGATCCTGACCTTGAAATGCTTTTCGAGCACGTCCTGGACCGTGCGCTTCTCCTCTGGGTTACGCACACGCTCGGCGAGCATCATGTAGCCATCATTGGCAATCTCCTGGTACGACCATGCGGCGTTTGCGGGGTTGCGGCCGGCCCAGCGAAACATGTCGCGCAGGGTGATAAAGCCGTGCTTGCCGGCAAAGAGGCGCGATCCTTGGCGGCGCGACTGCAGATCGGTGTACACGGCAACAAACTTTTCCGCATACGACTTGGCCAGCGTGCAGCGCTCCTCGATGATCGTTGCGAGCTCGTTCTGAGGGATGTCGTCAAAGTGCAGCTCGAGGAAGCGATTGCGGAAGGCCCGAGAGAGTGTCTTGCGGCCACCGTACACGCCGGGAGGGTTCTGCGTCGCAAACAGCATGAACGATGGGTGTGGATGGACCGTTTGCTAATTTATTAAAAAAGAATATTACAACAACAAAATTTCTTTTTATTAATGTACCTGGGTCTCGGGGATAAAGAGCTCGCGGTTGTCATCCAGGAGACGGTTGAGAGCCTCGAGGACCTCGGATGGCGCGAGATTGAGCTCGTCCAACACGATCCAGTAGCCCTTGCGAAGGGCCTCCACTAGGACACCCTCCTGGAAGACGAGGCGGCCAGTGGCATCGGTGACGTAGCTGCCCAGGTACTCTTGCAGGTCCGTGTGCTCGTGGTTGTTGATGCGCACAAAGCGGTGGCCCGTCGCGTTGGCGAGGTACTCGATCATCGAGGTCTTGCCTGCGGATGTGGGGCCCTGGATGAGCACGGGGAATCTGCGCGCAGATGATGGACGGTAAATAATAAAATAATTAAAAAAAGAGGTGTACCTTCGGGCAGCAACGACGCGGGCAAGGGATCTCAGGTTTGCCTTGACGGATTTGGTGAGGCTGTACTTTGGCAGGTAGCCTGCAGCTGCTGAAACCGCTGCGCCTGTTGATGCTGCTGCTGCGGTCGATCGGAGGATCCAAAACTGCTCGATGAGCTCGTGGCCAACGCCCGCTTCATCGGCGGGCCTCTGGGGCACATTGTTGAGGAGGGCCTTGACGTTGTCGCCCTTGAAGACGGACCCGTCGAGCTTTGTGCGGAGGAGCGTCTGGCTGGCCGTGTTGAGCTGCGTTAGGAAGGCCATGCTAAAGCCCTCGTGCAGGGCGCGCCTCCAGCCGTACACGGGTGCGACGATGGCTGTGTACTCGAGGGCACGAGAGAGCGTGCGCAGGGAAAAGTGCGGTCGCACATTGGCACCATCGAGCAGGGTCCCGTCGGCGGCGAGGGCACGTGCGTGGAGGTAGAACGCAACGATCTCGCTCCACGGTGTGGCGCCAGCGGTGACGCGGCCAAGGTACGACCGGACGAGATCCGACAGGTCGTCCGTGTTGCTCATCTCGTCAACGTAGATCTCGGTCATGCGGCTGCGCAGGGCCGGCGGCAGGTCGCGCTTGCCCACGTCGGTGGCAGGGTTCATGCACGCAAAGATGCGGAAGTCTGGGTGGCGTCGCACCACGGCGTCGGCATCGCCCCCGCGCTCGGGCAGCACCAGGGTCCCGTGGGCCGATTCGAGCAGGCCGCTGAGCGACTCGAGCATCTCGGTCGTGGCCAAGTTGACCTCGTCGAGCAGGACCCACTGGCCGCGCTGAACGGCCTTGACGAGCAGTCCCTCGGCAAAGGCAAAGAGAAAGTTGCTCGCAATCTGTTCGCGCTGGGAGGAGAACTGGACGAGCTGCGAGCTAAACGTGGTCCATCGCTGGATGAGCGAGGGCTCGTCGAGACGCAGTCGTTGGACACGACCAGTGGCTGTACCAGCAGCAGCAGCAGCAGCAGCAGATGACGATCCTGTCTCGTCCGCCTGCTCTTCTTCATTTGCTGCGCTACTACTTTTGTTGCTGAGCTTGGTCATGGCCTGCTCGACGGCGTTGTGGAGCATCGTGACCCATCGGACCCATCGTCGCTTGGCAAAGGACGTCTGGATTCCACCAAGGAACTTTTGGTTGGCCTTGCGTGAAAAGGTGCGCGAAAACAGGGTCTCAAACTGCTCCATGATGGGCGTGGCCAGCTGGAGGACGTCGATGGGCTTGAACCCGCCCAGCAGATCTGCCGACTCGGACTGCTGGCTCAGGTTGACAACCGACAGGCGTTGGCCCGTGCGCTCGGCCAGATGCTGCACGAGCGACGTCTTGCCGCCACCTGTCTCGCCCACAAGCAGGACGGCCTCGGCACGCTGCACAGAGGCGGCCACTCGCTCGAGGTTGCGCAGTGTGTGTCCCGTGTAGGCGAACGGGGCTGACGAAGCGGCGATTGCGGGTGAGTCGGTGTCGCCCGTCCGCAGGGCGATCGAGGCACGGCCGATCGAGAGGGCCGTCGGGGTGCGTTGCAGCTGCGGCTTGTGCTGCGACCACAGATGAACGACGTACTCGGCAGAGAGTCCCAGCTCCTGGGCAAACGACTGCAGCATCTGAAGACGCGCGGCCGTGTCGGGTAGGAGGGCGCAGTAGCAGTCGTACGCCTCGATCAGAAAGATCTCGCAGAGGACTTGGGGCACGTGGCTGTTGGTCATGCCCGGGGCGACCTGCGAGGCCACACGGCGGCACCACTTGAAGAGGTCGCGCGCAGAGAGAGGGCGGGTGTGCTTGGACCGCGACTCGATGGCCTTGTTGAACAGTCTCAGCACGGTGTCAACGTAGGCGGCGATCGTGGGGTAGGCCGCTCGGACCACCTCGACGAGCTCCTGCGACTGGAGGGGCGCGATCTTGACGCGGGTCCACAGGCTGTCACCGATGGCGCTGGTTCCGATGTGACGAGCGGCGGTAGTGCGCGTGGCAAAGAGCTGGAAGCCCTGCTGCGCCCGCACCTGCTCGCCACGCGCAGGTATGAAGAGTTGACGTGTCTCGAGGAGCGGAAGGAGGACCGAGAGGACGTCCGCGGGCGCATAGTCAATGTCCTCGATCAGGATCCAGCGGCCCTCGATCACGGCGCGTGTGAGCAGACCGTGTTGCCAGCGGAAGTCGCCGGGCACTTGGCTGCACACGTACGTGCCCAGGAGGGCCTTGCCGTCGGTCTGGTCCCCGAGGTGAATTTTAATGAGATCTATTTTAAACATAAGAATATTAGGATGCATGTTTTTTTTTCTTCTTCTTCTTTGTATAGCTACCGTGACGGCCCATGATGCGGGCTGCCTCTTCGACGAGGGCGGTCTTGCCAGCGCCCGTCACGCCCTCCAGCAAAATGGGCGAGCCCAGGGCAAGTGAGAGTGCGAGCCCGTGGAGGTTTGCTTGCGTTGTCTCTGTGAGAACGAGGCGATCGCTGGGACCATTGGTGGCGGGGGAGCCGTTGACTGCATTGGCGGCACCAGCTCGCGAGAGCAGGACGCCGCACATGTCGACAGTGTGGCTGCTAAGATCGGCGGATGAAAAGACCTTGACGACGATGTCATTTGCGCTTGTGTCTGCTTGAAGGATGCGAAGGCGGTGCTGGTTGAGCTCCTCTTCGTCCTTGAGACTGCATCGCAGAAAGAAAAAAAAGGAAAAGCGATTAAGAGTCTGTGCAGAGAGAACAATGAATGACCGGTACCAAAGGAGGGATGCCTGTGCCCGGACGTGCTCTGGGAGGAGATGAAAGAGCAGCTCGGGCGTAGGGTAGTTTTGCAGCACAGCTACGCATCTTACGGCGTAGATGAGAGCCATGAGCATGTCTGGGTCGTTGCTGTAGTCAACGTCACCGCCGTCCTGCTGCTGGTCGGCTGTGCCCAGCAGTCGGTAAAAGCTGGCCCAGTTCCACAGGCCGCGAAAGTGGTCTGGTGCTGTCGAGAGTAACCTGAAGGCGGCCTTGGCAATGATCAGCCACGCCTGTCGTGTGTTGGCCGTGGCAATGCGCTCATAAAAGGGAGGCGTGTTCTTGAAGAACGCCTGGCTGGGTCTGTGTAGCCGCAAACAAACCGCGCACACAGATGATTTAGGGCACGGTAAACGTATGTATGGCACGAATCAAAACGTACAGGAGGACTTGCGGGTACAGCGGCAGGAGGTGTGCCACGGCGATCGCGCACGTCTCTGCCCAGGTGAGCGCCGCGTAGACCTCGTCGTCGTCTTGCTGCTGCTGTTGCTGCTCGACGTCGCCGTCCAGGGGAACGATGACCATCGACGTCGCACGCGCAACCAGCTCGACAAGGGCGGGGCGCAGCAGCTGGGCCGCGTCCATCTGGCCGCGCGCACTCTTGCGCACTAGCAGCACCGCCAGCTGGTCCAGTGTCGGCCCTGTGGCTGGTGGTGGTGGGCAGCCGAGCGCTCTCAGTGTGGCTTCGGTGAGAGGCCATTGCCACGTGGCGTCGGTAGCCATTAGACGGAAATATGCGCCCATAGATTGGGCGCTTGATTTGTTTGACGCTTGATTTGCGCTTGATTTGTTTGATTCATTATTTACAACAAGGCCTCTCAAGACAGGACAAATGGAAGACAGACGGACATCGTGAACGACAAGGGGTGGAGGGGGGAGAGAAAAAATACTTTTGAAAAAATGTTCAGGACGAGCCGAGGTCGACATCGCGATTGACGAGGTAGAATGACTCTGCCACTTCTACCAAAGGCAAAGCGCAATTAAAAAGACATTTCGCAGGACGGAAAAAAAAAAAAAAAGAGGGGTACCAGCAGCAGAGTCGGGCGACGATGAGCGCGACAGTTGCTCCGAGGTGGATGTAGATGATGTTGTAGTGGTAGCTGTGGGTGATGTGATAGCGCTGGCTGACCTGCTCGCGCTACCTTGGCTAGAAGATGCTGCTGCTGTTGCCACTGTTGCCGGAACAGGGACGTCCGAGACATCAAATAGTTTACTGACAAGGCGGACGATGAATTGGACGACGCCAGAGGCCTTTTGGAGCGTCTAGTTTTTTTTTGTTTTTGTTTTTTAAATAGCATGCAGTACTTGACGCGTACCTCCTGTTTCACGCCGGGATATGCAGGCCATGCAGACGTAATATGAGATTCGACTATTTGAACCGAGCGATAGTGCTCGATCGCAGGCAGGAGGACGAGGAGCGCGCCACTCCAAAACACGATGGCATCGTCAGTGACGTTCACGGAGAGAGCGAGCGATGCCACGATCACGGCGATGAGCAGCCCGAAATACTGCATCCGCGTTACAAATACAGGCCAAAAGAGACCGTGCGTACAGTGTTTGGACGCTGCAGCCGTAGTTTGTTGACGTAAGCAACTGCGTCCGTTGCGAAGGTCTGCGCCTTGACCAGGAGGGTGCATATTTCAGGAAACGGCATTGATCGCTTGTGCATGGCAGTCCTATCATGCGGAGGGGGGTAAAAAAAGGGTCAGGATGTGCACAACGAAGGAGCACTGTGAATACTCTTGTGCATGGCTTGGGTCTAGCTGATAAAACTACAGCAAACAGACACGATTAATTTATTAACAAGCATGAATTAATTAATGCACACACATCAGCAGGGAGTTCAATGCGCCAGTTCATCGTCTCCACGCCCAGTTGCGCCAGGAACAGCGAGGCGGCTCCCATAGAGACCAGCGTCAGGATAGTCTTGGTCGTGACGGTGACGTACCTGGAAATTAAGGGCGGCAACCTATTTAGTCCGACAAGGCATCGAGGCAGACCCGGAGGAGACGTACCACAGCACGCCAAAGTAGGACACGTAGAAGACAGCGGCATAGGTGGGCTTGTATCCGAGCAGACAATTGACGTACACCTTTGTGTGTACATCATGCCTCGTCAGTACGTGGCATTTCTCACAGTAAAGCCTTTCTCCTACCGCGAGAACCATTGGCTTCCACGGCTCGAGACGGTCCTCGAGCTGTCGTCGTGCCTCTGCGAGGCTGCGCAGCGAGCTGCCTTGTTGCGACGCCATTTGTGTTGTTTGCTGAGTGTTTACGTGGACAAAAATGAGCAGGACAGCAGCGAGGGCGAGCCCAAAATGCACCGAAACCCTTGAGCCCCACGACCAGAAAGATACACGCACGAGAGAGAAAGGGCACAAAAAGCCACTCTCGGCAGGCCTGCCGCCGTGGCAGCCTTGCCACGTTTGCGAACGCAAACACTGCGTCATCATGCCATTATTATCAACTGAGCGACCCAAGTTTATTGCGTTCTCGGAAAACGAATGAGCTTGACGGTTCCGGGCCAGTCGCCCTTTGGACAAGGGGACGAGCCGGATGGCTTTGGCGGCGGCAGCAGCAGCGGTGGCAAGAGGGGCGACGGCAGCCTGCGTCTGAAGAAGAACAACTCGATTCGGTATGTGAACAACACCCATGCGACCGCCGCCACGAGCGAGGACGACGTGATGGGTCAGATCGCCGTGCAGCTGGTCGACAAGTCAAAGTTCAAGTTCCAGTTCACCAGCACGACGACCCCACTGGATCTGCTCGACATGGTAGGCTGGCTCGGAGGCAGGCGGTGGTTTTTATTTTAAGTGCCGTTCTTTTTTTTTTTTTTTTGGTTTTTTGGCAGGTCGCCGCAAAGTTTGGTCTGCAACAGCCAAAGCTCTTTGGCCTCAAGCGTCTGCGTAACGTGCGCACGTCCATTGACGAAGACAGTACTGTGCACCTTATCCGAAACCACCTGAGGGTGCTGACTGCTTTTGTTTTTAGCGGCCAACAAGGTCTGGCTCTCGGAGCACGTGCCTTTGTTTACTCAGGTTTCGTTTGTTTTTCGTTGCATTCCCTTTTTGTTGACGCACAGTTGGGTCTCTTCCAGGGATGCGACTCGTCCACCGTCTTGTTCCTCCGCCACAAGTACTGGTTCTTTGAGGCCTCGGAGATCACAGACCCCGCGAGCTTGCAAGCAATCTTCCACGAGGTGCGATTCATTCTGTTTGCCTTGTGTGGCTTCAACACCCACCACCACCACCACCACCACCACAGATTGATAGCCGCCTGATGAAGGACGAGTCGCTGGAGAATACGGACGACGTCAACATCCAGCTGGCCGCTTGCCGTGTCCACATCGCCAAGGGCGACTATAACGTGAACCAGTCGGACATCCGCTATATCAAGTAACGTGGATGGACTCGATAATTTTGCTTGTGTCAACTGATTTTTTTTCTTTTTCTTTGCTGGCTTGTAGCAACGAGTCCATCCAGTACATCCTGCCCGCGCACATCCGCGACCAGCACACACTGGAGGAGTGGGACCGCCTGATTTCGGTCTTCCACCAGCGCCATCTGGGCAAGAGCAAGTCAGAGGTGCAGGTCGAGTACCTGCAGCTGGTCAAGGACCACACGCCCCTCGTCGCTGTCACGTTCTTCCCCGCGCGCTTCTCCGCCGGCAGCTCCATGACTCGCAGCACCGAGGACATCCTCCTGGGTGTTTCTCCCGACGGTATCGGCATGTACAAGTACAACCCCGAGACAAAGAAGAAGACCCTGCAAGTGTTCCAGCGCTTCCACGATATCCTGTCGTGGGAGGTCCTCCGCGAGTGGGACGGCAAGGAGGCACCCGACTATGACAAGCCACACGGCAAGACCGAGCTTCAGATCGAGCTCACCGACTACCTCGTCGGGCCCTTCCGCAGCTCGCTCTTTATCAAAACGAAGACCAAGCGAACCAAGGACGTCGAAATCATCCTGTCGTCTTTTGTTCCGGTTCGTTGCCTTTCAAAAAAAAAAAAAATGAACTGTCATGGCGATTTAACAAACGCTTTTTTTTAGGAGGACGACCAGTACCACAACTACAACACCGTGGGCAACTTTATTACGACCTACAACGAGCGCTTCAAGTCGTTTGCCCAAATCCTGGAGCTTGACGGTATTTGGCCCTTGCAAAACGTTTGTCATCTCAATTCCTACTGCAAGCCCTCCGAGACCACTACCTCACTGTGTCAACACTGACTGGCGTGACAAAGAAGATCCGTGTGCAGACCGACGATACCGCCGAAGACGTCGTCAAGAACTTTGCCGAAAAGATTGGCCTTACGGAATCGATGTTTTTCCAGCTGTCTCACTACGCCGACGGTGCAGACCTGTGGCTACAATTGAAAGACCCGATCCTTTTGCAGGGTTTGACGGATCATTCTACCATCCACGTATGCCGCTTGACCGCCACACAAAACTAATTTTCTGATGCTTGTAGCTGAAAGTGCGCTTCTTTGTCCGCGACCTCAGCCTGATCACCGACCCAGTGGCCATGCAGCTCTACTATGTTCAAATCAGAGACAAGGTTATCAGCGGCGATATCCCCGTTTCGGAGGACGACGCCATTAAGCTCGCCGCCAAGCAGCTCCAGATCCTCCGCGGGAACTATGACAAGAAAGTCCGTTTTGCTGCGTACGACGCCACTTTTTCCCCTCTCTTTCTAACCCTTTGAATTCCAGACAAATCAAGTATTTCATCCCCTTTTACCTCATCGGCTTCCACAGTGAGCAATGGTGGGAAAAGAAGATCTTTTCGGCCCAGTCCAAGATCCAGAACCAGACCAAGGACGCGATCACCGCCGACTACCTCAAGCATGTCGCCCTATTGCCTCACTATGGTCTGACGTACTTTGACGGCAAGGTGGGTCGTGTCAATCTTGCAATAATGCAAAAAACCAACTAATGTCCTCCTCATGTAGGATATCAAAACTGGCAAGTCCTGCATTATCGGTGTTGGCAAGGTGGGCCTGGCGCTCTTCAAGCCCATCAACCTCGTATTGTCCACCACAAAAAGGGTTTTTTTTCCTTTCTTTTTCCAACGATCACTGTTTAATAGGAAATTATCGGCTCCTACCGTTTTGGATTCGAATTGCGGTCGTGGTCGAACGAGGGTGAGGCCATCGAGCTTACGGTCAAGAGGGACAAGTTTTCGCAGTCGATGACCGTCGCCATCGTCTCACTGCAGTTTGCCGACGTCATCGAGATGCTCAATTACTACGATGCCATGCGACAGCTCATGAAGCGCTACGACAAGAAGCAGGCGGAAACTGCATGAGCATATTTAAAAAAGTGTACTAAAAGTTCTCATCAGTTACTTTTTTTTAAATTTTTTTTTTTTTACCTGATCTCATCTACAGTTACTTGCAATTTTTCACAATCCCATCGTTCAAATTTGATCTTACATGCAGTGCAATATGTACAAAAGTGAAATCGAGTTATTCGTCGTCATTGTCAATAGCGTCAGAGGCGTTCTGTGCTTGCATTTGTGCCAACAACGCTTCCAGGCCAGGGTTGTCGCCGCCGACGGCGAGATCGTACACGTCCTTTGGTAACCGGCTGCTCTGCGTCGACAACGGCCGGATCCCCTCCTGGGAGAGGACGATGCGAAAATCGACCATGGCTGCAAGCTCCCGTACGTCCTGGTCGCTCAGCTGACCCTGCTCGCTGGTTGCCGTTTGCACTTCGGCGTCCACCACCATGTCGTACAGCTCGCTCCACTGGAACAGGAGCGGCTCGGTCATCGTCCCAAAGGGGTTGATGTCGACCAACTTGACCGTGCGCAGTGTCTTTGTCAGGACGACATCAAATACGTCTAAATAAAATATCAAAAACAAATCTTCATCTTTTTTGGTACGACGTACAGTTGGTCAGCTGCAACGGCTTGCCGTGAAGGTTGGCCACAAAGAACCGGACGATCCGTTGGAGGATCTCCTCCTGCTGCGCCGCGAGAAACTCGTAAAAGTTGCTGTGGTCCCTCTGGCTCACGCCGACCAGCGTGTTGTGCTTGACAAAGCAGCGGAACTCGGCCGAGGCAGGGATGTCGAACCACTCCTTGAGCACGAGCTGGTACCCCATGGTCGCAGCCGCCGCAGAGGCAGCAGCCGAGCCCGCATCGGCGCACGTCGCAAACGGGTACGAGAGGTCATAGGCAATGTGGTCCGAGCTCTTGAGCAGCAGCCACACGTCGTCGGTTGTCTGGCATTTCAGTGTGCTGCCCGTGGCGACCCAAACGGCGTCCTTGGGCGCGCTCCAGTTGAGCTTTGGCATGACGGCACCCCCGTACTCGTCGATCGTGGCCAGCATCCACGCCCTTAGCCTCTGGTACTCTTCATCTCGTGCCAACATCACGGTGGCTTCGTCGTCCTCGTCGCCATCGCCGCCATCGGCCGGCAGGACGACACCGTCCGCGTGCAGGTACGCGACGATCGACGGCGCCAGCGCGGTGTAGCGGGCACGCAGCGCACAGCCCTTGAGCCGCGGGTACCAGCGCTCGATCGAGCACGCCAAGACGTCGGCCACGTGGACGTCGACCATTTTTAAAGCGGTGTTGTCCCTATAATGACAAAGAGTGTGACTCTCTTTGGCGGCGCGCTGACGTGCGTCCTGCCGGTCGATTTCGTCGATGTGAGCCAGCTGCGCGAGGTGCCGGACAACCAGGAGGTGTGGGTGCGAACGGGCGCTGGGACCAGCGAGGAAAGCGTGATCATCGAGCTGCTAGAGCCACTGCCCGAGTGCCCTTTGCTGCTCGATGCACTGGAGTACGTCTTTGACCAAGTTATCCACCCCACCCACAGTCTGGGTCTAAATAGATGGATTTGAATTAGGCAGCACTTTGGGCATCTCAACGACGACAGCGGCGCCCTGCAGGCCACGATCGACGAGACGCCACAAGAGACCGACGTGCCACCTCCGATCAAGGCACGGGAACCCACGGCGACAGTGGCCGTGCTCAAGGGACGGCAGCTCGTGGCCAAGTACCGCGAGGGCGCACAGGCGGCCAACACAATCCAGGTGTGGCTCGCTCTTGTCCGGCTGCCCTCGGTCAAAACAGACATCCTCATCACGCTCAACCACGCACTCGCCATCTCGCCCCTCAGCAGCAGCAGCAGCAGCAGCAAGAACAACGATGGCAGCGGCAGCATCGTCGCTCAGCGAGAAGAGGACGTACAGATCCTCTTCTCGACACTGCTGCGATCGCTCAACGTGGTCGACTATTCCATTTTCACGGCCTCGTCCTAGAAACCCTACCCTCTCTGTACGTTTGTTAAATAAAGATGATTATGAAAGTCAAACAAAAGTCAAACAAGTCAAACAAAAGTCAACGGTAATTTTTTTTTTAAATTCGCCCGCCAACTTTGCTCCACACTCCAAAGCTCTCATTGATCGACAAGGGATGGATGGTCGACTCC
>Ga0302227_10001915_pt1 | contig 14926 bp, 13 predicted proteins | sample II_Palsa_N1_1_FD_193525 | JGI IMG/M metagenome (GOLD analysis project Ga0302227, IMG submission 193525) | Peat permafrost microbial communities from Stordalen Mire near Abisko, Sweden - II_Palsa_N1_1 | ecosystem: Environmental > Terrestrial > Soil > Palsa > Peat permafrost | place: Sweden...
CGCTGACCATGCATGGCGTTACCAAAGTAGTGCCGCTCACCTTCAAATACAACGGCGTCTTCGCCGACGCAAAACCGAACCAGCCGGCGAGGGTCGCGTTCCATGGAACTGCAGCCACGAAGCGCGCTGAATTCGGCATGGGAGCGCGAGACAATGCGGCTGAAGTCGCTGATTCAACGGCACCCGATGTCGATATCGAGATTGACGTTGAAGCAGACGCAATACCCACTACTCCCTAACAGGAGCCCTCCCACAATTTCCCTTGTGGCTAGATCGCTGATGCAACTCATCGAGAGACGATCAGTCCCGACAAGTCGGCTTCTCAGTAGTGACGATGTGATTCCCGAAAAACGGGGCGGTCTCAACGGGTCGATGCAACACTATCTGATTTGGAGGTGGTGTTGATGAGACAAGGAAGACGGTATGGGCTTTCTGCGGAGCAGAAGGCCGACATATGGCAGCGTTGGAAGGTGGGCGAGTCGTTGCATGAGATTGGACGGGCCTTTGGCAAGGATCATGGCTCGATCCAGTTCCTGTTATCGCAGCACGGCGGGATCGCTCCGGCAGTCCGTCGTCGTTCGCAGCGAACGCTCTCGTTGGCTGAACGCGAAGAGATCTCACGAGGGATAGCGTCCGGTTCGTCGATCCGGGAGATAGCCAGAGGACTTGAGCGAGCTGCGTCGACGGTAAGCCGGGAGGTCGCACGTCACGGCGGGCGTCCAGTGTATCGAGCCAGTGGCGCCGATCAGCAGGCCTGGAAGTTGGCCCAGCGGCCCAAGGCCTGCCTGCTTGCCAGGCACAGGAAGCTGCAGATGATTGTCGCCAGTAAACTGATCCTGAACTGGTCGCCGCAACAGATTACCGGGTGGTTGAAGAGACGGTATCCCAGCAACGAGAGCATGCGCGTGTCCCACGAGACCCTCTACCGCAGTCTATTCATCCAGGCTCGAGGAGTGCTGAAAAAGGAGCTTATTCAGCATCTGCGCTCCCAGCGATTCATCCGTCGCTCCGTGCATGCTCGGGCCGGAGGCAAGTTCCATGGTCAGATCGTCAACGCCATCTCCATTCGCGAGCGGCCGGCGGAGATTGAAGACCGCGCCATCCCTGGTCATTGGGAAGGCGACCTGCTCGCAGGCACCGGCAACAGTCACATCGCCACCCTGGTCGAACGGCATTCGCGTTTCGTCATCCTGGTAAGAGTGCCTAGCAAGGACACGGCCACCGTCGTCGCCGCGCTGAGCCGCCAGGTGCGTAAACTCCCCGCGTCGCTGCGGCGGTCGTTGACGTGGGATCGAGGATTAGAGTTGGCGAGCCACAAGAGCTTCACCGTCGCCACCAAGGTCAACGTCTACTTCTGTGATCCGCAGAGTCCCTGGCAGCGCGGCACCAACGAAAACACGAATGGACTGCTGCGACAGTACTTCCCGAAGAAAACCGACTTGTCCGGCTATTCCCAAGCCGACCTCGACAAGGTCGCACGGCAACTCAACGAACGCCCTCGGAAAACTTTGGACTTTGAAACTCCAGCGAGTAAACTCCATGCCAGTGTTGCGTCGACCCGTTGAGACCGCCAGGGTTATGGGAAAGTTCATCAAGGTCAACGAGTGAGTCACCATTAAGCAAACCTGCAAGAGCTTTGACGCTGTCATGCATCTGCCATGGCGTAGAATGACCTCGAAAGGAGGGCGCATGACGAGACCGCAAGGTTACAGGCAAGCAGCGGAAGAGCAACTGTCATGGTTATTTGTTCTGTGCCTTCCTTACTGGCAGGCGCTGCTGTTTGCAGGCATAAGCGGAGCGGCTTCATTCTTGCTGCTGACTTTCCTGCTTTTGTTCGCTGTGGCTGGCTCGCAAGCGATCCATCAGAGGGTAAGCGCCCGTCTGAGAGACGCGTCGGTGATCTGGCTTGCTCCAATCCTTAATCTCCTTAATCGCAGAGTTCGCTGGGTTTCCGCGCACCTGCAGGTTATAGGTTCCGGGCCAAGTCTGACGGCCTCTTTCCAGCGTCCCCCACCCCACTTTTCCTAATCCCTGCTGATTGCAAGCGCGTGGCGATCTTTAATCGCCACGCACGCCTGTCACGTCTAGCGGTTCTCCGGGCCATCATGCCGGAGGGAAAAGGTATCCTTTGCCTGAAATACATCGCCCTCATCCTCTGCGCCAGAAGTCTGGCGGGAATACCGACTCGCCATTAGTACTCATCTTCATCGTGTTGTTTTTTACCGCTGCCTTCGGCTACCGATACGTTCATACGCCCGTCCCTTCGGCTGCCGTGGTCGCCGCCCCGATGCAATCTCAGATGCCTCAACCCGGGGCATCCAAAGCGCCGGTACTTGCGGCTGGCGACCATTCCATCGCATCGCATGACAATTTTGGCTGGCTTGCGTTCATCGCGAAGCCGCTCTACTTGGCTCTCAGGTTCCTTTACAGCCACGGTGTTGGCAACTGGGGGTGGGCCATCATCGTCTTGACCGTGATGTTCAACCTGCTAACCGTTTGGCCGCGCGTGCTTTCGACGAAGTCATCTTTGAAAATGATGCGCATTCAACCAAAGGTCGACGCGATCAAGAAGCGCTATGCACACCTCACGCTGAGCGACCCGAGGCGGGCGGATATGAATGTGGAGACGATGGCACTCTACAAGGCCGAGGGGGCAAACATATTCGGCGGGTGCCTGCCCTTGGTCTTGCAAATGCCGCTACTGTTTGGCTACATGAGGGTGCTCCGGAGTGCGCCCGAGTTGCACCAGGCTCACTGGTATTGGCTCAAGGACCTGTCCTCGCCGGATCCACTGCACATTTTGCCGCTGCTCATCATCGCGAGCATGATCCTGACACAGTTTGTTACGCCTGCGCCCACCATGACTTCTTCACAGCGGTGGATGCTCGGCCTGCTGATGCCCGCTGTCATGGGATTTTCTCTATGGCATTATGCGTCGGGTCTGTCACTTTATTGGATTACCGGCAACATCATCAGCCTGGCAATCCAGTTGACGATCAATCAAAGCGAAATAGGAAAGGAGATACACAACCTTGCTGCCGAGCGCTCCGCGATCAACTCTGGAATTAGATAGGAACCGAGAATAAAAGTTTCCTCTAAAGGAGATACATCAGAAGGCCATACTTCTAGCTGGCGTAAAACGGCGTTTTGGGAAACAACAGAACGAAGTTGCCTAAAACGTGGGCGGGTCTCAACCGGGCGACTTTCAGGGAACTTCGGCAAGCGGGCGATTAGTCAACACAAGGGCGTTTATGAGGACTTATTACGATCCGACGCCATCGAGCGTAATGTTTTCTGTCCCGTCCTTTTTTTGTCGTGTGCGGACGTGGCGGAGGGGTGCTTGAGCGTTGACCGCGAGCCGGCGATAAGGATGTCCACGAGGCGGCGGGCGCTGGGCTCCCAGCCTGGTGACGCCGTGGTGTGGAAGATGCCCACGAGGGCACGGGCGAAGTCGTTTGGGTCGGTTTCAGAGCGAAGATCACCGCTGGCTATCGCGCGATTGACCGAGGCTACGAACGCGGCGTGGATGAGCGAGCGGGATCCTTCCATGAGCCGCATCGAACCGCCTGCGATGGTGTTCATGGCAGGAATGATGAGCATTTTCCCGGCGATGTGGTCGATGAAGAGCAGCATCCACGCGCGGAGCGCCTCAAGCGGCGGCATCGAGGCAGCGAAGCGCTGTTCCGCTGCGGCGAGCTTTTCGACTTCGCTGCGGTAGACGGCTTCGATGAGGTCATCACGCGTTGGAAAGTGGCGATAGAGAGTTGCGTTGCCGATACCAGAGAGGCGCGCGATTTCATCGAGGCTCGCAGCGGCGCCATCGCGCGTGAAAGCCTCCTTCGCAACCTCAAGAATGCGCTCGCGGTTCCGCTCCGCGTCGGCGCGGGGTTTGCGGGTAGGCGGTATTGGTTTGACATTCTTTTTCTGCATTTAAATAAACTGACGAAATTTGTGCAACCGGGGACTGTCCCCGGTTATCTTATTTATGCGGGGACTATCCCCGTTTTATAAGGCGCGGGCGCGGATGTCAACTTTGACGCGGCCTCCGATGAGCTGCGCCACCAACCACAGGAGGATTGACAATGCGTGTATTTGTAACGGGAGCGACGGGATTCATTGGGTCGGAGTTGGTGAAAAAGTTGATTGCGGCAGGGCACCAGGTGCATGGGCTCACGCGCAGCGATGCCGGCGTGGAACAGTTGAAGGCTGTCGGTGCCGAGGTACACCGCGGGGACTTTACCGATCTCGACAGCCTGCGCAGCGGAGCCAAGGGTATGGACGCTGTAGTGAATCTGGGGTTCAACCACGACATGTCGCGGTTTGCGCAGAGTGCGAAGGAAGAGATCGAGGCGATTGAAGCGCTCGGATCGGTGCTCGAACCGGGCAAGCTGCTGGTGGTCACGTCGGGGATTGGGATTACGAGCGGCGAGCCGGGTAAAGTGCGCACGGAGATGGACCCTCCGACGGATTCGCAGGCGATGCCGCGCAGGCCGGAACAGGAGGCGCAGGCGGTGGCGGCAAAGGGTGTCCATGTGGCGGTCGTGCGTCTGCCACAGGTGCACGACACGCGTAAGCAGGGGCTTGTGACGAGGATCATTCAGATCGCTCGCGAGAAGGGTGTTTCGGGTTATGTCGGCGATGGCGCGAACCGCTGGGCCGCTGCTCCTATGAAAGATGTAGCGCACCTGTATCGTCTGGCGATCGAGAAGACAGGCCCCGGTCTAACGACCTATCACGCAGTGCAGGAAGAAGGCGTGTCGCTACGGGAAATCGCAGAGACCATCGGGTTGGGACTTAACGTGCCGGTAGTTTCGATCCCGGCCGAAGAAGCTGGCGAACACTTCGGACCGTTCTTCGGGCACGCGGCGACGATGGATATGCCGGGTTCAAGCGAGTGGACACGCAAGACGCTGGGGTGGGAGCCGATCGGAGCGGGGATGATCAAGGATTTGACGGATAGGGAGTACTGAAGATTTAGTTGCGCAACGATGATGGTCCAAATGAGAAGCCCCGGATCGTTCCGGGGCTTTGTTGTGTTTGCTTGGAGTGCGACTCAATGTCTGTTGCTCGCGCTTTGGCCTTGCAAGTTGGCTTCTCGGAAGTAACTATGCGCAATGGCCGTGTTGTTCCCTGAAAACGGCGTTTTCGGCAACTACGCTGACGCAGCCCCTTCCGCCGAGGCGTCATCTGTCCGAGCCCTTACCACCCGCCTCCAAAAACTTCTTCGTCGCCTCAGCCGGCGTGAAGAACCTGCCATCCACCAGCATCCGCCCCGTATACCGGCGGTTCGCTCCAAACTCCCACGCCACCTCATGCCCCTTACTCGCAAGCTTCGCCCACTTCGACGTCTTGGTCGCGTTCTGCTCCAGCCAGAAGTTGCCGTCCTCATCGGTGAACGAACGCAATCCATCCTTGCCGGTTCGTCCAGTCCACGTCGACATGTCAGTAAGCTTCGGAGCCATAACCATTTTTTGAAGCAAGAGGATCAGCTTCAGAATAGATCGAGTGCACCGCACCTGCACGGACGAGCAGTCGTTCATGCAACGTTGACCGCCAGTTGGCTTCGCCATCCACCCCGAACCCTGTCAAGCCCCTCAACCGCCCGAAAACCCACCAAACCCCCGTCAACACTGGCGATATATATTTTTAAAACCTGGCATAGTTACCCCCTCCAACTCGCTACAATTTAACTAGAACCTCCCAATCCAGCAGGAACCCTCTCCATGTCCGACCGGAGCGGCTGGGATACCTTGTCCCCTAACCTCCTTGGTTCCCGTAGTTTCCAACCACACTGGCCGCTTCCCGGGGACAAGGACCTTGACCTTAACTCCCTTGGTTGCAATGCTTTGCGACCCGAAATTGCTCTTGAATTTGGTAGTACTTTGCCCCCTAACCTCAATCGTTCGAGCGGGTTACGAGGAGAAGTCATACCAGAGGGGGGAGGGGGGTACCCACCCCCCTGTGCGACTACCGAACCACCTCGCAGGCAATGCCTGATCGCAAGATGCGAAAATGAAAACGTCGCTTCTCCGCCACAGAGGTTCCATTTTGCTTCGTTCGTTTTTCATTGGTCTCTCGACCAACAAGGCCTTTCGCGCGTTCTCGGAACAGTCCTCCATCGGCCGCAAAGTCTCGCGCCGCTTCGTTGCCGGCATGTCCATCGACCAGGCCATCGAAGCCGCAGCCCAGCTCAACGCCGAAGGCATCGACGTGACCCTCGACTCGCTCGGCGAATCCGTCCTCGACGTAGCTCACGCCGAAGCCAGCGCCGCCGTCTACCACCAGCTCCTCGACGCCATCCAGGCGCGCCACCTCCGCGCCAACGTCTCCGTCAAGCTAACCCAGGTAGGCATGGACATCGGTGGCCCCACCGAAGGCCCCGCGTTGGCCGAACGCATCGTCGGCCAGATGGTCTCCCACGCCGCCCAATCCGGCTCCTTCGTCCGCATCGACATGGAAGGCTCCGAGTACACCGAGCCCACCCTACAACTCACCGAGCGCCTCCACTACCAATACCCCGGCGCAGTAGGTACAGTCCTCCAAGCCTATTTATTTCGTACCGAAAATGACGTAGAACGCCTATTAATACAGGGGATTCGCATTCGCCTCTGCAAAGGCGCCTACAAGGAACCAGCCGAGATCGCCTTCCCCGCCAAAGCCGATGTCGACGCAAACTACGTCAAGCTGATGAAGCGCATCGTCTCCAGCCCAGTCTTCTGCGGCATCGCAACCCACGACGAAGCCATCGTCAACCAGCTCCGCGAATACGTCGCGGCCAACAGCATCGACAAGCGCGCCTTCGAGTTCCAGATGCTCTACGGCATCCGCCGAGACCTGCAACGCAAACTCGTCGCCGAAGGCTTCGGCGTTCGCGTTTACGTTCCCTTCGGCTCCGAGTGGTATCCCTACTTCATGCGCCGCTTGGCCGAACGCCCAGCCAACGTCCTCTTCCTGGCGAAGAACTTCTTCAAGAGCTAGCGCGCAGCTCGCGCTCAATCCATCGGAAGCATCGGCGCAATCACGATCAGGTTGATCAGCGCCGTGCGCTGCTGGTAGTTCATCCATCCGTAGCGCGGCGAGTTCACCAGCCCCATGCGTTCTTGCGGCGGCAGCATGCGCAGATCTCGGAAGCTCCGAATCACCTGCCGTCGCTGGTCCTGTGGCAGCGATCCCAGCTGCTGCATCACACCACGCACCTGCGAGCGCTGCGCCGGGCTCAGCCGTTCCATCGCCTCCGTATGCGCCAGCGTCCGCGCCCGCATCTCTGGAGTCATCGCGTTCAACTGCGCCAGCCGCTGATGCATCTGCATCTGCGTCTGCAGCGGAAGTTCCCGGAATCCCGGCTCGCGATCCAGCGCCGCCTGCTGCTGCTCCAACGTCATCCCCCGGTGCTGCTCCATCCACTCTGGAAGATGCTCTCCCCCGCGCCGTCCATTCGGCCCCACCAAATGCTGCTGACTTCCCGGCTGCACCATTCCCGCTGTCGGCGGTGGCTGCCGCTCGATCGGCGCCGGTTGCCGCTGTGCAAACACAACCCCGCTCCAGCCTGCAAGCAGACCGAGAATCAGCGCTCGAGCGATCGAGCTGCGGGATGTGACTGCCTTACGCATACGTCAACTTGCTGATAGAGGTCTCCGGCAAATAACTTCCTTGATCCTTAGATTGTTAGCTGCTCGGCGGACCCGAGCTGTCATCGCTTCCATCCAGCAGCTGGTCCATCTGCTGCACGGCCTGCGCATTGTTATCCAGAAGCTTCAGGTCATTCACCGTCGGCGAAGCCTGCATCGCAACGGTGCCGTCGTGGTAGAACCCGGCAAACGTTCCACCTCCCGCCAGCACGACCGCCAGCACCATCGCCCCAGCCAGGGCCGGTCGCAACCGGTGCCCCGTGCTGTACGTCAGAAACGCCCGTGTCCGAGCCCAGAAACCCTCCGGCTCCGAGGCCTGCGCCTCGCGCAGCCGCGCATGCAACTTCGTATCGAAGTACGCCGAAGGCTCCGGCGCCTTCCACTGATCCAGCAGCGCAAACGTAGCCTGCAACTCCTCCAACTCCTTGCGGCACTCCGCGCAGGCAGCCATATGCGCGGCCACCTCCGGGTGCGCGGCAGCGTACGACTGGTCCAGCAACAAATCTGCGAGAGCGTTACGGCAAGTCTTGCAATCGATTTTCATGTCTGTCTTCTTCATATCATCATCCCCTCTTGGGGTCGCACCGTTCGTCCGGCGCAAACTCACTTTCTATACAAATTCTTTCAACTTCTCCCGCAGCGTTTGATACGCACGGAACAACAACGACTTCGTCGCAGACTCCGACAACTTCAACACCTCGCCGATCTGCTTGTAATCCATCCCTTCGTACTTGTGCATCAACACGGCCGTCTTCTGCCGCTCGGGCAGCGCCATCACATGCTGCCGAATCGCGTTCATCCGCTCCTTCTGCAACAAATCCGCCTCAGCCGAAGGCATGTCGTCCGCCACATCCGGCGTAGTTCCCGTCTCCGCATCCACGGCATCCAGATAAATCGTGGAAGCCGTCCGTTCATGCCGCGTATCCCGGGCATGATTCACGCCCAGGTTCGTCGCAATCCTGTAAAGCCAGGTACTGAACCGAGCCTCCGCCCGATACGTCTCCCGCGACCGGTAGACCCGCAGAAACACCTCCTGCGCCAGCTCCTCCGCTACGGCTTGGTTGTGCACCATGCGGAACATGAAGTGCACAATCGGCTTCCGATACTTATTCAGCAGAACATCAAACGCGTCTATGTTGCCGGACTTCAGCTCCAGCATCACCTCGGCGTCGGTAAGCAGGGAAAAGTCTCCCCGGGCAACCGCAGCCCGCCGCGCCTCTATCTCCTCCGGCGTCAGATCCGTAGCCACCAGCGCCGCCGATTCCGGCCGTGCCTCCACAGTGTCCAGGATCCCGGGATGGAGCGCGAGCGTGCCCATATCTTCCGTAACCCCATCCTGACCCGCAGGTTGCGCTAAATCGCTCTCAGATTGCGTTAAATCCTCCTCTTCGCCAGATTTTGGCGAAAGGTGCGGATCTCCCGGCTGAACTCTGTGCGATTGCGGCATCAGCCCGTAATTGTACCTTTCGGAATCTTGTGTTTGGACGCAAACTCCCGCCCATCCGATGCGCGACCCGTTTGGCGCACCTCTCCGCCAGTGTTATCCTAACCAAGCTACAAAGGCCTGGCAGAAGCGTATCCGCTAAGCGCATCGGCCTCGATTCTCGCCAGCCTGTGGGCGCATAACTCAGCGGTAGAGTGCCACCTTCACACGGTGGAAGTCGTAGGTTCGAATCCTGCTGTGCCCACCATAAAATCAACAACTTACTGGCGTTCCAATCCTGCTAATCGGTATTCAAGCCGGTGGCTTCGACGACAGGCTTGCCCGACCCAAGGCTGCCGGTCGCGTAGGTCACTGCGATGTCGCGGCGTTCGTGGGGGAGAAGCGAAATATAGTTGTCCTCCCAGACCGCGGGCAGAACTTCGTCGCCATGAGGGCCCTTGTCCAGTTTGATACGGATGCCAAACGTGAGCGAGTTGCTGGGATTGCGGATGGTGACGTGCGTGACGGTCCGGTCGCCGGCTTGTTGTGTTGTCTCGGCAACCTCCAAGTGCACCTTGGGCAGGTGAGCGAGTGCGGTGTAGTCGGCCGAAGCGGAGGACGGCGTGGTGTACCAGTTGGACTTGCTCCAATCGATCGTATCCGGTGACGTCGATAGCCAGTAGAAGTTTGAGCCGACACCCTTTCCGCGGCGGTCGCTGAGCACCAGCTTGAGAAAGTAGACGGACGAGAGTCCCTGTAGTTTGGGCAACGCGAATAATCGCTGCGTGCTATCGGCGCCGGCGTCCAGTGTGACCGTGCGCGAGAACTTTTGAGTCATATGGAGGTTGTAGATTTTGGTTTGCAACCGCAATCCCGGTGCGTCCGTGTATTGGCTGCTGACCACCCAGATCGTCTGATCGGTCGGGGAGTACATGGGATGCAACGGCTGCATGGCAATCTTCGCTCCGAAGTAGCCGCCACCAGGGCGCAGGTAGAAGTCGTAGAGATGCCAAATCATCGAAGGCCACGAGTTATTGAGCATCCACTGGATCACTCCGGTGGAGTCGTACTTGTTGCGGCTGTAGGACTCGAACATGGCGCGCGTTCCCTCGTATGCCATCCACTGGGATTTTTGCGCATAGTCTTCCGCGCTATGCGCGGTGCCGAAGCGTGCGTTGAGTGCATGGGTGTAGTTGTCGAGTTCATGGAAGACGCCGCCGCCAGCGTGAAATTTCCAGGTATCGTCGATGGGCCAGAGATTGCCGGAGCCCAACATAGTTCGCAAGCTCTCGATGGGGGGGATAGCGGGTCCGGAACTTGTCTCCGTGTTGAAGCCGTGCGCGCCGCCACACCCGCCAAGGTCGCACTCGTGGCCTGGCTGATTTTCCCGACTGTCGGCGAGCCAGTAGGCCGGGGCGATGAAGTCGTAGGGGCCCGTCATGCGGACGCCGTTTTGCGCGTTGCCAGTAGCAAGCTTTGCCGTGGCGGACGACATCGTCGGGTTCGGCCAGCGGAGTGTCTTCTCGATCCCGAGATAGACTTGCTCCTGCTCGGGAGGCGGAGGGTTATCGCTTCCGTTGAGCCAGACCAGCATGCTGGGATGCGCGCGGAGCCGATGCATCTGCGCGCTCAACGACTCGGCAGCAATGGAGAAGTCTTCTGGCGTCCACTTCGGCCACTGCTCCCAGTAGTCGCAGCAACTCCAACCTGCCATCACGAGGATGCCGCGTCGATCCGTCTGCCGGTAGAACTCCTGAGTCTCGGGCCGGCCCTCGAGACGAATGGTGTTGAGGCCCATGTCCTGCACGTAGGTCAGCTCCACGTCTAATCGCTGTGAGTCTTCGCGGAGCAGAAAATCTGTCGACCAGCCGCCGCCGCGAATGAGCAGGGGCTTACCGTTGATGCGAAAGAGCCGTCGCGTTGGGCTCGTGATCTCCGAAGTGATCTGGCGAATGCCCACGCGCGTATCCGTCGCGTCGGAGACGGTGCCTGCAACTTCAAACTGCAGGTGCAGCGAATACAGATGCGGCGCTCCCATCTGCGCAGGCCACCATAATTCAGGGTGGCTGATGTTCAATTGCGGGTAGTCCTGGGCTTCGAAGTTGACGTCCCTGCTTTCTCCCGGCCCGAGCACTACGTCTTGCTCGAAGTTCACATCGCCGATGCTGCCGCGCAGAATACCTTCAAGACGTTGGTCGGTCATGTTCTTCGCCTGAGCGGAGATGCTCAGCTGCGCACGATCATTGGCGGGCGAGTTGACCTGCGACGATACGGTGGGATTGCTCAAGGTCACAGGACCGCTGCTTGTGATGAAAACCCTGCGGTATATCCCCATATCTTTGTCTGGGGGCATAGGATTCCAGTCTGCAAACGTGAACGCGAGATCCTTCTCTGTCGGCGCGAACACCTCCACTGCGAGCACGTTCTTGCCGTCGGGGTTGAGCAGGCCGGTGATATCAAACGCGTAGCTACGCCAGGCGCCCGCAACGGAAGAGGTGTCCGCGATGCGCTGGCCATTGACCCAGATATTCGCGCGATAGTTAATGCCATCAAAGTGCAGCTCGACATGCCGGCCGACGGTCGTGACGGGCATGTCGAACTGCTTCCGGTACCACCACGAGACCGCGAACGGGCTCGAGGCAGGCATCGCGAGCGTCGCGAAATTTGCTCCGATCGGATAGTCCACACCAGGCAGCTTGCGAAAATTCATCGCTACGGTCGGGTCCGGAAATACGTTCGCCTTCACCAATGCGGCGACAACCGTCGTGGGCACACGGATCGGCGTCCAGCCCTGCGGTTGATAGCTGCTTGTGGAGAGTACATCGCCTGGGACCTGCACGCTCGCAGATGATTGCAGAGCCCAGTCGTCTGCGAGTTCGACCCTGTTTCCATCGACACTTTGTGCACGGGCACTAAATGCAGCGCAGACAGGGAATGCGATGCATACTACTCGAACGACCCATCGATTGCTACCGCTCATCACTGGAAATCTCCATCGAACTAGGGCGCCGCGATGTTTCCGCGAAGAACCACGATGGACGCCGCTGGAATCTCAAACGTCGTGTCTTTCCCAGCGTGCAACGTTCTCCCGAAAATAGGGCCATCCGGCGCCGCATGGCCTTGCGCATTTTCGTCTTCAGACGAATTAGCAGTCAGCGGCAGATGCGCGTTGAATTCCTGATGTCCCGGGTGCCATTGGTATTGCTGGCTGCCAAAGATAGCTTCCTGAATGTCGCCTGAAAGGAATGTGCTTGTGTTGCTTTCTTGATTCGCAAAGACGAGGTGCACGGTCTGACCGGTCTTCTGGGACTTGTTGATTAGCATGACAGACCAAGCCCCATCGGGCCGCTTAACCGCATACGCAGTGACCAGGGTGTGGCCCGCGTCGTCGTGTATGTCGGAGCTCGCAGGAAAGGTCTGATGCGTACCCCCAGTCATGTCGAGCCAATTGTGATTGATCATCTGACTCGCAAAGAATTGCGCAAGAGGCTGCTTAATCTTGTAGTCCTGATCGACGGTAAACATGCCGAACGTACCCGGGGCGCCGTTGCAGCCGCGCTCCATCTGCAGTGGCAAATAGTGAAAGTAATAGACGGCATTACCGCCTGCGTTGAGAAACGAACCCACGAAATCAGCAAGCCATAAGCCGCCAAACGTATCCATATAGGGCTCAGAGGTGGCGGACGATAGATTCGTCTCCGTGATAAACATCGGAATATTTCGTGGCACTCCATCGTTATGCCAGACGTCCACGATGTGGCTCACGAGCTCTGGCTCCGCATACAGTGTGCCCCAGCTGGTCCTGCAGGGCTCAAACGGATAGTGCTCGAAGGAGAAGAATTGAAGGTCCTGCATGCGGCCATGATTCTTCAGATAATCCAGAAAGCGACCTAGCCAGGACGTTCGCCCGAGGCTATCAGGCCAGGTCTCGATATCCTGATTCACGCCTTGGAAGGAGGGGCCGCCAAGCTTGAGTGTCGGATCGACGCGATGGATCGCGTCGGCATATTGCAGGTAGAGTGCGCCGTAGTCTTCGGGCAGCATGTACTGCCCGTCTGCCTCCTCGCCCATCTCAACGTAAGCGATCGGGTATTGATGTTTTTCGAGATAGCGAATCTCAGCAGCGGCGTTGTCGGGATTGTCGTAGAGCATGGCGACAGGAATGACGGCTGGCAACTTTTGCGTAACACCGCTCTGGAAAAACAAATCGAAGCCAACCTGCGCTTCCCTTTCGTTCACGGGACTCTTCGCGTCATGCCACGGATCTGTCGAGGACGCATAAGTCGGTGCTTGTTCCTGGTCGGGAGTGTGGCGTAGCAAATCATGGAACACTCCATCGGAGGATGTGGTGCCCATATAAAGTTCGCGAACGGCATAGCCGACGCAATTGCGCGGGTCGGAAGCATCATGTGTGTCGCAAGTGTTGGAGGACTGCGTCATCCAGATGCGGATGTAACGCGCGTGTATTGCGAAATCGGAGAGCCGGAGAGGAACGCTCCCGCCGCTGCCTGCGGAAACAACGCCGTGCGCGAAGGTGCTCCATGTACCTTTGGTGGGGGAATGAATGGGGTCGCCGAAGATTTTGCCGTCGGGATCGACAGTGCCGTTCCAATACTGCACCAAATACTTTGTCGCGTAAGGCGCCGCCCATGCGATCTTGATCGTGTCCACAAGCTCTTCGTCGTTCAAATCGACAACCACCCACTGCGGATGCAGCGCGTCGTCCTCGCCAGTAAACCGGCTCGTAAGATATGGATTGCTTTTCCAGTACGTGCTCTCATCGCCGTCAGTCAGACGCGAGTAACCGGTGTTGCCCGTGCCATCGTTGTGTGTCACGCCGCGATGAGGCAATGCAAATCCATACGAGTAGCGAATGGCCTGCGTCGAATCCGTTGATCCAGTAAAGTACCCTTGATTCCCGGAGGCACTCCATGTCCCTTCGGAGTTCCAGTGCCACGCCTCGACGGCCAGGTCCGTGTTCTGGCGGTAAGTTACGGGCTGCCACCCTGCCGCGAAGACGCGATCGAGAGCCTCGGGCGTCAACTCGTGATCGATAGCTGCAACAGGAATGCGATCGATACCTGCGCCAAGCGACTTCCTGGGAACGAAGCTGTTCGTCGCATGGGCGGGAGTGATGTCGACACGTATGGTCTGCGCCTGGAGCGCCGGAAGCATGAGCGCGCCTGACGCAAGTAAAGCGCCGTACCGTGCCTTGCTACGCTTGAGGAGAAGGCAACAGGCAGATACTGCAGCCAGTCGATGATGCGCGGCATCGAAACGTGAATTGCTGAGGGAGGTGAATAGATTCTTCATGACAGTAGCACCCGAGGCACGACCGAACCCCATGGCTGCGCAGAGGAAAACCAGGCGTGAGGCGCGCGCAGATGAGGTACTTTCGTTGAATGGCTCAATGCATATTGAACCCATAATGTGTTTTCTTGATACTATTCAATCGTTGGAATACGATATTCATTCAGACAGGCAAAGTCAACACGTAAGTTTAGGAGGATTGTCATACAACAGTAATGTATCGGAGGCAATCGTCTCGACATGGACGCGACCATCGCCCGTAAACTTCCGCCTGAGCGAGCCAATCATCCAGCTCGCTACATTTCATACTGGGCAAGCCTGGTATGCGAACGCTAATAAGACGACGTGAACACGCTGCGGCGCCACGGACGAGTGTCCTCCTGAGATACCAGCACAAATGGCATAATGAGCAAACTTTACAAAGTGGATGCGATTGCAGCAAGACCTGGAAAGGTGGAACAGACTCGTGCCACACGATGGGAAGCACCCAGAAACGACCTCCGCAACTGGTGACGGAAGAGCTGGCTTACAACGTTCGCTCAAGCTGTGGCACCTCATCGTTTAC
>Ga0302227_10001916_pt1 | contig 14917 bp, 20 predicted proteins | sample II_Palsa_N1_1_FD_193525 | JGI IMG/M metagenome (GOLD analysis project Ga0302227, IMG submission 193525) | Peat permafrost microbial communities from Stordalen Mire near Abisko, Sweden - II_Palsa_N1_1 | ecosystem: Environmental > Terrestrial > Soil > Palsa > Peat permafrost | place: Sweden...
GGCTGTGCGCCTGGCGGAACTGGAGGCCGCAGTACTTGCACACGCCCGTCTCGTGGTCGAGGTTGATGTACACCTTGGGATGGCCGAGGGGACCGCCTCCTGTGCACACACACATTCAGTTAGACTCCCAATTCAGAACACTCGTGTGCGTGTGCGAAACCTCCATCGCAGACGGCTTCCCGGCTTGCGACCTCGATGATCTTAATGTTGCTAATGAGGTCGATCGCGGGAGTCGGCAGAGGCTATTCGGCGGGCACGTTAGTTCTTCTCATCCACACTCACACCTATGCGGACAGCAAGTCGTACCTGGGCAGTCAGGTCGGTGGAGACAAAGCGGAACCCCTTCATCTGCTTCTCGCGTTCAGCCTGGCGGCGTGTTTTAGCCAAACCCGCGCTCTCGTTGCTCTGCGTACCTGGTGGTCGCTCCACTTTGTCGAGGCCTGTGTGGCCGTGGAGGGCGCCGGCGACGACATGGCGCGGTGCCACAGCACGAGCGACACAGGGCGGGCAACCGTTCGCGACCGGCGCAGCAAGACAACAGCGGCCATATTTACTAAAGTGACGCCCCCAAGATGAAGGTCAAGACGACGACGACGTCAGACCTGCTCTACTTTGCCTTCAGCCAGGACAACAGGTAGCTGTGCTCGTGTGCTTAATCGGGATGGATCTGACCACGGTGCTTAGCTGTCTGTGCGTTGGATCGACGACCGGGTTCACGCTGTACTCTGCCGTGCCATTTGCGCCAGTGTACCATGAAGGTGAGCGTTTGCTTTCGGTCAGTCGCCTGTTTTTGATGCTGATATGTGCAGACTGCGGAGGCATCGGCATCGTCGAGATGCTGTTCAGCTCGGTGTCGCTCGTGGCGCTCGTGGGCGGCAGCAGCGACAGGCCTGCGTTCTCGCAGCACTGGATGCGCCTGGTCAACACCAAGCGCAAGACGACCGTGTGCGAGCTCAAGTTCCCCACGCCCATCCTCAACGTCAAGATGAACCGAAAGCGGCTTGTCGTCGTCCTCAGCGACCGCATCGACGTGTTTGACCTCACAAACATGAAGCTGGTCGAGTCGGTACAGACCGCGCCAAATCCAACAGGTTTTTTCGCGGCATAGAACATTCGGTCTTTAATTTGCATGCTCATGGTCAGGCATCTGCGCGCTGTCCCCCAGCACTGCGCCCATGACGTGCCTGATGGCGTTCCCCACCAAGGTCGACGGCGAGGTTGTGATTCACGATGGTATAGAGTCTGTCTCCTCTCCATCATGAAATAATAATAAGAAATCATGTATTCTAGTGGAAAACTCAAAGCACATGAAAACACTGCCGATCCACGCCGGGCCGATCGAGTGCATCACCTTTGGACCTCACGGCGACGTGGTTGCGACAGCATCCGACAAGGGCACCCTCATCCGTGTCGTCAACGTCAGCACGGCACAGCGAGTGCACTTTTTCCGTCGGGGGACCATGCCCGCAACTATCACAGACATTGCCTTCTCCGCCAACGGAAAGTTCATCTCGACCGCATCCACATCGGAAACGCTGCACGTGTTCAAGCTGGACTCGGGCTCGTCGGGCCCCATAAGTAGCGCAGGCGGCTGGTCGTCCTATCTGCCTATGAGCATACTGCCCTCTGTCGTGAGCGACCTCATGGAGCCCGTGCGCAACTTTGCCCACGCAAAGGTCCTTGAGCCGGGCTCTGAGTGCATCAGTGCCGTCCATCCGTATTTGAACAACCATTCAATTAGCTTAATAATTATTAAATTATGTCTGTTCTTTCCGCGACCAGATCGGCGGGTGTTGTCCAGGTGGCGACGTCCGCGGGCCTCCTCTTTGAGTACACGTTTGATCCAGAAAAGGGCGGTGAGTGCGCCTTCAAGCAAAAGTTCTCGCTGCTCCAAGCACCGAGCACGGGCGGCGCAGCAGCAGGGCCCGCATCCCCGATTTCGCCCAGCAGCTAGACAACAATCCTGTAATCCTTTTAATTTGCTTGTCTAGTGACTTTTGTACAAAACAGTCAATTTCTTTTATGACGATCCTTTCCTGCGGATTTGCTCGAGAAGGCTGACGATGGCAGAGTCCATTGCACGGAGGGTTGGGGCGTCTGCTGTGGCCACTGCTGCCTGGATGGACGTTACGGCCGCCTGCCAACCGCTGCCAGTGCCGCCGCTGCTGCTTGCTGTTTTTGACCGTTTGACGTCGGTTGCAGTTGTGTCGGACGATGGAGGTCGCCGTTTCAGGCTCTGGGTTGGCTTTGTCGTGCTGACCAAAGGAGTCACCTGCACGGCCGACCTCCATAACTGCCCCTCTGACGTTGTGGCCGTACCAGCCAGCTCGTCCGCGGGCAGGCCTTGGATGAACCGCACGACCGAGATGTGGTGGTCTAAAGCAGCGAGAATTAATAAATTACAGTTGCATTCTTGGTACCCTCGTGCAAAAGGCTCTCGACAAAGGAGGGGTCTGTGGCAAAGCGATCGCTGAACAGGACAAACCGGCGGATGGCATCGACCCGCCCGTACCAGTTTGGCTGCCCGATGGCGAGCGTGACAATGTTTCGAAGAGGCGGGATGATCGATTGCCGTAGCCGTCCATCGGAAGGGTTGAGCTGGGCGCAGGCAGTGACGAGCTTGCCCAGGCAAACACGCAGCGACGCTGCCGTTGATGACGAGCAGAGGGAGGAGGCGTGCGTCAGGACCGCGACCACCACGTCAGGATAATCGCCCAGCAGCGGCATAAATGTTGCTGCCCACGCAAGCCACGGCCCTGCCCAGTCGGCAGCAGTTGCAGATGCCGCCGCCGCCGCGGCCGCCGAGGATGAGCTTGACCGTAGCAACGAGACGAGGCGGCGGAAAACGGCCAGGAGACGGCCCTGGGCGAGCAGGACGAGCGCGTGGCCGAGGATGGGGACGTTGATGGTGGCAGCCAGTTCCCAGCAGAGTCCGCTGGCTTCAGCGGGCCCACTCTCAAGCGAGAGCAGTAGCCTGGACAGGACGAGGTCGTGCGCCGATTTGAGCGCGCTGGAGAGAGCGGGGGTGAGGGGCGCAGGCCGTCTGATGATCAGGGATATCGCTGTGGCGGCAAGGAGGGGCCTGTGCTCGGGCCTGTGCTGCTCGACGGACTGGACCCACTGCTGGCAGAGCGAGGCGGCCTCTTCGGGCTTGAGCAGAGCGAGCAGTTGGTGCGTGGCGGCGAGCAGCATCGGACGCCGCAGACGCCTCATCCTGTCGCCGGCGGCGTCGACCGCGGACGGGTTGCCGATCTGGAGAGCCGCTGCGACATCGAAAACAAGGGCGGCCATGTCGCGCGCGGCCCGCTCCCCGAGGGCGGATGCCAACGAGACGTAGACGTCGATCGCGAGCGACGCAGCAGGAAGGGATGCTGCGAGAGCCTCCTGCAGCAGACGTGCCTCGTACGCGGCCACCTGGGCAGGCGTGAGCAGGAGGAGGGCGGCCGTGGCGAGGGTCGTGCAGACGTGCCAGTGCATGTGGTCGTGTGAGAGCGCGCCCGAAGCCGACGAGGCCTGGTCGGGCGATGAACCGCTGGTCGTAGTCGCACCCCCTGGTGCGAGGGCGGCCGCATTGGTCGGTGGCGGGATCCACACGGTCGGGTCGACGGCGGCCACGAGATCGTGCATGACGTTGAGGCAGTCGAGGGCGGACTTGGTGCCGCCGCTGCTGCTGCCGGCCCCCAAAACAGCCTCGTCAATCTTGAGGTTGTGCCAATTGTGGAGGACGACGACGAGAAACTGCAGGCGGCCGAGGTGGTTGGTGGGCCCGGCCAGGAGGAGGTACTCAAAGGTGCGCCGCCGCGTGTCGTCCGTCTGTCCGGTCGACTTGGAGAGGAGCACAGAGAGCACAAAGTCCAGGCCGGTGCTGACCTGGCGCTGGAGGGTTTCGCACTCACTCGTGAACAGGTGCAGCGACTCGGGACAGGGCGGCAGGTACGAACGCACGGCGACGATACACGGCAGGAGCTGCTGCAGAGTCTCGTTGGAGAGCGGCACCCCGCCGTGGCACTTCATGATCGACGCGACGTGGCCGAGGACGAACCGCAGCAGGCCCAGGGCTTTGTTGGCGGCTTTCGCGTCCTGGGCGCGCTGCAGCCGCTCGAACGAGTGCCGAGCGGCGCGGACGAGGCACTGGATCGTCTCGTTGGCGACCGGGACCGACACGTCAACAGCCGGTGCCGCTGAGGTCGCCCGCAGCCACGCGACCACCTTGACGACGCAGCCCCAAACGGCCTTGATTGCGGAAAAGTCGACGCCCACGGCGCAGTCGCCTAGCGGCAGCACGGCCGTGACCGTCTGTTGCGCGGCCGCCCTGATGCTGGTGCTTGCGGCCGGCGTCGCCTCGTAAAACAGGGCAATGCCACCGAGCATGCGCACCGACAGGGCCAGCAACGGCTTGTGCAGCACCTGCAACAGCGCCCGCCTCTCCAGCACGACCGTCTGCCCGGCCGCCGCCGCCGGCAGTGCAGGGCCCAGGCCATCCCGGCACACGAGCATCATTGCGACGACGCACGGCAGGGCGCTCACGGCCGCCTGGATGCTGGCAAGGCTGTTGGCGCCCTTGAGGTCCTTCACGTCCAGCGTCTCGGCCAGCCGGTCCACGTCGCCCACCAGCGTCTCGATCGCCGACCGCACCTCGCGCTCTTGGCTGTCGCTGCTGCTGCCCACCACGTTGGCACCGCCACCGAGCAGGGCACGAACACGGGCCGCGAGCTCAACCGCTCCGGCGAGTCCGTCCATCTTTTTCCCGATCGAAAGTTTGGCGGGGTCGCGCAACTCCCTGGAGACGCTACATTTTTCGTTCACCGAACCAAAAAGATGGCCGAGGTAATCGAGCGTTCTTCCTCGTTTCCTCCTTCTATCCTCGTCCCCCCGCTGTCCCCCCGCCGCCGCCCCCCCGCCGCCGCTCCCCCGCCACTCCGCCCCGCTTGCCTGCTTTACCCTTTCTTTGTCTTCTCTGGGCCTGTCTCTCGCTCTCCCGCTCGCCCTATCACTGTGATCACCTAATGTTCACCGAATGTTCACCTCGCTCGCCTTTAGCAGAAGCCCGCTGTTATCCTCGTCACCGGAGGCTCCGGCCTTGTCGGCAAGGCGATCCAGCACGTCATTGAGAATGACCAGGGCGAGTTCAAGAAGAAGGAGAACGAGACCTGGGTGTTCCTGTCGTCCAAGGACGGCAACCTGAGGTACGTCGCCTCCCTTGTACCACCAACCACCTACCCTTTTGCTTCGTTGTTGTAGCAATGCCGAGGAGACACAGAAGATCTTTGACAAGTACAAGCCCACGCACGTCATCCACTTGGCGGCGATGGTCGGCGGCCTCTTCCGCAACATGCGTCTCAACCTCGACTTTTTCACAGTCAACATGGCCATCAACACCAACGTGCTCGCGGCCGCCCACGACCACCACGTCCAAAAGGTCGTGTCGTGCCTGTCCACGTGCATCTTCCCCGACAAGACGTCGTACCCGATCGACGAGACCATGATCCACAACGGAGTACCGCACGACTCCAACTTTGGCTACTCGCACGCCAAGCGCATGATCGACATCCTCAACAAGTATTTTGCCTTTTCCATTTTTTCCACCCCTAAAAATTGCAGGCCTCGCATGACTGACTGACTGCTTGTTGCTGTGTGTGTTTGAAGGGGATACCGCGCCCAGTACGGCGACAGCTTTACGAGCGTCATCCCGACCAACATCTACGGCCCTTACGACAACTACGACCTGCAGGACAGCCACGTCATTCCCGGTCTCATCCACAAGCTTTACCTTGCCAAGCGTATGTTTTGTGAATAATTTGCATGCTGACTTGGCCCTCCCTGCAGAGAAGGGAGAGGACTTCACCGTCATGGGCACGGGCAAGCCCCTGCGCCAGTTCATCTTCTCGCAAGACCTTGCCAAGCTCTTCATCTGGACCCTGCGCAACTACAACGAGGTTGACCCCATCATTCTCTCGGGTAACGTACCTGGTGGCAGCAAATGGTTGATTAATAAAAAAAAAAAATCGCAGTCGGCGAGGAGGACGAGGTCTCGATCAAGGAGGTTGCCGAGGCCATCGCCAAGGCCATGGAGTTCACCGGAGAGCTCAAGTTTGACACGACCAAGGCCGACGGCCAGTACAAGAAGACTGCCAGCAACGCCAAGCTGCGCAAGTACCTGCCCGACTTCAAGTTTACGCCGCTTCAGGAGGGCATCAACCAGTCGGTCAAGTGGTTTGTCGAAAACTACGAGTCGTCTCGCAAGGGTCACTAAGCAGCACAATCCGTTTTTTTTTTTTGTTTTGTTTTTGTTGTGTTTTGAAAGAAAAACTCGCGTATTCCTGGGTGGTGAACACTTGAAAATGGCGCCACCAGAGCTGGTCACGTGCTTCTCGGACACGACCAGCGGCGCGTTTGCGTTCTGTGGGCTGCGGGGGCTCGTGCGTGTGGCGATGGTGTCACGGCACAGGGAGGGTGGCAGCGACAGCAGCAGGGGCGATGGGGCGGCTAGCGTCAGTGGGATGCTGCTGGTGCTGCCCGATTGCTTTGCGAGTGACGAGCGGCTGGTGGCCGCTTTGAGGGCTGTGAACGCTGTTGCTGCTGCTGCCAGTGCTGCCACCACCAACGGCGCTCCTGCTAGTGGCGATCCCGCTTGGACGGAGGACTAGCAGCATCGGATGGTGGACGTGATCGAACGACCAGAGAGCGTCAAGCCAATGGCGCTGCTGAACGACAAGGCCGTGACGACCATCCTCACGATCCTCGTGCTGCGAATCGTGCTGGGCGGGCAGCGGCCACTGAGTGCTGCGCTGACCCGCTTTGTCAGGGTGCTGGAGGCGTACGAGGGCGTGCGCAACCGCATGCTCGATGGGCTGTTTGGCGACAGGAGTGTGACCTGGGGCGACTGGAGGCGTGCGGCCACGATGGCGAGTGTTCGCATCATGCCCTCGTTCAACAGCAAGGGCGTGCTCCTGACCAACTATGTCGCGTTCAACGTGGCCATCGAGCGCGAGCGGCTCGCAAGGCAACGGCACATTGCCGGTAGCTTTTTGCAGGCACCCGGCGAGTCAGCGGTCGACTTTGAGAGAAGGCTGGCTGCGAGCATCTTTGCCGTAGTCGATTTTATCCAGCTCTCTCCAGAGACCGTATGTTATTTTTTTTTTATAATTTCGTTGGGCTCATTCCCCTTTCGTAGGCACGCAAAAACCTGCAAGTCGTCGCAGAAAATGCCAAGAAAATTCCTGCGCAGTGGTTTGTGGACGATCTCCTGCGTGCCGTCCACCGCATCAGCTCAGAGTCAACCGACGATGCCACGATGCGGTCGCAATGCCTCGCCATTCTCTCGTCTTTTTGCCAGCGAGCAAGCCGCGACCGTGCGTTTAGTTACTTTTTTTATTGTCTTATATTTATTCCGTCAGAACTCGCTCGCCATCGGGACTTGGTCATGTTGTTTGCAGCGATGGGCCCCGATGCTGCCGATCCGCTCGAACTGTTCACAATGCTCTGTTTTGCAATGGCAAAACTCGATCGTGCAGCGCTGATCGAAGCAGCCGTTTTAAAGCTGCTCGCCGACCCAGCCGTTGCCAACATCATCGCCTCGGAGTTCCCTCGTGTTGCGGGCGCATCCGCCCTTGCGCTGCAGAGTGCCATGTCCCCGGGCGAGTTCATGTCTGCCTTGACGACGTTATGGCCAGACCACTTGCGTACTACGCCTTTCTTTTCCTTTGGATGTGTACTAACTCGTATGGTTCCAGCGGCAGCCGCTGCCATCGATCTGCTGGGAGCCGTGCAGCTGGCAGCACAGCAGAAGACGAGCGCGTGGCTCACTCCGGTTATTGCAACGCTCTTCAATAGTCCAGAGCCCTCAATACCCACAGCGGTGGCGGCGGCGATGGCGATGGCCGCGACGGGACTGCTGACTGCACTCGCCCAAGTGCGGTCGAAATCCATAGATACCTGGAGAGCGCTCCGACCTCTCAGGCCGACCCTGGCCGCACTCGCCTCCAAGCTGGAGCATTTCGTCCTACGTACGGCCACAGCCGGTCCCTATGACATATATTCCTGTGAGCATATTGCCATCGTCGCAGCCAGCATGAAGGGCAACTGGTCTCTCTTCAAGGTACATAATCGCATTGTTTTCTCAACGCTAATATTTTATTAGGCGCACAAGCAAGACTGTTCTCGGGAGACCCAGGTGAGTGCGGCGATGCCTGTCCTGCTGGCCATGGTCTCAAGCCCTTTCCTGCTTTCTCGCGACTTTCTCCTGTCAGCATCTGCAACGAGGAGCTCCGCGCAGGATCGTCTCAACAACAACTGGATATTCCCCCTCCTGGCTCCGATGGCTCAGTGCGTGGTGCTGGCAATGGAGCACGTGAGCTTGCAAGAGGCCGCCAACATGGTGCAGATTGTTGAGTATCATGCGCATGGACTCGAGGAGGACTGGGCTCGGCACAGGGCTGCTGTCCCGGCGGAAGATAAGGATTTCACCAAGCGATTCTGGCTCCCCGCTTTCCTCTCGCTCACCGCCATCGTCGATGCCGTCATCCACAAGCTGGTGCTTGCAGCACCCTGGAGACTGGTATTTTTTTAATATATATGTATCTTTCGTACCAGAAAATAAATGAAGCAAATCAGAAACGAGCCGACAACGATCTCATAGACGGACTGCTGCAAGACACGCTGATGGCAATGTCGTCGCTGAGCTTTATATTTGCGCACTTCGAGATGGACAATTTCTCGTCGTTCCAGACACTGCTGGACGACACGGTTGCGTTTGTGCAGGCAACGGGGCGCATCGACATCACCACTGTGGCCGAGCGACTGCTCACCCGCGCGACCTCGGCGACTAGGCTGCATTTCGCTTTGGACGTGTGCGAACGAGTCATCACGGCACTCTCGCCAGCCTTTGTCAGCGACCGGCTCATCCCTGCCCTTTTGCCCCAGTTGCACCAGAGCCCCGACGAGAATTGCGATCACGATCATCTCCATGACCACAGCAGCCACAGCCACAGCCACACGCCCAACCTGCACACCATCTCCTACGCCGTCATGCTCTCAGTCTTCACCAATCGCCTACCCGTCGCCGTCGACATAGCACCCTTTTTCGTCACTACCCTCCTCGCCGTAACGCGACAAAAATACGTGCAATATATTAAAACGAGTTCTCTTGTAGAATTTCCCCCGGCGGTTCGACTTTCAGTTTTTCAAGGCTGCTTTTCTGGCTACGATCGAGGGCCTGTATGGTGAGCATGATGCCGCGGTGGTGTGGGCGTTGCGACAAGCCCTCTCCAAGGCTGCCATGTGGAACCCCAAGTTGCTGCCCGTCGTTATCGCCGACAGCGGAACCCAAACGGAGGCGCCGTCTTCATCTGATGTAGTGTTGCCCCCCTCACCGCACGATATTGGCGAGCAAGCAGCGGTACCGGCCATTCCACGAGAAGACGCCACGTCGGACCTCCAGTACGAAAGCGACGGCAGTGCCAATCCGCTCCGCAAGCTCAACGAGTCGATCGTATTGCCTGAACAAGTCACAAAGGTATTGATTGCGCCAGCCAAGAATGAGCTTGAATAATTTTTTCCCTTTTATTAGATGGTCGTGGCTGGACAGATCCTGTCGTCGATCGTGCTGTCGGTTCGTTTGGTGAGTCTCCCCGTGCTCGGGTGGCTCCTCCCTATCATCGAAGAGCTCCTGATCAACAGCGAACGTCTCGACGTTCCAGTGCAAGCTCTGTCGTCGGTATACACTTAAACAGCTCTAATAATAATATTATTATTTGATTATTAACCTGCTGTCGACATAGGACCTGTTCAAGGCTATTGCAAACAACTCTGACTACACCACGCGCGAGCACCTGATTCAATGGCATTTCAAGATTACGTCTGCTGCGCTTCCCCAGCTGAAACGCAGACCGGTGTCAAGTCACCTTTAGAGCAATGTCTATATTTTTTAAAAAGTCATCATCATGTATCATATAAAAAGTCTACAAGAAATCGATCCTAGGTCTGATCGTTGATGAAGCTGGCAAGATGACTGCTGAAATTGAGCTTGAGCTGGCTCTGTTTTTTGCCCGGGGACGTGGGAGACTTGGCGGGGGTCATGGGCAACTGCTTGCCACCAGCCTTTTTCGTGGCAAGGTTGTATGGAGACGATGTCTGCTGCTTCTGCAACGAGATGCTCATTAATACTCCAGGACAAGTACAATCGTTACCGTTTTCGTTGAGGAATTGTGCGCAAATGCCGAATTCCAGCCTTTGACGGCGGTTGTCTTTGCAGATGTTGAGGCTGAGGAAGCCGAGGAGGCCGTCAAGGAGGAGGTGTTCTCGTCGTTGCTCTTGGTCGTGATCCATTCAACGGCACACTGGATCGAGCACAGCCCTGCTGCCGACGTTGCGCGGACGGCGGCCTCGCTGCTTGCACGATCAAAGTCCATCGCGATGAGTTTGGAGATGGCGATCGAGTCGGCACACACGTCGCCCCGGTTGTCGGCAGTTTCGTCGTCGCCGCCGTCCTGCTGCGAAAACGGGTTCTTTTTCTGCCATGCTTGCAGGTTGATCTTGGACTGGCTGGCGCTGCTGGCACTTGACGGCGTTTGCTTGCGCGGCGAGGTGCGCGGCGGCGTGGCAGACACCGTTGTTAAGGGAGGCGGTGTCACGGGCAAAGGAAGAGCGTTGTCTTCCTTGCTGTGCTTTGGCGGCCTGGTGGGTCCGAGAGTGGGGCTCCTGGCAGCGTCATCGTCGCCGTCGTCATCGTCGCTATCGTCTTCGAGCAGCCTTTTGGACGCAGAGGCTTGTGGCTGTGGCTGTGATGGCTCTTGTTTCGAGACCACCGGAGGTTCTGACGATGAGGCGAAAAAAGGCGAGCGGACAGAAGACGAAACAGTCGTTGCAGACGACGGTGAGGACGGGTTGAGCGAGCGCAGCAGCTGGGCTTTGCTGGGGAGCTTGGCAGACGTCAGCGAGATTTCAGAGGGCGGAACGACATGGCGCTTTTTCGGACTGGTCTGCTCTTCCAGTCTCCGCTTGGCTACGACGGCAGCCGCGCGCTTTGGAGGCGAGCCTGCCAAGCCACGACCCTCGTCATCAGGGGAGGAGGAGAACGGCGATAGAAAGCCAGTGGTGGTGTCGTCCTGGAAGGACAACTTTGCCTTGATGTCGTCGGCAGAAATGGACGGGTTGTATCGGGAGGTCTTGGATGCGGCTGCGTCTTTCTCGGGTGTTTCTTGGATCGTAAAGAGCGACTTGGTTGCGGCCGAGCTCGAATCGTTGTTGTTGCTGCCGTTGTCGTCGTCGTCGTCTCCCCAGTCAATATCGTTGCCATCTCCACTCGGTCTCGCCTCTGCATTGTTGTCGAGTGCGTCCAGGTCACGATCCTCCTTGTATTGGTCGGCCTGGTCAAAAAGGAACCGGTCCTCATCAGCAATGTCCAGTGGTTGCGATGACTGGCTCGCTCCCGAAAACGACGGTGACCCCCGCGAGATGCCAAACCTGTTGATGGTCAAGGTTGAGGTTGAGGCCGACTTTTTCAAATCGGAAGCGGAACTGCCTATTGTAAACCTTTAAGAAGGGGGGAAAAAAAAAGAAGAAGTCAAATCCGTACAAGTAGATACGCCCGCTGCCTGCGCAATGTCCCTGAGAGAGGCCTTCTTCCTTGGAGATGTCCGTGCTGTGGTGGCAGTCAGTATCAACATAGAAACAATTATAGCTTTACTCGGCGCGAGTGGGCTCTGCTTTGACGATGGTGGCGCAGAATAGTGAGCAAACAGATCAGCAGTCTTTGGCTTGATGGGGCCCGCAGGCGAAAGAGTGTTCTTGATAGATGCTTGCTTGGGAGCGACAACGATGACGTTGGACTTGGGTTTCTTGTCGATTAAAACATAAAAATTTGTTTCAAAAACTCTAGAAACATGTATGGACTGGACTACCTCGTAGGGTCTGGCGGCGTATGAATCCATCCGCTGCAACGTGTTTGGATTGAGATTGCCCTTGGCCAGCTGGATTGCAACGTCCTTCTCGATATGCCTTTTTTTTGAAAGAACGCTTCAAACAGGTGGGCATGACTATTATAGTTACCCTCCAATGTAGGACTCTTCCTGCACTGTGAGCTCGCGGTCAAAGTCGTTCAGGGGGACGATCATCTCCGTGTCAAGGTCAAAGACTCGTTGGTGCTTGAAGGCCATGAGGGCGAGGTGCAGGCGCTCGTGATAGTCTGCGGGCACCTTGTCCGAGAGCTTTCCCATGTTTCTCCTCAGGTGATTGACAATCTGTTTTTGCCTTTTATTTTAATTTCTGCGGGGTCGACAACTAAAGTCGACAATTGAAATCGACATACATCCTTCTCTGTGCGGATCTCGCCGCGGTTGAGGATCTTGTTGGCCTTGACCACACCGATGCCATCGACCGAGTCGAGGTAGTCGCAACCAGCGAGAACGCACATCTGAGTGAATTCTTTTTTTTTTTTTTGTTTTCGCACACAGTTAAAATACCAACTCAAGCAAAAACAGTAGAGGCGGGACGTACTCTCTGACGTCCAGTTGCGCAGGCGAATCTTTGTGCACTTGGGAAAATTGTCGCGAGAAATCTCGTAGCCCTGGCCTGTCTTGTCCATTTTGAAGAAGACGCGCTGGCAGCCAAACGCGAGGAGATCCGAGTCGTCGGTGATGACGGCGTCCACGTAGCCTTTCCTGCTCAGGTAGGCCATCTGGGCATCGGCCTCGTAGGGCGCGACGACGTACCGGACGTTTTTCTCGCGCAAACTCACCATAAACTTGTGTGCGATATCGGGGGTGATGTCGATCGCCTTTTGAAACTCCTCCATCGCCCGCTCGCGGGTGCTCGTAGCCAATAGCGCCTCGCCCTTTTGCATGTGGATGTTTCGGCTCCTGTAATAAACAGGACAAGAATTTCAAAAAAATAAATTGTACTGGACGTTATAGTACTCGCGTCGCTCGACTTCGGTGCCTCGCTTGGCGGGCAGGGGCGATCCGTCAAACACGACCAACGGCTCGACGTTGTGATAGCGCAGCATTTCGACCAGAAACATGCAGTACCTGACATACCTGTTCAACCAAAAGATCAGTTTGCGCGCGCAATTTTTCTCGTGTTGGCGTACACGTCGGTCTTCTGCTTTGTGGCCAGCTCGAGGGCGCATCTGCATTTCACCGGACGTGTGTTAGGTGATGATGATGGGGGTGTTTTAGTGTGCGATTCCATTCGTTGGTTGGGTGGGTGGGTAGGGGGTGGATTGGCAATCGTTACCCGTACGCGCCCTTGTGCAGCCACAAATACGCGTCCACCGCGACTGTTTTGCCAGCATACTCCGACACGTGCGCCTGTCTCCCCGCCTGCAATCGCGATGTTTTTTACTACCACTCCTGGGGAGAGGGGGTCGGATGCGTCCGCGTACCTCTTTGACGTGTGGCAAAAGGTTGCAGATTCCCATCGCCGGCACATTTAATTCGGAGGTTCTTCCGTTGTGCATCGCCCTGAGTAAACGTCATGTGGCTCCGCACTTGCTGGTCGTTTTCACGCGGGTGGGGGGGGGGCGAGTCTTTGCGCTATCTGTGCGTTGTCTGTGTGCCCGCTGCGCAGCGCCACCTGTGCGCCCGTGTGGTTTTTCTGCTGCTGCTGTCTCTGTCATAACAAATCATACGGGTTTTTTTAATTCACGGCGTGGAAAAAAAAGACAGGCTTGCCACGAAACGAAATGCTGCGCAAGTGGCTCAACCGAAACAAGGCGGACCAGGAGGAGCTGACCAAGCCGCTCGTCACTGACAGCTTTGGCCGCCAGCCTGGCCCCAACGGGACATGGGAGACGGCCGAAGAGCGCAAGCGTCGCTGGTACGATTGAAAAAACAATAGCCCTGAAGGAGACTGACCTCCTGGTCGGTCGGTCTTCCCTCCTTGCAGGCGCTCAATCTTTGTGTCGATCTTCACCATGTTCTTGGGCGGTGTCATGTTCTCGATCACCCTCCCCACCATGGTCTTCTACTACGAAATCCTCGAGGGCAAGGTCTTCAGCGAAGCCGCCCAAGTAGCCGACCCCCCGCAGTCGGAGGGCCTCGGGTTGTACACGATCGTCGTCGCTTCGTTCTCTGTCGGCCAGGTACTGTGATGGACGCGCGCCGCAACCCCTTTTGTAACGTCTCTGTTAGGCTGTCATGAGCCCCATCATGGGCTACTGGTACAACAAGAAGGGCGGACGGTGGCCCTACATTATCGGTCTCATTTTCCTCATGATTGGCTCGCTCATGTACTCGCTCAGCCTCGACATTGTATGTTTGTTATTTTATTTTATTTTTACCGTGCGCGTACCCAATCTATTTCCGCCCCCGCAGTACATGCTCATCGTTGCCCGCTTCCTCGTCGGCCTCGGTGCAGGTACTGCCGTCGTTGCCCGCGCACACGTCGGTGAGTCGACCGATCTGACGGAGAGCACGGGGGCCATGGCGGCGGTCGCTGCTGCCCAGGCCATTGGTCTGATTGGTGGACCCTCGTTCTCGCTCATCTTCACCACCGTCAACGCCGCCATCGGCTCTGGATTCTATTTTGACAAGTACACCGCCCCTGGCTACTTTTCCGCCATCCTCGGCTTCCTCAACATCATCCTCGTCTTTTTCGTCTTTGTTGAGGCTCCCAAAGCGGGTACTGTCCTTTTTTTTCTTTCTTCCAAATTTTGTTAAACAATTTGCGCTGTCTGCAGAGGAGAACAAGGCACAGCCGTCGATCAACGGAGCCAACGTCGAAAAGGGTCTCAAGGCCAAGTACGCCGATGGCACCAACAAGGTAAAAAACATTTTACTTTTTTTTTTTTTTTCTTCCTCTTTCTATTTTGCTCATTGAAAAAAAAAAAAAAGAATGTCACATACGACTTTTGGGGTGCCATGGTCTGCATGTACGTCTTCTTCTGCGTTACAACTGCATTCTCCATCTTTGAAACCAT
>Ga0302227_10001927_pt1 | contig 14888 bp, 25 predicted proteins | sample II_Palsa_N1_1_FD_193525 | JGI IMG/M metagenome (GOLD analysis project Ga0302227, IMG submission 193525) | Peat permafrost microbial communities from Stordalen Mire near Abisko, Sweden - II_Palsa_N1_1 | ecosystem: Environmental > Terrestrial > Soil > Palsa > Peat permafrost | place: Sweden...
TTAAAATCAACCCAAAAAAAAAAAAAAAAAAAAAAATTACATACTTCGACAGTCTCAGAATCTACGCGGTTCATGTATGACTGGAGACCTTGGAGGACACTGAGCGACTCCTGGTGAAAGTGGACCTGGGCAGTGTAAAACTCGTGAAAGTTGTTCATAAAGTCGACGTCGCGTTTGCTCTCTGTCTCGGCAAGCTTGAGCAAAAAGTCGCACGTCTCGAGTTGCAACTTGTGGTGGAGGCGATCGAGCTCACGCATGAGACTGCGCTTCTCGTCTTCGTCCGTGGCTTTGTTTGCGCGGTTCTTGAGCGACTCGTACGTAGAGCGCGTCCTTTCGTAAGTACGCTTTGTGTGCTGGCGTCCCGAAAAACACTCAATTTAGTCTTGTTGCTGTTTTCTGCCTTTTTCGCGTACGCTCAAAGAGTCGTCCTTGATCGCGGTCTCACAGGGGTAGGTGAGACAGTTGTTTAGAGCGCGGATCTGTCCACAGACAAAAAAGAGTGTTGGCCCAAAACCTCATAAATAAACAGAGCAACAAACCATCTCGCGCTGCAGCGTGTTGATCTCCGCATTGACGAGGCCAAACTTGAGCATGGCGAGGCCCAGGGCGTTGGTCTGGTCACGCGAAAGCTCAAAGTCGGCGATGGCCTTGAGGCACTCGGAAAACTGGAGGACGCCCGTGTCGTATCCTGAGCAAGTTTTCGAGATGTTCAGAGGCGAACGTAGATCCAAAGTACCTTGGAAGCCCTTGCCAAACTTTTTCGATGCCTCGGCAATCTGCTTGAAGCCCGTGCGATGGGACTCGTACATCTACGCATGGCGCTGGGGTTACTATTTATATCCACGGCTGTGTTTATACCTCTTCTGCGCCCTTGAGGTCCCTGCGGAAAGACGACGAGTTCACCTGCATGGTACACGTATTAGCGCCCTCTATTTGCAAACACGAGCACGATACGTCGTCGTCCTTGAGCTGCTGCGCCAGCCCGGGTATGTCGATCGCCTCAAACAGCGTCGAGTCGCGCGGTCTGCGAGCCATTTGGTTGCCTGTGACACGCGGGGTTGAAGCACACGAGTGGATCCAGCGACGGTCCGCCTCTTCTGCATCCCAGTCACAAGCAGACGTAGGCATTGTTTTAGTAGCGTAATTCAACTGAGTGTTTGTTTGTTTTCCGCAGCAGAGAGAGTGGCACATGCAGCCAAGGCCATCTTTAACGCAAGTGTAGTCCCATGATTTTCACCATGTCGCTCTGGATCGGCCACGTTCCCTCCGAGGCCCGTACGTAACAGCGAAGGCTCGCGCGTTTGTGTTGCCTCATTATGTGAACAGGCACTCGCGACCTCGAGGACATTTTCGACCGCTACGGTCGCATGGTCCGCTGCGAGATCAAGAACGGTTTCGGCTTTGTCGAGTACCGCGACGAGCGTGACGCTGAGGTAAAAAAAAAGGGCAGCTGTGTTGAACCTAGTGTTAACGCACGGCCGGCGTTTTGCACCCCACCCCACCCCTCCCACGTCCCACCCAGGACGCAATGCACTACGAGAAGGACCGACGTCTCTTCGGTCACCGTCTGGTGATTGAATGGGCCAAGAACAGCGGACGCCACTCTGTCTCCAACGAGGAGTGCTGGCGCTGTGGTCGCCGCGGACACTATGCCCGTGACTGTCCCGACGCGCGCTCGGGCTCGGGCTCTTCTCGCCGGTAAGATTATGAATTTTTTTTCTTCTCATGTCAGCGTGAATACGAATTAATTTCATTTCCCCTTTTCATAGTCGTTCCCGCTCGCGCAGCCGTGAACGTCGCAGGCAAGTTTTCCATGATTCATGTCCTCCTCTCCCTCTCCCTTCCTCGACCACGTTTTCATTTTGGTTTTTTCATTTCTTTTTACGTCGTGGTGCTTTTTGCCCGAGCAGGTGTGGCCCACCACCACTCACCGATTGCCCTTGCTGCAGCGGTGCCGCACTGATGCCCAGAGTTTCCTTCCTTCTATCCATATTTGCCTGGTGCCAGTGCCACCTCTTCTTCTCCTCTCTCCTCTCGGCCAAATGGCCAGAAGCCCCCAATGCTCGACTGACCCGATGGCCCTTTCACTACTGCCTCCTCCTCACCCAGTTCAGTCCATGAGACGAGCCACCTCTCCCTTTTTTCTACACGATTTCTCATTGGCGTTCGTCAATAAAACCCTCAACCCAAAAACAACATCTAAAAAAAAATTTTTTTTTCATAGGTCGGTCTCCCCTCGACGTGCCCGCTCGCGCTCTCCCCGCCGTGACCGTTCCAAAGAGCGCGACCGTTCCAAGGAGCGTGACCGTTCCAAGGAGCGCGACCGTTCCAAAGAGCGCGACCGTTCCAAAGAGCGCAGCCACAAAAAGTCGCCCAGTCCTGTACCGCGAAAAAATTATGTTTAAAAAAGATTAATCAGTACATTCTCAAAGCAGGACGATGACGAGGACAAGAAGAAGGGCGATGACGAAGACAAGAAGAAGGAGGACGACGACAACAACGACAACAACGACGACTAAAAGTGCATTTGTTAACCCTGTTTGTCGTCCGTCATGAAGAGCTTAGAAATTTGCAGTCAAGGAAATTATTTTTTGAAAAGAGGCACTAAACTGCGAAAAAAAAAAGCACACTACAAGTTCGAAAAAGGCAGAGGGAGACGCACATTATTTGGCTTGCATAAAAGAGAGTAGGGAGGAAAAAAAAAAAAATGAACTGCAAAAATGGTTTTTTGTGTGTGTGCGTGCTTGGGGATGATTCTACTGATCATCGTCCTCATCCAGACGAGCCTTGTAGTCGATGGGGTACTCGGTGTAGGGTTCTGGAGGGTCTTCTTCCTCCTCCTCCTCTTCTTCCTCCTCCTCCTCCTCCTCTTCTTCCTCGTCGTCATCCTCAACGCTCTCCACATCCTCGTCGTCCTCGTCCTCTTCTTCATCCTCGTCCTCGTCCTCTTCTTCATCCTCGTCCTCGTCCTCCTCCTCGTCGTCCGAGTAACCAGTCATGTCGTAGTCCTCGTCCTCGTCGTCATCCTCCAAACGAGCCGCGCGCACGCCGGTGAAGAATTCGTTAAAGTTGTCGTAGGCACTCGCATCCGTGGCGATCTCGGAGACGCGGTCGGCAGCATACTCTGGATAGGGCGGCGGGGCGACGTAGGCCGGCGGACGCACACGGTACACCTTTGGATTGCTGAGGTCGTTGTACAGTACGCTCGAAGCGCTTGCAAGCAGGGAGGCGGACACCTGGGGGATCGTCTCCGGGACAAGGGGCTCGATCGGGAGGCCAATGTCGTCGTCGTTGATCGTGTTAAAGTCCAGCACCTTTTTGCGGTACGCGAGCCTAGGAAACAAAAGAAGAAGGAGAAGAAGAAGAAAAAAGAAAGACGGTCAGAATGATTCAGCGAGGCGGTGACGTACTCGGCCAGGAGAGCCTTGTCCTTGCGGTTGCGGCGGGCAATGAAGAAGAGCAGGAGCAGACACAGCAGGAGACACAGCAGGATGCCGATGGCGATGAGGGCAGCGGCCCATGCTGGGAAGGATCCAGGCAAGGTGAAGGGGTTGAGGACGGCACCGTTGATCTGCTGGAGGACACCGATGGCGTTGGTTTGGGTGATGCCACAGACTCCGCCCGTCTCGGTGATGTTGAGTGTGAGCGTGCTGCCGACGGTCCACTGGTTGTTGGCCGAGTCGTACTCGACACAGACCCAGGCCGAGCTGGCGTTGTAGAGCGAGGAGTTGGCCCACGGAACGGCCACGATGATCGGCACGTCCAGCGCGGAAAGGTCAGAGATCTCCGTCGCGCTGTTGTTGAGGATCGGACCGAGGATTTGCGAGCAATCACGCAGGGCGATCGACTTGACGTCCGACAGCAGGACAATGCCCTCTGACGACGCCGAGGAAGGGTCGACCAAGCCCAGGACAGGCTCAAAGATGCCGGCGGCAGCCTGGATCGCATCCACGATTGGATTGTCGTCGCGCGCAGCCGCTACAAAAAAGGGGAAGACAAAGGTTGGTGATCTTTCAAAAACAAAACAAAAATTTTTTTTGTTTGTTTGTTTGTACTAGTGGGGAGCTCGACGAAAGAGAACGTGGCCGCGTTGGTGTCGATGAAATGGGCACAGAAGCAGTTGATGTTGGGGAAGGCTTGGATGGTCAAGTCGCGAGGGAACAGGACGTAATCGCTCTCGGACCAGCTGAGGCTCGAGTCCGATCCAGCTTTTGAAGATCGACACATTAAAAATAAAAAAAATTTTCTTTCAAAATAAAATAAAAATAAAATACCAAGCGAGCTGCGGGTCAACGTGAAAGTAAAGTTGGAGGAGGCGGGTGCGGCGGCGCTGGGATAGGTCGGGAAGGAATAGGCCCCTTCGTGGCAGATCGAGTTGGCCAGGAACATGACACTGACGTCGTTGGCAGACTGGTCCAGGGACCCAGTGGAGGCATTGTCGAAACCAGAGGAGCCGGCGAGGACAGACTGGATGCGAGCATAGCAGTCGACAAAGGTCTCGTCCACATTGGAGGCAACGTCGGACGACTGCTGGTACAGCGAGTAAATCTGGTTGACGAGGAAGTTGGTCGAAGTCTGCACTTGGCTGGCGAGCCTGTCAAGAGAGCAATCAGAGGGGAGACCACGGCGACACAATTCTTCTTACTGGCTTGTGACGTTGATCGAGGGCGAGTTGAGGACAGTGTCCAAGGAGCACAAGGCGATGGTAGAGATTGTCGTGTCGTTGGGCGACTGCAGAGCCGCGTTGAGCTGGCTCGCGGTGACCGAGTCGATGAGGGACTGGAAAGGCGTGTCGCGACGAACAACGCTACGGCGCTCGGGGAGATGGCTGCGCTTGGCGGTGCCGGCAGTGTACTCGGCCAAGCAGATGCTGACGGCCGAATTGAGCACTTGGAGGCTGAAAAGGTCTTGGATGTTCTCAAAGATGGTCACCTGCTGGTTGTAGAAGGTCGAGATCGTGTTGTCCGAGGCCGAGGAAGGTACGCACGACGAGACTGGGACGAGCGTGGACGACTGAGACGACGCGCCATTGTACTGGATCACCGTCACCGTCACGAGGATCTGACCCGAGCCATCAGTGGCCATCGGAAGCGACGTCGTGATCGTGTTGGAGTACGAAAGGGGAACCTACACACAGTAACGATGCCTTAGATTATTAGGGGGGGGAAAACGCTTGCGCAAACTGACCTCGATCGACGCATTCGTGACTCGGTTGTACGTGAACGTCCACTTGTACTTTAGAGACATCAGTGGCGAGGACGAGGTCCATGCGGGAGCGGCAAGGGTGAACGAGGTGTACAAGGCGTTGCCCGAGGTCGGTGAGACAAGGAGGCTTCCCGAGGTCGGGGACGACAAGACCTTGGACGAAGGGGAGATTTCAATAAGGGAGTGCAGGAAAAAAGAAAGAAAGATACGGTGAACTGATTCATAGCGTAGCCAGCGGCAAGGGCGGGCGATCCGTTGAGGGTGTAGTTGATGGCAATGTCAAGGCGGAACTGGAAGACCTCGTTGGATGCGATCTGCGTCTTCACGATGATGAGGTCGCTCTGGTACGGTCCAGTGGGCAGCTTGTACGTGGAGGGGTTGCTCAAGTCGACCGTCGTCAACGGGTAGTAGTCGTAGCCGAGGTAGTTGAGGCTGGTAAGATTTATTTATTCATTTTTGAAAAAAGTAAAAAAAAAAATATTTTTTTTTAACCAAGCGTACATTGCACCAGGCAGCGAGGTCCAGTCGTACGAGATCGTTTGAATGTTTGGAACAATGGTCGAGTACGAGCCGATGAGCTTGAGGTCGGTAGTGGGTAGGGTCAACGCAGGGTCGTGGTTTGTGTCGACGTTGACAAAGACGCTGTAACCCACGACGGGGATGAAGCGGGCGATGCGGGTGTAGACTTGGTTTGTGAGCTATTTCATTTTATTTTAGATAATAATAAAAAATAAGGTAACGATTGAACGATACCAGATCCACGAGCGTAAAGTTGAAGTTGTAGTCATAGTTGTAGACGCCGGTGGAGGTCATGAGCACGTTTGGCGCAAACGCCTGCGAGAAAATGTTGTAGTCTCGAGCGGCGCTGAGGGTCGCAAAGGCCGAGGGGGTGCTAAACTCGAGCGTGCTGATGTAGTTGACGCCATACTGGCCGAGGCAAGGGGTGCCGGGCCCGTTGGGGGCGATATCGTACGAGATGCACGACCAGAAAATCTGCACAGGGCGATCCAGCATGTCGGGATCGCGGACGTTGACTTGCACCATCACCTCGTCCAGTGTACCGACACTGTGCTCGATGCCACCAATAAAGGCGACCTGGAGAGAGCCAAAAAAAAAGAAAAAAAAAGCCGATTTAGTCCGACATGTAATGTTTCGGTACCTGGAGATCGTCAGGAAGGACGACGATTTCAAAGGGGATCGAGGTCGAGAAGGTGCCCACGTAGGCCGTCAGCGTCATGTTGTAAGCTGTGTAGGGCGAGAACGTGAAGGGCGGGACGGCAAGGACGTACTTTGAAAAGTCAGACGCGGCGGGGAGGTTGAACGTGGGACTTCCCGAGACAAAGGACCAGACAAAGTTCATCTGGTCGGGTTGGACGCACGAAGGGAAATAGATTGACGGACGAAGGACCACCGCCTCGCTCACGTAGACGGTGAGCGGCTGGACGCCGGGCAGGGTGATGATGGGAATGTTGGCATTGACGACCTCGAAACTGGCCGAGGCGGTCGACGAATAGCCCAAAAAGTTTGTCACATTCACCGTGACGACGTACGTCACGTCCACCGAGAGGAGGCTGGGCGAGAGGTTGAGGATAGACGTCGCTGGCGCCAAGGACGACAGGAAGTCGGCAAGCGCGGCCCCGGTCGGCACGATCGACCACTGGAAGTTGAGTGTGCGGCCTACCAGTCCATAGTGTTCCAGTGAGAAAAAAAGAAAAAAGTCTGTGCTTTTTGTTTGTACCCGCTGCATCAAACGAGCTGCTGGCATCGATGACGATCGTGCCACAGTTCGGGTAGACGTTGGCGGCGGTGACGACGACGGTGGGCGAGGAGGGCGACAGGGGGCCCTGCACAATGATGTCGCCTTCGACGATGAGACCGTAGAGTGCGTTGGCGTGGATGAGGCCGGGCGAGTCGGAGAAGACAAGGGCGTCACCGGGGACGATCGTGGCGTCGTCAAAGAGGCGGATGGTGATGGTGAAGGGCGAGCTGCCAAAGCACTGCGCGGACGGGCCGATGAGGTCGCTCGTGTAGGTTGCGTTGAAAAAGTCCCCGCAGGTAAGACCGACCTGCTGCGATATGTCGCCTGGGATTCCTTCAAAACCGACGGCAATGTCAAAGGTGACGACGATGGATGAAGACGTGCTCGCAAAGATGGCAGACAGCGGGACAGGTGCGTGGTCATAGTAATAGATGTAGGCAAAGCCGTCGGCATAGGTCTCGCCAAAGGTCTGCGAGACCGAGATGTTGCACTTTTGCGAGACGCTGAGCTCGGGGAGGGCGCAGACGAGCTGCTGGTTGGTGATGTCAGAATAAGGTTCAACCACGGCCGGGGCTGTCTCGATCAAGCCAAGCTCGCACTGGAGCCTGCACAGAATATTGCTGCCGGTGCCGGTGAGGTCGTGGATGCTGCTGGTCTGCAGCGTGACAATCTGGCTGGTGGTGTTGGTAAAGACCAAGAACGACTCCTCCTCGACGACGGGGAAGCCCGCGAGAATCGTGTACGGCAGGCTGTTGGTGTACGCCTCCGAATAGTAGGCCACGGTAAAGTTGAACGTGTCATAGTCGATGCCAGGGATGGCCGGGATCGTGCACGTCAGCGTCGAGCTCGACAGCACTGTCGCGGACACGTTGGTCAGGCCCACGTTTGTTTCGAGGAGGCAGAACAGGCCAGTGCCGTTGCTGTTGATGTAATTGTTGAAGCCCGCACCCGTGACTGGTTTGCAATAGGAAATAAAAATTATTTTTTTTAAAGAATTCAAAAATTATAAAAATAATATTTAAAAAAAACTGACCGGTCACAAACGTCGGCTGGTTGGGGGCAGCCGAAGGGATAATCTCGACAATCACGAAACACTCGACGTTGTTGCCGCCGCAGACGCCGCAGTTGTCGACGATCAGGTTCGAGTTGGGGACACCATTGCAGCCGAGGCAAGAAGTACCATTGCCTCCGCACACGCCGCACACGTCCTTGCCGATGGACTCGTAGTTTGTGCTGTGGCTGTTCACGCAGAGACCGCAGTCGTTCACAACGTTTGTTCCAAAGCTATTTTTTTTAAAAAAAATAGTCATCAGGTCTTAGGGTTGAAAGAAATGTAAACACGCAATCATACCAAATGCCCTTGCAGTCAATGTACGGCTTGTCGGCATCAGGCTGGCTGATGGGTGCACAGACATTGCACTCGTCCAATGCGTAGCCGCAGAGACCAAGGCATCCGGCGACGCAGGCGGGCGTGGGTGTGGCCGTGGGTGTAAAAGTGGTCGTTGCCGTCGCAGACTCTGTGAAAGACTCTGTGTAGCTTGCCGTCGCAGACTCGGAAGCAGTGAAGGCTGCCTCGATGTGGGTCGCGGTGCCGCTGCCCGCGTGGGCCGAGGCAGTGACCACCGCAGTGATTGACTGCGCAGAGGAGGTCCCGGTGTACGACGAGGCCGTGTACGAGGCCGTGGCGGACACGGTTGGCGTGGCCGTTTCTGTGTTTGATTCGGTGAATGACTCGGTGAACGACGCCGTGGCCGACTCGGTGAACGACGCGGTGAATGACTCGGTGAACGACGCCGTGGCCGACTCGGTGAACGACTCGGTGAACGACGCCGTGGCCGACTCGGTGGCCGACTCGGTGAACGACGCCGTGGCCGACTCGGTGAACGACGCCGTGGCAGACTCGGTGAACGACGCCGTGGCAGACTCGGTGAACGACGCCGTGGCAGACTCGGTGAGCGACGCCGTGGCAGACTCGGTGAACGACGCCGTGGCAGACTCGGTGAACGACGCCGTGGCAGACTCGGTGAACGACGCCGTGGCAGACTCGGTGAGCGACGCCGTGGCAGACTCGGTCAACGAGGCTGTCTCAGGGAGGAGAGTAGGAACGAGCGTTGGGTAGAGGGTAGGCACAAGCGTGGGCACAAACATAAAGTTGGCCGCACCCGATCGACGGTTGCGGAAAAGGCCTGCATCGTCGCTTGTGCTATGAGGCGATTGCTAATACACAATCGGAAATGGTCAGCCGGACAAGAATAAAGAACCAATTGAAAAAAACCTCGATGGGTGTCTCATCGTCGGTAATGACAAGGGTTGCTTCGATGGCGGGCCCGTTTGGAGACGCCGACGCGGACTCTTGCGATTGCAGGCGCAGACTAATTGTGCGGCTACCATCGCGCCAGTAGTTGTCGAAAATCGGGATGTCGACCGTGAAACTGTCCATGCCTTGCTCCATCACAAACTACCGGGATAAGGGCGCCGCAAGAGTTACAAAAATGTGAAGAAAAAAAAAATTGATACGTTGACAAACGGAGAGCTTTTATAATCAAAGCCTTCGACGGCCGTGCCTTCGATGACTTCGAGGGTAGCGATGATGCGCTCGTTGATATCGCTTGTTCTCACGACCTTGATTTGGGCCACTTTGTCAGCCTCGCCCACGGTGAACGTTGACGACGAGAAGTCCAGTCCAGCTGCCGCGACTGTAAAAGCACCCGGGGGACCGGTCAAAGACTTGGAAAAAAAAAAAAGAAGAAAACTGATCTCACCAGCTGCATGGCCACCGAACGAGATAACGGCCACGAGCAGAAGCAGCACGTCGAACGGACGTCGCATTTCCTCCTCCTGCAAGGAACCGGAAAAGGCATTAAGAGAAAAAGAGGATCTGAGGGCACCATAGACAGGGAGGACCACGCACGGCCCTTAACTATGATATGAATGAAGAGGGGAGAGCAACAAAAAGCAAGGAGCGTGAAAAACGAAGAAGGGGTGAAAGGAGAATTTGCCGTGGAAGGAGTCCTGCGCGCGAGCCTCTGACAAGTGACAACCACAGCAGCCCACACCTTGACAACCACCACCCAATAACCACTGCCCAGAAAGTAGCATGGAAGGGGGTGGCCAGTAGAAATGAGCTCTTAAATCACTCCCAAGTTGCCTCCTGTTCGGAAGAAAAAAAAAAGGGAAAACCACCACCCATGAAACGTGCTGAAACCGAATGAAACGTCTCGTCGAGAAAAGGTCAAACAAAGTCTGAGAGGGCCAAACGAGCGCAGCAGAGCAGTCGGGGCGCTGTGCGCAAGGTCTTTCTATCCCTCTTAGAGCAACTGCACCATGTGCACTCGTTCGTTCCAAAGAACGGACAATCTGTCCCGTTCCATCGATAAGAGGACACACTCAGTTAATTGTGGCCGTGGTTGTCCCCCCTGCGCTCATGGAGTCGCTGGTCCTCTCGTACCTGCGCAAGTATTTTGCGGTGGTGCTGCGAAACTTTGACGCGAAGCGCGACTTTCACCTCAACTTGTCCAAGGGCGAGGTCACGGTGAGCAACCTGCGTACGTTTTTTTTTCCCCCCCCTCTGTGTGAGCCAACTGAAAGCATCTGATCTCGCGCGCGCGCTCAGAGGTCAACGTGGACCTCATTCGAGAGCTCATCGGTGTGGAGACCCTCGATGTGAAACGGTTATACGTGTCCAACTGCCTTATCAACGTATCGCCGACCAAGCTGACGACCGTGCCGATCACGATAGACATCGATGAGGTCGACGTTGTCCTTGCCGTACGACCCGACCCTCCCACCTCACCTCGATGGAACACTGACAAGCGCGCTTCTTACTGTAGGAACTGCACGAGCCCGTGCCTCTGCCACAGGTTGTGGGCACACTCTTCAACGCTGCTTCCAAATCAGACGCGCCGTCACCCACACCCGAGGCCTACGGCACCAAGGATATCATTGGTTCGTGCATCTCGTGGAGCTGCTATTTGACTGACCCCCTGTGTGGCAGCTGATGGACTGCGAGTGCGCATCAAGTCGCTCAACATCATCCTGCAGACGCTCGGGAGCATCGACCCAAACAATGAGAACGAGTTTGTCAGCAAGACCCCTCCACCACTGCTAATGTTCTCTGTGGACAACTTTTTGCTCGAGCAGACAAACGAGGAGTGGAAGACCGTTCCCGTATGCACGCTGCGCCAGTCTTTTTATCTTAAAAAAAAAAACGGGCACTTTACGTAGCTTCGCGAAGCGCGCAAGTTCAACAAGACACGGACAGAGGCGTTTGTGTTTCGGCAGATGCAAATGAAGCTCTCTCTCATGCTCGTGCCCTGCTCGAGCAAGGATGACCCGTCCTATGCTCTGCTGACCGGGGCGAAACGTATGCGACTGTTAAACTCCCGCTGTCCTGAATCGTAATAACAAAACTGTCAGTGAGCAGTTTCCAAAAGGGACTTCGCTCAAGTCAGCTCGACGGAGGGGGCAAGCTGGGGGCAGCTGTCCTGTTAGACAAATTTCCCCTCAAACTGCGCTTGATAACTCAGTGGGGCAAGCAGTCTCGGATCCTCGAAGCCGTACAAATCGACATTGTACTCGGCTCGTTCAAGGTATAACGTTGCACGCCATTTTTTTTTCTTTCACTTTCTCACTCTCGCAAGCACAGCTCCACGTCAACGAGGCTCGCATCGGTCTAATCATCGAATTTCTGGCGTCATTGATGAACCTGCTGGGGAGAAGAACGCTGGTTTGTTGTGACCAAACAACAGCCGTACTGCAATCTAACAAGAAGGCACACAGAAACGAGAAAAGCTGGAGGCACAGAAAGCAGCCGCCGAGAAGGCCAACGTCCGATTCCGCCAACTCATGCCACAGGCTCCGAAAAAGTCGGTCGTGCACGTACCAAGGTTTGGGCGCAAGCAGACTCGAGCTGCGCCAAGGCTTGTCGTGCGCGTTTCCCTGGAAGAGTTTGCCCTCATTGTCGATCTTGGAAAGAACGGATCAACTGGACCCATCCGCCAGCTCGCCCTCGAGCTCGGCCACGTGTACTTTAACTTTTCGCACACAGAGACTGTTGCAAAGAGCGGGTATGAAACATCAATCATCATCTGAACCTTTTTTTTTTTTTCCTTTTGTGGTTGACGGCCCCAGAAACAGGGACTCGATCGACCACACCTACCAGGTCCAGTTGATGCTCTACTGGATCGATGTGTACTCGATCGGAACGAGCGACCACGACTCGTTCAAGTTGCTGTTCTACCCTTCAGACACGTCGCCTGTGCTCACACCGATCAGCATGCCTGTCATGAACATTCACCCGGACGCCGATGATCAAGAAGAGTTTGAGTACATTGCTTGCTATTTTATTTTTCCCCCCCCTCCTAAACTCGGCAAATAGAGCGATCGAACGTGCCAAGATGCGCCGCTTTGTTCAGTTGTTTACGGTCTACTTTATCAACAAGCTGCGTATGATGCATCATAATTTTTAGGAGTAATAATCATACTTTGTTCATAGCTTGCCCGGCTCTTCCCGAGTACGGCATGCAGTTGCAAGTGCGTTTGCGAAGGCTCGACATAATTTTGTACGAGGAGACGATCCTGGCTCTCTTGTATCTTGAGGACCGTCTGAAACAGCGTGTTCAGGTACGGGGTTACAATATTTTCAGAACATACAGCTAAAAATACACATAAAAAGATCTTGAACGCAGAGATTGCTTCCAAGGCCGACCACTCGTTCAGGTTGGCATTGCCCATTCGGCTGTCTTCTGCGGCTTCGCTTCCGCAGCCAGAGGGTGAACAAGTCGGTGGCAAAGCAGCAGCAGCAGCAGCAGCAGCAGCCGCAGCCGACGTGAGCTCGGACAGCCCCCCGCCTGTGCACTCACCGTATAAAACCGTCTCGTGTACCCTCGACTTGAACGGACCCTTGATCTACTACGTCCCGAGCGGCCTCGTGCAACCAATGCTCCGTGTCAAGGTCGGCAAGATTGTTGTCGTGGGTGATGCCAATGTGCCCGATCCACGGCTCGGTCCTCGTGCACTCTGCAACTACCATGTAAGCACCATTATAATGAAAAACAAATGGTTTGAAAAATGGGGGGAAAAAAAAAAAAGGACGTAGCGGCGTTTCCTGAAAAGGCGGGCGATTTCAGTACTTCTAAACCCAAGCCTGGCCAAGGCGTAGCTTTCACCAAACTGGAAGTGTCCATCCTCTCCACCTCTGTTTCCTTCCTGGGCTGCAAAGAAAAAACAATTGTCCTCCACGAAGAGATGGATCTCGAGCAACTGTCTGCGGCTTCACGTACGTGCTCGGAAATAACTTGTACCAATCAAAATACCATAGCACCCCCCGAAACTGAGGACGAGTTGCTGCAGCAAGGCCGCGATCGAACTACAAGTGTCCGTTCGGACCCATCCGAAGGCGAAAGTCCAATTGTACGCAGAGGAATTTTTATTACTATTGTAAGATTTAATATAAACTGCAGCTGACAATCCCGGAAATTACCATTGCTGTATTCTGGGATGATTCAGCCGCTCCTCAGTTCCAAGCATCCGTCAGCATCCCCACCGTCAAGTATGATCTCTCTCTCCCTCCTGATTTTGCTGATTTCTAATTTTTGATAAAGAGTGGCATTTAGTCGATCGTTGATCAACTTGTCGGTAATCTTGGCCTCGACGACGATCTCCACGTTCAAGCGTCTCAAGCCTCCCGGTGGGGTATGAATTGTTTCGGCTCCTTAATTTTTTTTTTATATTTAGTTGGTTTTTCACTTTCGTATCGCAGATCCGACTCGCACAAGTGCTAATGCTCATTCCGCAGCCGTTCGCACTGGACTATGACGAGCTTGATGCTGCCATCAGCAGCAAATTCAGCAACGATCCTTTTGCCCTCCTTCCCTCGTGCGCTCTAGACAATATGACAAAAAGCAAACTTACCCTTTTTTCTTATTTAGCTACGTTGTCGGCCTGCACATCAACAAGATCACGGTCGGCGCATACAACCACGGCTCTGAAGTGCTCCAATTGTGTGTGATGAACTCTGCTGGGATCCTCGAGCATAAGTTCAATCCCGAGTTGGCCACCGATGGACACGACATGCTCCTGAAGATTTCTCTCGGCGACCTGATTGTCTCCTCGCTCTCGCCAAACACGATGACGATGGAGCGTGTCATGTACTCTGGCCACAACGAGGAGGATGGCCACCTGTCCTTCTCGCCGATGATCGCCGGTCGCCTGGAACACATTCTCGCTCATTCCACAGACTTGCCGACCTCGCCGTCGGCAGCAACGATGGACGGGAAGACGCTGAACGAGGTAACTAGGAGTAGTATGTGAGTCAGTGATTACTAAACTGTCTCCTTCCCAGCAATTCAACCTCACGAACGATCCCACTACCAACTTGTTTTTGCAGCAACTCTCCAGGAACCAGCTCGTCATGTCAAAACTCTCCTCGTAAGATACAGTACCTCTTTGATTTCATAGTCTAAACAACCTTAATCACGCAGGCTCGTCAACAGGTACCGCAAGTTCCGAAAGCACGAGGTCCAGGTGCGGCTAGGTCTGGTCGAGCTAATGTCTGGGATCCACTCGCTCAACGCAATCGCCGAGCTCTTCTTCTTTGAGGAAGAAATCAAGGTCAATTATGCCAGCGCCCTAGACGAGTATCAACGAGGCACATGGAAGCCCTGGGAGGAGCGTGCGTTGAAGGAGATTGCTGGTACTTTGTCTGTTCGATTTCAGCGTTGTGATCCCCATTTTCACGCTGTTTTAGACCGCCTGAAAGCTGACGAAAAGGACGTCTCAGAAGTTTCCAAGCCAAAGCGAACGCCATCTCCCCCAGCTGAGAGTAACGAGACGATGACCAACAACTTGAATGTCGTCATGAACAAGTACCAAAAAAATTCTTTTTTTTTTTTTTTTTTTTGTTTTTCGTTTTGCCAAAAAGTGC
>Ga0302227_10001928_pt1 | contig 14887 bp, 13 predicted proteins | sample II_Palsa_N1_1_FD_193525 | JGI IMG/M metagenome (GOLD analysis project Ga0302227, IMG submission 193525) | Peat permafrost microbial communities from Stordalen Mire near Abisko, Sweden - II_Palsa_N1_1 | ecosystem: Environmental > Terrestrial > Soil > Palsa > Peat permafrost | place: Sweden...
CGAAGCGACTCTGAAAGCCTCCGAAATCAGCCGTGACCGCGTTGAAGACGCGCGTAACGTTCTGAAAGTTGGCGAAGAAGTAGAAGCCAAGATCATCAGCGTTGACCGCAAGAGCCGCTTGATCTCCCTCTCCATCAAGTCGAAAGACGATGCTGAAGAGAAAGAAGCAATCCAGAGCCTGAAAACGGCCCCGGAAGCTGCTGCACCTGGTGAGACCACCATGGCTGCACTGCTGCGCGAGGCAATGGCTAAGCAGAACTAAGTTCTGTAAAGCTATAAAAAGGGCGACTTCGGTCGCCCTTTTTTATGTCTCTAATTTCGCTCTTGCGGGCTAATCATTGCTGTCGTGCCTTCTGCGATCTTGTGGTCGCCTTGGTTGGTGATTGGCTGCAAGGGGCTCTATCTGCCGAGGCTGGTCTTTGAGTGCCTTCTGTGGCTCCTGAGGGGGTGAGGCGTCAAACCCCGGTTGTGCGCCTCGAGCTCAAACTTCTGGAAGATAAGTCAATACTCGGGCTGTTCAAACTGCTCTGGTCATGCTAAAACCTTCGAAGCGCTTTTCCTAGCTGCTTGAAAAAGAAGGGAAAAATATGACGAAGTCGGAGTTGATCGAACGAATTGTCACCCATCAAGGGCTGCTTTCATCCAAGGATGTGGAGTTGGCCATCAAGACTATGCTTGAACAAATGTCTCAGTGCCTCGCCACTGGCGATCGCATAGAAATTCGCGGGTTTGGCAGCTTCTCACTGCACTATCGTGCACCTCGAGTGGGTCGCAACCCAAAAACCGGTCAGTCCGTCAGCCTGGACGGCAAATTCGTGCCCCATTTCAAGCCGGGCAAGGAATTGCGGGATCGAGTGAACGAAGACGAAGAAGACGGTATCTGAGTATTTTTGGTGAAGGGAGAAGCTTATGCGCGGTGTTAAGCGTGTTGCCTTGGTACTCACAGTGCTGATCGCCGCCTTGGCGATCCTGGCATTTGTACTGGAAAACCAGCAAGACGTCGCCCTGTCGTTCTTGGGGTGGTCTACGCCGCAGATACCGGTGTCGGTATTCGTGACGCTATCCTTGATAGTGGGTATGGCGATAGGGCCTTTGCTAGGGCTGTTGACCAAGCGGAAGAGTGTTCGCCGAATAAAATTACTAGAGCACTGACGCTATTCTTGGCTTGGTCGATAGACTGGGGAGATTGATAGTCTTTTGTGGTCTGAACCGGCTCGCTAAATATACGTTGGTGACTTTTCCTGGTTGTAGCTGATGGTGCGTCAGTGGAAGCCATTAGTAGTCTGCGTATTCGTCCTCCGTCCAATCTGATGTGGCGGCCCTTGAGGTCGTTCCCGTGGAGAGCTAGTACTCCTCTTGAGACCAGGCTGGGTGGGGAAAACACAAGTTCTCAATGAGAGGGGCAAGCCCTCTGTTTGGGTGGTTTTCTATCAGTCGCGCTGGCTATATATTTTTTTGTTACAAAATCTATTGTTACTTGGATGGAAAGCCAGGTTCGATAGATTCCCCCTCGTAATCCCCCTGTAATCAGCTGCGTTCAAGATCTCATGTATTGGATTGCTCGGGCTCGGCAATGGTCAATGGCGTGACGTTGCTTGGCTGCGTGTACTAAAATCGCAGGATTGGCCATACTGAGAGTGCTTGGCGGGTATTTATAAGGGGATCACCTAAGTGGTTCTAAGGTTTCATTGAGCTGCTACAATGTTATGATGGGTAATGTATGTTACGGAGTGATAACGGTTGTGCGGCTTAATGCGTGGTTGTTCAGGAGGCTGACAGGAAACTCTGTAGGATATTTCTCATTCTTGATGAGACGTATAAAACAGAAGTTTGAGTAGTGGCGATTCTAGTGGGATGCGTGGTGGTGGATATTTTAGGTTGGAAGTTGATTTGATCTAAAATAAGCAGTGTTGCATGGTGTACTTTAATGGGTTTGGCGATTAATTTCGCAAAAAGTGGGTCGCTAAACATACCATGATTAAGTCTATAATTAATGTTGGAGCCCAGGCAGTATTAAAGCTGCTGCTCGCGATTGTTTCGTTAAAAGTCGTTGCATATTACGCTGGGCCTTCCGGTTTAGTGGTCTTGGGTCAATTGCAGTCGTTTTTGCAAATAGCCGGTGCAGGGGCGTCGTCTATGACCTCTACCGGTGTAGTTAAACTGATATCTGAAAATGTATATAAGAGAGATAAGGTTGTAAGGGCGTCTCTTTTTCTTTTGATTATTTATTGTGTTCTTGCTTTTTTATTTTTGCTCTTGGGGAGCGGGTCGATTGCTGAATATTTTCTTGAGGGGCAGCATGTTGTTCTTCTATTAACTATTCCGCTTGCCGCTTTTTTTCTAGGAATTAATAGCTTATATATATCGTATTATAACGGGCTTCAGGATTATCGCCGTTATTTTCTGTATTCGGTAGCGTTGTCTTTTTTGATGGCGCTCATAACCATTTTTTTGGCGATATATTTTCTAAATATAGGGGCTATATCATCAGTGATCGTCGCGCCAATTATTAGTGGTGCGATTTTACTTGTTGTGTTTAGAGGCTGGGTGCGTAAGAGGGCTAGGATGTCTCTGTCGGAGTTCTGGATTTTATCCAGAAGCCTGGTTCAGTTCTCTTTGATGGCAATAGGTTCTGCTGTAGTGGTGTACGGTGGGCAAATTTATCTTCGCCAATTTATCTCTGATAACGAATCTGTAAGTGCCGCAGGTATATGGTATTCGGCGACACGGTTGTCGGATATCTATATGGGGATTGCCAGTGTTTTATTTTCTACAATACTGCTTCCCCGGTACTCGGCTCTTGCAGGGAAATTATTGCTTACAGAAGTTCTGAAGCTTTTTATGTTGGCTGCGGTATTTGCAGTGGTGATGGTTGTTTCAGTAAAGGTATTCTCTGGGATTCTAGTCCATATTATCTATGGGGAAGCGTTCTTTGGGGCTTCTGAAATACTGGATATCTATGTCTTGGGAGATGCTTTAAAGGTTTTGACCTGGGTGTTGCTGTATGTGTTTATTGCAAAACAGAAGGTTGTGTTTTACCTGATTTATGAAGTGCTATCTTCATTTGTGTATGTGTTACTCTCCATTGTCGCCTATAAGAGACTGGGCTTGTACTTTACATCGCTTGGTTACGTGATTCAGGCCGCGATATCTCTTGTTGTCTTGTTGTCATGGTTTCTTGTTTATTTTAAGACCTCGCTTGATGTCCGTGAGGTTACATATGATTGAATATAACTTGATATATGCTGGGGTGTGGGGGCTCGCTCTGCTATCAATGGTGGTTGGGTCTTTTTGGAAAAGGTATCTGTTTGGGGGGCAGGTCGCTGTACTCAGCCTTTTTGTTGCATTGAAATTCGAGACGGGATACGACTGGCCGGTATATGAAATGCATTACCTGCTGGCATCGATGGGGGGGAGCTTTAACCTTAGATTTGAAGTGGGTTATGAACTGCTGGTGCTATTTTTTTCATCGATTGGGTTGGGGTTTTATCAGTTTGTCGGTTTGCTGAATATCGTTGAGATGATACTTGTTGCAAGTGTTGTTCGCTATTTTTTTCCAAAATATAGTTTGCTGTTGTTGGCAATTTTTTATGCTATTCCAGATTTTTACCTGATCCCATCTTTTTCTTTGGTTCGCCAATGTTTAGCGGCTAGTCTTTTTTTGTACGGTGTGCGTTGGTATGTGGAAGGGCGGCGGGTTGTAGCTTGGTTGATGTTTGGTATCGCCGTGTCCTTTCATTACTCTGTTATGGGGGCTCTGTTTTTCGGAATCTTGGCATTTTGGGTGAAGCTGAATAAGAATACCCTATTGGTTTTCTTCGTACTTGCACTCTCGTTGTATATGTTCTCTATAGACGTTGCAAGACTGCTGGTTACTTGGGCAGTTTCGTATATTGATCCAAAATATATGATTTATCTGGAACGTGATGTTTATAATGCTTCCTTGCTTTATAGGAGCGTGTACGCTATTTCATCTGTCTTCGCATTTGCTTGTATATATGTTGTCTGGTCTCGACGGTCGTTTGCTGATGAAAAAATTGCCAGGTTAGCGCCCAGCCTCTTCAGGTTAGCAATGATGGGGGTGCTGATTCCACTGCTGGTATTTGGTTTTCCTACTATATCCACCAGGTATCAATATTTTTTTAGCGTTTTTACTGTCGGTATCTGCCTCTTGGCTCTTGAGCTCTTTAAGCCACGAGATAGGCTTGTAATTGCACTTGTGGCCTGTGCTGTCGCCTATGTGCCTTTTTACAGATTTCTGGTCAGCCCTTTGTCAGTTGTATATGTCCCCTATCAAAGCCAGATTTTTTATAACAAAAGCAACTCAACGGGCCAGCAACGCACAAATGATCTTCTAAATCAACTCGATACGCTATGGTCGAAATGACGGATGTTTATGAAAAGTATAGTGCTGCTTACAACGAAGTATGCTGAAAATAAGACTGATGCCTGGCTGACCAATGAGCTGGCGTATGCTTTTCGTGATGATGGTTGCGATATGACGGTTGTCGTATTTTCTTGGCTTCGGGATGAGCCGAAGTCTTCAGTTCAGATAATTGATGGTGTAAAGGTTGTACGGATAAAACTGTTCGATATTTTTTATAAGACTGGGTTTATAGGCACTGCATTAAAAGTTTTCCTTTTTCCACGTTGGGCGCGGTTTGTTATAAAGCGCCATGTCAAAAAGTGTGATCTTTTAATTGCCAATACGCCGTGTGTAACTATTGTAGGGCTCGCCGATTATTTTCGACGTGCCTATAAGGCCAAATCCTATTTGGTGTTGTGGGATTTCTTTCCTTTTTATTTAAAGGATTTGGGCGTTATTAGAAATAAAATGTTTTTTGGTTTTTTTCAGGCCCTTGAAAGCAGGATGTATCGATCCTTTGATCGGATTGGTTGCATGACAAGGGGGAATGTTACATTCCTCCTGGAGAATTACTCAGGTATACAAGAAGATCGGGTTGAAATACTGCCTTTGTGGGCAAAAATCAAAGATATTCAACCTATAGATAAAGAGGGTGTTCGCAGGAAGTATAACCTACCGCTTGATAAGGTTATCGCTGTCTACGGTGGTGCGATGTCAATTGTCCAGGAACTGGATAATTTGCTGGACTTGGCTAAGCTGTCTATGGAGAAGGATGCAGGGGTTTGCTTCCTTTTTATCGGGCGCGGCACTGAAAGGCAGCGGCTCGAGAATAATGCGGTTTCGGCAAACCTCAAAAATGTAATGTTTTTGGACTACGTCCCTCGAGAAGAGTATCAGGATGTGGTTCAGGCATGCGATATAGGAATGATTTCACTTTCAAGTAAACTCAGCGTTCCTAGCTTTCCATCCAAATCCGTGGACTACTTTAAAGTTTCGTTGCCTATTCTGGCTTCATTAGACGCTGTAACGGACTTTGGACGTATCCTTCAGGATGATATCAAGGCGGGTTTCTCGGTGGTGGCGGGAGACAGCTTGTTGTTGCAGGAGAAGCTGGAAGTCTTACTGTCGGATCCTATACTAAGAAAAAAAATGGGCGAGGCCGGACGCCGTTACTATGAAGAGTTTTTAAGCGTAGAAAACGCCAAAACTATAATAAATTCGGTTTTATAAGGAGCGAATCAAATGAACAGAGTCTTTACAGGTGCCACGTTGATGATTACGGGTGGCACAGGATCTTTCGGTAATGCCGTTTTGAAACGCTTTCTGGACAGCGAAATAAAGGAGATTCGTGTATTTAGCCGGGACGAGAAAAAACAAGATGACATGCGTAAGCGGTATAACAATACTAAGCTAAAGTTTTATATTGGTGACGTTCGCGATTATCAAAGCGTTTTAAACGCGACTCGCGGAGTAGATTTTATTTTTCATGCGGCAGCACTGAAACAGGTGCCGTCTTGTGAGTTTCATCCTATGGAGGCGGTAAAGACTAACGTTATAGGAACCGAAAACGTTCTTGAAGCCTCGATTCAAAATAATGTTCGACGTGTTGTTTGCTTAAGCACTGATAAAGCGGTCTATCCTATTAATGCCATGGGTATTTCAAAGGCAATGATGGAAAAGGTGATGGTTGCCAAGTCGCGTAATGATAACCAAACGGTTATATGCGGGACACGCTATGGTAATGTCATGGCATCTCGCGGCTCTGTCATTCCGTTGTTCATTGAGCAAATTCGTGCAGATAAATCGTTGTCTATCACAGATCCGAATATGACTCGGTTCATGATGACGTTGGCAGATGCTGTGGATTTGGTCCTTTATGCTTTTGAACACGGCAATAACGGAGATCTTTTCGTACAAAAAGCTCCCGCGGCTACCGTAGAGACCCTGGCTCGTGCGTTGACAGCATTGGTAGGCAAACCTGAGCATCCGATACATATTATTGGAACGCGTCACGGCGAGAAACTTTACGAGGCTCTCCTTAGTCGTGAGGAAATGGCTTGTGCAGAGGATATGGGGGATTATTTCCGGATTCCGCCCGACTTGCGTGATTTGAACTACAGCAAATTCGTAGAGCAGGGTGAAGAAAAAATCTCGCGCACGGAGGACTATAACTCACACAATACGGAACGCTTGGATCTTGAAGGTATGCAGACGCTTCTGTTAAAGCTTGACTTTATGCGCGCGATCCAGCGCGGCGAACATGCTACACCTGAGGAGTAAATATGAAAGTACTCATCACAGGCGCAAACGGCTTTGTCGGCAAGAATCTCGTGGCGCATTTAAAAGAGCGGAAAGATATTGAGATTTTTCGTTTTTGCCGAGGAGATGATCCACAAGGCTTAAATGATCTTGCTGCACAGGTTGATTTTGTCTTTCACTTGGCCGGGGTGAACCGCCCGCAGAATCAAGAAGAGTTCAATACAGGTAATACGGACCTGACCCGTTTGATTGCAGAGGCGATTAGCAGCAGTGGACGTAAAATTCCTCTGATATATACGTCGTCCACTCAGGCGGAGCAGGAGAATGCTTACGGTATGAGTAAGCGTGGTGCGGAAGATGTTCTACGAAAGTTATCTGTAGATCATGGCTCGCCTGTAAGCCTGTTTCGTTTGCCGAACGTTTTTGGAAAGTGGGCCCGGCCGAACTACAACTCTGTAGTGGCGACATTTTGCCATAACATTGCACGTGGCATACCTGTTAAAATCAATGATCCTTTGGCAGTGCTTACACTAGTCTATATTGATGATGTGATTGAAAAGTTTGTTGCTGTAATGGATGGCTTGGTCACAGGTACATCTTTTGTCGAAATAGAACCTCAATACCAGACCACGGTAGGTGAGTTGTCCGAAAAGCTATATGCCTTTCGAGAGAGTCGTCAGTCATTGATTACCGAGCCTGTGGGCAAGGGGCTGACTCGAGCACTTTATTCTAGTTACCTCAGCTACTTGCCACCGGAAGACTTCACCTATGAGGTTCCAAAGTACGGAGACCCTCGTGGTGAATTTGTCGAAATGTTAAAGACTCCCGATGCAGGCCAGTTTTCTTACTTTACTGCCCATCCTGGGGTTACTCGGGGTGGACATTATCATCATTCAAAGACCGAGAAATTTCTGGTTATCCGAGGCGAAGCATGTTTTCGATTCAGGCATATCGTGTCCGGCGAGTTTTATGAGCTTGTAACAAGCGGAGAGAAACCGGTAGTTGTTGAAACCGTCCCCGGTTGGACTCACGATATTACCAATGTCGGTCAGGACGAAATGATTGTCATGCTTTGGGCAAATGAAATTTTTGACCGCGAACATCCCGATACCTTCGCTCTCGCGGTTGGTACACGGGCCGACCGGACTATGGATAACTAATATGAAAAAGATGAAAGTTGTTACAGTTGTAGGTACCCGACCAGAAATTATTCGTTTATCCAGAGTCATGGCTGCCTTGGATGAGCACTGTGAGCACATTCTGGTTCATACTGGGCAAAACTACGATTATGAACTTAACCAGATCTTCTTTGATGACTTGGGCATTCGCAAGCCTGATCACTTTCTGAATGCGGCCGGAGCCAGTGGCGCGGAAACCATTGGGAACGTGATTATCTCAGTAGACCGTGTACTTGCTGATGTTAACCCTGAAGCGATGCTGGTTTTGGGAGATACCAACAGCTGTATGGCTGTCATTCCAGCCAAACGCCGTAAAATCCCCACATTTCATATGGAAGCGGGTAATCGTTGCTTTGACATGAGGGTGCCCGAAGAGATCAATCGTCGTATTGTTGATCACACTGCAGATATCAACCTTACTTACAGTACGATTGCACGTGATTACCTTCTACGGGAAGGTTTATCGCCGGACATGATTATTAAAACGGGAAGTCCCATGTTTGAGGTTCTCAATTATTATCGCGAAGGTATTGAGGCATCAGATATTCTTACACGTCTGGGGCTTGAGCAAGGTAAATTCTTTGTCGTGAGCGCCCATCGAGAGGAAAATATTGATTCGGACAGAAACTTTCTGAAAATGGTGGATGTTCTTAATACGGTAGCTAGCCGGTATGACTTGCCTGTAATTGTATCGACTCATCCACGCACTCAAAAGCGTGTGGATATGATGGGCGTGACATTTCATAAAAATGTGCAGCTTTTAAAACCTTTGGGTTTCAAAGACTATAATAAGTTGCAGCTTACGTCTAAGGCTGCGCTGTCTGACAGCGGCACTATCAATGAAGAATCGTCTATTCTTAACTTTCCGGCCTTGAACCTTCGTGAGGCCCACGAACGTCCGGAGGGCATGGAGGAGGCTGCAGTCATGATGGTGGGGTTGGAGGTTGATCGAGTTCTGCAGGCGTTGAATGTACTTGAAAGTCAAGCTTCTGGAGATAATCGCACGCTGCGTTTGGTTGCTGATTACAGCATGCCCAATGTGTCGGAAAAGGTCGTCAGGATCATTCATAGCTACACTGACTATGTAAATCGCATTGTCTGGAAACGTTACTGAGTGATTCTAATGCTTGAGAATAAGCGGAATATCCTTGTAGTTACGCAGTATTTTTGGCCTGAAAATATGCGTATCAACGATCTCGTGCAAGATCTGTCTGGTAAGGGGCATAAGGTTACAGTACTGACCGGGTTGCCTAATTATCCCGAGGGCAGTATCTATGACGGATATCGCGCCGAGCCTGGCGACTTCATGGAGTATGCAGGTGCTACGGTGGTCAGGGTTCCGCTTATTCCACGCGGCAAACATAATATAAGTTTGTTGTTGAACTACATATCTTTCTTTTGCGCTGCCTCAACTCTTGGTGTCTGGAAACTGCGCGGTAAAAAGTTTGATGCGGTTTTTGTATACGCGGTGTCACCCATTATGGCCGCGATACCTGCCTTACTGATCGCTCGACTAAAGAAGGCTCCCGTGTTTATTTGGGTCCTGGATCTATGGCCTGAAACATTAAGAGCGGTGGGGGTCTTACGTCAACCCTTTCTGCTTTCGATAATAGGGTATATGGTTTCCTGGATTTATAACCGTGCTGATTACTTGTTGCTGCAATCCCACGGTTTCTTTGAGAACGTAAAAACTTACTGTACTAAGCCGATAGCAGCAGAGCGCGTGGTCTATTTCCCAAGTTGGGCAGAGGATGATTTTTCCGGCTCTCCCGCGCCTACTTCTACACTGCTCAAGCGGGATGACTCGGTGTTTACCGTGGTTTTTGCAGGCAACTTGGGTGAGGCTCAGGATTTTCCGGCGATCATAGACGCTGCGCAGTCTTTGGTTGGAACGGTGCCGATCCGTTGGGTCCTGGTTGGAGATGGGCGAATGAGCGGATGGCTTGCGGAGCAGGTGAGTGCTCGAAAACTGACGAATGTCTTGCTCTTGGGACGTCACCCCTTGGAAGAGATGCCAGGCTTGTTTGCGTGTGCCGATGCGCTTTTGGTGTCTCTCAAGACCAACGATGTGTTCGAGAAAACTATACCGGGGAAGGTCCAGGCCTACCTTGCCTCAGGCAAACCGATTCTGGGGATGGTCAATGGTGAGGCGGCGCGTGTCATTGATGAGTCTGGAGCGGGTCTGTCATGTCAATCGGGTGATGCCACGGCGCTTGCTGAAATTACCCGTCGGTTGGCTACCGTCGACGTTGATCAGCGAGAAAAAATGGGTACCTCCGGTCGCGAATACTATTTGAAAAACTACTCAAAGCCGACACTTCTGGCTCGGCTGGAAATGCTTTTTCGCAATGCAACCTTACGAAAAGGACACCGGTGATCATGTCTCAATCTGTTTTCTTGACCGGGGCCACTGGTTTTGTCGGTCAGGCTGTTCTGCAACGCCTGGTTGTGGATAGCTTTTCGGTTACTGCTGCGGTTCGCGCTGACTCTCAGGCAATCGAAGGGGCGGTGGCTACAGTTGAATTCGAGTCACTTGAAACGGCCTTGTGGGGAAGTGCACTGGCGGGTGTCGACGTCGTTGTTCATTGCGCTGCCCGTGTGCATGTGATGAATGATACTGAAACGGACCCTTTAGCCGCTTTTCGCAAGGTGAATGTACAAGGCACATTGAACTTGGCGCTTCAGGCTGCCGAGGCAGGGGTCCGACGGTTTGTGTTTGTCAGCTCCATCAAGGTCAACGGTGAAGGTACCGAGCCTGGTAAGCCTTACACCGCTCGTGACTTGCCTGCTCCAGGGGACCCTTACGGTGTTTCCAAATGGGAGGCGGAGGAAGGTTTGCGGGAGCTTGCGACCAGGACCGGGATGGAAGTAGTGATCATTCGGCCGGTCCTTGTCTACGGTCCAGGGGTGAAGGCCAATTTCCTGAACATGATGCGGTGGCTGGATAAGGGGGTTCCACTGCCATTTGGGGCAATACATAACGCCCGTAGCCTGGTGGCGTTGGACAACCTCGTCGACCTGATCGTCACCACCGTCACCCACCCGGCGGCGGCTAACCAGACCTTTCTGGTCAGTGATGGGGAGGATCTGTCCACCACTCGGTTATTACACCGCATGGCAGCTGCGTTGGGAAAGTCAGCCCGTCTGCTGCCTGTTCCCAGCTGGATGTTAAGCACTGCGGCTAACATGCTGGGTAAACGGTCTCTGTCTCAACGACTTTGCGGTTCTCTACAGGTCGACATCGGTAACACTCGATCCTTGTTGCAATGGACACCTCCGGTGTCGGTCGACGAGGCTTTGAAAGTTACCGCGGCTCATTATCTGGAACACAAAAAACAATGATTTCCTGGTGGCTGATTCCTGTTGTCGCTTTTTTGTCTTTTGCGTTAACCGCCGGCCTGCGGCGTTACGCGCTTGCCCGCAGCATCATCGACGTTCCAAACGCACGAAGCTCACACTCGGTTCCAACGCCCCGAGGCGGAGGTGTTGCCATTGTTCTGGCGTTTCTCTTGACCTTGCCGGTTCTGGGGTGGGCGCAAATTGTTCCCTATCCCGCGTTGATCGCTATAGGTGGGGCGGGCGCCTTGATCGCCGTTATCGGCTTTATGGACGACCACGGCCATATTGCCGCGCGCTGGAGGCTGCTGGGTCATTTCGCGGCTGCCGCCTGGGCGCTGTACTGGCTGGGAGGGCTACCTGAAGTCAGTGTGTTCGGGTTCGCCATTGATCTGGGATTGGCAGGTGGGATCCTGGCCGCCTTTTATCTGGTGTGGATGCTGAACCTCTACAACTTTATGGACGGTATTGATGGCATTGCCAGCCTAGAAGCTATTTGCGCTTGTTTTGGCGCGTGCCTGCTTTACTGGTTCAGTGGCCATGAAGGTCTGGTTTGGCTTCCTCTTTTGCTGGCAATGGCAGTGGCTGGGTTTCTGTTCTGGAATTTTCCGCCTGCGCGAATTTTCATGGGGGATGCCGGCAGTGGTTTTCTCGGGATGGTCCTGGGGGTGATTTCTATCCAGGCGGCGTGGGCTTCTTCACAGTTGCTGTGGGCCTGGTTGATTCTGCTTGGCGTCTTCATTGTTGATGCCACCTTCACGCTGACTCGCAGGCTGCTACGGGGTGACAAAGTCTACGAGGCCCATCGTAGCCATGCCTATCAATTCGCCTCCCGGCGTTTTGGCACGCATTTGCCGGTCACCCTGGCCGTGGCTGCACTTAACGTTTTTTGGCTGCTCCCGGTGGCGTTATGCGTTGTTTTGCTCGGGCTGGACGGTACGTGGGGATTGATTCTTGCGTATGTGCCGTTGATTGCACTGGCGGTCAAGTTTCATGCCGGTGAACTTGAATGCGCCGGCATCGATTAGCCCGGACGATTTGCAAGCCAGAATGCGCTTGGAACCGTAGAATAATTTGGCAATAACAAGTTATAGGAGTGGTCAGAGGTGGGTGAAGGACTGATGGAGCGGATACGGGTATTCCTGGTGGGATTGCCGCGCCGCAGAAAACGCTTGATACAAGTCACGACCGACGTCTTTGTCGTTTGGGCAGCCCTGTGGCTGGCATTTGTGGTGCGCCTGGGTATTGACGAGCTGGTTAATCCATTTCGTGTCCACCTGTGGCTGTTCATGGCGGCTCCTGTCGTCGCGATCCCGTTGTTCATACGCTTCGGAATGTATCGGGCGGTGATGCGATATTTTGGCAATGACGCGCTGATTGCCATCATCAAGGCCGTGAGTCTGTCTTCGTTGATCCTTGGCGTGGTGGTGTACTGGTACAGCAATCACCAGAACGTTGTCCCGCGCTCCATCATTTTCAACTATTGGTGGCTCAGCCTGATCATGGTCGGCGGCTTGCGTTTGGCCATGCGCCAATACTTTCTGGGCGACTGGTTCACTGCGGCGCAGCATGTCCCCTTTACCAGCCGTGAGGACGGTTTGCCACGAGTGGCCATCTACGGTGCCGGTGCCGCGGGCAACCAATTGGTTGCCGCACTGCGCATGGGGCGACTGATGCGCCCGGTGGCGTTTATCGATGACGATATCAGTATTACTGATCGTGTCATTTCGGGGCTTCAGGTCTACAAGCCCAAACATATCCAGCGCATGATCGATGCCACGGGCGCCCAGGAAATTCTCCTGGCTATCCCGTCCTCCAATCGAGGTCGTCGTCGGGAAATCCTTGGGTTTCTCGAAGGTTTCCCCCTGCATGTGCGAAGTGTCCCGGGGTTCATGGACCTGGCCAGCGGTCGGGTCAAGGTCGATGACATCCAGGAAGTTGATATTGCGGATTTGTTGGGACGCGATACGGTTCCTGCACAGAACGACCTGTTGGAACATTGCATCAAAGGGCAGGTCGTTCTGGTGACTGGCGCAGGGGGGTCCATTGGTTCGGAGCTCTGCCGGCAGATTCTGTCACTGCGTCCAACCATGCTGCTGCTGTTTGAGCACAGTGAGTTCAACCTCTACAGCATTCTTTCGGAACTTGAGCAGCGCATCACCCGCGAATCGTTGCCGGTAAAGTTGTTGCCAATCCTGGGCTCGGTTCGTAACCCCTCCAAGTTACTGGATATGATGAAAACCTGGCGCGTCGATACCGTCTACCATGCGGCAGCCTACAAGCATGTGCCGATGGTCGAGCACAATATCGCCGAAGGCGTGTTGAACAATGTGATCGGTACGCTGAACACTGCTCAAGCAGCGCTGCAATCAGGCGTGGCCAACTTTGTGCTGATCTCCACGGATAAAGCCGTGCGTCCTACCAACATCATGGGCAGCACCAAGCGCCTCGCCGAGTTGACACTGCAGGCCCTCAGCCGCGAATTGGCGCCGGTGCTGTTTGGTGACAAGTCCAATACGTCGCGGGTCAACAAGACCCGCTTTACCATGGTTCGCTTTGGCAACGTGCTGGGGTCCTCCGGTTCGGTGATTCCGCTGTTCCACAAGCAGATCAAGTCAGGCGGGCCACTGACCGTCACCCATCCCAAGATCACTCGTTACTTCATGACGATCCCCGAGGCTGCGCAGTTGGTCATTCAGGCCGGTTCCATGGGGCTCGGCGGAGATGTGTTCGTATTGGACATGGGGGAGCCGGTGAGGATTGTCGAGCTGGCCGAGAAGATGGTCCACCTGTCAGGCCTGAGCATCCGCTCCGACAAGAACCCCCATGGCGATATTTCCATCGAGTTCACGGGCCTGCGACCCGGTGAAAAACTTTACGAAGAGTTGCTGATTGGGGACAACGTTGTTGCTACCCGACACCCCATGATCATGAGTGCGAACGAAGATCACCTGTCCTGGGCCGTACTTAAGGGCAAGCTGACGGAACTGCTTGCCGCCGTGGACCAAGATGATTACCCCCGTGTTCGTCAACTGTTGCGTGACACGGTCAGTGGCTACACTCCGGACGGTGAAATTGTCGATTGGATCTATCAGCAACGCCGTCTGGAACCCTGAGCTCACACCCTGTAACGCAGCCATTTTTGACTTACCCACGACATCGCCTAAGTTTGAAATGCAGCTTCGGAAAGCTGCTTTTCTCACTGATGTCATGGAGCGTCTCTAAATGCGTAAAGTTACTTTCTCCTCGCTTTTTTTTGCTTTCCTCACCAGCATTTCGCTGTCAACCAACGCCGCGCCTTCTGTTAAACCCGAAACGCCAACCCCCATTTCCGCTCAAATGACCAAGGCCGAGCAAACCAGCAAGGTCAATCTCAATTCAGCGGATGCAGAAACGCTCAGGCGTGATCTCTTCGGGATCGGTGCAGCGAAGGCCAAGGCGATTATTGCCTACCGTGAAAGCAATGGTCCGTTCACTGCGGTAGACGAATTATTGGAGGTGAAGGGGATTGGTAAATCGCTTCTGGAAAAGAATCGCGACAGGCTGGAAATCAATTGAGGACCTATAGGTAAACCAAGAGGCTGGTCATTGACCGGCCTTCTTTTTGTCCTTGACTGGCGGGTCTACTTGTTTGTTCAGGTTACTGCGCACTACGTCCAGAATCCGTGTCGCCAGCTCCGTACTATCGACGCTGCGCGCCAACACCAGCGCTCCCACCAGTGTCGACATCAATACCAGGCTTTGCTCA
>Ga0302227_10001929_pt1 | contig 14885 bp, 12 predicted proteins | sample II_Palsa_N1_1_FD_193525 | JGI IMG/M metagenome (GOLD analysis project Ga0302227, IMG submission 193525) | Peat permafrost microbial communities from Stordalen Mire near Abisko, Sweden - II_Palsa_N1_1 | ecosystem: Environmental > Terrestrial > Soil > Palsa > Peat permafrost | place: Sweden...
CATTACGACCAAAAAAGGTAGGGGAGGGAAGCCGGTATTTAATGTAAACTCCTCTCTGACAGTTGGTACTATTGGGAAATATCTACCGGTATTGAACGCCACCCAGTTCAGCAACTATGTCAAAGGACAGGCAGCTACCAATCCGGCCGATACGACCTACTCGGATATGTTGGGGGCTTCCAATACGAACTGGCAAAAAGAAATCTACCAGACGGCGATCACCACCAACGATAACTTCAGTGTTTCCGGCGCCATGAAGGATCTGCCTTATCGGTTATCGGTGGGGTATCATGATGAACAGGGTATATTGAAGACGGACTATCTGCAAAGGGGTACTGTGGGTCTCCACCTCACCCCACATCTGCTGGACAACCACCTGAAGATCGAGTTCAACTTCAATGGCACCTACACCCAATCCCGTTTTGCCAACACGAACGCCGTCGGGGCCGCAGCTTCCTTCGACCCCACCCAGTCGCCTTTTGAAAAAGGCAGCCCATTCGGCGGCTATTTTGAATGGGTAAATCACTCTACGGGCGATCTCATTGCCCTGGCCGGCCGCAATCCGCTGGCATTACTGGAACAATACAACAGTACAGGCAAAGCAGCCGTCGGTATCAGCAATCTCCATCTCGACTACGAGTTGCCCTGGGTCCCGGGTTTACATGCCATCGCAGATCTTGGCGCTGATGTGTCCACCGGCTTTGGCACGACCGTAGTTCCGCCGGACGCCGCTCAGCAGTATAATAACTCATCAGATGAAACCACCAGCGTGGTTCATGGACTTAACCAAAAGTATAAAACCAATAATACCTATGTGAATGCCATTTACGAGCTGAATTATGTCAAGGATATCAAATCAATCAAGAGTAATATCAATGTAATTGGACTCACCGAATATTCCAATACTTTGACTACCCTGTATAATTATCCCAGTTTTGGTTCCAATGGCGATACACTCAGCGGCACCGCACCGGTATTTCCCACCTCTCCGGCTGATTATACACTGATCTCTTATGTAGGCCGGTTGATTTACACCTACGATCAAAAATATATCCTCACAGCGTCTATCAGGGATGATGGTACTTCCCGTTTCGGTCCCAGTTATCGCTGGGGCACCTTCCCTGCAGTGGCTGTGGCCTGGCGGATCAGGGAGGAGCAATTCCTGAATAATGTGAACTGGCTGAGTGATCTGAAGGTGAGGGCCAGCTATGGCGTCACGGGGAACCAGGACGGTCTGCAGGATTACGAGTACGTACCCAGCTATTCTCTGAGTCAAAACACCTCTCTGTATCCCTTCGGAAACACCTACTACAATACCTATGCACCCGCGTCTTTTGATGCTAACTTCAGGTGGGAACAGACTACCTCCGCCAATTTGGGCCTGGATTTTGGTCTCTTCGATAACAGGATCACCGGTAGCGTCGACGTCTATGAAAAAAGTATATCCCGCTTGTTCAATCAGGTACCTATCCCTGTAGGTACCAATTTTACTAACGAACTGACCATCAATATAGGCACCATGACGGACAAGGGCGCGGAGTTCAACATCAATGCCACGGCGGTCAGGTCAAGAAATTTCAGCTGGGACCTGAATTTTAACGTTGCCTATAATGAAAACAAAATCACCAAGCTGACCAACGGATCAGAAGGGTCAAACTTCTACGGGGATGCCGTGGGCGCGATTTCCGGCGGTACGGGGAATACCATACAGATCCAAACGGTGGGCTACGCCGCCAATTCTTTCTTTGTCCTGCAGCAGGTCTACGGCAAGAATGGTGCCCCGCTGGAAGGTGTATATGTAGACCGCAACAGGGACGGGCAGATCACTTCCCCACCATCTTCTCCGGATGCCTATCATGACCATTCTCCTTTTGCGCCTGTGATCATGGGATTCAGCTCGACGTTTAACTACCTGAAATGGAGCCTTACGCTGGTAGCCCGCGCCAATATCGGCAACTTTATGTACAACAACGTGAAAGCCGATCTCGGCGTGACGGAATATATTCTGAACCCGCTGAATTACCTTTCGAATGCCGGCACCGATATTTATAAGAGTCATTTTTACGCTCCGCAATACTACTCTGATTATTATGTTGAGAACGCTTCCTTTGTCAGACTGGATAATATCGGCCTCGCATACAATGTCGGTAAGATAGGCGGTATTAATAACCTGCGGTTGAGCGCCAACTGTCAGAACGTATTCGTCATTACCAAATATACAGGCCAGGATCCTGAGGTATACGGCGGCATCGATAATAACCTGTATCCAAGGCCCAGGAATTTCACCATCGGTGCAAGCCTCGGATTCTAACTAACGTTCCTATTTATAAAAAGCATTAGTCATATGAAACACAATTTTCTTACCATAGCAATCATCGGGACGATGGCGACAGCACTGCTGGTTTCCTGTACAAAGGACCTGAATCGTCAGCCCCCGAATACTGTAACGGCCTCCCAGGCCTTTAGCACTGACACCGGAGCTTTGCAGGCTTTGGCCCAGGTCTATAGTTCCTTCGCCCTGACCAGCCCCACAGGTCCCGGTAATACCGACCTGGTCGGCATCGACGCAGGAACCTCCGATTTTGTCCGTTTATTATGGGATGCCAGTGAACTGAGCACTGACGAAGCCGTATGCGCCTGGAACGACCCCGGCGTACCGGATTTTCATAATATGGCCTGGACATCCGGTAACGTCATCCTGCAGGGTTTATATACCCGTATCATGTACCAGGTCACCGTCGCGAACGCCTTCATTAAGAATGCAAAGGCAGTGCAAAAAAATTTTTCCGGTCAGGGTGCCACCGATATCGGCTACTATATCGCGGAAGCCCGCTTCATCAGGGCATTGGACTACTGGGAAATGCTGGACCTGTATGGTACCTCGCCCTTTGTGACGGAAACCAGCCCTGTCGGTGTCGGGTCGTTTCTTCCTCCTCAGGCTTCATCCGCTACTTTATACGCTTACGTCCAGTCCGAGCTGCTGAGCCTCGATAGCGCCAGTGCCATGGTTCCTGCGCATCAGAATGCATACGGCCGGGCCGACCAGGCCTGCGTATGGGCCTTACTGGCCAGGTTATACCTGAATTCCGGAACTTACCTCGGGGCAAGCAGTGCAGACTACACCGATGCCATCACCTACTCATCCAAGGTCATCAATGCAGGCTATTCGCTTCATAAGGTCTATCACCAGCTTTTCATGGCGGATAATAATACCAATAACCCAGAGATCATCTTCCCTATAGTATACAATGGGGTCAGCACCCAGACTTACGGAGGAACGACCTTTATCATAAATGGCGCCATAGGCGGTTCAATGTCACCTACCGCATTTGGAGTACCGGGCGGCGGATGGTCCGGCAACCGCGTCACCTCGAGCCTGGCCAATCTCTTCCCGGACCTGACAGGTACTGTCGATCAACGCGCCAAGTTCTATACCAGCGGACAAAACGAAACGATCAGCAGCATTTCGACCTTTACGGACGGCCTGGCTGTCACCAAATGGTCTAACCTGAACTCAGACAGCACTACTCCTGCTGGGGCCAGCACATTCTGCAATACCAACTTCCCTTTATTCAGGTTGGCAGAACAATACCTGATCTATGCGGAAGCAGTGCTGAGAGGCGGCAGCGGTGGTTCGCAAAGCCAGGCGATTGCCTATATCGATTCATTACGGAGCCGGGCTGCCCCGGGCAACACCAGCTATCAACCGAGCAGCATTACTCTTCAGGATATACTCAACGAAAGGGGGCGTGAGCTGTATTGGGAATGTTTCCGGCGCACAGACCTCATCCGGTACGGGCTCTTCACCTCGCAAAGCTATGTGTGGCCCTGGAAAGGCGGCATCCCTTCAGGTACCGGCGTGGCCAGTTACTTAAATCTGTTTCCACTGCCGTCTTCGGACCTAAGCGCAAATTCCAATTTGGTTCAAAACCCGGGGTATAATTAATTGTATCCCTCTAAAGTGCATGCATATATGAAAAGATATCTTAATCAAATCATACTACTGACAGGATCGGTGGTAGTCCTGTTCTCCTCCTGCATTAAGGAGCAATCGACTGTCGTTTTCAATGGAGGAACAGCGCCCGTGCTGACATCCACGGCCACGGATTCGATTTCCCTTCCTGCCTCGGACACGACCGCTACCGCAGTGACCTTCAGCTGGACAAACCCTAACTACAGTTTTAGCAATGGGACCAGTTCTTTGAATGTGAACTACTACCTGGAAATCGATACGCTGGGCGCTAACTTCACCAGTCCGCTCATGGCCCAGATCGGTATTACGTCCCAGTTGAGCACCACCTTTACCGTGGCGCAGTTGAATGGAGTGCTGACGAACACGATGCAACTGGACACAAGCGTGGCACATCAAATCCAGGTTCGCGTGGAGTCCTACCTTTCGCCATTGACTTCAGGCAGTGCTAACGCCGCTGCGTTATACTCTAATACGCTGAATTACACGGTGACGCCCTATGCGACCCCACCCGCCGTCGCTCCCCCGCCTAATGATTCACTGTACATCGTGGGCAGCGCGGTGTTAGCAGATAACTGGGCTAATCCGATACCTGCGGGAGACGTGACGTCGGAGACATTCACGGAAATAAGCCCGACGAAATATCAGATCACCGTAGCCCTTGTCGGCGGCCAGGAATATAAGCTGATTTCGCAGAATAATGGATCCTGGACCTATCAATGGAGCGTGGCTACAAAGGACACTGAACCCACCGGCGGCGCATTCATATTCAACGGTGCTAATTGCATTGCTCCTACCGCCAGCGGCACTTATACCATCGTCGTGAATTTCCAGACAGGTACTTTTACTGTGACCCTACAATAAATTAATATATGAAAAATAATATTTCGGCGATACTCCTGGTTGCTACCATGATCGGTATAGGGTTCGCGGCATGCGTGAAAAAGGAGGCTAATACCTATTTCGCCAACGGTACGGCTCCAGTGTTGACCGCTTCGGCAACGACGGTCACCGCGACTCCGGCTGATTCGCTCACCAATGTGTTGTCATTCTCATGGACCAATCCGAAATATGCGACGGACTCTGCCACAGAACTGTATATAATCGAGATTGATTCTGCCGGGCATGGCTTTGCGCAGCCGGACACCATCATAGTAGCCGGGGCCTTGTCTGATTCCATTTCGGCCAAGCAGCTCAATAACATTGTGCTGGGCCTGGGCGGGGCCTTTGGAGTATCTTATACTGCTGAGGTACGCGTTGTCTCTTCCTATGGCAACAACAATCAGCAGCTCATGTCCAATTCGCTCACTCTGACCATAACACCCTATGTCGTGCCGCCGAAGGTGACGCCGCCGGGAGGCGCCCTATTCCTTATAGGCAGCGCCACAGCAGACGGGTGGACTAATCCAGTCCCGACTATGACCCAGCAATTCAGAGAGATTGACTCCGTCACTTATTCGGATACCTTCTACCTGGCTGCCAACGGAGCTTATGATTTCCTGCCCGTTAACGGCAGTTGGACTGTTAAATACAACGTCGCGAGCTCTTCTGTCCAAGGTTTGTCGTCCGGCGGCGCTTTCCAATATTCCACCGGTGCCGGCAATGATATTCCCGGCCCTTCAACAACCGGGCTTTATAGTATCACCGTCAACTTCCAGACCGGCATCTTTACCATTACGCCGGTACAGGCTTTTGCTTCGCTATATGTACCCGGGGATTACCAGGGATGGACACCTGCATCGGCTCCGACACTGGCTTCGGATACAGCCAACGGCAGCTACCAGGGCTATGTTGACATCACCACAACCGGTGGTTTTAAATTCACCAACCAACCGAACTGGAACGGAACCAGCTACGGCGACACCGCCGCTAACGGTGAGTCGGGGATACTCAGCAGCAGCGGCAACAACCTCAACATTGCTGCCACGGGGTATTATTTCTTGCAGGCGAATACGACAAACCTCACCTGGACGTCTACTGCCACCACCTGGAGCCTGATCGGCGACTTCAATAGCTGGAACGCCGATGTTCCGATGACTTATAGCGCCAGCACCGGGGTCTGGACAGGCACGATCACAGCCGCCGCAGCCGGCGGCTTTAAGATGAGGGCTAATGATAACTGGAACCTGGCTTACGGTACGGGTGGACCCGCCCACAGCCTCACATCGAATAGCGGTGGAAATATTCCGATCACCGCGGGCACCCATACGATTACGCTGAACTTGAGTATACCCGGCTATTATTTTTACACTATCCAGTAAGTGCAGGGGATAAGAAAGTAATATGAAAACAATAACAGTTGTAGTCTTTGCCGTTTTATTTGCCTTCAGGGGGCAGGCCCAGGAGATTATTTCCGTGCCCGCCTTTCCGCAGGACACCACCAGCACGGTCACTATCACCGTCAACTGTAACCTGGGTAACCAGGGGCTGTTGACTGCCGGCGGTACGGGTGTCTATGCCTACATGGGCCTGATCACCGATTCCAGCACGAGTTCCTCGGACTGGCGGTATGTGCCGGCCGCCTGCCAATGGGGTACCGCCAATCCCGCCGTTGCGGCGACCTACCTCGGGAATAATCAATACTCGTTCACCATTCACAATATCCGTTCTTATTTCGGCGTGCCGGCGGCAGAGATCATTTATAAAGTGGCTATCTTATTCTGGGGCGATAACGGCAACCTCGCCCAGCGTAACGCTGACGCCAGCAATATGTACATCCCCATATACACTACCGCTCTCGCCGGTCAGTTTACCTTGCCTCCTTTTCAACCTACCTATACACCTGTTCCGCAGCCGCTCAGCGAATCTGTCGGAGATACGCTTCCGGTAAAATTTGTCACCAATCAAGTAGCTAACCTCAACCTGTATGTCAATGGCGTTTCCGTTGCCAGCGCGACCTCGGCGGATTCTCTGCAATTCACCGTGCCCGTGGCTACAGCGGGCACACTGCGAATCATCGGCACAGCTACCAATGGGATTACCAGCGTAGCCGATACCTTCAGCTTTTACGCCGGGGGAGCGGTGACTATTGCCTCTATACCGGCGGGGGCCCAGGAAGGGATCAATTACTTACCCGGCGACACCTCCGTCTTGCTGGTGGTGAATGCTCCGCTAAAACATAAGTTCGTCGTCGTTGGCGATTTCAACAACTGGACCCAGCAGTCGACCTATCAAATGAATGAGACGCCGGACAGCAATTTCTTCTGGCTGCAGATCAATGGTCTCACGCCGGGGACGGAATATGCTTACCAGTATGTCATCGACGATACGCTGCAACTCGCCGACTACAATACGGAAAAGGTGCTCGACGCCAGTGTCGATCCCTCCATCCCGGCCGCAACTTATCCTAATCTCAAAGCCTTTCCATCCCAGGCCGCCGGTACGCTGGCCAGTATCATCCAGACGGCCCAGCCTGCCTACACCTGGCAGGTGACGAACTTTCAGCGGCCGGCAAAGGCCAACCTGAGGGTCTACGAACTGTGGCTGGCCGACTTCACGACTGCCGGCAACTGGCAGAGTCTCATGGATACGCTTAGCTACATCAAAAATCTCGGCATCAATGCCGTGGAGATCGAACCTTTTTCCAACTTCGAAGGCTCCGTCAGCTGGGGCTATAACCCTAACTTCTATTTCGCCCCGGATAAGGTTTATGGCACTGCCACCATGGTCAAACAGTTCATTGACGCCTGTCACGGGATGGGTATGGCGGTCATCATGGACCTCGTCATGAACCATTCTTTCGGCAGCTCACCGATGGTACAGATGTATTGGAACAACGCCCTCCAGGTACCTGCTGCCAATAGTCCCTGGTTCAACCAGTATCCCACCCATGCGGATAATGTAGGCTACCAGTTCAATCATGAAAGCCCGAATACGATAGATTTTACCCACCGCGTCGTCAACTACTGGCTCACCAATTATCATATCGATGGCTATCGCTGGGACCTTGCCAAGGGCTTTACCCAGACGAACAGTTGTGATGCGATGGGCAACAATTGCAATTTCAACACGTGGGCGGCGTATGACAGCGGCCGCGTGGCTACCTGGGATACCATCTATAACCAGATGCAGGCGGCTTCTCCCGGCAGTTACTGTATCCTCGAAATGTTCGCCGATAATAGCGAACAGCAGGTCGAGGCCAATTATGGCATGATGCTGTGGGGTGAAGACCTCAACACGAATTATAACCAGGCCACCATGGGCTATAGTGTACCTTCTCCCTCAGGGGCCACGTGGGACCTGACCGGCAGTATTTATAGTTCCCTCGGGGGATGGAACAATCCTGGCCTGGTCGTCTACCAGGAAAGCCATGATGACGAACGGCTCATGTATAACAATGAGCAATATGGCAACAGCAGCGGTTCTTACAATATCAAGGATACCGCTACCGGGTTGGCGCGTGACGCCATGTCTACCGCCTTCTGGGCCCTTGCGCCGGGTCCTAAGATGCTGACAGAGTTTGGCGAGCTGGGGTTTGATTATTCCGTCAACTGGTGTCCCGGTGATACCGTCAACACAGCCGGACTGTGCCGTACCGATCCCAAGCCGATCCGCTGGGATTACCTGCAGGATACCTCCCGGAAGAAGCTGCACGACGTCTATGCGAAGCTGCTGGCATTGCATGCGGCCTACCCGGCCCTGGCTACAGGACAGACCACATATTCACTGACTAATAATGTCAAATATTTGGGGGTGCAAAGCGATACACTGAGCGTCATGGTCGTAGGCAATTTCGACGTGGTGACTGCGGTAGACTCCGTTCCCTTCCCGAAGGCCGGCACCTGGCATGACTATCTTTCCACCGATTCCATTATCGCCACCGGTTCCACTCAGGGAGTGTCGCTGGCGCCCGGCGAATACCATGTCTTTATCAGGAATAACCTAACCGCTGCCGATACCACCACCGATACGACCACTACGACATCGACGCCGCCGCCGACTTCGCCGGAGCTAAAGCTCTATCCCAACCCGGTGTCTTTCGGCAACAGTACTGTCATCACGTATCAGCTACCGTATGCCTCTAACAGCAGTCTGGTCATATACTCCATTACCGGTCAGCGGAAGGTCTCGATCTATTTGGGCAGCCAGGCGGCAGGCACATATACGCTTCAGCCCGGTCAACTGCCAATGGATCCGTCCCTGCTGCCTGCGGGTTACTATGTGATGGAGCTTATCACTGACGCCGGAAATGCACACTTATCTTTTGTGGTGATGCATATGTAGGTGCCCGCGCCTATTGCACGTCTTTCTGGTGGTCGATAATGAATTGAATGATCTCTTCGAGTGGAGTATTGATCCGGCTCAGTGCGTCGTTGATATCGTCGCGGCTGACCTGCGCCGCAAAGGACGGCGTCTTGAGTTTCTTCATGATGCTTTTCACATCCATTCCCTCATAGCGGGTAGGGCGGATCAGGGCTGCGGCGTGGATAAAGCCAGACAGCTCATCGAAGACATAGATCATTTTGTCCATCGTCGTCTCCGGCTCCACGCCGAAATATTTAGGGCCATGCGAGGCAATACAGTGGATGATGTCCGGATCGGTATGCAGTGACTCCAGGTGTTCGATGATGACGCGGCAATGGGCATCGGGATGTTTTTCCCAGTCGGCGTCATGCAGCAGCCCCGCCAGTTCCCATTTAAGAGCGGTCCGTTCATCGGCGCCTTCCCGTTCCAGCGCCCACGCTTTCATTACCGCCCCGACCTGCTTCATGTGCAGCCGCAGCCGTTCATTCGGTACCCATTCCGCCAGCAGCGCATGAGCTTCTTCAAGAGTTGGAAAATTACCTTTATTGGCGGGGTCACCGAAAGTGCTTCGGCCGAGTGCAAGGATGGGGGAGGACATGAGAATCGTTTTGCAGCAAGTTAGGGAATGAACCGATTGCCTGCGGCTTCTTTTTACTAATTTTTCTGATAGCCCGCAGTTCATATTCGGCGACTTCCGCATCTATTGAGTAAGTGCCCCTGGATGCTGCTGAATATCTCCCCTAACCGTGATCTTCAATCCGATAGCATGAAGTATCTTCAAAAGATTCTTAAAAGAAATGCTCTTGAAATTTTCTGCTTCATACCGCTGCAACTGCTGCTCTTTCATGCCAATCTTTTTAGAGAACTCTTTTTGAGTAAGACCGGAATGGATTTTATATTCTATCAGTAGGTTCGGCAGATCCTCAATATTTCTTTCTTCCAGAAGAGGCGAACTGTTGGTTAATTCTTCATAGGCCGTGATTTCCTTTTCCATTTCTTCCTGCATGTGCAGTGACGAGGCAAGAATCAGCCTGTCTTTTACAGAAATTTGCCCGCCTTGGCCATGCATACGCATGTTGAGCTCACAAATTTCCTGTAGCTTTTTCTTGGTAATCTTATATTGCTTCTCATTTTTGATCATAATATATAAGGATGTCGTTTATATCTAATCTAACCAATCCTTTAGGATTGCCATTCCGATCTTCCTTCAAAAGATCCAGGTAATAAGGAACGTCTTCATAGTAATAGAAAATGTGACATTGAAGGTCTCTATGAATTCTTCCTATTTCATTCGGCTCAAAAAACTGTGGAAACACTGTACTTATTTTTTCTTTGTCGACAGGGGTAAGGTCAAAGCATATGTCAATATCCCCAGGGTATTTCTTTTTGCTCACGAAACTACCGTCGATATAAACAGTTTGACAGCCACAGCTATGAAAAAGGCGAAAGAATGGTAAGGCATTATTGATCTGGTCCATTCTTCGGGAATTCGTCCCAAAATGATATTGAAATTCTTCATATGATAGCAAGATGGTCTCATGAAGAAATCCCTGGGAATTAAAATTCAGCGACATAACAAGTTTTTTAGATTGAATTGCAGCAAGGCACCTGTTACCCATTTGCATTTATTCAATCCCTTGGTATGTTTCGAACTGAGAGTTCAAAGATAAGAGATATTGCAAAACACAACAAATTTGTTTTGTTTGAGTATTTGGAGATACAAAAAGCAGCGTAATAAAATAAGGGTGCAAATTTTTTATTGTAAACCAATCACTTACAAAAGCCCCCTCCAAAAAACACCCTGAAATTCTTGGAACATCGCCCCGCTTCAACCTACCTTTGCACTCCTTTCAAAAGCAGGCCCCGGCCCGCCGACCGAAAGCCAAATCATTTAACCGCCGTTGGGATAGCAACGGCTTCACGCAAAAACGCAAGACAATGAGCAAATTACATTTCACCACCAAACATGCGAACGAGGCTACCGTGCAACGCGACTGGTATGTTGTTGACGGTACTAATCAAACCGTTGGGCGCGTGTGTTCCAAAATCGCAGCGATCCTCCGAGGTAAAAACAAAGCCTATTACACCCCACACGTAGATTGCGGCGACTTCATCATCTTTCTCAATGCTGATAAGGTCATTTTTTCGGGTGATAAGCTCGAAGACAAGATCTACATCAATTTCTCCGGCTACCCCGGCGGTAAAAAAGAAGAATCGGCCAAGAGCCTTCTCAAACGCCGCCCCGAAGCCGTCATCGAAAGAGCCGTCAAAGGCATGCTGCCGAAAAATCGCCTCGGACGCAAGATGTACAAGAAATTGTTCGTGTATGCAGGCGACAAACATCCCCATACCGCGCAGCAACCCAAAACATTAACATTTTAATCTTTCAGATAAATGGAAAAGCAAAAAAATGCAGTTGGTCGCCGTAAAGAAGCCGTAACCCGCGTATTTCTTAGCAAGGGTGAAGGAAAGATCGTGATCAATGACAAGGATTATAAACAATATTTCTCCCTCGCCTACCTGCAGAACCAGGTCGAGCTGCCCCTGAAAACGGTCGAGCTCACTGATAAATACGACGTGAAGATCAACGCCACCGGCGGTGGAATGAAAGGACAGGCTGAAGCCGCAAAGCTCGGCATCGCCCGCGCCCTGCTGGAAGTCAACCCGGAATTCCGCCCGGCCCTCAAAGCTGCCGGATTACTCCGTCGCGATCCAAGATCGGTCGAACGTAAGAAACCCGGTCGTAAGAAAGCCAGAAGAAGCTTCCAGTTCAGCAAACGTTAACCGATCGGCCGGCCCGAAAACCGGCCTTATCACCACTGCATTAAAATATTATAAATATACACAATGGAAAATAACACTTCATTACAACAGCAACTCCTTGAAGCCGGTGTACATTTCGGTCACCTGCGTAAGAAGTGGAACCCCAAAATGCTGCCTTATATCTTTGCTGAGAAAAAAGGCATCCATATCATCGACCTCAACAAGACCACCGAAAGCCTGCAGGAAGCGGCCTCTGCCATGAAGCAGATCGCCAAGAGCGGTAAGAAGGTCATGTTCGTCGGTACCAAGAAACAGGCTAAAGAAATCGTCACCGAGTGCGCCACCAAAGTCAACATGCCATTCGTCACCGAACGCTGGCTGGGTGGTATGCTCACCAACTTCAATACTGTCCGTAAAAGTGTCAAGCAGATGCAGAGCATCGAAAAAATGCTCAATGACGGCACTTTCGACAGCATCACCAAGAAGGAGCGCCTCACCCTTACCCGGGAAAAGGATAAGAAGGAAAAAGTACTGGGTGGTATCGCCCAGCTCGGACGGGTCCCCGCAGCCCTGTTCATCGTAGACATCGGTCACGAACACATCGCACTGGCTGAAGCCAAGCGCCTGGGTATCACAACTTTCGGCATGGTAGACACCAATTGCGATCCCAATAAGGTGGATTTCGCCATCCCATCCAATGACGATGCGACCAAATCCATCGCCATCATTGTCAACTACGTTACCGCTGCCATTGCGGAAGGCCTGGCCGAAAGACAAGCCGCCAAGGAAGAGGACGTGGAAGATACAGGTGCCGACGAGAACGAAAAGAAGGCAGCCCGCCTCCAGGCAGAAGCCGAGAGCGAAGCCGCTCGCGGTCGTGGTGAGAAGGTTCGCGGTACAAGCCAGCCCAAACGCCGGGTGCCCAATTCAGGCCCGCGTCGTCCCGGAGGAGGCCCGCGTTAAGGGATGGGCCTGGAAGGCCCTCCGGACGTCAAAGACGTCCCATCATTAGATATTGGGCAAAGATGCCCATCGATCTTGGAAACCTTTATTTAAAATTAATCATATGTCAACTGCAACTATAACAGCAGCCGATATTAACAAGCTGCGCCAATCAACCGGCGCAGGTATGATGGATTGCCGCAAGGCATTGGTGGAGAGCGATGGCGATTTCGAAAAGGCTATCGATTACCTGCGCAAGAAAGGTCAGAAAGTAGCCGCCCTGCGCAGCGACCGTGAGGCAAAAGAAGGTGTCATCATCGCTACGACGACCGCCGACAACAAGACCGGCTTAATCGTCACCGTGGCCTGTGAGACAGATTTCGTAGCCAAAAATGCTGATTTCGTGGCCTTTGCCCGCAGCATTTCCGAAGTAGCCCTCAAAGGCAATGTCACTACCCTGGAACAGCTGCTCGCCTCCCCACTGGACGGCGCTACCGTTTCCGATAAGATCAATGATCAGGTGGCCCGCATCGGTGAGAAGATCCAGCTGGCCCGCTTTGAAAGGATCGATGCCGAAGGGGTTGCTGCCTACATTCATGGCGCCTATCGCATGGGTGTACTGGTCGGATTATCCAGGAATACCCCCGCCGTCCTCGAGGCCGGTAGGGATATCGCCATGCAGATCGCTGCCATGAACCCCGTGGCCGTAGATCCCGATTCCGTTCCCGCTGACGTCGTAGCCCGCGAAAAGGCCATTGTCACCGAACAGATCAAGAACGATCCCAAGATGGCCGGCAAAACCGATGAAATGATCGACAAGATCGCCGTCGGCAAGCTGAACGCCTTCTTTAAAGAGAATACCCTCACGGCCCAGGCTTTCGTCAAGGATGCCGGCAAAACGGTAGGCGACTACCTGAAAGGAGTCGACGCCGCCGCGAAGGTCACCCAATTCAAAAGGGTCCAACTCGGATAAAAACTATAAAAAAAACAGGTGGTTCTTCCACCTGTTTTTTTTTACCTTCGCCCAATAATTTAAGAATCATCTGTCTATGGTGCCAAAGTATAAGCGTGTCCTGGTCAAGTTATCCGGTGAAGCCCTGATGGGAGATAAGAGTTTCGGTTTTGACAACGCAGTGATCGCCCAATACGCAAGGGATGTCAAGAGCATCGTCGACTTAGGCGTACAGGTCGCCATCGTGATCGGCGGCGGCAATATCTACCGGGGGATGAACGAGGCAGAGACAGGTATCGAACGGGCCCATGGCGATTATATGGGAATGCTGGCTACCGTGATCAACGGAATGGCCATGCAGGCCGGCCTGGAGAAGATCGGGGTCTACACCCGTTTGCAAAGTGCCATTAAAATGGAACAGATCGCTGAACCCTATATCCGGCGCCGGGCCATCCGCCACGTAGAAAAAGGCCGCGTCGTCATCTTCGGGGCCGGGACAGGCAATCCCTATTTCACTACCGATACCGCCGGCTCTCTGCGCGCTATCGAGATCAATGCCGAAGTGATCCTCAAAGGCACCCGCGTAGACGGCATCTACACCGCCGATCCCGAAAAAGACCCCACTGCTACAAAGTTCGAGACAATCACCTTCCAGGAATGTATCTCCAAAAACCTGAGGGTCATGGACATGACGGCATTTACCCTTTGCATGGAAAACCAGCTGCCCATCATCGTCTTCGACATGAACAAGCCGAATAACCTACTGCGCGTCGTCCGCGGAGAAAAAGTAGGGACATTAGTAAGGGATTGATTTTGATTTCCTTAGGCAGACTATAGGCCTGGATCGCCTCCCCCGCAAGGACTTGGCAGTTAAAAAAGACCGTATTTTCCGCATGAATCATTTGCATATCTGAGCAAAGCGTAGTACTTTTAAAAGCTTGAAACACCGCAGCCTATCTCCTGACCACAGATAGTTTTCTGTCAAGCTCTTCCTCCCCCCGTCAATATTCCCTT
>Ga0302227_10001930_pt1 | contig 14882 bp, 34 predicted proteins | sample II_Palsa_N1_1_FD_193525 | JGI IMG/M metagenome (GOLD analysis project Ga0302227, IMG submission 193525) | Peat permafrost microbial communities from Stordalen Mire near Abisko, Sweden - II_Palsa_N1_1 | ecosystem: Environmental > Terrestrial > Soil > Palsa > Peat permafrost | place: Sweden...
GTCCACCATCTCCCGATACGATGCCACCACGGCCAATTCCTCCCGCGTCAATGCCGGCACGCGGATAAACTCATCATCCGAGCGCAACGCCCTGGCTAAGTCCTCCAGCGCTTTGACTTGCTCTGGGAGGGTCACAGTGTCTCCTTGGGCTGCGGAGGGTCCACGCTGATTCCGTTCTCCTCCAGAAGTCTCAGCCTGCGCGTGGCCTCGGTCTTGAAGATTTTGGCGTCCTCCCACGCGGCTTTTACCTCGGCCTCCAACTCCCTTACGCGGCCCTCTAGCGCCGAGACTTTCTTTTGCAGAATAAGAATCCCGCATGTGTCGCAGTGATAGTTCCCATCTGGCGAAGAAAATTCGGTCCCGCAATCTACGCATGTCTCAGGGGCTGGGGCTTGGGATGCCGCAGGAGCCTCCTTGGGTTCGTCGTCGGGGATAAAGAATTTCTGATGCTTCTCCCACGGCGCCCCAACGCACCAACGCCATCCTTCATGCATTGCTTTGAATTGGCCGCAGTTTCTGCATCCTGGCTGGGTGGGTAATTCGGCTGGCTGCTGTGGCTTATTCATGGTTGGCCTCTACGTTCAACTTCGGGCTACAGTCTGGGTGTTCTAGCGCCCACTTCATCATGCGAATTGTCCCATTTCTATCTGCCAGTTGGCCCTCTAGGTAGTCCATGTAGGATTGGCACGCATCATTGAAAGACTCTTGCCGGATAAAATGTCTTCCATCGGGCCGCTTAGGGGCAGGAGCTTGGGATGCCACAGGAGCCGCCCTATATCCAGCATCATGTAATGCTTTCACCGCTCCAGACGCGGCAATCATCTCGCCAGGATTCTCAAGGTTGAACTTGAGCGGCTTCGGCTCCTCGCTCCCTGCTGCTGTTGGGGCTGCCTTCCAGTTCTTACACTCGGGAGTTTTCTTGTGCGGCCCTTCGAGTCTGTAATCGCACTCTCCAAGAATCTCCTGCGGCTCTGAGAGGCTAGCATCATCTTTTTGGAGCTTGGAATAAGCCGCCTCAATGGCACCCTCTCTCGTTGGCTCCCCGGCAGCTAAGAGCGTGTCTTCGGTCATCGCTATGTGGCTCCATGCTGACCAACGCTCATGGTAGCGCCCCGTTGTAATTACATTGAATTGCAGGAACACTTTACGCAACCGCGCTTCCATCTCTTCTACGCTCAATTCGCTCTGGTTCTCTTTGTTACTCATGGCTGCTCCGTTTCATTCTTTCTTCATCTCGCTTGATTGTTTCCGTGTAATCTGTCAGCCGCCCGCCCGGATAGAGGTGGTAAAACTTATCGTCCACCCAGCCGTACATATCTCGGTTTGCAGTGACGACTTGCGTGAGGAACTCATCTAAAGAGGCGAACCGTCCGGCCCTCTTTGAAGCCTCCAACCTAAATTCACTCATGACTCAGTCCTCTTTCTGGATGGGGTGGGGCTCAAACTCTTACTTCCGGCAGGTTATTCCCTAGATCGCCAATGGTTCCGGGAACGTAAAGCCCCTTGTCAATAATGGCCGCGAGGATTGCTGCTACGTGGCTACCAGTCGCCCCACAATAGCCGCCGTATTCAGTGGGGACATTGATGTCCCACGTTTTGATTTCCGCCCAAATCGCGTTGAACATTGGGTCGTATTTCATCCACGGCGGGACGTCAGATATGTAGTTGTATGAGGCCGGTTCCATCTTGTTTAGGCGTCTTATCTCTTCGGAGGCGTCACGCGCTTTCAATCTTCTCTCGTCAGATTCGGTCATCATCTCTCTCCTTCTGGTGCTGGGGTAAGGGGCTACTCAGGGCTTGCTACTGGTGAGGCGTTGGATTTGAACGCCCATTTATGTCCTCCGGTAGCTTTGTCGATGGCTCGGTTAACTCTTTGGGCAATTGCTTTCCCCTCTTCCGACCCTTGCCAACCATTTATGAACGGCTGGAGTTCGATTAATGCTTCCAGCATGTCAAACGCAGACCCTCGAACGCGATATATTCTTTGTTTTAGTTCCGTGGGCTGCTCTTTATTTGTTGATCCGCACTGCTCAGCCGCGCTAACGTCGAATTGTTTTACTGAGTCCGAATAAATTAATTGTTTCATCTCAATCCTCTCCTTTTCTGGTTATACTGCCTTCCATATCAACAAACAGCATCCAAAAGGAGGCCTCTCGTTGGGGCCTATTCCTTTCTTTCCCACATTAACAAAGCGTGGTCTTCCGGGAAGAAATTCGGCGCAGAATCCCTCGTTCTGATCACGAAATGGTTCCACCATGGACTGCCACCAGCGCTGCTCTGTTCTATTGGCAGGAAGTAGCATAACGATCAACTCACAGTTGGTGGATTGGCTCCAAGCCCTCTCGACCCATGCGGGTATATTGCTATAGGGAGGGTTGCACCACACACGGCCATACCAGGAATACTCGAGGCCGCTGCACTCCCTAGTAAAGAAATCTGCAACCTTGTAGTTTTCGTGGGATGACGCAACATCCAAGCTGAACCCCCCGAACCGTTTCGACAATTTGTCGAATAAAGCTGGGTCAGTGCCTCGGTCGTCGATGTGATCTTTGGCCCCAGTCTTTCTAACTTGCTGGGGATGATTATTCGATTTGTAGCCAATCAAGCTCATCTTCTCTCCTCCCAAGGGCGAACGCCCCTAATGCTTAGTTGTTGGTTCAGCGCGCTTCCATATCCGAATCTTCTATCCAGTCATCCGAACCATCTATGACACAATCACAATCTCCACACTCGGGGCACCCTCCGCATATTCGACACGGCGGACAACTCATATCCCAATCGTGACCACAATCCTCATACTCCTCGTCATCCAGATCGTCGCTCATAATCCTCTTTCCCTCTAGTGCTGTGATGGCAATACATTGCGAAGCGCCGACTACTGCATCATTGTCCAAGGCTGGAGACGTACTTGGCCGGCGCCTGCATATTCAATGAACCCAGCAGACTTCATGCCGCTCAATGTGTTATTGAAATAGCCTCCACGTGCTTCTACCGCACCAGATAGTTCCTCTCGACTGAGAGAGTCTGGATAGTCCTTTACCAGCCTATGCATGATGCGTTCTGGTAAGCCGGTTCCAGCTTGGCGCACTACAGCCTGAAAGAAGTCTTTTGCATTTGCGGGGCGTTCGCAGCGTGGGGCGCGTGCCGTACCGTCTGAAGTGAGTGCAACCATGCCCGATGATCGGTACTCAACCAAACCTTCAGTCTTCATCTTAGAAAGAGTGTTGTTGAAGAACCCACCCCGAGCCTCTGCCCATGCACTTAGGACGTTGCGCGGAACCTCATGGCGGCCGATGGCGGCAAACTCAGCAAGGGAGCGCAGGATGCGGTTGGGGAGAGCGCCTTCCTTGCCTAGCGGCGCATTGGAGGGTGCTGGAGCCTCGTATCTTGGCGTCTGAGAGATTGTGCGAGCGATGGCAGCTGAAGGGGCTACAGGGATATGCCGAATCGTCGGCAGCACCACATCCTGCCCAGCGCGCGCATTGGCAATGCACGTATCCATGTCATCAAGGAAACGCAGGAACTTCTCAGCGCGGGTCTCTGCGACCGCAACGCGTTGCTCTAATTCGTCGACCCGGGCGGCCTTTTCCTCGAGTTCCTGTACGTGCTTCATCAATTCCATGTCGGGTTTGCCTCCCTTGGCAACTTCCTTTTCTAGTTCGGCGATACGCTTTTTTAGGAACTCCGGAGACTCCTCGCGTGTGCGTTGAACACTGGCGGCAATCTCCTGCCCCAACTTCTCAATGTCTACCTTCGCCATCACCTTAGGCTCAATCCGGCGCTCCCCAGGCTTAGGGGTGGCGCCCGAGTTGAACGTGTTGCGCTTGCGAACATCAACGCGCTCCCCAAGGTTGAGAGGCGCAGAACAGAAAAATGCCGTTCCTACTGGAAGCCTAGGAAGTTCTGCCTCAACTACTTTGGCGAAAGGGATGTCGACTTCGCTCTTTATCCAATCCGTGGCCGCTTTGATATCTAGCGGGTGGCTCATTCGGAGCACGGTAAGAATATCGACTTGGGACAGCACGTCTTTGTTCATGCTCGCCGGCCGCTGGGTGATCATCGTGAACCCGATGCCGCGGATGCCGCCCTGCTTGACCAGGCGCGAGACGGTCCCAAGACACTTGTTTTGAAGTAGTCCCAGGGGCTTCTGTGGCGCAAACGTGTCGGCTTCATCCATGAATAGGTGAACCGCCGTGCGATTCAACCGCAGCATCTCCGAAGAGAAGTCCATCACGAATTGAATCTGCTCCTCGGTGTGCAAGTTGCTGACGTCGAAGATTGCGGAGAATCCCTGCTCAATGAAGGCTCTTGCCATAGCTTTGCCTGCGCGTGGATCCAGCGGCGCATCTGAGTGATCTCCCCCAAATACGACAATGGGATATCCCTCACCCTCACCATTCGCAGAGGATCGCAATCCCCACCATGCTGCGGTGGGGTCGAAAACGCCAATCTGCTGCCCAGCTTTGAGAAGTTCCTCAGCTTCTACGCTGGCGGTATAGCTCTTGCCACTACGTTTCCGCGCGAGGATAGCTTGGGTCGACGTTACGAGGTCCACCGCAAGCTTGAACAGGTGCCCGTCGCTCTTCTTACCGATATTCAGCATTACCCTCTCCAATTTGGATCGCAGGCTCGTATGTCGTCGTCGGTGATTCCCAGTTCTGGGTCTATCTCTTGAGGCTTTGGCTTGGGTGCGAAAAGATCAGGATTCAACTTTTCCAGCTTCATTAGCAATTCCAAAACTTCGCCAAGGAAGACATTCACACCGGCCTCAATCTCTGCGATGCGCTTCTCATCTCTAGGTAATCGTGCAATGAATAGTTGGTGGCGTAGTGGCAGCCGGTCGTCAAAAGACGTGAAGTCGCACCACTCGCGCTCTGAGCACACTATCTCCGCGTAGCACTGATCCCGATGCTCTTCTGGAACCACACCGTCTAGCATCCATTGGATATGCTTTTGGGTCGTGGGGCATTTTCCCTCCCAGACGCCATCCTCGCTAATCAATCCGTCCGGCGAAGCCATGAACCTAGTGATGGTGGGGTGCACCGCAATTCCTACTTGCTCCACAGAATTACCCGTTTTGACTTCGTAGGCAGCGCGCGCATACTTCTCAGTGACGATGCCGTGTTCCATCGCTGGGGTTACGTAATGTTCCACCGCAAAGCCGGTAAGTATCTCGCTAACCGTGTCGATCAGGTATTTCTTTCGCTTTTCAGACGGCTGCCCATTCTTTAGGAAGTCCATCACATCCTTGATGCGGGATCCAGTGCACTGGCCAACCCGCATCTCCAGCCACTCAGCTGTACCCTGCTGCACATTTATCAGACTCATGAAAGTTCTGCCTTTCGCTTGTCTTTGATTTCAAGGAAACTTGCCATCGCATGCTTGTCCCCCATTGCTTGAGCCTTTTTATAGGCTTCGATGTAGACGCGCTGTAGAGATGCAAGAGTATCTGCGTTTTCTATGGCATCGCGATACTCAAGGTACTCCATCTCCACAAGCCCTGGACCGCTTGGTGTATTGCCGTCCGTATCATCCTCGCCCACTGCTACATTGAAAATCATCTTTAGCAGATAGCGCATGCCGTAAGAAGTTGCCGCGCCAGAGGCATGCGTCTTGGTCATGACATCGCCACCTTTAGCGCCTTTACCATCGTTCGGCATGTCTTTTTGGTACATCTTGCTATAGCCACCGTGGGTGACTTCGCAGAGCACGCGTTCATGATCTGGAAGTGGGCAGTCGGCCGTGTTGAAGGAAAGGGCAAATCCTTCTTTGGAATAAATTGGCCGCAAAGCTCTATCCAATTTGGCGTAGGATGCATACTTGCTCTTTGTCTGCGGATTGTTCATGTCTGCCCGAATAGGTGTCATTGCCGACTGCGCCCTTTGCATGGCATCGTTGAACTCAATCTTGTCCTGGTACACCATCATCTCCCGTTGTTGGGCGAGGATGCGGTCTACCACCTCAAGTGCCGCGCCATGTTCGATGGCGACCATGAAAGCGCGGCTAAGCATCTCCATGGGCGTGATAGCCGTCTCGCGTGGTGGAGATACTTCCAGTTCAGTGCTCACTTTGACTCCTTCGGAAAGCACCGCGCACGAACCTCAGCGGCGATGGTTGGCAACTTAGTTTCGGACAGCGCTTTCTTCTCTGCAACAGAGAAGCGCGCAAAGACTACCTCGGTAAGCTGAGACTTTGGTCGGCCGACCTTCTTTTTCTTAGCGGTAGTCATCGCGTCCCTTCTTCATGGGCACCTGGTAGCGGTTGTTTTCCAGTTTTTCGTGCACGATTGAGGCAATAACCACTGCCACGCAAAAGTGCACGAATATTGCCGCCGCCGGGTTGCCATGCCAAAACATCCAATAATATTTCACTCGAACCCTCCTAGATCAATTTCGCAACTTCTTCAATCCCATCGAGCTTGGCCTCAAACTCTGTCTTGCGAAGATCAATGGTCTCCAACTCCGGTGCGTTCTCATACCAGTGCTTTTGGACACTAGCGTAGGTCTCGACTACATCCTTGACCTCTTCGCGGGCGCGCTCTTGGCCGATCCGCACACCGTTGATCCAGATAACCCGGCCCGATATTGCAGCACCAGCGGTGAAGCCTACGGTGATGAGGATTGTCCCGATCATGCAAGCTTCTCCGCAGCGCACTGCGTGTTCCACAGCTCGCCGTCAATGACAACCACGCTATCCTTTGTGCGCCACTCCCATACGCCGGTGTGCTCCAGGTCGAGCTCATCTTCGCCGCAACCGCAAGTGATCAGTGGTGCGCCGCCGATGATGTGCTCTTCGCACACGATCAGCTCGCCGAGGGGAGTATCGACCGTGGCAAAGGTATCCTCGTCCAGGTCGATGTGCCGGTGACCGCATTTGTTGGCATAGAGGCACGGTTTAGATAGGTCGCTGGGGCTGTACTCTGCGGGGGTTTCGCGGGTCTCGGAGTGGAGTTGGTGTCTCACAGTTCACCTACCTTCTCAAGGATTGCGCGGATGCGCGTGACGTGCTCTCCCATCCATAGAACCCGAGAATCTTCCGCGCCATCGTAGCGATTGTCCAACTCGTCAAAAATTTCTTTTAGCGCACTTATCATTTCAGGGATGGGCGATTGATCTTCGGGACTCGCCTGCCACCTGAAGGATTCTGAAGAAAACTCCATACGGCTATGCGTGCGATATTCCTCAGACATGCTTGGGTCAAAGTGATCGAAGTGGATAATGTCACCGTCGATCGCCACAACCCTAAAACACAACGGAGCGCGACCCTTTACCGGGTATTCGCCACCTACTCGAATCGGCCATGCTGCAGTTTCAGTTGCCATAAATCCTCCCTAGTTTGTTGCTGGAATCGGTTCGAGCCTTACAGGATGCGCCCAAACCAGTCTGCCGTCGCTGTCATGCCGAACGAGTACATCTCCAAACACTGCATCGATCCGACCTGTCACTACGATGCAATCGAACTTGCTGCCGTTTGGTGCGGTATAGCGCATTGGCATATTTGGGATCATGCCGCCATCGTCCAGCGTGTAACGATTTTCAGGCGGCGCTGCATCCTACGAGTAATCGCCCTGTATTTCGCACGCGGTTGGCGCTTTGCCTCAATAAGTGCAATCTTCGGCTTGTGCGGCTGAAAGACGTAAGGCGAAGCTACATTCGGACTTGCCATCACAACTCCTTCAAGGTTCCGTATCGCTGACATGTTGGCTTTGTGCATCTCGAGGGCTTACCATCTCTCCCCGCTACCCTCTCCCCACATGCTGTGCATTGATAAGCAACCCATGGGCGGAGAGGAACCTTTGGCGCAAGCCTAAGCTGCTTACCAGGAGAAGTTCGCATAGCCAGAGAAGATCGGGCCAAGGCTGTAATCCAGAATGCCAGAGACGACCGCAAGCACTACGCCGCAGATCATGATGATGGGGAAATTGTCGTTGTAGAAGTTCCGAAGGTTGGTCATTTGTTGGGCCCTCACGCCCGCTGTTTCGATGTTGAAGCTACTCTAATCCTTTCGCTTGCAAAAATGCAAGAGAAATTATCAACTATTTTCGTGCTATGTTGAACACGTCCCCTAGCGGCGCCTCACACGCGGCTGGGGGCTTACTATTTCACTTGCTAAATTGTCGGGCATGGTGCATAGTCTAAGGATTCCGTGAGGGGAATCCATGACCTGTTCCGACTTATTGACCGAAATTATCCTTGCCGGCCCTAAGGGATATCCCAGAGCGCACATAGAAGACTTACCAACCTTGGAACATCTTCTTGAACTGCAGCTTGTGACCTCCATCGGACCTTGCTACTACTGGCTGGATGTGAGGATTGTTGCCAGATGTGAGCGCTTTGGGACCTACTGCCGCAACTATGGGAAGGTGGCAGCGTGACCGATTTACGCGCACCGTTTCCTTGGTTTGGCGGTAAATCTAAGGTTTCGCACCTGGTCTGGGATCGATTTGGAGAGGTGCAGAATTACGTTGAGCCATTCTTTGGCAGTGGCGCGGTGCTACTAAACCGTCCATCTCCTGCGGGGATTGAGACTGTAAACGATTTGGATTGCATGGTGGCAAACTTTTGGAGAGCTTTGCAGCACGATCCTGAAGCGGTAGCGGATGCTGCAGATTGGCCAGTCAATGAGGCGGATCAGCACGCTCGGCATCTGTGGCTGGTTTCGCAAGAGGCGTTCCGTGAGAATATCAAGACGGATCCGGAGTTCTATGACGCGAAGATTGCAGGGTGGTGGGTATGGGGACAATGCATCTGGATTGGGTCGGGTTGGTGCTCAAAGCAGCTACCTCACCTTGGGAACGCGGGCAGAGGAGTAAATCGACATGGTTAGGATCTATCCTTCCGGTCGTGAGGTTTGTCAAGACAACGCTGCTGGCGTGCGAGAGTACAAAGCGCGCATAGCCCTTATGTGGGAGCGCCAGCTAGGCTTATGCGCCATCTGTGGACGTGCAATAGCTCTAGAGGAAGCCACGTACGAGCACGCGTGCCCGAGGGGAAATGGCGGAGGATTTCGCGAGGATCGGATTAATTTCCCCGATGGGCGCTGGCGGAATGCAGCAACGTGCTGGAAATGCAACTCAGCCAAGGGTTCTAAGCGGTATGAGTGGGTGGACAGTTGCTTCGTGCCCATCGGATCAAAAGTTGAGTTTGGGAACGCAGATCAACCATGGGCCCCGTAATCCACTTGCAATCCTCAGTTCGATGTGTAACATTGGCTGACATCGCCACCAGGTGATATCTGGCAAACTGAGGATTGATCCCCTCAGCAGTGGTCCGAGCGTGTCTCAAGCGCGCTCGGGCCTGCCTACTTGAGAGGAAAGACCATGAAAACCCGCAAGAAACTAAGAGCAATCTACCGTGCCATTTCCTTTTTCTTCCGCATAGTTTGGCGCTCGGACTACGTTGGCCACGTATCGATCCGCGAGGCAATCTACTGCTCTGGCGTCATCTACGACTTGTGGACGGACAGATTGGGGGCACGATGAGCAAGCCCCGCAAGAGTCCAGAGGACGTGTGCATTGAGTACGCCATAGCCGCAGAAGCTGTGCGGGAACAAACTCGCATTATCCGAGCAAATCGCTGCACAACCGCTGACAGACCCTCCGAGCGCAGCTATACCGAAGGGTCAATGACACCCTGCCTTGACGATGAGGGGCTAGATCGGGATGACTGGTGCGAGGCTTGCAAGGTGCGCGAGATAGCCATAGCAGCCCGCAAGTCAGCCCGCCAGCGACTCAAGAACGCCAAGCGCAGCGTAGAAGTCGTAGGCAAACGCCTGAATGCTGCCCCCAAAAGTTTAGGCGAGACCCCAACAGTCTCACCTAAGAAGTAGAACCACCATTTCAAGTAAAAGGATAAATCATGGCAACGAAAAAGAAACCCTACGTCATCGTCCGCACCTACTCTGCGGGCGTATTTGCCGGCAATCTTGAGTCCCGCACTGGGCAAGAGGTTGTCCTCACCGATGCTCGCCGGTTGTGGTATTGGACTGGCGCTGCATCCCTTTCTCAGCTCGCTGTATCGGGAACTTCTTCCCCAAAAACCTGCAAGTTTCCTATTGCCGTGCCACGCGTTGAACTTCTGCAAGCTATTGAAATCCTCGACGTAACGCCGGACGCCGAGACTTCCATCAAGAGCGTGCCTGAGTGGAAGCAGTAGTTCGCGACGGCTCCGGCTCCGGCTCCGGCTACGGCTACGGCTACGGCTCCGGCTACGGCTACGGCTCCGGCTCCGGCTACGGCTCCGGCTCCGGCTCCGGCTCCGGCTACGGCTACGGCTACGGCTACGGCTACGGCTCCGGCTACGGCTCCGGCTCCGGCTCCGGCTACGGCTCCGGCTCCGGCTACGGCGACGGCGACGGCTCCGGCTACGGCGACGGCTCCGGCTCCGGCTCCGGCTCCGGCGACGGCCGAGGATAATCTCTACCGTGAGGCTGGCACGTTATCCAGCCAATACTTTTCTGGTGAGAGCAATGAGCGAATCTGGAAACTACCCCACAAAGCGAGAGTGGGTGGAAGCATACCTCGCATGGAAAACCGCACACCCACACCTTGCCACGGAAGCGATGAAGCCCTTCCGGTCCAAACTAGTGCGCGGATGCCGGCGGAAGGCTTGGCATCCCTCCTACGCTGCGGCAATGGCCATTGTGGAGAAGCTGGAGTGCCGGCCAGGACGTGTTGTGCATGCGTACCGATGCGATTTATGTGGAAATTTCCACGTGGGGAACACTTCTGCCGCGCTGATCGGTAAGCAGGATTTGAAGTGTGCAGCCTGCCATCTAGGATTCTGCCAGCACTGCACTGGGTGTGCGTGCACGAAAGAGGTTCACCAAAATGCCTAAACACACGAAGGCTTCACATGCGGAATATTTGGCGTCTGATCACTGGCAGCGAACCCGAAAGGCTCGCATAGAGGCAGGCTATGGGGCTTGCGAGCGATGCGACCTACCTAGATGGCTCGCAGAGATAGCCTATGGTCAAGATTTGCATGTTCACCACCTGCACTATCGCACCGTAGGCAAGGAAGTAGATGAGGATTTGGAGGTGCTGTGCGCGAGATGTCACGATATCGAGACGTTTGGGCGTAGCAAATTTCGAGCTCCAAAGGAAGCTATTTGTGAGATTTGCAGTGGAACTCACTGGGACTATCGCTCCGCTGTTTGCCCATTTTGCGAAGCCGCAGAGCAAGGGTATACCAGCTTCAACAAATGCCTGGTGAATTTTTGGCGTGACGCTATCCATTTGATGGCCAGACAGATTCATTATCAAAGCATGCCTGAGTGGGCTCCAGTCGATGAACTCTTTCGTGAGTTGGCCAGACTTAGAGAACATGCCAAAAAAATGCCTAAAAGCTACGACAGTATCGGCGACGACGAGATCCCATTCTAATGGGAAAACTGCCGGCATCGCTGTTCTATTGGGGAGACCTTCTTAGGGATCCAGACGTGCGCCGCTGCACCCACCATGAGCTCGGCGTGTGGATGCGCGTGCTTTGCCTGATGTTCGAGGCAGAGACAAAAGGGGTTCTTGCGACCAAAGGGGTTGCGTGGTCGGATGACGACATAGTGATGGCGATAGGCGGAAAATACGAGGAAACTTTATGCGCTGTAACTTCACTTGTAACGAAGGGTGTAGCGTCACGTAACGAGGCTGGAGCTTTGATAAACAGACGTATGTATCGTGAAGAAAAAGAAAGAGTTGATACAAGAGAAAGAGTAAGGAAGCACCGAGAAAGAAAAGCAGCAATTGAAGGATGTAACGGTGATGGAAACGATAAAGATACGCTCTGTACTGAAACTGAAAGTGAAACTGCAACTAAAAGTTCTTCTTTTGTTTTGAAAGAAAAGATTGTGCGTGTTGACGCTGAAGCGATCTACGCTGCCTACCCGAGGAAGGTTGGCCGCAAATCTGCTCTTCGCTCGATTGAGCAGGCATTCACCAGGCTGACATCCCTGACCGGAGAGGGCGCGTTCAAGTTCGTTCCCGAAGAGGCGAATAGTTTCCTGCTCGGCATGGCGACGGCCTACGCACGATCACCAGCGGGCAACGCTGGCGAGTACACCCCCCACCCTGCGACTTGGTTCAACCAATCGCGCTACTTGGACGATCCGAAGGAATGGAACCGAGGAGGCAAGACCAATGGAAGCACCCGAACCGCAGAAGTCTTTGACGTCAACGCAAGTCTCGAAGCCAAGTGGGCAGCAGAAGACCTGGGTATTGAAACTCATCACAGCGGGCGAACTATTGAAGCCCGGGATGCCGGTTCTGAACGAGCAAGCGCGGGAGATGCTGGTGAACTTGTACTCGCACCTGTTGATTGAAATAGGGCCCGATCGCTTTCAGCAGGCCTATGACCTGGTGCTGAACTCCTCGAAGTTCCGCCCAGACATCTCAGAGCTGCGAGAAGCGGCCGGCGCGCCAATGCAGAACCCGTACCATGTGCAAGCGCTTGAGGACCTAAAGACCTTGTTCATCATCATGCGGGAGCACGGAAAGACGATCAGGCCCACGCGGCAGAAGGATGGGAGCACGCTTACCCCGCCCAGACTGAATGAAACAACCGTGCTGGCCTGCAGAGAGTTGGGGTTTGGAGACGCTTACGCAGGGTTTGAGTTCGTGTACAACCATCCGGCTTTGGATATCGCGCGTGGGTTGAATGAGACCGCAGAGATGCCGTACCGGAGCGCAGAGAAGATCGAAGCCAAGTTCGTGCAGGCTTGGGTGAAGGTGAACGCGAAATGAGTCATCGGTACACACTGCACCGGAGTTGGATTGGCAATGGTGGCATAGTGAATTTCATCATGCTCAATCCGTCGACCGCGGATGAGTTTCACGACGATGCAACGATCAGGCGTTGCGTAGGATTTGCCAAGCGCTGGGGGTATTGCGGCCTAGTAGTGACCAACCTATTCGCCTATCGTGCCACCCAGCCGGCTGACCTGAAAGCGCTCCTGCTGACTAGTGGGGGCTTCCGTGAGGCTGTCGGCGAGGATAACGCCGCGCATCTCGACCGCGAAGCCCGTATGGCTCACCTGGTGGTCTTGGCGTGGGGCGATAACGTCGTCTCAATGCCCGAATGGATTGGCCGGCGCGATAAGGACGTGGTGAGCATGCTTGCCTACCGCGATTTGTACTGCATTCGCCGAACGAAGCGTGGCAACCCCATTCATCCAGTCCGAGAACCCTACGTCGACGCGCCAACCCTATTCCGATCTGCCATCCAGGAGAATTCATGAACACAACCCCGGCCGCCCGCCCGCCCATCCGTGAAGTTGTTTACATCAGCGCAGAAGGAAATCCGTGCACCTTCCGCGCCAGCGCAACCATTCAAATCCGAGAGACCGAGGAGAACGGCGAATACTGCATGATTCCTTGGGTGGAAGTCTGGGATGGCATTGAGCTGCTCGCCCGCATCCCCCAGAACAAACTCGAGCACATTCTCTACCAGAGGGCGCAATGAGCACCAGCATCTACCGCCCAGGCATAGCAAACGAGCTTGCGAAGATACAGAACTTGCCCAAGGACTCACGCCGGCGGCAGAAGTCACAGCGCTGCACGGTGGGCAAGCATGACATCTGCAGCGGTAAGCGGTTGGATAAGTGGATGAAGATTCGGGTTCCGTGTGCTTGTAGTTGCCATGACGAACAAGTAGTTATGGACGAAAACCTGTAGAATGAGAGCATCGTCGCGATACGCGTTAGCCACGCCTACCGACGCAAAGGCCCTAGAGGAGCCACCGATGCCTACCCAGTCTATCGTGAAACGTCCAGTAATTATTCCTATCGGCCCGTCAATCGCTTATATTCCTCTCACTCAAGGGCAATTCGCGCTGATTGATAGCGACGATGTATACAAGGTATGCAATCACAACTGGTGCGCTGAGTGGGGTAAGACACTAAAGGCTTACTATGCAAAACGAGGCACACCACAGAACCGCGCGCTCTATCTGCACCACGTAATAGCCTCGTGGGATGGATTTTTGACGGATCACCGTTCTGGCAACTCGCTGGACAATCGAAAGTCCAATCTGCGGCCAGCGACCAAGTCGCAAAACGCGATGAATAGTCGAATGACCACTCTCAATAAAAGTGGGGCGAGAGGTGTTTCGTGGCGCAAAGACATAGAAAAATGGCGAGCGGTGATCATCGTGGGACGAAAACAAAGATTTCTTGGTCATTACGAGACGATTGAGGAGGCCTCTGTGGCCTACCGAAAAGCGGCATCAACGCTGCACGGAGAATTTACGCGGGCCCCTGTAAATCAAATTTGATGACATGAGGTGAAACGATGCTTCCTATCGTACTGATTGCATTAGGATTCTGGCACTACGAACCCAGCATGAACGAGCTGCAATACTCGGTCCCGTCCAATGGCTCATACCAAACCTGCGGAGCTATCGGCAAGTCCTCTGATGGCATGTTCTACGCGGACGTAATGGCCTCAGGTGGCGCCGAGTCCTCAACCAGCTTGGAATTCAACACGATCGACGCAGCAGAGCGCCACGTCGAGCAGAAATGTCGTGCGCGATGATTGACTTCTTCCGGTTCATCTTCAGCATGGCGCTGGCGTTTGTCATCGTGTTCTGCATCTTTTGGGGAGCATTCTTCCTCATTTTCTGGGGATTTCAGGTGATAAAAGCATTGTGGCAAATCCTGTAAAAGCGAATTCTCTCTAGATGAACCACGGGAGATAACCATTTAGGCCCATGCGGTAAAGTGAATCTAGGCACGCATTCTGCATCAAGAGGACACCCCGCCATGACATCCCAACCCTTATCGCTATTCATCATCAAGCGCTTTTACGACTACGGCGGCGCCTATCAAGTCTCAAACGGGCTCAAGCGCTCAGCTCAATTCGTGGTAGATATGCTTTTGAGTGAAGGACATAG
>Ga0302227_10001931_pt1 | contig 14881 bp, 9 predicted proteins | sample II_Palsa_N1_1_FD_193525 | JGI IMG/M metagenome (GOLD analysis project Ga0302227, IMG submission 193525) | Peat permafrost microbial communities from Stordalen Mire near Abisko, Sweden - II_Palsa_N1_1 | ecosystem: Environmental > Terrestrial > Soil > Palsa > Peat permafrost | place: Sweden...
TTCGCGGTGACCGTGGCAGCAGCCAGCAACTTTACCTTTTGATCATCCACCGGCTTGACCCTGACGATCTCCTGGGAAATGAACCGGTTCCGCCGCAGGTAGACAGAATCTTCAGCAGTCCAACCCTCGAATGCATTGAATAACGGTTTGGCGGCACGGGCGCCTTTCAGCAATCCCGTATTGAAGGTTACAGCAGTCTGATCTGCCAGAGCATGGTTGACATTGAACATATAAAAGGCCCTGGCCGTGTCGAAGAACACCAGCCCCGTCACGCCAAACTTCGGCCCGGCTATATGAGGGATCGATAGCATCTGCGTACTGGAATCTTTCCTCCGCAGGATCACGTTCAGAGATTCATCCTGTGCAATCTTATATGCATCCACCCCCAATACATCTACTTTCAGGGAAAGAAAGTCCTGCTCAGGGTTTTTAATGGCGGGCAGCTGCCCGCGGACAAGCGCATCCCATTTGATCCGGCGCCAGCCATGCGTCATCATTACCAGGTCCAGCATATTGATCAGGCTGTCGGCCGGGCTCGCAAAATAATAATAAGGATCATGTACATACCCGCGCACCTCCCCCGTCAGCAATAGCCGCGACACTATATTGTCATCGTCGGGAAATTCCCCGTCGGTAGTCGCATCTGTCACGGCCAGCGATAAATTAGACCGCAGGGTGTCCGGCACATCGATGACCAGGCTGTTCTTTCCCCTTTTAGTCACACCCTTGATCTGGATCGCTATCTCCGGATTGAACAGGTATTCATGATTGTTGACAAAGACGACCCGCTCAGCCACCGGCGCCATATCTCCGTTGAAGACGGTGAGCTGCAGGACGCCACTCGGCAACTGGGGGGTCGGGATGGTGCCTCCGCTCATAAAGTTTTCGTCGAGGTTGATCCTGGCCTTATATACCAGGTGCTGATGCATGTGCGCTATGATGGTCAGCCGCTTGAGCTCCGGACCTCCACCCGTCGATCTCGCCACGGAAAACAATATTTTCTGATTGCCCGGTATCGCCCGCAGTACCACTCCGGTCGTCCTCGCCGCCGGCAGGCCCGTCCGATGCTCGATTCCCCCCTCATCCTTCCATACCGCTACCAGCGAATCTCCCGCATCCGGTGTCAGCAGGAACCGGCCCATACCATCGTGGACGGACTCGAACATCAGCAACTCCTTCCCGGTGTGATCCTGTACCACTCCTTTTACCGGCACCGGTAGGCCAAACTGATCGTTGGCCTTAAACGCTACCATGTTTTCCACCCCCGCCACCAGGTCACCCCCCTCCGGGAAGAACTGGATCTTCGCCTCCCGTGGTACCAATGTCACCACACCCGCAGAATCATCTTTGCCATAGATGCGGATGTCTTTTTCAAAATAAAAAGCCGTATCGAAATTTGTCATCCAGGTCGTATAAGCTCTGAAGTGAAGATGCTTACTATCGATCTTTTTGGGCAGGTCGAAACTTCCGGCCGTGCTTGATTCCGAAATGGGATACACCTTTCGTTGCAATATCGCCCCCGAAGGGTCAGACAGCTCCGCATAAAAATTCCTGCTGAGAAGTGAAGGATCGGCCCCGGAGAAGATATAAGCCTTGAACCAGACAGTCTCCCCCGCATGGTAAATCTTTTTATCCGTTTGCACATGGATCTTCTCCTGCGGATAACTGTTCGCATAAATATTCAGCATGGAATCCAGCTTCTGCGCATTCACGAACAAAGGAAACAGGAACATTATAATGGGTAAATAGCAACGGTATTTGTTCATACAGCGAAATTATTCAACACAATCAGGAAAAAGTGTCTAAAATGCACATAATTTCGGAATGTTTTAGAATTTTCGGGATTAAAAAATGTTAAAATGGTTTTAACAAAATCCACAAAAGACCTTTATACAGAGTATGTCGATCGAATGAGAAAAATCGCTGATGTCAAATATGCAGCGGCAGTACTCGAATGGGATCAGGAGACCTATCTTCCCTCTAAAGGAGCAGAATACCGGGGTCGCCAACTCGCCACCCTGTCGGAGATCGCACACGAATGGTTCACCGCTGCCAGCCTCGGCGACCTGTTGCAGGAACTGCATCAGCGCGGGGACCTGCCGGAAGATCAGCGCCGTAACGCAGAGCTCAGTCTCGAAGATTATAACAAACAGAAAAAATTCAGCCCGGCATTCATCCGGCAGCTCAGTGAGACCAGCTCCCGCAGCTTCCACAGCTGGTTGCAGGCCCGTGCCGCCAACTCATTTTCCCTGTTCGAAAATGACCTCGGTCAAATGGTCGGCCTGAAAAAAGAAGAGGCGGAATTAGCCGGTTATGAACAACACCCATACAACGCCCTGCTGGATAACTTTGAGAAAGGTTGTACCATCGCACTGCTGGACAAAGTCTTTGCCTCCGTCCGCGGCCCGCTGAAAGACCTGCTCGACAAGATCGCAACCCGACCTCCCGTCGACGATAGCTTCCTGCGCGGCGATTATCCCCGCCAACCGCAATGGGATTTCGGCATGGGGCTCATCCGACAGTTGGGCTTCGACTTTGACGCCGGCAGACAGGACCTCTCCGAACATCCTTTCACCACCAGTTTTAATGCCCGCGACGTCAGGATCACTACCCGCATCGATGACAAGGATTTCAGTCATATGACGTGGAGCTGTATTCACGAAACCGGCCACGCCCTGTACGAACAAGGCCTGCCGATTGAATATTACGGCCTGCCCTTGGGGGAATATGCCTCCCTCAGCATCCACGAATCACAGTCCAGGTTATGGGAGAACAATGTCGGACGAAGCCTCGGCTGGTGGCAAACCATCTACCCCCGTCTGCAGGCCACCTTTCCCCAGCCGCTGAAAGGCGTCACCGTCCAACATTTCTACAAAGGCATCAATAAGGTCGCACCTTCTTTGATCCGGACCGAAGCCGACGAAGTTTCTTATCATTTCCATGTGATGATCCGTTACCAGCTGGAAAAGAGCCTGCTGGATGGATCCCTGACAGTTTCCGACATTCCTGCCTGGTGGAAAGATAAATACGCCGCCTGGCTCGGGGTCTCCGTTCCCGATGACAAAAGGGGCTGCCTCCAGGACGTGCATTGGAGTCACGGCAGCTTTGGGTATTTCCCAACCTATAGTCTGGGTAGTTTTTATGCAGCACAATTCTTCTCAGCAGCTGAAAATCATGATTTTACAATAAAAACCGCCTTGGAGGAGGGTCGTTCGGAACCCCTGCTGCAGTGGCTGCGGACACACATCCACCGCCATGGAAGACGATTTACCAGCGAAGAGCTATGCGAATCGGCAACCGGTGAGCCACTGAATATTCAACATTTCTTAGACTATTTATCGGATAAATACGTTAATATATATAGTTTTTGATATAAATTAAGAGCATGCGGCGATTTTATCCTGTGCTGGGGGCGTTCCTGGTACTTTTTTTATCTTGCAAGAAGTTCATTCAGAACCAGGAAGAGAAGGCGGTTGAGTCCGATGTGACCGACGGGTTATGGTATGTCAGTGGATATGAGCAAAATGACAGCAATATAACTGCGTCATTTTCGGGATATCTGTTTAAATTTGCCACCAATAACACCGTTACGGGCATCTATAACAGTGATTCAGTGCAGGGTGATTGGGCGGTCGATATTGCTGCCCGGACCATTACGGCGGATTTTCCGGGAGCAAGTGCTCCCCTGGTTAATCTCAACGAGACCTGGTTGATTACAGACAGTTATACAGACAGCGTCTCTGCAACGTCTACAGATACGATCCGTCATACTTCCAATATCCTACAGTTGAAAAAGCAATGATCCGCCTATTCTTAGTATAAGCCCCGCTAATCTCCTATCCCATAGCCCATCAGTCGCTGACTGAATGGAAAAACTAATCGTTACCTAAAGACCCTCTAGTTGAACAGAAAACTATTCATGCTGACCGGTCTCGTTTGCCTGATCGGGACGGCAATTTTCGCACAGGCGCCGGTTGCTGCTTTTACCTCCAACGTCACGCAGGGTTGTGCTCCCCTGGGTGTGGCTTTTAAGGACCAATCGACCAATAGCCCAACTTCCTGGGAATGGGATTTCGGCAACGGGTCGACCTCTTCCTCCCAGAATCCTGGTTGTACCTATTCTACGCCAGGCACCTATACAGTTACCCTGATCGTCAAGAATGCCAGCGGTGCCAACGCCGTCCGCATGACGAATTATATTACCGTCTATCCCTCCCCGACTGTATCATTCGGCGACAATTTCGGCCCGAACGGCCTGGCCTGCCTACCGGCCAATACCCAGTTCACCAACTATTCCACGCCGGGGCAAGGCTCTATTACCTCCTATGCCTGGACCTTCGGCGATGGAACCGGCAGCAGTGACGCCGCCCCCGCCCATACCTATACCACAACCGGCTACTTCAACATAGGTCTGACCGTTACGAACTCCGCAGGGTGTTCCAATTCGGCCACCTATAGCCGCTATCTCCGAGTGGTCGCGGGCATTCAGCCTCAGTTTACATCGGACCAGGTGTCCACCTCCTGTACAGCCCCCTACCTGCTGAATTTCACCAACCAGACTGCCGGCCCCGGCACTCTGACTTATAGCTGGAGCTTCAACGGCGCCACCCCGGCTACCTCTACCGCCACTAACCCGACCGATATCTCCTATACTTCTGCTGGCAATCCCAGCGTCACCTTGTCCGTCAGTAGCAGCCTGGGCTGTAGCGGGACCCTCACCCAGACGGTGCCCGTCATCGCCGGCACCGTTGCCATCAAAGCACCAGCAGCAGGCTGTCTCAACACGCCCACTACCTTTTCCAACGCCTCCACGCCAGCCCCCACTTCCTCTTCCTGGGACTTCGGGGATGGCTCGGGAACATTTACAGGCGATACCACTACCCATACCTATACGGCCGCCGGTACCTACACGGTCACCCTCACCAGTACGTCACCAACCTGTACCAACAGTACGACCAGTACGATCACGATCGGCAATACCTTTTCTCCGGCATTTACCGCTACCCCCACGATCGGCTGTAAAGTGCCCCTGGCAGTGCAATTTACCGACCTGACAACACCTAATCTGACCACGTACGCCTGGAATTTTGGTGATGGTGGCACATCCACCCAGCCAAGTCCCACTCACACCTATACGACAGCAGGTTCTTATACGGTAACATTGACGGGGACTAACGCCTCCGGCTGTGCGAGCACAACCACCACCATGACGAACCTGGTGCAGATCACTGCCCCGACCATTAGCATGACATCAGTATCCGGCTGCATCGGCAGCACCATCCAGCCCACGGCCACCGTCACTGCCCCCGATGGCATAGCCTCCTATGCATGGAGCTCTAGCCCCGCTGCAACCAGTTCCTCGGGCACCAATACCGCGACGCCAAGCTTTACATACGCCACACAAGGCACATATACGATCAGCCTGACCATCACGACCACCGGTGGATGCTCTACCACCCAGACGACTGTTGCCAATATCGGCACTCCTGTCACTCCGACTTTCACAGCCACACCTAACCCGGTCTGCGGTAACAAACCGGTTACCTTCGTGGCGTCTCCGGCCTCCACTCATTACGCCTATACCTGGAACTTTGGCGACGGCCAGTCGGATACCGGCAATAATGTCTCCCATATCTATAAAAAAGCTCAAAATTTCTCCGCCGATGTGATACTGAACAACAATGGTTGCTCAACCACAAGCGCTCCGGGGATCGTCTCCGTTACCCCTCCGGTTCCCAACTTTGGCTACACGGTCACCTGTGGTACTTTCACCGTCAACTTCGACGCCAGTGATTCGTCTTATTACGACGGCACCGCAACATTCACCTGGAATTTCAACGACGGCTCACCCACCTCCGCCGCAATAAATCCCACTCATACCTATAGTACTTACGGAAACTACTCCGTCATGCTGATCATCTTGGATGACGGTTGCCTCGATACCATCGTAAAGCCTGTCCTTGTCGCGCAGTTCGTCCCGTCCTTCAGCATTACCCCCAATCCCGTCTGCATCAACGCACCATTTACATTGCAAACTACTTCGGTGGAGAACCCTACCGGCACGCCCACCAGCGGCTATGTCTGGAATATCGGTGGCACCATCTACCATAAATCGGGCACATTTAGCACAACCCTGTACACGCCCGGGACATATGCGGTCTCCCTGACCCTCACTGACCCGAATGGCTGCCAGTATACCTCGCCTGTCATCACTGTTCAGGCCACAGGCCCCACAGCCAATTTCACCGCTTCCGCCACCGGCTGTGTCAACAGTCCTGTCACCTTTACAAGTACTTCGACGCCATACCCAGGCCCACCTGTCGACCCCATCACTTACTGGAGTTGGAACTTCGGCGATGGTCAGCAAGCCACAGTAACTACGCCCGGCACGACTCATAATTATGCCGATACAGGCACGTTCAACCCTACCCTGGAGGCAGTGGACAACCTAAACTGTGCCGCCGTTTTTGACGGCCCGCCCATTCACATTACCAAACCCCAGGCTAGCTTCTCGGACCCCTATACCTACTATTGCCCGGGCAAACCACTGACTTTGATAGATTCTTCAAAAGGCTATGCACCATTAACGGATACCTGGAACTTTGGTGACGGCTCAACCACCACCACCAACCCCCATTCCTTCCCGCCCGGCGACAGCACCTACAAGGTCACCCTCATCGTCGCGGATGTCAACGGCTGCACGGATACCACCACCGAACCCGTCCGCATCCAGTCCCCTATCGCCGCCTTTCAGATCGCCGATACCACCGCCATCTGCGTGCCCTTACAAACCATGTTCACAGCGCAACCCCAATACTACGATTCGCTCTATTGGGAATTCGGCGACGGTACCTCTTCAACCCTGGCCGTCACATCGCATTTCTATAATTCATATGACACCTTTTACGCCAAGCTATTCGTCCAGGGTGCCGGTGGCTGCCTCGACTCCGCTACCCGCCGGGTACTCCTGCTGAATCCCAATACAACGACAACCTTTACCATCAGCCCCCTCGAAGCCTGCGACTCGGTCGTCGCCCAATTCACGGTCATCCCTCCTGGCTATACAACTTACACCCTCACTTTCGGTGACGGCCAGACGGATAATTCGACGGACAGCGTATTCACCCATACCTTCCATAATCCCAATACCTATCAACCATTGATCACTATTACCGATGCCACCGGCTGTATCGTCCAATACGTCGGTAATGGCGGCGGTGCTAATAGCGTCGTCACCGTCCTCGGGGCCGTCCCTTTCTTTAGTATCAATCAACAACAATTCTGCGATACGGGTACCGTGGTGTTCACCGATTACACAATCACTAATGACCCTCTCGTCAGCAAGACCTACAATTTCGGTGACGCAACTTCGGCCAGCCAATCACCGCCGCTGACCACTCCCTTCGACACCTCTCACTTTTACAACACGCCCGGCAACCTGTTGGCCACACTGGATGTCACCACCCAACACGGTTGCAATGAGAACTATACGGATACCATCCGGGTCTGGCAGACCCCGCATCCCCTGATCTCAACCTCCGGGCTTTTATGCGCAGGGCTCATCCAGCTTCAGGGCAACCTCGTCACACCCGATGTGGATACCGTCATTTGGAACTGGAACCTGGGCAATGGACAATCTTCCGCTGTCCAGAATCCACAGCCGGTTTATCAGGGCGGAACATATCAGGTTAGTTTGATCACATCGGTCTCATTCGGCTGCAGCGATACGGCCACCGCATCCATTACGATCAATCCCCTCCCAACCATAAAAGGGCCCGCGGAAATCAACACCCCCGTCGGCGTCCCCGTGACGATTCCCTTTACCTACAGCAGCGACGTGACTACATATGCCTGGACACCACCCTCTAACCTCAACTGCACCGACTGCGCCAACCCGTCGGCTACACTCGTGTTCGACCAACAGTATACAGTGATCGTGACGGACTCCAACAATTGCACGGATACGGCCTCGATCCTCATTAAGACGGTTTGTAATGACGAGAATTATTTTATCCCTAATACCTTCTCACCCAACAATGATGGCGTCAACGACTATTTCTACCCCAGAGGGAGATCAATCTATAACATCCAGTCGATGCGCGTCTTCAACCGCTGGGGACAGATAGTCTTTCAACGGCAGAACTTCCCGGCCAACTCAGAAGCAATGGGCTGGGACGGTACTTTCAACGGTCATCCGGCGCCTTCGGATGCCTACGTCTATATAGTAGAAGTGATTTGCAATAACGCCCAGGTCATCGCCCTGCAAGGTACCGTCACCCTGGTCCGTTAAAAACTAATGGAATGATCCTTATGAATGATTGTATATTGAAAAAACATTTATCGCTTCTTGTACTGACGCTTGGCCTTCTCCTGGCCGGATCTACCACACGGGCACAGGATATCCATTTTTCACAATTCTATGAGGCGCCTCTCCTCCGGAATCCGGCCCTGGCAGGCATCTTTACCGGCGATTACCGCGTCCAGACTATCTTCCGCGACCAATGGAACAGCATCAATAACGCCTACCGCACCGGTTCGCTCAGTGGAGAATATAAATGGCCTATAGGAAAAGGTAACGATTTCCTCACGACCGGGATGGAAATCCTCTACGACGAGGCAGGGACTGCTGCCCTCAATACTACCGAACTGATGCCTGCCCTCAATTATCACAAATCCCTCAGCAACGATAAACCTATGTATCTCTCCGTAGGGTTTATGGGCGGCCTGGTCGCTAAAACGCTCGACCTCTCTAAAGTCACTACCAACAGCCAATACAACGGGACTGCCTATGACCCGGCCCTGCCTAACGGCGAAACTATCCTTTCACCCAATGTCCACTACCTGGACGGAGCGCTCGGGATCAGCTTTAACACAGCTTTCGGCACCGATAATAAAAATACCATGTATGTGGGCGCTTCCTACTATCATCTTAACCGGCCCAAAAATTCTTTCTATCAGAACCCCTCCGTCGAGCTGGACCCCAAAGTGGTCTTTTCCGCCGGTGTCAAAGCAATTATCAACGACTATACCTGGTTCTCTATCGAGGCAGACCACTCCCAACAAGGTCCGGCAGCCGAGACCATCGGCGGGGTCATGGTTTCCTACAAACTGGGAGACGATACCGAAAAATCACCATATGTCTTTAACCTGGGCGGCTATATCCGGTGGGGAGACGCTATCATCCCCGTGATCAAACTGGAAATGAATTCATTTACGGTAGGCATGAGCTACGATGCCAATATTTCGCAATTGTCTGCAGCTACCCAGGGCGTCGGAGGGTTCGAACTCTCGCTTTCCTATATCGGATTCCTGGAACATGAAAATCCCCGGTACCTCTGCCCGAAGTTCTAGCCGATCTTCCGTACTTTTGCAGTCTAAAAAATCAATATGAGCAATCCCGCCATCAAGATCGGCCAGCAGGCGCCAGACTTTACCCTATATGATTCCGACAAACAAAAAGTATCCCTGAGCGATTATAAAGGAAAGAACGTACTTCTCCTATTCTATCCCCAGGCCTTCACTGGCACCTGCACCAAAGAACTGTGCAGTACCCGCGACAATATTGCCCTTTACAATCAAGCCAACGCCCAGGTCTTCGGTATCAGCGTCGACTCCATCTTTACCCTGGCTAAATTCAAAGAAGAACAGCACCTCAATTTTCCGCTATTGAGCGATTTCAACAAAACAACCTCGACTGCCTACGGCTCTTTATATGACAATTTTGTCTTCGATATGCATGGCGTTTCCAAACGCTCGGCCTTCATTTTGGATAAGCAAGGCATCGTCCGCTATGCAGAAGTGCTGGAAACCGCCACCGATCTTCCCGACTTTGCCGCTATCCAAAAAACGCTGTCAGAACTCAATTAATTGAAAATCAATATCTTAATAAAATAAGGCCCGCCGACGGGCTAAAATTTTATCATTTTATTAAGCAGCTTTTTTGTAGATTTGATTGAAAACAATTATTTTGGACAACTGTGTAAATGATGTCCGCCAATGAGGAATTTTTACATTCTTTTATCCATTATTCTACTGATATCCACCCAGGCCAAGAGCCAGGCAAGGGGTCCTATGCCTGATGCAGAGCATAAAGTGGTCAAAAAATTCTATCCCAATCCTGCGGTTTCCTTCATTAATTTTGACTTGGATAGAGAATCGAATCAGAATTACACCTTGCAGATTTATAGCTTTATAGGTAAACAGGTCAAGAATGTCCTGGACCTTTCCGACCACAATACCGTCAATCTCAGTGATCTTCCCAGAGGGCTCTATACTTTTCAGCTAAAAGATCAGTCCGGTCGCGTCACCGACGCCGGCATGTTCCAGGTCAATAAATAACAGCCGGGCCCCTGAAATAGCCTCGGCACTCTCCCCTCATACCTGGCTCCTACAATACCTGCATGATCAAAAATTTAAGATAGTTTGTATTTTCCCATCCCTGTATGATCGGATGGTCACTGGCCTGCGCCCGGAAAGTCACCTGCCTTAATCTTCTCCGTGCATCCTTCGCCGCCAACTGAATAGTCTCCAGGAAAAGTTCCGGCTGCACCAGGTTCGTACATGATGACGTCACGAGGAAACCCCCTTTCTTTACCAGTTTCATGCCCCGCAGGTTGATCTCCTTATAACCCGTAATGGCTTTCTGGATCGTCTCCCGGCTCTTGGTGAATGCCGGCGGGTCCAGCATCACGACATCATACTGCCTTCCTTCCTTGCTCCATTGCTTCAATGCATCGAAGGCATTGACCGCCTCGTAACGGCAAATGCCCGATAGGCCATTTAGTTCCGCATTATGTCTCGCCTGGGCAACGGCATTCTCCGAAATATCCAGCCCCAGCACGGACTTTGCGCCATAATAGCCGGCATGTGTTTCAAAACTGCCTGTATAACAGAACGCGCCCAGAACATCCGCCCCCTTGACAATATGCCTGATTGCACGCCGGTTATCATGCTGGTCCAGGAAATACCCCGTCTTCTGCCCATTCTCAAGGTCTACCTGCATACGCAGACCGTTTTCGTTAATGATAATCTGCGTACCGAATGGTGCAGATAAGAACCCCTTTTGCAAGGGCAGGCCCTCCAATTCTCTCACTGGAACATCGTTCCGCTCATAAATACCCTTCGGCTGGAAGATCTCCTCCAACGCGGCGACAATGGCCGGCTTCCATCGGTCGATGCCCAGTGCCAGGGTCTGTATGACAAAATAATCGTTGAATTTGTCGATGATCAGCGCCGGCAGATCGTCTGCCTCACCAAACACAAGCCGGCAATTTTCAATGTAGCCTATCTGTTGCCTGTACTCCCACGCCTGCCGGAGCCGGCGGCTAAAAAAGGCTTCATCGATGGCCTCCGCCCGGTCCCTGGTTAAGAGCCGGACCAGGATCTGGGACTTGGGATTGATATAACCACGTCCTACGAATTTTTTATCATGGGTAAATACTTCAACAGTTTCGCCTCCCTCCGCACTGCCTTCCACGGCGCCGGTTTCATTGGCGAATATCCAGGGATGACCACCTTCCACCCGGCGGCTGATCTTCTTGTTCAAATATACCTTCGTCATGGGCGCAAAGGTACGACCTCATCTTTTACGACCATACAAAAGTCGCCACCGCATACCCATTCATGGTCACTGAGAAATTCTTTCCATTGAATTGCACCGTGAAAGTCTCCGAATTGGCCTGGTTATTCAGCACAATCAACACCTTCTGCCCCGTAGGTGTCACAAACGCCACATTCTGCAGATTGCCGGGAATATTGGAAGACACCCGGACCGACCCCGGCCGCACAAACTTGGAAGCATGCGCAATAATATAATAAGAAGTATTTTTAGTGACAGCCGTACCGTTGATCGTATAAGCACCTAGGCATTCGCTGCACCCCCCTACCGTATGGGGACCATAATTCTGATCCGCCGCCAGGTTCCATTCCAGTACATTCCGGCTCCAATTCCGGGGCGCACCGATGATCAGATTTAGGAGGGCCCAATCCAGGTCGCTCTGAAAATCGCCGGGACCAGCCACATATTGCTCGGTAAAATACACATTCTTCGCAGGGTAAGCATTATGTACGGTCGACAGGGCCGAAATATCGCCCGCATACAGGTGAAAGGCAGATCCGTCTACATATTGCGCTGCCGCAGGGTCTGCCAGTATATACTCGGGATAGGAAGGCACATCACAGTTATGGTCCCAGACGATGATCTTGGTAGTGATGCCCGCCGCCTGAAAAGCAGGGCCGAGGTAGTCACGCACAAAGATATCTTCTGCCGTATCCTGCATGACATTACTGGGATTGTTATTGGCATTCAAAGGCTCGTTCTGTGGCGTGATGGCATCGATAGGAATCCCGTTAGCCTTCATCGCCTGGATATATTTTACAAAATATTGTGCATACACAGGATAATACTGGGGCAGCAGGGACCCGGCCGCAGCGTTGTCATTGTCCTTCATCCAGGCCGGTGGCGACCACGGACAGCCCAGTAGTTTGATGGAAGGGTTGATCGCCAGGATCTCCTTCAGTAAAGGCACCAGGTACAGATTGTCATCCGATAAAGTGAAATTGGCCAGGGTGGTATCAGGCTGGGAGGGCGAAGCATTATCATCATAGGAGAATACCCGCGCGCTCATATCGGAAGCCCCGATGGTTAGCCGCAGATAACTGACACCGATATTGTTGCTGTCTGTTCCAAACAGCTCCTGCTCCAGCGCCGCCCGTTGCGGCTGTGGCAACCCGTAGATCAGCTGCGCGCTCCCACCCGTCAAACAATAGCCGAAACCATCGATGGTCTGGTAGGTCGTCGTCGTATCCACGGTGATCACCGGCTGAACAGCCGCGCCAGTCGAAAAATTCAACGCAATATTCTGCTGCTGGAAAAGAGCGCTCATGTCAGTGTTGGTCAGCCAGAATGCCACCTGCGAATTCACCGGGGTGGTGGTGGTAGTGCTGTCCGTCGTAACAGACTGGGACGGATGGCTGCTCTTCTTACTACAGGAGATCATGCCGCAGGTAACCAGGATAATAACCGCCGTAAATAATAAGGTTTGACTAGTCTTCATATCAATACATTTATGCATTCCCTTAATTGGCATTCGGCCGGTTTATATCGGCTCAAACACCCGCACATAATCCACAAACATCCGCTGCGGAAAGATCGTCGTATTATCCGGCGCCCCGGGCCAGTCGCCCCCCACCGCTACATTGAAAATAAAAAAGAATGGCAGGTTGAATGGATAAGTGCCGCTCGTCACATTCGCAATACTGCCGTTGACATATAGGTTGTCATCTACAAAGAACTGTACACTGTCATGCTGCCATAACAGGCTGAAAACATGGAATTGCTGGGAAAAATCCCCGGATGACAGATCGTAATTGTTATTGTAGGTTCCTTCCGTTGCATTCGACTGCTGCCAGTGCATACTACCCGTCACCTGGCTCGGAGCGCTCCCTACCAGCTCCATGATATCCGTCTCCCCGCAGCCCGGCCAGGGCACCGTGCTGATATTCGAACCCAGCATCCATAGCGCCGGCCACATACCATGCGCCACCGGCAGCTTGGCCCGGATGTCGATCCTGCCATAGGTGAACTGCTGGATACCTTCGGTCTTGATACGCGCAGACGTATAATTACTGCCCTGGTACGATTCCTGGTCTGCTTCGATGATCAGGTTCCCCGAAGATACAAACACATTATTGATACGCGATGTATAATACTCCAACTCCTGGTTGCCCCAGCCGTTGTTGTTCCCGATATCGAAGGTCCAGTTCTGGGTATTCAATGTATTGCCGCTGAACTCATCGCTCCACAAGAGTTGATAGCCGGGATAACTGGTCGGGGTGGTATAGCCGGTCGTGTCGGTCGGCAGGTAGCTCAGGTCGGAATTAACGATGGTCGCAGTCGCCTGCGACGTCCCGATAGTACAGTTAACCGGCGTGCTCAGGTTCAGGTAAAAGATTTGATTGGCCTGCCGCAGGCTGTCACCTGTCACCTGCACATCGACATAGGTTTCCGTCTGGCCTGTTGGTATCGTCACCGTGCCCGTTGCTGCGGTATAGTCAGTACCTGCCTTTGCCGTGCCATCCGCTGTCGCATAACTGATGATGACGGACTGTTGGCTCGCGGCACTAAGGTTGATATAAAACCGGAAAGGCCCCGTCTGGGCAGGCCGGTCCTGCGTCACACCATTGACGGATGCTGAAGGCTGGTTACTGGTGGAGGTGGCGCCGCCCTTGGAACCCTTTGAGCAAGCTGCCATCCCCGCTAGTAACAGGAGTATACAATAGGGTTTGATCATGTGTTCTGTTATTTAAGGCTCTCTTCCCAGTTCAACATTTGTAACATTCACGCCACCGGTTCCCAGGTTCCCAAGATAACTTCCCGACTTAATAACAACGTAAATGGTCTCATTCGACGGAAAAGTAATCTGTCCGTTGGAAGCGCCGCTGCCAGCACAATTAAGGTTGACGATATTGCCACTCTCTGCACCCCCGCCGCAGCCGGAATAGGTATTCAAAGACCACAGCTTATTATCCGTATAATCGCTGCCCTGCGTCGGTACCGTCGTGCCGAAATAAAATTCTACCCAGGTATTGGTCGACCCCGGCGTCGTCACGGTAGCGGAAAAAGTATAAGTTATTCCCGCCTGCACCTGCACAGCCTGGTAGATCCCGCCATTGGTATTAGCACTGGCACCGCTGTTGGAAAGGTTGAGCCCCTGCGGCGTGAAATTAATAGTAGTAATGGTCGCGCCGGTATTCAGTATCGTCCAATCCGAATCGGTCGTCAGGCTGGGATTAACCAGCACATTGACGAGTGGTGCATTGCTGTCCACCTCCACGATCTGCGAGGTAGTATCGTATCCCCCATGCCCGAATGCCGTCAGGG
>Ga0302227_10001940_pt1 | contig 14828 bp, 20 predicted proteins | sample II_Palsa_N1_1_FD_193525 | JGI IMG/M metagenome (GOLD analysis project Ga0302227, IMG submission 193525) | Peat permafrost microbial communities from Stordalen Mire near Abisko, Sweden - II_Palsa_N1_1 | ecosystem: Environmental > Terrestrial > Soil > Palsa > Peat permafrost | place: Sweden...
GCAAAAGTTGCGAGTAATCAGCCACAGTTGACGCGGGTGATCACCAGATTGTCGTCAGCGTTGAGGTTCAGGCGATCGGAACGGTATTCCAGGGTGATCATGTCGTTAGGCTTGAGAATCCGTGCGTTCTGCGCGCCAGCGCGAGTACGGGCCTGCTCCAGCAATTGGGGCGAAGCTTTCTGGCCGATCGTGAACTCGGCAGCCTTCGCCTCACAGCGGCTATGACCTGAATCGGCCACTGCGGCATCTTTGGCCGGCTCAGAGGTACCCGGAGTGCTACAGCCCGCCAAAACGAGCGCAGCGAACAAGGTACCGAATGATGCGAGCTTCCAAGGCATGAAGCCTCCTTTGAGAAAAATGGACAGAGTTCGTGCGACAGCAATTTCGAGGATAGGTTTCAGAAATGTAACCAAATCACGACAAGTCTGCCTGACTCGACGTCAGGCCTTTGCGAATCAATCGTCACCAGATATGAACACACATCAGTAGATGTCGATGTAATCAAACGGCGGCTTTGGCCAGTTCTGCTTCAGCGCATTGAAAATCTGCATGACCCACACTTCATCGCTGGCCGCCACGTTACCGACATAACCGGAACCGGCCGCCCAGGTCTCCAGGCGAAACAGCAGCCCGTCGATATCAACCCCTCCCACGACCCCCGATGAGATGTAGGCCATGCCGTCTTTAGTGACCCGCAATTGGGTGTGAGCGTTGTCGCTGGCAGACGCAAGCATCTGACGAACAGCGTCCAGTGTCAGGCTCTCGGGGTTGTTCAAATCGATCTGCACGCGGTTTACCCTGGCAATTAAACAGTCCAACAGTGTCGCACAGCCCTCCCGTCATGCCTAAGTAGCAGTGCCAAACACCTTGCAAAATGGTTAACTCGGCAGGCTAGACGTTGCCCACCCCAGACCGGCGAGCCCCCATGACCATCGTAAGCATCCATGCCGACATCAAAGCCAAGTGGCCCCAAGGGCAAAGTTCCTACAGCCCCGGCACGCCGGAAGAGTTGGCAATCATTGGGATAGACCTGCTGGTCAAAGAGCTGGGAACCCAGGCAGCGCAGGCCTTCATCGGCCAGGTATTCGAAAAATACCCGGCCGATCACACGGGGGCACAAGACCCGAGCGCGAATAAGATCCGGCCGGCGAACACCGACCGGTAGGTGATTTACTTCAGGCGTGCAAGGCGCTCGGTCAACAGATCGAAGAAGCCTTGGGCATCGCCGTTTTCAACCCAGAACGCATTCTTCGGCTGTTTCAAACCGTCATACCAATCGACGATGGTCTGGCCAAAGGTCGGGCCTTCACGGCTGTCCACCACCACATTGACTTCACGCCCGCTGAACAGCGCCGGCTTGAGCAGGTAGGCGATAACAGTAGCGTCGTGTACCGGGCCGCCCGGAATGCCGTAGTGCTCCATGTCGCCTTTGACGTATTCATTGAGAATGTCGCCAACCACCTTGCTCGCGTTGTTGTTCAACGCGGCGATCTTCTTCAGGCGCGCGTCACTGGTCAGGACCTTGTGGGTCACGTCCAGGGGCAGATAGGTCAACTTGACACCGCTCTTGAGCACGACCTCCGCCGCAATCGGATCGGCAAACAGATTGAACTCGGCCACCGGCGTAATGTTACCGCCGTTGAAGTGCGCGCCACCCATCACCACCACTTCCTTGATGCCTTGGGTGATTTCAGGTGCCTGAGTGAGTGCCAGGGCCAGGTTGGTCTGTGGACCGAGCATGGCGATGGTGATGCTGTGGGGCTTGGCAGTGCTCAGGGTTTTGATCAGGTAATCAACCGCATTGCCCTCGGCCAGACCTTCCTTGGGCTCATGGACGGTGACACCGGAAATACCTTCCTTGCCGTGAATGTTCTCGGCGTAGATCGGCGTGCGCAACATCGGCTTCGGAGCACCGGCATACACAGGAATTTCCGGGCGCCCTGCCCACTCGCGCGCCAGCCGCGCGTTACGGGAAGTCTTGTCCAGGCGCACGTTGCCGGCAACCGTGGTCAGCGCACGAATGTTCAACTCTTCAGGGGACGCCATGGCGAACAGCAGGGCCACCACATCGTCAGCACCCGGATCGGTATCGATAATCAGGTCGATTTTTTCCGCCGCCTGGGCGCTTGCAGCAGTTAGCACGGACAAAAGCAGCACACTCCGAAACAGTTGTCGCAGGGTTGGGGTACCACGTTGCATGACGCACTCCTTGTCTTGGGGGAATTCTAGAACGTTACGCCGGAGACCAGCGCGATATTGCAGTAGGGCTGGCACTCGCCCGTACGCACCACCGCCCGGGCCTTGCCACTGAGCTGTTTGAATGCTTCATGGCTGAGCAAGCGACGCTCGCCGAGGGCCGCCTGCTCATTCAGCGCATCAAGATCAGCCAGTGCCGGTGGTTGCTTGAGCAGGATTTCTTCGGCCAGTACGTGGCTTTCCACCTGCATTTCACTGAGCACGATGCGCAGGGTGCTGATGAAGTCGGGAATCCCCTTTGTCAGCGCCAGGTCGATCAATTCGACACCCGGCGGCACCGGCAAACCGGCATCACCGATCACCAGAATGTCGCCGTGGCCAAGGGAAGCGATCAGCCGCGACAGGGCGATATTGAGCAAGGGAGTCTTTTTCATAAGGGAACAAAACCTTGAACGTCGTGTAACGTAGGAATGGAGGGTTGCGCGCCGGCGCGGGTCACCGACAACGCTGCGGCAACCTGACCAAAACGAATGGCCTCGGCTTCGCTTTTACCGTTGGCCAACGCCGCCGCAAAGCCACCGACGAAGGTGTCACCGGCTGCTGTGGTGTCCACGGCCTTGACCTTGGGCGCCACGAGGTGCTCGAAGCCCTGCCCGTCCGCGAACAATGCACCTTCGGCACCCAGGGTAATAATCACTTTGCCAGCACCGGCCTTGATCAGGTGTGTGGCGGCAATCTTGGCCGTTTCCAGGGAGTCGACCACCACGCCACTCAAGGCCGACGCCTCGCTTTCATTGGGAATCAGGTAGTCGATCGACGCATACCACTCTGCGGGCAGAGGCCCGCTGGCAGGTGCTGGGTTGAGGATCACGGTCTTGCCCAACTCTCGACCACGCTTGAGGGTGTGTCCTACAGTGTCCATCGGTACTTCGAGCTGGCAGACAATCACGTCGCCCGCCTGCAACACGCTATCGAACGCCTGCAATGAGGCTGGCGTCAGTTGGCCATTGCTGCCGGCAACGATAACAATTGCATTCTGGCTGCTGTCATCCACCACAATCAGCGCCACGCCGCTGGAGCCGTCCACTTCACTGACGGCCTGGCAATCAATGCCCTCCACCAGCAAGGCCTCCCGCAGTTGAGCGCCGTAGGCATCAGTGCCCACGCAACCGACCATGGAAACACTTGCCCCCAGGCGTGCCGACGCAACCGCCTGGTTGGCGCCCTTGCCGCCCGGAACCTTGGAAAAGGATTGGCCCATCAAGGTTTCACCGGCGCGGGGCAACCGACTGGCCCGGGTGACCAAGTCCATGTTCAGACTGCCTACTACCACTATTTTTGCTGGCATACATCAGTACTCATCAATTCGGTTCAGCGGTATTGGGCGAAGACACCCGCCAACGGCGCTGTCGACTCACGCAAAACAATGCTCGGCGTCACGATGCGTTGATCGATCGGCAATTGGGGTGTTGCAATCCGTCGCAGTAAAAGCTCCGCCGCCGTCTCTCCCAGTTGCAGGATCGACTGGCCCACCGTAGTCAGTGCCGGGTAGACGTAACGGCTCATTTGAATGTCGTCAAAGCCGATCACCGACAGCTCGCCGGGTACGCGGATATTGCGCTCGGCAGCGGCCCGCAATACGCCGAAACCGATCATGTCGTTACCGGCAAAAATCGCACTGGGAGGATGCTCCGCCAGTAATTGTGCCGCCGCTGCGTAGCCGCCGGTACTGGTGAAGTCGCTTTCCAACGTACGGCTCGCAGGCACTTCGACCCCCGCCTCGCTCAAGGCACGGCGATACCCCGCCAGACGCATTTGCGCCACACGGGTATGGCTTGGCCCGCCAATGCAGGCGATATCGCGATGGCCCAGTTCCAGCAAATGGCGGGTCGCCAGGTAGGCGCCGTGCTCGTGATCGATACGCACCAGGTCGACATCAATGCCATCCAGCGCCCGGTCGACGATGACCATAGGCGTGCGCACGGCTTTCAGACCGCTGGCCAGGCCGCTGTCATCACCGCCCACCGACGTCACGATCAAGCCATCAATACGCTTCTCCAGCAGCACCCTTAAATAGCTGCGCTGTTTTTCGGCATTATCGTCGGAGTTGCAGAGGATCACGCAATAGCCGTTACGCTCGCAGTAATCTTCAATTCCCCGGGCCAACTCCGCAAAATACGGATTGAGACTGTTGGGCACCAGCAAGCCAATAGTGGCAGTGGTCTTGGCCTTCAGCGAACGGGCGACCGCGCTGGGAACATAGTCGAGCTGCTTGATGGCCGCCTCGACCTTGATCCGTACAGGCTCGCTGACCGGACGGGTCTTGTTCACCACGTGAGACACGGTGGTGTAGGAAATCCCCGCAAGCGCCGCCACATCCTTGATGGTTGCCATGACTCAGGCCCGCCGGCTGGCGCGCTGGCTGCGATAGGTATCCAGCACCACTGCGATCACGATCACTGCACCGGTAATGATGCGTTTGGTCGGCTCGGTCGCGCCAATCTGCGCCAGCCCTGCCGCCAGTACCGAGATGATCAGCACGCCGAAGAAGGTGCTGATGACCGAGCCACGGCCACCCATCAGGCTGGTACCACCAATCACCACCGCTGCGATCACTTGCAGTTCCAGGCCGGATCCGGCATTCGGATCGGCCGCTTCAAGACGGGAGATCTGGAACAGCGCCGCAACACCGGCCAACAGTCCCATCAGGCTGAACACCAACACTTTGTAGGGCTTGGGATTGATTCCCGCCAGACGCACAGCCTCTTCGTTGGTACCGATACCGATCAGGTAGCGACCAAATACGGTACGGGTCAACACGAGCTGGGCAACAATGATCACCGCCAAGGCGATGATGAACGAAGGCGAAATACCGAAGGCCACCGGGTTGGACAGCCAGGCAAAGGAGTCACCGATATACGCGGTCCGCGAGCCAGTCATCTGGTATGCGACACCGCGAGCCATTTCCAGCACGCCGAGGGAGACGATAAACGATGGGATACGCCAAGCCACAGTGATGGAACCCGTGATGGTCCCGGCCAGCGCCGCACACCCCATACCCAACAGTGCAGCCGGCAATACGCTCCAGCCCCAACCGAGGATCGCCACACTGACAGCAGACGCCGCCAGGGCCAATACCGAACCCACCGACAAGTCGATGCCGCCGATGATCAAGACAAACGTCATGCCCACCGCCAGCACCATCAGGTCTGGAATCTGGTTGGCCAGGGTGCTGAAGGTGTCATAGGACAGGAAATGGTCACTCAGGAACGAGAACAGCGCAATCATCGCCAGCAAGGCGCCGGCCAAGCCCAGGTAAGTGCCCAGGCCATAGAAGTTGCCGTTACGTTTCGCGGCAGAAGGTGCAGTTTTCATGGGGTATTCCTAGGCGCCGCTTCGTTGAGCAACGCATCACGTTTTTGATAGCCGGCAAATGCGGCGGCGAGCAATTCGTCCTGGGTCCAGCTATCGCGCTCGAAGGTCTCGATCAGGCGTCCGGCGGACAACACGCCGATCCGGTCGCAGATCAGCATCAACTCACGCAGGTCGCTGGACACCACCACCAGTGCTTTGCCCTGGCGGGTCAAGTCACCCAGCAACGCATAAATATCGAATTTGGCGCCGACATCGATGCCACGGGTCGGCTCATCGAACAGCATCACCGCACAATCGCGCTCCAGCCAGCGGCCAATCACCACTTTCTGCTGGTTACCGCCCGACAACTCGGACACCAACTGTGACGGACTGGAACTGCGGATACTCATGGCGTCGACCTGGCGCTTGACCAACGCGGTTTCGTCGCGACCGTTCACCAGGCCAGCGCTGGAAACCTTTGGCATGTTGCCCAAGGCAATATTGGCGCTGATCGACTGGGTCAGCAGCAAGCCTTCGCCCTTACGGTCTTCGGTGATCAGGGCGATGCCGTGACCGACCGCATCCACCGGCGAACGAATGCTCACTACCTGGGCCGGCGAACCCAGGGCCACGGTGCCGCTGTCGGCCAGGTCAGCCCCGAAGATCAGCCGCAGCAACTCGGTGCGGCCGGCGCCGATCAGACCGGAGATGCCATAGATTTCGCCAGCGCGCACTTCAAAGGACACATCGCGAACCTTGTCCGAGCGCGTCAGGCCTTTGATCGTCAACAGCGGCGCGCCGATGGTCCGCGGTCCGAGGTCAATTTTTTCGCCCAGTTCGCGGCCAACCATCAGCGTGACCAACTGCTCACTGTTGTAATTGGCCATCGGCTCGACACAGACCAGGTTGCCGTCACGCAATACAGCAATGCGTTGCGCGACACGGGCCAGTTCTTCCAGTCGGTGGGAAATATAGATAATCGCCACGCCTCGGGCTTGCAGGCGGGTAATTTGTTCAAACAGCATCTCGACTTCACGGGCAGTCAGCATCGCCGTGGGTTCGTCGAGAATCAGTACATGGCAATCGCCAATCAGGTTGCGGGCAATCTCGACCATTTGTTGGTGACCGATGCCCAGGCTACCGACCAGGGTGTCCGGGTCGATGGCATCCAGGCCGACTTGGGCCATGGCTTCAATAGCGGCCTTGCGCAGTTGCTTGCGGCTGATCCAGCCACCGCGGCTGGGCAGGTTGTGCAGGAACAGGTTCTCCGCGACGGTCAAGGTCGGCAGCAGGTTGAGCTCCTGCATAACCATGCGCACGCCCTGCGCCTCAGCTTGGGTCCGACTGCCCGGCGCATAGGCCTGGCCATTGAACTGCATCTGCCCGGTGGTCGGTGTGACCAGGCCGCCGATGATCTTCGACAGCGTGCTTTTCCCCGCGCCGTTCTCACCAGTGAGTGCCAACACTTCCCCGCGATTGAGCGTCAGGGTGATGTCGGACAGAACCGGCTGGGCATAGGTCTTGCCGATACCGCTGACCGAGAGGACAGCGTTCGGTGCGCAAGATGACATACGAAAGTCTCCAGGCGTCCGCTCAGGATGAGCGGACGCTGTTTTTGTGCTGCTGGGGATTACTTCTTGAGGATGAGTTCGACCGGGGTTTCGATCATGCCATCCACGGCATCGACTTTTTCACCCTTGACCAGCTTCAGAGCGTTCTGGATACCGAAAACCGCTTGCTGGGCAGCGGCCTGGTCGGCCGTTGCCAGGACACGACCGTCTTGCAACATCGGTTTGATGGCCTCGATATTGTCATAGCCAACCACGAGTACCTTGCCCGCCTTGCCCGCGCCACGCACGGCGGAGACAGCGCCCAGCGCCATGTTGTCGTTACCGGCCAACAGGGCCTTGATGTTCGGGTTTGCCTGGAGCATCGCGGCGGCAATGGCATTGCCCTTATCGATTTCCCACTCACCGGATTGTGTGGAAACGATCTTCATGCCCGCAGCGTCCATCGCATCTTTGAAACCGGCAGTACGTTGCTGGGCATTGGTGGTGGTCGATACACCTTCAATGATGCCAACCTCGTCACCGGCCTTGAGTTGCTTGGCCAGGTATTCACCCACCAGGCGAGCACCCTTGCGGTTGTCAGGGCCTACGAACGGGATATTCAGGGATTTGCTTTTCAGCACATCAACGTCGAGACGGTTGTCGATATTAACGATCTTGATGCCTTTGTCGGAGGCTTTCTTCAAGACCGTGACCAACGCTTTCGAATCGGCTGGAGCAATGACGATCGCATCAACCTTGGACAGGATCATCTGGTTGACGATATCGATCTGGGCCGAGGTATCGGTTTCGTTCTTGATACCGTTGGTGATCATATCGAAGTCAGCGGAATGGGCTTTCTGGTAAGCCTTGGCACCGTCTTGCATGGTGACGAAGAATTCATTGGCAAGGGACTTCATGACCAGGCCGACCTTGGGTTTGGCGGCAGTCTCAGCAGCAAATGCAGAGGAGAGAGGCAGGGCAGCGGATGCCGCAGCAAGCACAGCGACAGCAAGAAGACGTCCAGCGAATGGCAGCTTCATGGGTTCACTCCGATCTTATGATTATTGTGAGCAACGCTTGCACCGAAGAATACCTCGGCGGTCTTCCCACCCGGGAGACTGATACGAGCTTTCACGACACTCATGGAGCACCCCGTGAAACATCTCGCAAACGTTTGCGTTGATCAAACTATGCGAAGCTTGTCGAGATTTGTCAACGTAAGAAAAAGCCTTTATCTGAGCCCGCTCTACATCGAGCCCTACAGCCTACAGCGAATGACGGTAAACATTTCCGGCACTCGACCGTTCTCCGAAATGACAGATGGCTGTTCATTTACACCCTGACACTGCCGTCCTTTCCCCTTCTCTTTTTCGGACAACCGAACACCAAGGCACCACTTTGTTCGGAAAGCCGGACAAAAAACTGAGTACTCCTCAGAAAATACAGATAAAAATAGATTCAAATCAATAAGTTAAATCTAATCACCGAACAAAATACCGCTGGTACAAATCCTGCTCTTACACAGCACCTGTGGCGTTCAGAGCTGCCCGGGTGTTTCTAGATGAACCTGCATCAGCACTCATCCAAAACTAGAGAGAAAAATAATGAAATCTGCACTCAAGACCTTTGTTCCGGGCGCGTTGGCCCTCCTGCTGCTGTTCCCTGTTGCCGTTCAGGCAAAAGAAGTTGAAACCAAGACCAAACTGTCCAACGTAGTCATCCTGGCTACTGGCGGCACCATCGCCGGCGCAGGCGCCAGTGCTGCCAACAGTGCGACTTACCAGGCCGCCAAGGTCGGTATCGAACAACTGATCGCCGGCGTTCCAGAGCTGAGCCAGATCGCCAACGTTCGCGGCGAGCAAGTCCTGCAAATCGCCTCTGAAAGCATCACCAACGAAAACCTCCTGCAACTGGGTCGTCGCGTCGCCGAATTGGCCGATAGCAAGGACGTGGATGGCATCGTGATCACCCACGGCACCGACACCCTGGAAGAAACCGCCTACTTCCTCAATCTGGTAGAAAAAACTGACAAGCCAATCGTCGTGGTTGGCTCCATGCGCCCAGGCACAGCCATGTCGGCTGACGGCATGCTCAACCTGTACAACGCCGTGGCAGTTGCCGGTAGCAAAGACGCTCGCGGCAAAGGCGTACTGGTGACCATGAACGACGAGATCCAGTCGGGTCGCGATGTCAGCAAAATGATCAATATCAAAACCGAAGCGTTCAAAAGCCCCTGGGGCCCGCTGGGCATGGTAGTTGAAGGCAAATCCTACTGGTTCCGCCTGCCAGCCAAGCGTCACACCATGAGCTCGGAATTCGATATCAAGACCATCAAAAGTCTGCCTGACGTCGAAATCGCCTACTCCTATGGCAACGTAAGCGACACCGCCTACAAAGCCCTGGCCCAAGCCGGCGCCAAAGCCATCATCCACGCCGGTACCGGTAACGGTTCGGTATCGTCCAAAGTCGTGCCAGCCCTGCAGGAACTGCGTAAGGAAGGCGTACAGATCATTCGTTCTTCCCACGTTAATGCCGGCGGTTTCGTTCTGCGTAACGCCGAACAGCCTGACGATAAATATGACTGGGTTGTGGCTCATGACCTGAACCCACAGAAAGCTCGCATCCTGGCAATGGTCGCCCTGACCAAGACCCAGGACAGCAAAGAGCTGCAACGGATGTTCTGGGAGTATTGATCCCGCCCTCGGCCTGATCTCGATGATCAGGCCACCCCCCACTCGCAGCGCACCGCGAGTGGGTCTCCCTCCCCGCTTCAGCGCCCTGACAAAAAATCTTTAAAAAACAAAGCCATTCTGCATAAAAACAAATAAATCACGGTCAAAGGGGTCTTCTTGAATTTTAAGCAGTTGCGAATTTACCTACAGTTAAATACTGTATGTTCGTACAGCTTAATAAGGATCACTCCGTGGCAAAGCCTTCCTCAGCAGCACCTACCCCGCCTGATGCCTATGAACGCCTCGCGATTCGCGTGCAAAAAATCATCAATTCGACTAACGCCCAAAAAGCCAAGGCAGCCTTGATCTTCCGTTTGCCGGATGAGCCGGTGGATGAATGGGAGCGCCTGCTGGAAGAGATTGCAGAAAATGACAACGTAACGCTCGCCTATCGCGATGATGGCGGCGTGCAAATTTTCTGGGTTGTGCCGAAGGAAGATTGAGTCAATGAGTGTCCGTTTTATTACTTTGTTTTGCTTGTTTTTTGCCGTCACCGCTCACGCCCAGGCACCCCGCACCTTCAGTGAAGCCAAGAAGATCGCCTGGAAGCTCTACGCGCCACAATCCACGGAGTTTTATTGCGGCTGCAAATACACGGGTAACCGGGTGGACCTGAAGGCCTGTGGTTATGTCCCACGCAAGAACGCCAACCGGGCGGCGCGAATCGAGTGGGAACACATCGTTCCGGCCTGGCAGATCGGCCATCAGCGCCAGTGTTGGCAAAATGGTGGGCGCAAGAACTGTACCCGCAGCGATGCCGTCTACAAGCGTGCCGAAGCGGACCTGCACAATCTGGTGCCGAGCATCGGCGAGGTCAACGGTGACCGCAACAACTTCAGCTTTGGCTGGTTACCCGTGCAAAGCGGGCAGTATGGTTCCTGCTTGACCCAGGTGGACTTCAAGGCCAAGAAGGTCATGCCCCGGCCGTCCATTCGCGGCATGATCGCCCGCACTTACTTCTACATGAGCAAGCAGTACGGCCTAAGCCTGTCGAAACAGGATCGCCAGTTGTACGAAGCATGGAATAAGACCTACCCGGTACAACCCTGGGAACGCCAGCGCAATCAAACCGTGGCGTGCGTGATGGGGCGCGGCAATGAGTTTGTCGGTCCGGTCAACCTGAAAGCCTGCGGCTGAAAAGCGTTGAACGAGCGGGATTCAGGGTGTCCCGCTCGCTATCATCTTATTGCGCAACCTTGTGTTCGATAACCTCGGACACCGTGTCATTTTTCTTGGCCCTGGCCAGTTTTTCCGTCAACTGTACCTGCTTCGCCTCAGCCTCAGCCTTGGTGCTGAACGGCCCCAGCAGAACCTGGTCCTTGCCGTCATCCTTGACCAGGTAAAAACTGAACCCATGTTCGAGCAACCATGCGGTCAGGTCTGTCAGCGCTTGCAGCTTATGGTCCGGTGGACCCACCCATACGTCCCACTCCTGGGCCGCAATCGTCGAGGCCTGGGGCTGAGCCTCGGTAACGGCGGGTTTGGCCTTGGGCGCATCGACACTTCGGCCCTCACCACAACCGGCCAACGCCAACACGGCAATTGCCATCGCTACTTTACGCACTACCCTGCTCCTTAACGATCAAAGCGGCAACTTTACCATCCGCGGCCTATCCTGGCCGTCATAAACGTTGTCTTAAACAATGCGAATGATGTTTCGCAGACCTGTATGATGGCGTCATGGGAATTAATACTGCCTTTATGCGTCTGAAAAAAGCAGCCACAGGGAAGCAACTCCACAGTAATCTACACACAGCCGACATCTGCACTGTCTGAACATGTGTCCTTAAAGTAATCAAGGAGAAGATCATGCTGATACTCACCCGCAAAGTCGGTGAAAGCATAAACATCGGTGATGACATTACAATCACCATTCTGGGCGTTAGCGGCCAGCAAGTACGAATCGGGATCAATGCACCCAAGAATGTTGCCGTGCACCGTGAGGAAATTTACCAACGCATCCAGGCAGGCCTGACTGCTCCGGATAAAAACTAAACATCTTCAAGCGCCTCCAGTAGCCAGCCTTTTCGTTCACTGTAATGGCTGGCGAAAGCTTTTCAGGCCTTATCGTTTCTTGCGCCAGCCCTCCCCCCAGCAATAGAAATATCTTGCTTGCCTAGCCGAGGCCGACACCTCGTGCCATTCCGGTTGCGGCGATGACCATCAACACAACCAGCAACGCCTGAATATGGCTGATGCGTGCGAAGAGCCCCGTCTGGTGCAAATCAAGACTGGCGCCCCGGGCCAACGCGATACGCCATTTGATCAAGCGGATCATCGGCATGATTTCCAGCAGCAGGATAAAAACCAATAGCGTCATCTTCAAATGAAACAGCGGCTGGTGCAGATAGTACTCCGTGCCCTTTTCATAGCCGCCGAAGGCCCGCAGTCCACCCGTTATCAGCAGCACCAGGGCGCTGATCCCCCATATGTTGTCCGCAATCAATACGCGCCGTACTGCGGATGGCTCAGTATTTGTCAGGACACGTAACGCGTTACCGCGAGCTGACACTGACGCTAGAGCCATCGCGAACGCCAGAAGATGAACCGCCGCGAGAAACCAGTGAGTCAACATGATGGGCATCCCTCCCTCGATAGAAGGCAAACACCTACTAGTATTAGCCCAGACCGGCGATCGCGCACAAAAGACCGTCATAGCGCCAAGGGAACTTGCAGCCGATTCAGCGGCCAAATCCGGTTACAAATCACCTGAAATTTGCTGTGCACCCTGGAGCACGTTGATGAGGCGAACCAGCAAGCAGCCTTATTTCTCCAAATCCTGGACCTTCGCCCTGATGATCGGGGTAGTCTTTGTTGCGGCGGGATATGGCCTCAAGTTCGAAATTGAAAGCGTCGATAACCCCGATGCCCGCTCATGGCTGGACTTGGCGCTGTTCCTCTGCGGGTATTTGTTTTTTTTCTGCCTCAAGCCAATCCAGAGTGCTATTCATCGAAGACTGTGTCGGCGCGCCTTTCGTAACGATCACCAGAAAACCTCGTCGTGACCGCCCTCCCGCCGCCCAAAACCGTTACGACATCAAGCATCGCAACTGCAACAAACCGTCCTGATCACGATAAGCCTGTAAATGGTCATACCCGGCAATCGACGGGTGTTCCGTCATCAGAGGAGTCAAGTGCGTAGCCGTCACCACCATGACGTCAGCACCCGACGCCTCCCCCGCACGAATCCCTACCGTCGCATCCTCGAACACCAGGCAATCCTGCACCGACACTCCCAATCGCCGGGCTCCCAACACATAGCAGGCCGGATCAGGCTTGCCACTGGCAACATCCTCAGCCGTCACCAGCGTTGCCGGCGGGGTAATACCCGCCGCTTGCAACCGACGCAGGGCCAGGGCCTTGGGCGCGGACGTGACCAGCGCCCATTGATCGCCGGGAAGGGTTTTCAGAAATTCCACCGCCCCCGCAATGGCTGCAACACCTTCAACATCCTCGATTTCCGCCTCGGTGATCCACTGGGCTTCAGCGTGCGCATCGACACCTGGCAAGGCCTGCCGGGTGATGGTATCAATCGCCCGCGCACCATGGATTGTGGCCAGGAAAGCAGGCACATCCAGGCCATGGCGCTCGGCCCAGGTGGTCCAGACACGTTCGGCGGCGGCAATCGAGTCAAGGAGGGTCCCGTCCATATCAAACAGGAATGCACGGTACCGGTTATCAAATACGGTTGAACCTTTGGCGGACACTGCTGGGCTTCCTCTTACTTTCGTCACCCGGTCTTGGGTGCTCACGAACCACTGGCCTGAAGCAATCTACGGATCGATCGCCAGCTTGTAAACGCATCACGCCCCGGAACCGAACTCACTCATCCATACATTGCATTACAACTTTGTCATCGAGTTGTCAGCGTTACCAGCACCCTCACTTCATACAGTGAAGTCGTCAGTCACCCACAGCGGGTGGCACAACTTCCCACTGTTAAAGAGAAGGGCCTATACCATGAAACCCGTTCACACACTCCGTCTGATCGCCGCCAGCCTGCTGATATTGGGCAGTGCCGGTTCGGCCTTCGCCGCTACCACCACAGCCACATCGGTGATCCATGACAAACCCAGTTTCTTCATGAACCTGGATGTCGACAAAGTATTGGCAAGCACCGATACCTACGGCCAATGCGGAATCGTTCCCGCGCAGTTGCGCTATCTGGACCACAAAGGCCAGGAACATGTGCTGGACTATCAGGTCCAGGCCATGGGCTGCACCAATGATCATTGATCGGGCTACACTGGCTTGCCGCCGTCGCGGGACAGATTCCAGAGGCTGAGACCCATGAACATCCTGATAGTGGAAGACGAGCCCAAGGCCGGCAATTACCTGCTCAATGGCCTGCAAGAGCTGGGTTATTTCGTCAGCCTCGCCCGTGATGGCGCGGATGGCTTGCACCTGGCACTGGAAAACGCTTTCGACGTCATCGTGCTGGACGTGATGATGCCGAAAATGGATGGCTGGGAAGTCCTGCGTCGCCTGCGCAAGGAAGCCGACACCCCGGTACTTTTCCTTACCGCGCGGGATGACATTGCCGACCGTATCAAGGGCCTGGAGCTGGGTGCCGATGACTACCTGATCAAACCGTTCTCCTTTGCCGAGCTGGTGGCGCGCCTGCGCACCCTGACTCGACGCGGCCCGACCCGGGAAGAAGAACAACTGCAAATCGCCGACCTGCAGATCGACGTACTCAAACGGCGTGTCACTCGCGCCGGCGTGCGGATTACCCTGACCAACAAGGAGTTTGCCTTGTTGCATCTGTTCGCCACCCATCAGGATCAGGTGCTGTCACGCTCCTTGATCGCCTCACGGGTCTGGGACATGAATTTCGACAGCGACACCAACGTGGTAGACGTGGCCGTGCGGCGCCTGCGCCTGAAAATCGACGACCCCTTCCAGCTCAAGTTGATCCACAGCGTACGGGGCATTGGCTACCGCTTTGATACGCAGCCATGAGCGAGCGCCGCCGTTACTCCCTGACGTTGCGTCT
>Ga0302227_10001946_pt1 | contig 14797 bp, 18 predicted proteins | sample II_Palsa_N1_1_FD_193525 | JGI IMG/M metagenome (GOLD analysis project Ga0302227, IMG submission 193525) | Peat permafrost microbial communities from Stordalen Mire near Abisko, Sweden - II_Palsa_N1_1 | ecosystem: Environmental > Terrestrial > Soil > Palsa > Peat permafrost | place: Sweden...
GGCGGTGTCTTCCGGAGAGTTACTTATAAACTCGTGGATCGCGCCAGTTGGAAATACCCCGTCTGGAAAAGCTGCGGCTACCAGGCCAAGGCCCAGGTCATTGTCCGCGCCGGGTTGTGGCGGACGGAAGCCCTCCCAGCGGATCATATCCTGCCTGAGTTTGCTGATGATTTCTTCTTTCGTTGCAGTCATGGTCGTCGTTTAAAAGTCAAAGTGCATTTGATCAAAATTCAGCTTACGGCTGCTGTTATAATCCCTAATGGCTGCGGCAATGTTCGCACTTCATCCAGCGAAAAAACCTCATCTTCGCTGAAACCGATAATATCTTCAGGTTCCAGCGACTTATCCTCGATGTTCACATAAATCACCGAATGATGATTGAATGTCCTGATCTGATAGCGCATAAAACCAGCACTATCAGCAAGTTGATCAAGCTGTTCGGCAGAGAAAGTTACCAGCCGCGCATTGAGTTCGATTTGTAAATTGAATGGTACCATGTTTGCCAAATTTGAGGACTATAAAGTTATGCTAATATTTTTAGCATTTTTTATTACTTTTTTACAATTTTTTATTCACATTTGTTTTATTAAAATTTACTGAACATGGATAAGGCATTTTTAAGCAGGCCTCAAACGATTACAATTGATCGTAAAGAGGGAGGGCAACTAACCCTGCGGGCAATCCCCGAATTTGATGATGCTACCGAAGCAGTAATTTATGGCGGATTGGCCTTTAAATTATTGCGGGAAGATTATGGCATGTTTAAGTTATTTCATGTGGAAGTGCCTGGCTACGAAGCGCCGAAAATGGAATCGTTAGGCAGACTTTTATTTGACCGCGAGGAAAATTGGATGTACGACGGTGATAAATTAACAATTGATGAACAGGAGGAGGCTGCGGGATTCATTACCGGTCATAGTGGAGCAATGGATAGACTTATTAAAGACATTCTTTAAAATATATGCATACGGAATACTTAAAGCGAGTGGTCATTTATCTACAGCAGGAATTGCCGGAATACCAGGAAATGTTGACTGTGAAAGCTAATCAGATTGTGTTTACCGTACATCCTGGTGCCGTATTTGAACAGTTTTACCAAAAGCTATTCGCTTCTGTATCTGCCTGTGCCGCCCGTATCCGTAACAGAGAAATTGATCTGGAATTTAAGGTGTGGTCACCTACGCAGGAACGCGATTTTAAGGTGCTTAAATGAAATTTCATCTACTAAACAAAATGCCAGTCTATCTCATTGCCGACAAGCTGTGCCAGCCAACATTTAGTTAAACAAATTGGCGCCCTAACCCTACGGAATTGTATGGTCAAGCCTTACGGAATTTCCAGATAGGGTGTCAAGAAAGAGATATTTAATTCTAAATATTCTTTTAATCGATTTTCAATTATTTGCAATTTTTTTTAATAGAGATTTTATAAAAATTACCTGCGATGTATTACTTCTATAAATCACACGCATATATCTACCTTTTGTATAGGTTAAAATTCCATCAATTCCTTCAACGGGACATTTAATCCTTTTGCCAGCTCAGTTATTGATATGAGCGAAATATTGATTTCACCATTCTCATACTTTTTCACATCCGCATGATCAATATTACAATGCAAGGCCAACTTTCTAAGTGAAAGATTTTGTTTTAAGCGTAACTCCTCCAAGCGTTTTCCAAATCTAATAAGTATTTCCTGATGTTCGCTTTGCATTCCCCTGGAGTGTAAAGCGAAATTTGTCTTTTTAGACAGGAAAAGTGGTGGGTTTTAACCCACCACCTATTAACTTTGTCCAAATCAATTAATGTTTGAGATGGAAAATTCACCTCCAAAGGATAAACAAGCAAATGGAAATAAGGCTAATAAATATCGAGAGAAAGCCTTTGCGGCGGGTATAATTATATTATGGATATTGATTTATTTAGCCATTAAGTTTGGATTCATAAAAAGTTAAATTTTAAAGTCTAACAATTCTTTGGGCTCAACTTCAAGATGTTTAGCAAGCAAGCAAATATTTGATAGCTGTATATCGAATAAACCACGTTCCCATTGAGATATTTGGGAGCCATCTTTAAACCCACATTTTATTCCAAGCACATCTTGGGTAAACTTCTTCTTTTTTCTGATTGATTCCAGATTCTTTGCAAATTGTTTTTTAATGTTTTCGATATCTAAATCCATCCTAAAAAGTTATCTTGAAAGGTCTGAAGTTTAATTCAAATAAAAATGGAGGAATACCTCCATTTTTATTTGAAAGTATTATATTTGTTTTGCGATACTTCTTGAAATTGAAGCATTCGCTTTTTGTCCTCACTTAGAAACCTGAGAATTTGTTTGGGAAGGACAGTAAGTGAACGCCCACGCCATAGGTGTGGGCTCGCTTATTCGTTTCCCAAGGCTTCTCAGGGCCTCTAAGTGCGATAAGTTGAGTCCACGCCTATGGCGTTTTTATGTGACCCGACTTTAAAAAATAACTTAAGTATGGGAGCGCTAATTAAAAACAACAGTCTTTCTTCCGGTATACCTTTTTCAGAGGTTGTGGCTTGCTATTTCAAAGCCAATACCCCTGAATCTACAAAAGTGCTTTTCTGGAAGGTTTTTCAGTGCTGGGCACTGAAAGACTGTAATTTGAAGTCGGAAGTTTCCGATGAAGAGATCGCCCTGTTCTTCGATCAGTTAACAGACCTGGTGGCCGCGGCTTACATATTACACCAGGCGAACAGGGTTCCTAATGCCGGCCAGAAAGGAGAACTGGAAACGTGAGTTATTATCCGGTGCTTTCCTGGCTGCTTTTAATTTCCCCTCCTGAATGATTAGCTGCTTAAAAGAAGTCAAATTCAATTAATCATTCTTACCCAACTAAACTAAAATGAAGCTAAAAATTTGCTTAATGGGATTGCTTTGCCTTTATTTTTCAGCAAAGGCCCAGGATTATAAACCTATTCATCCGCTCAAAGTCGGGGATTCCGTACCTGAAATCTTGGTAACAAATGTCATGAATTTCAACGGGGACAAACTGCATTTATCGGATTTTAAAAATAAAACAATAATACTCGATTTTTGGGCGACATGGTGTGGCTCGTGTATCGGAGCCTTTCCGGAAGATACCAAGCTTCAGGAGCGTTATAAAGATAGCATTCAATTTCTACTTGTTGACTCAAAAAGCACAAGAGATACTAAGGCAAAGGTTTCGCTGTTCTTTTCAACATATCACAAATCTTATAGTAAACTGGCTTGCGTTACGGAAGACACGATTTTTGACAGATTATTCCCTCACAATGGTGTTCCCTACTTAGTGTGGATCAGGAACAGCAAAGTGTTGGCCATCACTCGAGATACGAATTTGGTATCGCAAAATATTCAATCAATTGAAACAGGTAAATCACTGACATCGTCACAGTTCGATATGATTGATTATGAATCAACTCAGCCAATTTTTGTAAACGGAAACGGAGGCGAGCCTCCTTTAAATGTATTTCGATCACAATTGGTTACTTATAAACTTGGCATTCGCTTGTCATCCAGTTTTTTTCGAGACCAAAACGAGCAAATTATAGGGATGCAGTACGTGAGCCACACAAGATTTGAGCTGTTGTCTGCGGCCTGTCCCGAATTATGGTCGAATGATTTTAACAGGATTATTTTTCAGGTTAAAAATTCCAGTGATTTTTCGCAGGATAGTATAAGCAAAAACTGGAATCACAGGAATCGGTTTACCTATTCCGCCTCATTTCCGCCGACAACCCGCGCAGCAGCATTAAAATATATGCGCGGAGATATTTTAAAATTTTTCCATGTCAAAATTGATAGTGTATTCATTGTATCTGATTGTTACGTACTTAAGTCAGTGAACGGTGCCTCTTCCTCATCTCCCATGCATAATAAGAGTGAGCAGCATAAAAATTTGAAAGAAGAGTTTCTTCGGGACTTTACAGTGGACGAAGTGATTGAGGACCTTAACCAAAAATCTAAAATACCCTATTTAAACGAAACAAATCCAAACTCCACGATCCGGTTGGCGAGAGAGCACGATGATCTGACCAATGAACAGTTACTGGCTGTGTTGAGCAAGGATGGAATTATCGTACAATCCACAAAACGGCGGCTGAAATACCTGGTAATTTCTGAAGAAGCCGAAGCTAAATAAATCATTTAACGGACTATTGACTTTAACGAATTTCAATTATGAAAATATTGTACTTATGGTGTTTCTTGTTAATTCCTGTTTTTGGATTTTCCCAAATAACCGGCATTGTACATGATAACCAAAACGCGCCATTACCCGGCGTGACAGTTTTGATCGAAGGCACAAGTATTGCCACTACGACTAATGAAAAAGGAGTTTTTCAACTTAAAATTGATACCCGCACAGCGACTTTAAAATTCACGTCTGCAGATTGCGAGCCCCTTGAGTTATATTGGTCGGGACAAACGAATTTAAAAATCACACTCAAGAGAAAGATTAATAGCCTCGATGAAGTTCAGGTAATTGCTTATGGCACAAACACCCAGCGATACAATGTTGGCTCTGTAACGAAAATTTCATCTGCGGACATCGATAAGCAAGGAGTGACAAATCCTTTAAGTGCTTTGGAAGGGATGGTTCCTGGTTTAGTCATTACGCCGACAAGCGGTATTCCGGGTTCATCAATCACCGTTCAGGTACGCGGGCAAAACACGCTAAATTCTGCACAGGCGCAGATTGCGCCGCTTGACAATCCCTTATTTGTTATTGACGGCGTTCCGTTTGCCCCGCAAAATGGGAACGTTAATCAGTTTAAATCGTTAGCCTCACCGGGAACCATTGGCGGGTTCAATAATCCTTATGGGGGAATAAGTCCTTTCAATAGCATTGATCCCGCAGACATCGAAAGTATCACAGTTTTACGTGATGCCGATGCCACGGCAATATACGGTTCGCGAGGTGGAAACGGTGTTATATTAATAACGACTAAAAAAGGAAAAATCGGGCAAACTGAAACGACATTAAATGTGCGGAACGGCATAACTTTCATCGGCCCTACCATGCCGATGATGAATACACAAGAGTATCTTACGGCACGACATCAAGCATTTACCAACGATGGACTGACACCAAACACCACCCTCTACGACCCTGCCTACGCGCCTGATCTGCTGGTTTTTGACACAACACGCTACACAAACTGGAAGAAAGCCTTTTTGGGCAACACGGCCCACAATACAAACGCAACAGCTGCAATTTCAGGAGGGAATGAAAATACACAATTCAGAATTGGTACAGGATTTAACCGGGATACGTATATCTTTCCTGGAGATTTTGCTGACAGCCGCATCAGCTTTTCGACAAGCTTGCATCATTCTTCGCAGGATAAAAAATTCACTTTGGATTTCAGCAGTCAATATTCTTATGATAAAAACAATTCTTCCGGTTCTCCAAGTTTGCTGGCTGCGTTTGCTTTGGAACCTGATTACCCTTCGCTTCAGGATAGTAAGGGAAACTTGATTTGGAATTACAATGGGATTCCTCTTGATGGAAGCGGAGCAGGAAGCAACCCGTTCGCTTATTTGAAAGACCTCTATTCAATTGAAAACAGAAATCTAAACGGCAGTTTAGCCTTAAACTATCAAATACTGAAAGGATTGGTGTTTCGTACCAACCTTGGATATAATACTTTCGATAGTCAGGAATACTCTGCTGTACCAGCTGATGCACAAAATCCTGCACGCAACCCGATTGCGTCGGCAAAGTTCGGCACCGAGAATATAATGACCTGGATCGCTGAACCGCAGCTGGAATATAAGGGTACTACATCAAAATCATCCTACAGTATTTTAGTGGGAGGCACATTGCAGAAACAAAATACAAATACTACCGACGTTGAAGCTTCAGGATACATAAATGACGCCTTGATTGGTTCCATTTCAGGCGCACCCAATACTTATGCCTTAGACAACTTTATAGAATATAGGTACGCGGCGCTGTTCGGCCGAATTAACTACAAACTGGATGACAAATATATTGTCGACATCAATGCAAGAAGAGATGGCTCAAGCCGCTTTGGTCCCGATAAAGAATTTGGAAATTTTGGTTCTGTCGGCGCGGGGTGGCTATTCAACGAGGAATCATTCTTAAAGGATAATTTAAAATTTTTAAGTTATGGTAAGTTACGGGTGAGCTATGGTGTGACCGGAAGTGACGCAATACCTGATTATCAATACATTCCACGATATGCGCCGACTTATTATGCCTATCAGGGAGGTTTAGGTTATCAGCCCCAAAACCTTTACAATCCCAATCTCAGCTGGGCCACAACTAAAAAGCTTGAAATAGGTTTGAGTATGGGCTTTTTGCACGATAGGATTATATTCGATGGCACTTGGTTCAGAGACCGCACCGGCAACCAGCTGGTGGGATATCAGCTCCCTGGTCAAACAGGTTTCAGTTCTGTCTACGAGAATATGAACGCTGTTGTCCAAAACCAGGGATTTGAACTTAGCTTGAATGCTACCATAGTTAAATCTGGCGAGTTTGCATGGAAAACCTCATTCAATATAACCATTCCTCAAAATAAATTGATTTCTTTTCCCGGTTTAGCCACTTCGAGTTATGCCACCACTTATATTCTGGGTCAGTCTTTAAGCGTTGTTAAAGGCTTCAAATATGCGGGTGTTGATCCACAAACAGGACTTTTCCAATATTATAACGCAACCGGACAAATTACGGAAAACCCGAATTTTCCGTCAAATGGATCACTAAACGATTTTGTCAACCTCGGTAATACAGACCCAAAATTTTACGGAGGATTTCAAAATAGTTTTAGTTACAAAGGCTTCCAGTTGGACGCATATCTGACCTTCAAAAAGCAGCTTGGCTTAAATTACCTTTACTCGGTTTATACAGCTTCATTACCGGGCATGGAGTTCAATTTGCCTGTAGCTCTGCAAAACAGCTGGCAAACACCTGGGCAGCATACCCAAATAGAAAAATTGAGTACTCAGTATGCAGACGCATACAATGCAGCAAGCAATTTCACCTATTCAAGCGGTGTTTATAGTGATGCATCATACGTCCGCCTCAAAACTTTGTCACTTTCTTACGCCATCCCAGGCCGCTATTTGCGTGGACTTAATATCAAAGCACTTAGAATTTACCTTACAGGGCAAAATATCTTCACGATAACTGATTATAAAGGAAATGATCCGGAAACACAAAACTTTTACGGTGTTCCGGTGCTGAAATCTTTTTCACTAGGACTACAAATAACACTTTAATAACATAATGATGAAAAAAAATATATTAGTCATATTGATAAGCCTGGCCGCTGCCAGTTTTACCTCTTGCAAGAAGTTCGTACAGGAACCTCCTCCGAAAAACCAGCTTATTTCCTCTACTGTCTTTGCAGACAGTGTCGGAGCAAGTGCCGCGTTAAATGGTGTTTACATCAATTTAATGCAGAATTATGGATTTTCATTTTCTAACGGTGGGATCACAGCTTTTACCGGCTTAACCGGTGACGAACTTTACGAGTCGACTTTCAGTCCGCCGGACGAAGAACTGTATAATAATGCCATTACTATAAGCAACGCGGATGCGCAGTTACTCTGGACAACAGCCTATCAATCAATTTATTTAGTCAATGCCTGTATTGCAGGGATAGAAAACAGCACAACGATCAGTGCAAGTGCTAAAAAGTCGATGACAAGCGAAGCATTGGTCATTCGCTCTTTTCTATATTTCAACCTTGTGAATATTTACGGTGACGTGCCCTTAATTATCGGAACAGATTATACTGTCAATGAAAAGATCGGGCGCTCTCCGGTCAATATCGTATATCAGCAAATTATCGCGGATTTGCAGGCTGCGCAATCCGGACTTTTAAGAAGTCTTAATAATAACACCAGAGCTAATTATTATGCCGCAACTGCATTATTAGCAAAGGTTTTTCTTTATACCAAACAATATTCAAATGCAATAACGCAATCTGATGCTATATTAACTTCAGGGAACTTTTCTCTTGAACCCGATCCTAATTCTGTTTTCATGGCTGCCAGCCATGAAACAATTTGGTGTTTTGCCCCGGTTATACCCAATCTGGCTACAATGGAAGGCTATCTGTTTGTGCCCTCATCAAGTGGCGTTATACCACCTTATCTTATCACGAATTCGCTGTATGGCTCTTTTGAAGATCGCGATCTGCGTAAATTGGATTGGATAGGCGTCGACACCGTTTCCAATCAATTGTACCCTTTTCCTTTCAAATATAAGACAGGGAGAGTCTCTGGAATGCCAAATGAAAACTATGTGGTTCTTCGGCTGGCAGACATCTATTTGATTGAAGCCGAGGCGAAGGGGAATATGAACAATATTACCGGGGCACTTGCAGATCTTAATGTTGTCAGGCATCGAGCTGGCTTGCAAAATTTAGTGATGAATAGTCAATCTGATTTATTGACGGCAGTCAATTCAGAGCGCCAGCACGAATTTTTCTGCGAATGGGGAAACAGATGGTATGATGTAAACAGGCTAAATTTGGCGCAGTCAATTTTGGAAATAGAAAAACATGGGTGGAAATCAACCGCTGATTTATTTCCGATCCCACAGAATGAAATCAATCTCAATCCTGCCCTGAAACAAAATCCAGGTTATTGAATAGTAAGTAAAGGAAACTTGCGTTTCCTTTACTTATTTTAATTAGTTCTTGAATTGCGATTCCTGATCCGGAGACTGGGTACCGTTCAATTCGTCAGTACTGGTATTCACTTGTGAACTGGTGAAACCAGATACACATTGGTGCGTATTGGCTGTACAGGAACCTTCGGTAGGCGCTGTTATGCTTTGCTGCAAAAACATCGCATCAGCCTGGGGAACCGGGGAGCTTTTGCTAAGAGAACCTGAAATCAGAAACCAATAATCTCCTGAAGCCTTAGTGTGAGCTTTAACTGGACTTGTAAATGCACTAGCAGTTATAGCCAATGCTACAGCAGCAATTCCTAAAAAATTAACTTTTTTCATGATATAGAATGCTTTGTTAAATCAAAAAACACTCAGAAAAACTTTTATGAAATGGATAAAAATATTTTTTACCTACTCTGTTTTCAGGTTTTCGGTTGATCCTGTGTTGATTCGGAATGATCATATCCGATTATCAAATGTTAATTTACTTCGTTGAATTCCATTCCCTCCTTTCTCTGTTAAACAGAAATATTCCAGTACAAGCTAACAGCAAGAAAAATAAGTTAAAAGCTAAATGGGCGTTCCAACCCATCGCCTTGATAACTCCCCCACAAGAGCATGGAACCTGTTTATAATAACCCGCGACAACAAGTCCGACGTAAACAGTAAATAGTGCCATTAAAACAAAAGAAATCCAATAACCGGCATATTCCGAATTCTTAAATAATAGTAATCCTGCTGCGATCAGCTCGATCGGTGGGAGTATCCAAACCAGGTTTAAACGCATCCATCTGGGCAACTCCTGTCGAAACATTTCCAGCCGGAAATCATAAAAATTCGACAATTTGCTTACTGCGGCATAGACCCACAATAAAACAAGTAAAAAGGTAATCACTTTAAGTAATATAGATGTCCAGTTTTTCATGTCTTTAGCTTATGATTCAAAGGTAAATCGGCCGCTAGGACAGAAAATGTCACTCATCTTTTTTGATGAAATATTTTTTTTTCTTGCGATCGTATTGTACATCGTGGCCCTGATCCCGGAGATGATCGAGCATACGTTTGACCGTTCTTGTACTTACAGAAAATCGTTGGGCTGCGGATTCAACTGAAATAAAACGATTTTTTTCAATAAGTTCCAATACATAGTTAAGCCTTATTTGGTAAGACCTGTAATCCATTTTACTTCCATTTTATGTTCGCAGGTTATGAACATAAATATGGAAAGTGTACAGTTAAAATGCTATAACTTATACTTGTAATTTATTAAAATATAGTGTTTGATTTGTCACTGTGAACAGATACAGATTCTTCTGCTTTTTTCCTTCTGCCTGCAATTTTATTCCTGACACTTTTCGATAAGCGATAAAAAAACTGCTTCATTTTCAGATAATTAATTCCGCTTCCGTATCTTGATGGAGGTATGAGGGACAACGGTTCAACGTCCAGCACTTCGGCTATATCGTAGATTCTCATCAGCGTAATTTCAGTTTCATCCCGCTCAATTTTTGAGTAAGCCGGCTGAGAAATTTCCAGCATAAAACCCATATATTCTTGACTATAGTTTTTAATTGTTCGTTGAATTCTTATGCGGTTCCCGACTGTATCCATAAATAATTCTTAGCAGATTTCCTATAAGCAAAAGTAATAAATTACAAGTTAAAACTGTAGGGTTCCAAAGCGCACTTTATGACTTTTAAGCAATTCCCAATAACGGGAAGAAACTTAAAATTTAATCAATATGAAAGATTTATCGAATGAAGATGCTCAACAATTAAAGGCCGGAACTTCCGGTAATCAGTGCCTTTACCAAATTGCATCTTCGGCCTTTGTGGGCGGACTTTTCGGGGGCGCTGGTGCAGTCGTAGGCGCGGTTGCAGCTGCAACAGGCCCAGGCTGTCTGTCTCTTTGGTAATCAGGTAACCGGGATAACCCGGTTACCTGATCAGTGTAGGGAATATCAAAAATGTTGTGAGCACCCCTCCAATTGCACCGAAAAAATGCTGCTCATAATTTATCAGACTATTACCGCTTCGCCGCTGATAAGCAAACAATACTACTATACATACCATACCGAAGTATAAATTATTGATGGGACCTAATCCCGGCAAATAAAAAGCTATTCGTTTTGGCTGAAGAATAACATAGCTGAATATACAGCCTATAATACTCGCTGAGGCACCCCCGCTTGAAAATCCAAAATCTTTTCGATGAATGATCGTGACCATTCCTGATCCGATAAGGCAGCTGCTAAAATAGATAAGGCTAAATTGCAAACTGCCAAATCCGCCGAGCTGGTTGAGGTAATCTTCCAGATAACCTCCATAAACATATAAAAAGAACAGGTTAATCAGTAAATGCATCCAGTCGTGGTGTATAAAGTCAGACGTAAATAGCCTGTAATATTCTTTCTGCTTAACTACACTTTGCGGGTGAAGAAAGAACATGATTTTAAGTTTTTTGTAGATTATTTCAAAGCATTTTACGAAAAAAAATAGCGCCATCAGCGTGATTGTGATAGGGGCTTTCAAGTGATTCAAAGTCAATCCGGCAGTTTTCATATAACAATCGGTTTAGATTTTAATAACCCAAAATTATAAATTACAATTTAAGGTTTTAGGTAATGGCCCTTTAGCTGTGGAGATTTATCAAAATTTTTGGCATGAAAACAATTTTGAAATCGAACCTCTATAGTCTGACACTCCTGCTCGGCCTTACCCTTATTTTAATTGTCGTCACAAATCACCTTATCCTGACGGTCAACTTCTTTGATAATTCCGGAGAATATTTCAGTGGAATTCCGGAAAGGGAAAGTGCAGTTTATGACACCATTCAAAAATATATATACATTTCTGCAATTCTTTATACCCTGGTTAAACTGCTAATAGTTGCACTGGTGATCCATACCGGGCTTTTTTTGTCCGGGCATGAAATTACGTACAGCCGGTGCTTTAATATCGTAACACGTGCGGAATTTATATTTCTGCTTGCAGCAGCAGCAAAGATTATCTGGTTTAAGTTATATTATCCTTCAGGTACGCTTACCGATTGGCATAAGGTGTACATTTTGTCAATGCTCTCTTTTTTTGATCATGTATCAGCAGATTGGTATTATCCTTTGCAGACAATGAATGCGTTCGAAATCTGTTATTGGTTTCTGCTTGCATTCGGAATTAAAAAACATACAAAACTATCATTTGACGGCTCTTTGCGGATAGTGGTATTGAGTTACTTGCCGGCACTCCTGATTTGGGTAACAACTATAACCTTCTGCACGATCATGGTTTCGCCAAGCAATGCCTAAACTTAAATCAAAAAAGATGAATATTAAATACCCCTTTCAATTATTTGTCCGGCAAATCACTGAGGACAGCTGCGGGACCGCCTGCCTTGCAATGATCTTAAAATATACAGGAAGAACTTCTGAAGCTAAATCAGTAAGCTTAGAAGAGGTCAAACAAGGCGGCTTATCTCTGCTGGAGTTGCAGCAAAAGGCGCAAAAAATCGGACTTGAATCCCGTTGTGTAGAAATGGATATTGCCTTTCTTAAATCGCTCAGTAAGCCGGTAATTCTGCATACCGTTAATGAGTTGGGTTTTAATCATTTTATAGTCTGCTTTTCCTTTTTAAGAGACGAATTTGTTATTGCAGACCCCGCTACGCAGGTGCATCACCTTAGCGAAGCCGAGCTTTCCGGGAAATGGCAAAGTCACGCTGCTTTATACTTCGAAGAAATCAGCTATTACAGGCAGCCATCCCTGATTAAATCCGTTGTGTCTCTCATCATGGAACTCGCTTTTCCACCTGGTCTTTTGATTGTTCTTCCGTTATTATCATTATTTGTCGGCTTCTTCGGAATTGCATTAACATGGTTATTACAAAAGGGCATTACAGATACCCGAATCTTAGACGGCCATGTGGCTTACAGTCTTATTTCGCTGCTGTTTATCATTTGTTTGTTTAGAAACTTTTTTGCGTTTCTCCGCCAGTACATTTTGATACGCCTTAATTTCTCTCTAAATCTGAAGTTGATGCTAAATCTGCTTGATAGTTTCCCATCTGCAATTTCGGGACAAAGCGCTTTAAAAAGTGAAGTCTCTTTTGGATTTTCTAACGTTCAAAAAATGCAGAATGCATTATCAGTTTTTGTTTCGATAGTGGTATCGGATGGCTTTTTAACTGCGATTTTATTAATAAGCTCTGTATATATTTTGCCGGCTGCCGGTTTAATCAATTTAGTTTATATGGTTCTGTTAACAATATGGCAGATAAAACAATTACCTGAATATATCTATCAGACTTCACGTACCCGGTTGTTATCCGGCTCCTCTGAAACAGCTTTCCAAAAACTTTTTCTAAATAATATCCGAAATGGATCAGAAAGAACCAAAGGTGAATTCCAATCGTTTTATAAAAAAAATCTACAGTCTTCACAAAGATTCGCTGTTGAACTTTCCCGTAAATACCTGACAACGGAATGTTGGGGTACCATCGCCATCATTGTGGTGCTTCTAATCGGCATATTGGGATATGAAAGAGGAAATTGGATTATCAATCCCTCATGCTTGTAGTAATTGAATCATACCTGATAACAATTTTAATGCAACGGATCTGCGTTTCCTTTCAGCAGTTCAGTGAAGGAGTAGACGCCTACATCGCCCAATTGCGGTAACAATTTTAATCAAAATCTAAACTGGCATGCAAGCAAGCCCTGTAATATTATGCCTAATAATTTGCAATCTAACATACTACATATATGAAAAAATCAATTGAAAATTTGCAGAGTAACTTTGCCGAATCCCTTTTGGACGCTAATTCCGGGGAAACTGAGCTTCACAGGTTGAATGCCATTAATAAATTATGTGAACAGACGATAACGGAATTACGAGAAATCCTTAAACATCACCCTTTTGAAAATAGTCAGGAGGAAATTGAATTCTTTAAAAATGTTAATCCACAGTTCTTATCTCCGCCGATTGAAGAAGGTATAAAATATAATATTCTGACCAATAAGCCGATAAGCACCAAAGAATTACTTGTCTATTATTTTGAAGATGCGTTGAAATCGTTGCAAAGTTTTTTTGCGATGAACAATTTCCATTACCAGTATTACAAGAACCATTTCCGGGAGCTGGACACCGTTTATTTTCTCCGCAATGCAGAAGCGCCTACCATTCCTATCATTGAGATTCCTTCACATATAAAGGAATTCTGCCCGCCAATGTCGTATTTGTTCGCAAAATTTATAGCCTACGAAAATGTACAGCATTCGATTATAGAGCAGATTGATAGTCTGAGGATGGCCGCATCGATTACATCGGGTCAAAATCTGCCTGATGACGGTATCGAAATTAAATGGACCGGAGACGTAATAAACGTAATAGAACTCGCTTATGGACTTTGGTTAACAGGTCAGATTAATAACGGTAACGCCAGTCTCAATCAGATCGTCCGCTGGCTCGAAAAAAATCTTTCTGTTTCTATAGGCATTGCCCAGCGAAAGTTTTCCGAAATCAGCCGCAGAAAGCGAATCAGCATTACCAAATATCTTGACCAAATGAAAGATGCGATCATCCGGAAGATAAACAGTGGCTTTGATTAAACCTGTAAGCCGATTTTTCCGAGTTGAATTTTCGCCTGTAAGAAGCTGTTTATTAGTATTCTACAGGCTTTTTTGTTTTACAGTCACACTAGAGAATAAAATATATTTATAGGTAGTACCTGAAAACTCCTGATATCCCCAATCGCAATAGCGGGAATTTTGACCCCGTGGAACTGAAGGAGTTATCGGAAATATTGCAGTATGCGGTCATCAAAAGCTCGGGTCAATCCGGGGCAGGCGCAATGCTGCAAAACATTCTCCTCATAAAATCAGCAGCCTATCGCAGCCACGGCAGAAGTAATGTCGACAAATGGCTCAAAGAAGACCTGCTGAAAGCTTCCCACAAAAAAATTACTGGAAATCCATTGAAGCGGTATACGCCTCAAGCAACCGGGATTCCTAACTGCCACAGGCTGATAGGAACTAACGGTATTTCCGGCGCTCTTTGACATCGGGGGACAAAGCATTATCCTGTGAGGAACAGGAAATATTGCGAAGGTGAGATCATATCAAGATACCGAAAACGCATAGGCAGGCGA
>Ga0302227_10001954_pt1 | contig 14748 bp, 16 predicted proteins | sample II_Palsa_N1_1_FD_193525 | JGI IMG/M metagenome (GOLD analysis project Ga0302227, IMG submission 193525) | Peat permafrost microbial communities from Stordalen Mire near Abisko, Sweden - II_Palsa_N1_1 | ecosystem: Environmental > Terrestrial > Soil > Palsa > Peat permafrost | place: Sweden...
AACTCGCTGCCCTCATCCAGCAGCAGCGCCAGCCGCTCCCGCACCGTCAGCCGCCCCTTGTCCCTCTGCGCCTCCGCAGCCTTCGCCCCGCCACCCAGCCGAATCTCGTCCTCCGAAACCCGCAACGCCGCCATCAACACCTGCAACGCCGCACGATTCGCACCGAACCGCACCGCCTTCACATCCAGCTTCGACCCCAACGCACTCTCCAACTTCAAATCCTCCGCCTCACAGCTATCTACAAAAACACGTCAGCATAGCATCTTAGCCATACATTAGGCTGACCGTCTTGCCCGAACCCGTGTAGCCTATCTTCGAACTGAATCCAGACTATTTTACGGAGAGACGGAATGACCATTCGCACCCACATCGCAAACCTGATCCTATTCTCCGGGACGATTCTTCTGCCCATCCTCGGTGTCGCGCAAACTCCCACCGCCGACCTCGACAAATCCATCGACCTCTCCGTCGGAAGCCACGTCAAAGTTCAGCAGCTCCTCTTCAACCTCCAGCAAGCCGTCGCCCAACACAACACTGCTGCCGTCGCGGCCCTCGTCCACTACCCCATCAAAGTTAATCCGGGCAAGCACCCCCTTACCATCAAATCTCCAAAAGCCTTCGCTAAAGACTACGACCGCATCATCACCCACGACATCTCCGACGTCATCCTCAAACAAAAATATGACTCTCTCTTCGTCAACTCTCAAGGCGTTATGCTCGGCGACGGCGAGGTGTGGATCACCGGATTCTGTCTCGACAAAAATTGCAAAAACTCCGACATAAAGATCGGCACCATCCAGGACACCACAAACCTCAAACCATAGTCCGCGAAGTGGCGTTTCCTATAACCACTAGGCGACAGTTTCGTTCCGAGAGCCTTTGATAATCTCACTGCATCAGCACACCTTGAAAGAAAGTTGGATTTCTCAACGGGCAACGGATGGACAATCACCAAGGCAATAATCATCTCGTGTCGTCGAAAATTTATGTCTGGCGGCAGAGCATTCGCAACTGGTGGCCCGGCGAGTCCGACGACTTACCTGGCAACTTTTGAATACACGGTCAATGGCACAAACTACCGCGGAAAAATGAATACTGGCACCCCTGTGGCAATCGGCCATCGTTTCGAAATCTCCTATGACCCGATGAATCCCTCACGTAATACCGGATCTGACTACCAAATCACTTGGATTCGTGTAGTCGCATGGGTAATCGGCGCGTCTCTAGCCGCGCTTGTGATCTATTTGCAAGAACGATAGTTTGTAACCTTCGCAAAATCATGATGATCACTATCCAACCCACCGACGCCCTCCTCGTCATCGACGTCCAAAACGACTTCATGCCTGGCGGAGCATTGCCCATCAAAGACGGCGACGCCATAGTCCCCCTCATCAACTCCCTCGCAAAAAAGTTCGACCACGTTATCCTCACCCAGGACTGGCACCCCACCCAACACATCTCCTTCGCCACCACCCACAACAAACAGCCTTTCGAAACCGTCGAAGCCCCCTACGGACCGCAGACTCTCTGGCCCGAACACGTCCTCCAACACACCGACGGCGCAGCCTTCCATCCCGCTCTCCACATCCCCCACGCCGAACTCATCCTCCGCAAAGGCTTCCGCCGCAACATCGACTCCTACTCCGCCTTCCTCGAAAACGACCACACCACCCCTACCGGCCTCGCTGGCTATCTCCGCGAACGCAACATCACACGTCTCTTCCTCTGCGGCCTCGCCTACGACTTCTGCGTCCGCTACTCCGCCTTCGACGGCCACGCCCTCGGCTTCGAAACCATCGTCGTCGAAGACGCCACCCGCCCCGTCAACCTAGGAGCCTCAGTCACCGAAACCAACACCGCTCTCGCAGCCGCAGGCATTCCCCGCATCCGATCCGCCGACTTGCTAACTAGCTGACTGGCTGCCTTCCAGCCCCAACTCTCCCGCCCGCGCCTGCATCGCACGCAGACAATTCCCCACATGCTCCTCCACGCTCAACCCCAGCGACTCCGCGCCATCGGTAATATCCTCCCGCTTCACCGCCCGCGCGAACGCCTTATCCTTCATCTTCTTCTTCACTCCCCCCGCCTCCACCTCGTGTATCGACTTCGAAGGTTTCACCAGCGCGCAAGCCGTCAAAAATCCCGCCAGCTCATCGCACGCAAACAGCGCCTTATCGAGGTGCGACTCCCGCGCCGTTCCCGAATAATCCGCGTGCGCCAGAATCGCATGCAGCACCTCCTCCGGCCAACCCAACTCCCGCAGATGCCTCACTCCGACAAACGGATGCTCCTCCAGCGAAGGATGCCGCTCATAGTCCATATCGTGGAGCAGCCCCGCACTCGCATACCTCCCGACAAACTCCGCAGCCTCCTCCCCCGTGAGTCCCAACCGCGAAGCCTCCATCACGCCATAGGCCTCCGTACAAACCGAGACCGCCAGCCCATGCTTCCGCAGGCTCTCACCCTTGGTCCACTCCTCCAGCAAACCCAGCGCCTGTTCTCTCCCAAAACCATCGCTCATGCAAAACTCCTTTTCAACAATCTAACGCGATCGCGATCTATCGCCTTCCCGCTGGGCAAGCAAGTTACCAACTTGATTCCTATTCGGTTTTTTTAGGTCTTTCTGTGTAAATCTGCGGCTTTCTTCTTGACTCACACTCGATACGGGTGTCAATCTAGGCACATCATATGTTCCGTTATCGGACATGTGCTGGGTCCTTGCTCTGGGTCCCTTCGCTACAACAAAACTTATGGCAACCATGATGGCACCTGTCGAACAGCGTGAGGTACTACGTTGCGACCATTGCAGTTTGGTGCAGTTTCGGACAGCCAACACGCTGTGCCGCCGCTGCCACAAATGCCTCGAGGTCGAAGAGCCCGAACCGGCTCCGGCACCACTGGCGCTGGTTCCTCCACCGACAACCCAAGAAGGGGGCCTGCAAGTAGCCCACGCTGTTCGCGACCTGCGCCACGTGCGCAATCTCTCGCAGCGCCAGCTCGCAGCTCGCATGGGAGTACCCCGTACCTACATCTCAAAGATCGAGAACGGCAAGGCTATGCCGACTCTGTCCTCGCTCGATCGCCTCGCGCGCGCCCTTCAGGTCGACATCTCCGCCCTGTTGCGCGACTCGAACACTCGCCATCGCGACGAGACAGCGGTCCTCATGACCGACCCGTTCCTCGCCGAGATCGCGATGTACACCTCGCAGCTTGACGATCTGCAACGTTCCATCTTTCTCAATCACGTTCGCGAGTTAGCTGCAGGACGCCGTCGTACTGCCTAAATAGCGTCCCTGCAACACCGATCCACGACCTCCAGGGAGGCGTCAGCACTCATTGTGACGCCTTCCTCTCCTTCCCTTCTGAACTCCCACACTCTCGCGCACGAAAGATGTATAGGGCGTTCATTGCGTACCCCACAACGGTGTGCTAGCGTCAATATCTGCGAGGTCGCTTTGCGCGCATCAACACCCCTACCGAACTCCAGCCGCGTCCCCAATCGCAGCCATGAGCTCTCCTCCGAAGAGCAGAGTGTCTACCGGCAGCTGGATCCAGCCAAAATTCCGCAACACGTCGCCATCATCATGGACGGCAATGGCCGTTGGGCCGGAAAACGTGCCCTCAAGCGCTTCCTCGGCCACCAGAAGGGTGCCGAATCCGTTCAGTTCGTCGTAGAGACCGCCTCACGTATTAATCTGCCCTGGCTCACCCTCTACGCCTTCTCGCTCGAAAACAATCTCCGCCGCCCCAAGTCAGAAGTCAGCTTCCTCATGAAGCTGCTAAAAAACTACCTCGTCGGCAACGTCAAGCGCATGAACGACAATAACGTCCGCATGGCCTACATCGGTCGGACACACGACTTACCGCAGGAAGTACAGGACACCATGCAGTGGGCCTCCGAGGCCACCACGAAGAACACAGGCACCACCCTCACTCTGGCCCTCAACTACGGTGCCCGCTCCGAGATTGTCGACGCCGTCCGCACCATCCTCACCGACCTCACCACTGAAGCCCACACCCGCGGCTGCTCCGTCGAGGACCTCCTCGGCGCCGGCGCACTCGAGTCCCTCGACGAGCCCACCATAGCCCGCGCCCTCTACACCGCGCACATGCCCGACCCCGACCTCGTCATCCGCACCTCCGGCGAGCAGCGCATCTCCAACTTCCTCCTCTGGCAGATCGCCTACTCCGAGATCTTCGTCACCGATCGTCTTTGGCCCGACTTCAACGGCCTCCACCTGCTCGAGGCCATCAACGCCTACCAGCATCGCGAGCGCCGCTTCGGTGGCCTCGGCGAAAGCTTCACCGACGAAGACCTCAACAACCTCGAGCCCGCCGAAGAAGTAGCCGCCGAGATTAAGGATCACCTCATCCTGAGACCGGACGCGAAGTCCGAGGCCAAATCCGAAACAAAGCCCGACGCCGTCCTCACCCGCCGATAGCTATTGGAAGTTAGGCTTCCGTGTCGTACAAAAATCTTTCTTCACAGACAACCTTTCTCGCTCCCATTTTTTTGTGGCGCCCATCCACAACTTCCCTCCTTCCCCATGGTCTTCAAAGATCAGAGGAAAGACGAAATGCTCGTCTCACTGCGTAAATTGCTTTGCTTTACTCTTGCCTTGTTTCTTGCCTCCACGCCTTTACTTCGGGCCCAACAGACCAGTACCTTCGCTCCCCCACCAATCCCACCACAAATCATCTCTGCCCACACCATCTTCGTCTCCAATGGCGGTGGATCCAACCTCTTCAACGCATTCAGCGGCGGCCCCGATCGCGCCTACAGCCAGATCTATGCAGCACTACAGCAATGGAACCGCTATCAACTCGTCGACTCACCCTCACAAGCCGATCTTCTCTTCGAGATCCACGCTATCGCTCCAGCGATCAGTACAGGATCCGACGGGGCTATCGTCTATAACCCCCAACTCATCCTCCGCATTCTCGATCCCAAGACCAACGCCCTTCTCTGGACCACGACCGCCAACGTCAAAGCCGCCGGAACCCAGCGCGACCGCGACAAAGGATTTGACGAATCCGTCGCCGTCCTCGTCGATCGCGTCCGTCAACTCACCGGCGAACAGCTCAACCCCTCGGAGGTCAAAGCCGTCCGCTCCAACTCTCAGATGCCTCGATCAGAAAAGATCCTCATCGGTGTCGGTATCGCCGCTGCGGTGGGCGTCACCGTCTTCGGCATCTACAAAGTCACTCACCGAACCACGCCCAGCCTTCCCACAACTCCTCCATGTCCTGATCCACCCTTCTGTCCCGTTTCAAGCCTGTGAAACGTAGACCACGGCTCACTTCATTTCGGAAGTAAGCCGTGGTCAACACTCTCCAGCTAGAGCAGTCTGCCCCGGCCAGCAACCGGCTCCTCAGCTGGCCGCTGCTTCAATCCACGCACAAACTCCCCCAGCGCCGGACGAATCACGGCAAACATCGGATCGTTCCGCTGCATCAGCGCCACCTCGGAGAACAACTTCAACCCAACTCCCAACGACGCGACGGTATCGCTATCGAACGGCAACCGAGTCTGCATTCGCTCCACAATCCCCAAAATATCGTCGTGATTCGCAGCCTCGAACGAGAGAGTCCGTCGTTCCACCGGCTCTCCCTTCGCTCCAGTCAGCGCCTCAACCGTGATCTTGTACCGGTAAGAGTTCATCTACGCCCTCTCAATCTGCTTGGCAGCAGCGTCAATGATGTCCGTAATCGCGTGAATCTGTTCCGTCGTCAACGGCCCCTTCTTCATCCGCAGCGCCATCCGAAAGTTCTCCACAGCGCGTTCGATCTGAGGCGAACGACCACCTCCCTGTTCACTGCGAGCATGGTCCATCCTCGCGAAGATCGCATCTACCATCGCCTTGTTCTCGGCCAGCGACTTTGCCCCTTCTTCCGTGATCGTATAAAGTTTCCGCGCGCCCTCGGAGACCACGGTCGCATGTCCCATCTCCTCCAGCATCGTCAGCATCGGATACACCACACCCGGACTCGGCGCATACATTCCGCCCAGCCGCTCCTGGATCGACTTGATGATCTCGTAGCCGTGGCTAGGCTTCTCCGCGATCTGTTGCAGGATCACGTAGCGAAGATCTCCGGCCCCAAAGAATCGCATCGGGCCACCGTGTCCCCCGCGTCCACCGCGAAAGCCATGCCGGCCTCCGCCAAAGTCGCCAAAACCACCTCGTTGATCGTCCCTGTGTCTCTCACCACGGCATTCTTCTCTGTCGTGGCAACCTCTGTAGTGCTCATGTAAGTGTTCATATACTTTTCTCATGCCTGGATAGTACTAAGATATATTTTGATAAGTCAAGATATAAAATAAAATAATCTTTCCAAGCCAAATTTATAGCCCGATATATCCTGTTCAGGACTTCATGAAACGCATTCTTACTGCCTTAGTTCTCATCCTCGCCGTCTTCGCCCTCATCTTCTTCGGACAGCTGTGGATGATCACCCTCTTCAGCGCCATCGTCGCCGAACTCGCTGCCTATGAGTACCTCAAGCTGGCCTCAGTCGGGGCCGAAGCCCACGGCGCCAAACTCCGCATCCCCACCTGGTGGATGATCCTCGGAACCGCCCTCGCCTTCGTCGTCACCCTGCCTAACTTTCCAGTAGAAGCCCAGCTCCCCGTACTCAGCGCGCTCACCCTGGTTCTCTTCGCCTGGAACGGCTTCCGCGCCCCGCTTATCCAGGTCCTGCCCGACACTGCCCAGGGCCTCTTCGGCCTCATCTACATCGCCTACCCACTCACTCTCGTCCCTCTCCTCTGGAAACAGGAGGATGGCCCAGCCCTCGTGCTATTCCTGATGGTCTGCGTCTGGGCTGGCGACATAGCAGCCCTCTACATCGGCCGTGCCTTCGGCAAACGAAAGCTCGCGCCCCGTCTCAGTCCCGGAAAGACCTGGGCCGGCTCCATCGCCTCCATCGCCGGCAGCATGATCGCCGGAGGCATCGTCATCGCCATCGCCGACGCCCTCACCGCCCGCGGCAACACGCTACTCCACATTTCGGAACCTCTTTGGCAATCGCTCCTGCTCGCCGCAATCCTCAACATCGCCGCTCAGCTAGGCGACCTACTCGAGTCCGCCATCAAGCGCGGAGCAGGCGTCAAGGACTCCGGTACCATGCTCCCCGGTCACGGCGGCATCCTCGACCGCATCGACGCCCTCCTCCTCGCTGCGCCTGTCCTCTGGTACATCCTCCTACTCAAAGACTATTTCGGCCTCGGGCGTTTCTAAATCACGACCACCGAAAGTTGACTTAGTTCAAATCTGCGAAAATAAAGCTTGTGAAAAAGCTAGCGATCCTTGGTTCGACCGGCTCGATCGGCCACAGCACCCTCTCCATCTGCGAATCCTTCCCCGACCGCTATCAGGTCATCGCCCTTGCCGCCGGGACCAACATCGACGACGCGTTTGCTCAGTGTCTCCGCTGGCGTCCCACGGTCATCTCTCTCGCCACTGAAACACTAGCCGCAACTCTGAAATCCCGGCTCAAAGCCGAAGGCATTACCGATATTGATGCCGTCTACGGAACCAGAGGAAGCATCCACGTCGCCACCCTGCCTGAGGTTAACTTCGTCGTGTCGGCAATCGTCGGAGTAGCTGGTCTCGAAGCCACCTACGCGGCCGTCTGTGCTGGCAAGACCATCGGCCTAGCCAATAAGGAGTGTCTCGTAGCCGCCGGGGAACTCATCATCGCTGCTGCGAAGAAACACAATGTAGCTCTCCTGCCGATCGACTCCGAGCACAACGCTGTTCACCAATGCATGCGCGGCGGAACAGCGGCGGAGGTCAAACAAATCTGGCTCACCGCGTCAGGTGGCCCCTTCCGCAACACATCCCTCGCCGACTTCGAGCACATCACCCCACAGCAAGCGCTCAAACATCCGACCTGGGTGATGGGTCAACGCATCACCATTGACTCCGCCACCATGATGAACAAAGGCTTCGAGGTGATCGAAGCCTGCCGCCTCTTCAACCTCCCCGCGAAAAAGGTCCGGACCACCATCCACCCCCAATCCACGGTCCATTCTCTGGTCGAGTTCATCGATGGCAGCATCCTCGCCCAGATCTCCGTCACAGACATGCGGCTCCCCATTCTCTACGCCCTCGCCTACCCAGAGCGCGTCGCCGTAACCGAAAAAGAATCGCTCACCTTCGACCTCGCGATGCTCTCACGGTTGGACTTCTCCCCACCCGACCTCACCCGCTTCCCTTGTCTGCGCCTCGCCTACGAGGCAGCGGAAGTCGGCGGAAATGCGTGCATCGCGCTGAATGCGGCCGACGAGATCGCCGTAGCCGCCTTCCTCGAAGGACGTATCCCCTTCCTCGGCATCCCGCGTACAATAGAGGCTGTGCTGCAGCTAACTTCCGGTCAATCTCCGGCGTCTATCCTCGATGTGCTTGATGCAGATCTTACCGCTCGTGCTTGTGCGCGAGAAGTGATTGCCGCCAACTCACCGGCGCCCGATGGTACCCTGCAGCCAACCAAGTAAGAGGTCTTCCCCAACTTCATGGCAACAATCATCCAGCTTCTTATCGTCCTCGGCATCATGGTTCTGGTCCACGAGTTTGGCCACTTCGCGGTCGCCAAGCTCTGTGGCATCCGCGTCGAGGTCTTCTCCATCGGCTTCGGCAAGCGCCTCTTCGGCTTCAAACGCGGCGATACCGAGTACCAGATCGCTGCAGTCCCCCTCGGCGGCTACGTCAAGATGGCCGGCGAGATGACCTTTCCGACCAACGAAGCAGGCGGAGCTGTTGTCACCGATCCCGGCGACTTCAACGCCCACCCTCGTTGGCAGCGCATCCTTGTTGCTCTTGCAGGACCCATCGCGAACTTCATCCTCGCTCTCGGTCTGATGACGGGCGTCTCGATGCTTCACAACGAGGTGCAGGAGTTCATCGACGGACCTGCCTATACCGACTACGTCACCCCGAACACGCCAGCAGCCAGAGTTGGGATTCACAGCGGCGACACAATCGTCCACTTCGACACGATTGAGAACCCAACCTGGGACCAGGTTGGCATTCGCTCGTTACTGAATCTCAACCAGAGCATCCCCTTCTCGTTTATTCACAATGGCCAACGTACTGACACCAAACTCTTCGTTGAAAACAAAGGCACTCCAGACGACTTCTCTTTGGACAACCTCGGTCTGATTCCGAAGATGCAGAACACGCCGGTGCAGGTTGATTCTCTTGAAGCCAACATGCCTGCAGCCCGCGCTGGCTTGCAGCCCCACGACAAGATCCTCAGCATCGACGGGCTGCAACTGCACTCCGTTCCTGCCCTATTGTCCTATCTGCAAGATCAAGCCGGTAAGCCCGCAAGCCTTTTGATTCAACGCACTGCGGGTGACGGAACCAAACAGACTGTTCCGATTCAAGTCACTCCGGAGCTTGCGGAGACGCCTGGTGGGCCTAAGGAAAAGGACTATCGGCTTGGTTTTGTTGCGGTTCAGCCACCTGTGAAGGTTGAGCGGTTGCCGTTGGGCAAGGCGATGGTTGCGTCTTGGCAGTTCAATAAAAAGGGATCGCTGCTGATTGTTGAAGTACTGAAGCGGCTGTTTACACGTCAGGTTTCGGTGAAGAGTCTGCAAAGTCCGATTGGGATTGGACAGCAGATTCATCAGGCGGCGCAGATGCCGGGTTGGATGCCGCTTATTGGGTTGATGAGCTATATCTCGTTGAATCTGGGGATCTTCAACTTGCTGCCGATACCGATTTTGGATGGCGGCATGATCTTGTTTTTGTTAATTGAGACGATCATGCGGCGGGACGTGAATCAGCAGATCAAGGAGCGCGTTTATCAGGTTGCGTTCGTTTGTCTGCTGGCGTTCTTTGCGTTCGTCATCTTCAACGATCTGACCAAGCTCAGCTTCTTCACGAAATTTAAACCTTAGAAAAATTCAGAAAAAAATAGACCCTGGTGCGGCTCGATCGCGCCAGGGTTTTTTGTTGTTTTTGTTGGAGTTTTTGAGGGGTGTTTTTGGAAAAGTGCGTTTTCGATTTGGTGTTTTGATGGTGAAAACGTGGTGGAATGCGTGGTAAACGTGGTGCCGAAACCGTCACTTTTTCGTACGCAAAAAATACGCCAACTTTTTCGACTATTTTTTGTTGGAGCCGGTTGAAGCAGCTCGTAGCTCGGCCACGATCTCTCCTACAGCTTTGCGCGCTTCGTCTTCTCGGTCTGGAGGGAAGCTGATTGCGCCCACACGAGCGTGCCCTCCGCCGCCATAGCGCTCGCAGATCGCCGCCAGGTTCACGAGATCCGATGGCATTAGTTTCGTCCACGGGTTGGTCCCAACAGAGACCTTGGTTCGGAAGCTCGATTTGCTGAGGCCTACGTTGTAGGTCGCGCCGGGATGCAGGTAGTAGGGGATGAACTTGTTGTAGCCCTCAGTCGGCTGGTCGGTGATATCGAAGGTGATCACGCCCTGATCCACGGTGGATCGCTGTTTGATCAGTTCGAGCGCTGCCCAGTGGCGGTCCATCAAAGGGCCAAGGAGAGCCTGCACGAAACCCTGATCGAGAACCTGTTGCAGGCTCATCTCGGTAAGGATGGGAATGAGTCGCTTCACCAGGGTGTCGTCGGAAGAACTCTCGATGACCATCGTCAGCTTCATGGCCGGTTCGGCCATCTCAACTGCGGCCTTCGCACTCTCGTAGCGTGCCCCGTCGACGATATCGGCCCACTTGATCAGCTCCAGCAGGGGAGCTGTATCGAAACCGAAGTTGACCTGCGCGATGTCGGCGATCAGGCTAGTGCAGGAGATATAGTTCGGGTTGAAGAACTTTCGCATGCGCTGCGAACCGTCGACCTGTCCTGCTTCGAAGCCCTTCTGATCTTCAGGCGTCAGGAATGCGCTCTGGTGATGATCGAACCACCAGGTCACCTTGGGCGAGGCAGAGTATTTAAAGTCCACGATCGCGTTTTCGCCACTGCTGAACTCGCTTTCATCGAACAGAGCACCGGCGCGGTGGACCAGACCGTGATACGAGTACGAGTCTGCCGTCTTCACGCACTCCCGGTGAAACCGCGTGAACAGCGAAGCCGAACAAGCTCCATCGAAACACTTATCGTGATAGAAAATCTTACAGTCCAAGCCACTTTCTCCCATACTCAACACCTACCGTTTGGAGTAAGGTGTGAAGTGTCCAGCATAGCGCACCCTGCACCCAAGGCGGGCTATATTACGACGCGGAACTTACGGCAAGCTTCCCGCGTATATCTCTCTGATCAAAAGGACTCCCATTGCAGACAAACACAGAAAAGCTTTCCAACGAAATGGCGCAAGAGCCGATAGTCCCTCCTCCAGTCGAGCCTCGCACCTCGCTGCGCAATGTGTTCTACGGAGAGCAAGGCCTTCGTGCGGGCTGGAGCCTGCTGCTCTTTGTCGCCTTGTTCGCCGCTTTCCTCTACGTGGCGAGCTTTATCGCGCACAAGGTACATCCAGCTACTCATCAGGCCTCTACGGACCACACCATCCACTTCTTGTCCATGTTGCTGAACGAGAGCATTCCATTTCTGGGAGTCGTCGCCGTGACGTGGATCATGTCAAAGGTGGAACACCGACCTGTTGGCGTCTACGGCCTTGGCGGCACGAGCAAGTTGCGACACTTCGTCGCGGGCCTAGCGTTTGGCATCATCTGCCTCACGCCTTTCATTCTGTTGCTCTGGAAGACCGGCTTTCTGGTCTTCGATAACCGTCTCCTCTTCGGCAGCGATATTCTTCGCTACGGAGCGCAGTGGCTCGCTCTCTTTCTTGCCGTCGGCTTATTGGAGGAGTACTTAACCCGCGGCTACCTGCAGTACACGCTGACTCGCGGACTGGACGGCTTCTTTCGATGGGCGTTCAAAACACCTCATAGCAACGCGCTTGCATTCTGGACTTCGGCAGTGATTTTTTCCGTGCTCTTTGGCGTGGCCCATGGAAACAACCCGGGAGAGTCGCCTATCGGGTTACTAACTGCGGGTATCGCCTCCATGATGTTCTGCCTTGTTCTTTGGCGCACAGGCTCTCTCTGGTGGGCGATCGGGTTTCATACCACGTGGGACTGGGGACAATCGTATCTCTATGGCGTGGCCGACAGCGGCATCATGATCAAGAATCATCTGCTCGCTACTCATCCCGTCGGCAAGCCGCTGCTAAGTGGAGGCACAACTGGACCTGAAGGCAGCGCTCTGATTCTGCCGATCATCGTCCTCATCGTCCTCATCATTATCTTCACGCTGCCTCGTACCAATGCAGGCTACATCCAGCTTGCGGAGCGACCCATCGAGCCGTAGGGCGGCGGCATCAAGGAATCGGAGCTATCGGGAATGTGATCTATGCGATCGGAGTTCCCTGATACCGCGTCTCCGCGAGGTCAAGCTCTCGCTCCATCGTTCGGAGCACATCGTCTCCGATACGCCCTCTGTCGCGCAGCGAGATGAGGGTACGCCGCTCGGCCTGGAGGGCATCTTCCAGGATGCTTCGCAGCCGCTTCATCGTCGCGGTGTCGATGGCCTCGAGATCTCCGTCGTCGCCTCCGCCGACGGCGGCGAGCTTGTGTCTATATCGATGAATCAGATCATCGTATAAGTGCTCCGCGTCTTGGCCATCCCGCTTGCGTCCTTCCTCGAGATGGTGCACCGCTGCGCGCAGAACGATTCGACGCGCCTCTCTCTCTTCGGGATCCATTCCAGCGTTGCCTGCAAGTCCCAGCGCACGAATCAGCGCCGGAAGAGTGAGGCCTTGCAGCACCAGGGTGACGAGGATTACGCAAAACGCAAGAAATACGATCAGGCTTCTCGTCTCAGATCTGCCGTCACCCACAATCTCTGGAACTGAGATTGCGGCAGCGAGCGCGAGCACACCACGCATCCCTGTCCAGCCGACCACGAAGACCTCGCGCGGCTGTAGCTCCTCTTCTTTACGTTTTAGCCAGTGTCGATCGACGTACGACGCAATCTTGAAGACGGGGATGACCCATACGACTCGCAACAAGATGAGCACGATGCTGAAGACTGCTCCGTAAAAGATCAGTGTTCCCTTGCTAAACCTGCCGTTAATACCGGCCAGGACATAGGGAAGCTGCAACCCGATCAGCACAAAGACCAGGCCGTTCAGCATGAAGGTCAAGGCGTCCCAGGCTCCGTTGACCTGCAGACGAACCGATGGCGAGAAGAACTGCGTGCTCTTGCGGCTCATGTAGACTCCGCAGGCCACTACTGCCAGCACTCCGGAAGCCTTGGCATGCTCTCCTGCGAGGTAGGCAGCATAAGGAACGACGAGACTCACCACCAGTTCGACTGGGCCGTCGTCGATGAACTTTTCCAACCAGCCGACGATAATGCCAATCAACAGGCCGATCAGGATTCCGCCGAAGACCAGATAGAGCAGCCTCATAAAGCCACCACCAAGCGTTGGAGTCTGTCCGCCCTGGATGATTCCAATCCCTATCTCGAGCGCCAGCAGACCGGTCGCGTCATTGAGCAGACTCTCTCCTTCGAGGATGTCGACGATGCGTCTGGGCAGGCCGATACTTTTTGCGATCGAGGTTGCGGCAATCGCATCGGTTGTCGCCACCACGGCACCGAGCAGAAAGCCTGCCTTCCAATCGAGCGCAGTGATGAAGTGGTCGGAGAAGAACGCGACTCCCCAGACCGTAAATCCAACAAGTCCAAACGCCAGCAGGCCGATGACTATTCCATTGCGGCGAAACTCACGCCACGACATAGACCATGCGGATGCGTAGAGGAGCGGCGGAAGAAAGACGACGAAGACGACGTCGGGATCGAGCGGGACACGCGGCATATGTGGCAGGAAGCTGATGATGAGGCCCGCCAGCACGAGGATGATCGGGTACGGCACCTTCAGCCGCCGTGCCATCGCCGCAAAGCCTGCGACGAGGACCAGCAAGAGCAGGATGACCGTTTCAACAGCATGCAGACTCGATCCAGCTTCCATTACATCCCCCGTTCAAGTCTCCGACCGTGATACCACGTCCAGTGTCGCTAAAACTGATCGAGTACGCCAAGTTAAATGACATAGGCAGCGGTGTTTTGTGTTGCGCGCCGATCCCCGCTCTGCATTTACACTTCGATCAGGCTATGAACCCGTACGAATCGATCGCCGCCGCAGCCTCTCCGGAAGAAGCCCGTACCGCTCTGCAGGCTCGACGCAGACGGATCTTTTTCCGACTCGTCGTTATTTTCTCCTTGCTGCTTATAGTTTGCGCTACGATTGGCTTCTTTTATGGGCGTCACTGGACTCGCACGGCAATGCGCGATGCGCTGCCGCAGTTGGATGGAGCGATCTCCATTGCGGGTCTGTCGGCTCCGGTTTCGGTGCAGCGGGATGGTCACGGGGTTCCGCATATTCGGGCGAGTTCGCTCGATGATCTGGTGATGGCGCAGGGTTATGTCACTGCGCAGGACCGGTTGTGGCAGATGGATGCGTTGCGCCGTCACGCTGCGGGCAATCTTGCGGAGATTCTTGGTGCGCCACTGATTCCGCATGACCGCGCTCAACGGACGCTACAGATTCGAGCTGCGGCAGATCGTGCGCTTGCTACGCTTTCGCCGGATTTGATTCATCTTTTGGAGCGCTACGCGGCGGGTGTGAATGCATCGATCGCTGACCAGAAGGCTCATCTGCCGCTTGAGTTTCGTCTCCTGCGCTATGAGCCAGCGCCGTGGACTCCGCGTGACAGCCTGCTGATTGGTCTGGTGATGTTTCAGGACCTCACCAACAGTTTTCCA
>Ga0302227_10001956_pt1 | contig 14743 bp, 16 predicted proteins | sample II_Palsa_N1_1_FD_193525 | JGI IMG/M metagenome (GOLD analysis project Ga0302227, IMG submission 193525) | Peat permafrost microbial communities from Stordalen Mire near Abisko, Sweden - II_Palsa_N1_1 | ecosystem: Environmental > Terrestrial > Soil > Palsa > Peat permafrost | place: Sweden...
AATCAGCCAACAGCGCTTCAGGATGAGCTATTGTCAGATCCTGCAAGCCTTAGATGAGACGGATCGTGCAAGGATTCGATCCTGCTCTCAGATATTGTTATGCGTTTTCGTAATAACCAAAGACCTGTTAAGAATTGGACTTTTGTGTGGATATCAGAGAATCGTATACGGGAACGACGCTCATCGAGCAAGGTGCCGAAGACAACGATGTATATCTGATCCTCGCAGGAGCCTTCGATATTTTGGTCAATGGCCGGAAGGTTGCACGAAGGTTTGCCAACGATCATATCGGCGAGATGGCAGCCATCCAGCCAACTCAACGACGCTCCGCCACCAACATAGCGACCGAAAAGTCGGTTCTATGCAAGCTTACCGAACCTCAATTTAGCGAATTGGGTCGACAATATCCTGAGATCTGGCGACTCATCGCGAAGGAGCTCGCGCGCCGACTCGAACAACGCGATGCACATGTAACAGCCACGCACGATAAGATACGCATTTTTATCATCTCTTCGGCGGAAGCGCTTGAGATTGCGCGAACGATCCAGAACGCGTTTGAGTACGACTTTACCGTCGTCGTTTGGACCGATGGTGTCTTCCGCGCGTCTTGGTATCCGATTGAAAGTCTTGAACGACAACTCGATCAGTCGGACTTCGCCATTGCTATCGCGCGACCGGACGATATCACTGAGAGCCGGGGCATCTCGTCCCCTACGCCTCGCGACAATGTCATCTTTGAACTCGGCCTTTTCATTGGCCGCATCGGCAGACAACGGTCGTTTCTAGTTGAGCCGCGCGGCGAGGAGACCAAATTGCCATCTGATCTCTCCGGAATCACCGCCCTCGCTTATAAATACGATACGAATGATCTCGCAGCCGCATTGGGACCTACCTGTAATCGCATCCGAAACATCATCCGAGAACTCGGTCCGAATAATTGAGCGATCCCACGAGATTGAGGCAGTCTCGTCACATTGTCGTAGCCATTGCAATGCATGGGTTAGATTAAGACTGCCAAACAAAGGAGCTTTCCACATTATGTTCGCAGATGAGGTGGGCCTGAAGGACGCAAGAGACCAGCTAGGAACGATCTTGGGCTTCTTCCCGCGAGTAGACGCGAAGCTTTCGACGCTCCTGGCAATCGACACTGCAATGCTGGCTTCTCTCAGTGCGAGTGTACCTTCCATTCACGCGGTCTCGCCATGGATGGCAATAGCTCCCCTAGCCACAGCGGAATTATTGGTTGCAAGCTACGTCCACCTCTATCGGGGTGGTTTCCCGGATGTGAAGGGTGGCCAGCATTCCATTGTGTTTTTCAAAGAGATTGCTGCCCGCACGGAATCCAAATTTATTGAAGAGTATTCAGATCAGACACCAGATTCATTGCGTCGCGACGTCTTGGGCCAGGTATGGAGAAACTCAGAGATTCTTGTCGAGAAATATCGATCTCTTCGGCTGGCATTCGTGTGTATGGCTTTGGGAGCGATCCCGTGGAGCGTTAGTCTCGCATTGTTCTCGTTAAGCAGAACTAACGTACAAGTGTTGGTGCAACATCCATGAGCGAATTTTCAAAAGCCCTGGAGCGCGAAGTCCAATCGACCGTGACAGCCGCATGGGAATCACGGGATGGAAAGGTCGTTCCCGAATCTGAAGATCTGAAGATGGCAAACGATCGTGTCATTTTGGATGCGGTTTTGCTGTATGCCGATTTGGCCGATTCAACTGAGATGGCAGTCAACAACCAAGAGATCGCCGCTGAGGTGTTCAAATCGTATCTCCGAGGAGTCACAAAAATCATCGAAGCGAATGGAGGAGCAGTGCGGAGCTTCGATGGGGACCGCGCCATGGGGGTATTCATTGGTGACTACAAGAACAGTAATGCCGCCAAATGCGGCCTCCAGATAAATTGGTTTTTCCGCACGGCCCTAGTCGCCCAGTTCCGGTCCGTCTACACAACCTCGGTGCAGGGCTTCAACTTCGATCAAACGGTAGGTATTGACCGAAGTTCGGTTCACGTTGCTCGCGCAGACGTCAGAGATAACAACGACCTTATTTGGGTGGGCCGAGCGCCGAATGTTGCGGCGAAACTCAGCAGCGTTCGAGACAAAAAATACAAAACATTCATTACTGCCAGCGTCTATAAGGCCCTCTCTCCTGATTCAAAAATCAACGGAACACCCAAACGAGATATGTGGACTGCTCTGACTTGGAAAGCTGGAGAGCCATATGGCACGTCGTCCATCTATGGATCAGAATGGACATGGACTCCATGACCAAGCGGCATATTGAGTTGACTACACTCGACGCCTGTCAACCGAGGCGTGCGGTCCATCAGCCATTGATTGGAAAGCCGGCCACTCCTCCAGGTGAATCACCCGGTGCCGGTGGTCCTGAACTAATGTGGTAGCCTTTCTGCATTCAGCCCACAGGAGCGCTCAATGGCGACCTCAACGATCCGGCTTAAACGGCTAAGGGGGGAAGACTTGTTCTTTCTCTCCATGGTGACGCTAATCCTCGCAACAGTCATCATCGGGTTCGGACAGAGCTACTTCCTGCCCGGAATGGTTTTAGCCAAATTGCCGAATGGTCTGGTACATGTGCATGGAGCACTTTTCGTAAGCTGGATATTACTGCTTGTCGTTCAGACAGTGCTGGTCTCTGTCGATCGTGTGCGGTTGCACATGCAGCTCGGCATTCTGGGTCTGGTGTTAGCACCTTTAATGGTTATCATAGGCACCTGGACAATCCTCGATTCCATCCACCGTCGAGGAGTTCCGCGAGTTCCTCAAGGCGCGATGCTGGCCGGCGACCTGCTCGAATTGGCATTTTTCTCAATCTTCGTGACCTGGGGTCTGGTAATACGGCGGGATAAAGTCGCACATAAACGCCTGATGCTCTTCTCAACGATAGCCATCTTGGGTCCAGCAATTAATCGATGGCCGTTTGCCTTCATGGCGAGCGCGCCAGCTCAGGGTGCCCTTTTTCTTGCTTTTCCTGCCCTTATCGTGGCCTATGACCTGACAACCGTGAAAAGGGTTCATCGAAGCACCCTCGCCGGATCACTGCTCATCATCTTCATGGTTGCTGCAATGTTGTTGGTACCTTCATTGGCAGTGTGGCAACAGTTCACCGTTTGGGTTCAAGGCACCTCATGGCTTTAGCCGCTGCAGGATTCTCTGACCAACCCAACAATGCTTTTCGCGCCATAGAAGCCGGACCGAACTCCTAATAGTGGGGCTTGAGTAACTTGCCCGACCTGGCGGCTTCGTAATCTCAGTGAGTGCAAAATCGCGTAGCTGTTGAAAAACTCGTTTTCTGCCCGAACGACCTCAAATCTGGTGATAGAAAATGTCTACCCAGTCTGTGAAAATTGCTTGTAGGGCATCCTGGCGCGATGAATTTTCTGCGGGTTCTCCAAGGATGAGTTTTTCAACACCCACTCGCCAATGCACGCATTGATGAGCAGACTGGCACTGAAAATGTCGGCATCTCGAAGGTGATAGCCAAGTGACGGGAAGCGCGTTTCTCGTTCTATACAGCTGCGGACGGGTTCAGCGAGTAGATTCGAACACTCCCGCCCGCATATTCTGATGCAAACCGGCTAGGAAAGCGTGGGATAGCTCGTGTAACCAGCAGCGCCCCCGCTGTAGAAAGTCGTTGGATCGGGTTCATTCAGCGCGGCTCGGAGCTGCAGGCGCCTGGGTAGATCTGGGTTGGCGAGAAAGGCCCGACCGTATGCGACAGCGTCGGCACGCCCACTCCGCAACGCTTCCTCTCCCTTAGGCCCGTCATATCCACCATTTACAACGTAGAGACCGTTCCAAATCGTTTTGAGGCGAGCCGATAATGCGACAGCCTCGTCGGCGCTCCCTTTGCTGTCCTGCGCTTGTTCCACGACGTGGAGGTAACCGAGCCCAAAGTCGTTGAGCTTTCCAACCGCGACGGAGAAGGTGTCGAGTGGATTGTCGTCGCGCATGTCGTTGAAGTCGACGGTCGGAGAGATTCGCACACCCACCTGCTTGCTGTCCCAAACTTCGAGCACCTGTTCGACTGCTTCTTTGAGAAAGCGTGCTCGATTTGACGCAACACCTCCATATTCATCTGTTCGCTGGTTCGTTCCTGTGCGGAGAAATTGATCGATCAAGTATCCATTCGCCGCATGAACCTCGACCCCGTCGAAACCTGCTTCTTTCGCATTGATGGCGGCTCGCCGGTAGTCCACAAAGGTCTCTTTGATCCCACTAGCGGTCAAAGCCACTGGCTCCGAAACCTGTGCGGAACCCGTGGCGATGTGCGTCTGCGCGTTGCCACGGATTGCCGACGGAGCAACGGGCTGCGCGTTGTTTGGCAACAAGGACGAATGAGAGATTCGGCCGACATGCCACAACTGAAGGAAGATTCGGCCTCCGCTTTGGTGAACGGATTCGACGATTCGGCTCCACGCCCGCACCTGTTCTGTGGAATGAATCCCTGGAGTGTTGCTGTACCGTTTGCCCATCGGCGAGATCTGCGTCGCCTCGGTCACGATGAGTCCAGCCGAAGCTCGCTGCGAGTAATAGGTCGCCGCGAATTCGCTTGGCACGCCTTTGTCGTCTGCGCGGGTACGCGTAAGGGGGGCATGAAGACACGGTTTGCCAGAAGCAAAGAGCCTAGCTGAACGGGTTCGAAGAGGGTAGCCATGATTGTGCTCCAGTTGTTCGACAACGTAGTGGGTTGCTGTGATGGGCCGGAGATGAAGAACCATGGTCAGGTTCGAAACTCCCGCTCGGTTCCTGCGCCGTAGACAAAGCGGCGCAGGAACCTCTATTCAAAGGACCGCCTTTACTTCGTGACATCGCGGGCAGCCTGTTCGATCACATCGACCACGACGTCCGGGTAAGTGACAGGGATGGCATGCGATGAGTTCAACTCAATGACGGTAGAGCGGGCTCGGTCTGCTTCAAACCTGAACTCTTCCTGAGGAATGACGGGATCGAGCAGAGGCCTGATTTGCCAGCTTGGCTTGCTTGTCCATGCAGCCGATGTCAGTACGTCGCTGAGGGCTGCCGCTGCGATGGGACGTTGGGTGGCAATCATTAGGGCAAGCAAGTCCTTAGGCACGTCGGCCGCGAGGAGGTAGCCATACTTGTCGGCTTTGACAAGGACGTTCGTTCCGGTAGTCCCGTCGGGCAAAGTGTAGGGGATCAGATCGACGGAAAAGGCAAAGTCGCCGCCGGGAAACCGTTCGAGACAATCGTTTGTGGATTCTCCGATACCGGGCATAGGGGAGCCTGCGTAAATAAGGGCCTTGACCTTAGGGTCGTCCCCGGCCTGGGTGATGACAGCCCCGCCATACGCGTGGGAGACGAGAATGACGGGCCCATCGATCGTGTCCAGCAAGCTGTGCAGGTACGCAGCGTCGACGAATAAACCCCGCAAGGGATTGGAGAAGACCTTGACCGGGAAACCGTCGCGCTGGAGCCGCTGGATCACTCCATGAGTCCAGAGCGACGAGTCTTCGACAGCGCCGTGCACAAGCACAATCGTCGGCTTAGATGAGTTCTCTTCTTTTTGCTTTTGAGTGTCCATGATGAGTTGCTCTCCTTGGTATTATTCCGTTGTGGCTTGCCTGCTGTAGATGGGCAAAGCGATATCAAGCCCGCTCCTGGGTCGCGGTCCAGCGGTGCTTCGTCTCACAACGAAGCACCGTCTCAAGACCTCACTTCTGGGCAACCACTTGAAGTCGATAAACTTTAGGAGCGACGGAAAACAGCTCCTCCGCCTTCTCCACAAGCTCCTTCCCCGCTTCGCCATTCAAATGGGCTTCGCGAGCAGCTTCATCGTCAAATGTGTCGAAGACTCGATAGACTCCAGATTCGCCTTCGACCTTCGCCGCATGCCACGACAGCGTTCCAGGCTCTTTTCTCACCAGGGTGGCCTCCTTTTCTAGAAACGCCTCGACTTCCGATTCCCTCCCCGGTTTAGCCTTCAACTCAACAAGCAATGCGAACTTAGCCATTTCGATATCCCTTTCTTCAACACTGGTTAGGTTGTGGTTTCCGTCAGTGCGAAGCTTTAGGCTTCAGACTGAAATGCCGGATCGAGTTCCGTATGGGAGATGTGATCCAGGTAATTGCTCATCGTCTTGAGAGCGACCCCGATCAGAACCTCAAGCACCTGATCCTCTCGATATCCGGCGGCGAGAAAGTTATCCACGACCTGCTCGCTCACGTGTCCGCGTTCCGTGACGATCTCCTTGGTGAGCGAGATAAGCGCCTGCAGCTTCGGATCGGACACGGGCTCGTTGGCTCTCACCGCCGAAACAACCTCGGCTGGTACATGCAGGAAAGCCTTCAACACCGTGCTGTGTGCCGCAATGCAATAACCGCAGCGATTCTCAACGCTGGCGGAGAGCAGGATGATCTGGCGCTCCACCGCACTCAGGCTGCCCTTGTCAAAGGTTTTCTCCAGCCCTACATAGCCCTCAAGCAAAGTAGGAGAGTTTGCGAAAACTCCAAAGAGGTTCGGGATGAACTTGAAGGACTTCTGGACATTTTCCAGGAGCGGACGAGACTTCTCGGGGGCGGTTTCAAGGTCAACCGGACTGAAGAGGGCGACTTGCGTATTCATGTACTGTATTCCCTTCATAAAGCGAATCTACAGACAGACAGGTCTGTCTGTCGCGTAGAGGGTATAGACAGACTGGTCTGTCTTTTGTCAAGATAAATCCGATGAATTCACAAAAACAATCCGATCCGCGCGAAAGAATCCTGGAGGCCGCCGACCGCCTCTTCTATACAGAGGGCGTACGAGCGACCGGAACTGAGAAAATCATGTCCGTCTCCGAAGTTGCAAAGGCGACCTTCTACCGGCATTTCCCGAGCAAAGATGATCTGGTGACCGCATATCTCGAATATCGCGACCGATCCTTCTTTGAGTATCTCGATAGCCCAGCGCCGCCGGAAGATATCCATGAAGCTTTGGCCAGAATCGAACGGGTGGTAAATCGAGCTGACATCATCGGATGCCCGTTCCTTCGGATCGCCTCCGAATACCCGGATTTTGCCCACCCCTTCCATCGCATAGCGGTCGAACACGAAAACAAGTTTCTTGCCTATCTCATGAATTTGCTGAAGCCCTTCGCCTTCGACAAGAGAGCAGTGGCTGCGGCCTTACTCAGCGTCGTCGATGGTGGCCTCACTACGAGAATGCTCTATGGAACCTCAAAGGAGATTCCGATTCTCTCGCCAGGCGAGGGGGTACTCAAGAGCTTTCAGCGCGTGCGAATTCAACGCCGCAAAATGATTGGGCCGTCATTATGGTAGCTCCGCTTGGAGCAATATCGCCGATGTACTCAGAGGACGGGCTTCGATGAGTGACTTGGCCTGATATGGAGTGACCGTGTCAACACAGTGAAATCTGTGGGGTTGTTTTGTCGTTGTCGTTGCTTTTGTCTCTTCCCGAAGACAGAGCGAGCAGCAGTCGGAGCAGTTTTGAGCGACGATTGATCAGTTTGATATTCGCGGGTCGGAACCGCATAATCATGATCCGTCGGGAGCTGCCTCTGACTGTTATCGCGAGTCAGGTTGAGCCTGTCGCATAGGCCGGGTGAGGGTTCTCCTTCGTGCTTGCCCTGGCTGCTGCCGGCTCTGTGTTCGAGATGGATGTCAGCGTTCATCGATTCGGTGCTTTTAGCTCTATCAGGAAGTTTTTGCTTTTGCTTTAGTTGTCAGGCAGCAACTTGCTGTCTGGAAATAGTCTCTGCTCTGGTTCCAATAGCCCAGATAAAGCCTAGCAACTCTCGGGCTACTGCTGTGACGATCTTCCTCTGGTCCTTGCCGGCCGCGCCCAGCTTCATATATCGCTTATGTAGCCGGTGTTGCGCCTTCCATGCAATCTCCTTCACTTCTTCCGAGATGCTCTCCTGTCGTCTTCGCAGTCCGTACCAAATACCTGGCGGGCGACGATAGCTCCATGCGGCTTCGACGACGATGCGTCGCAGGTGCGCGTTGCCGGTCTTCGTGATGCCTCCGCGTCTCGTTCGCTTGCCACTGGAATCCTCGCTCGGTACAACCCCGCAGTAACCCATCAGTTGGCGAGCACTCTCAAAGCGCGATACCTGGCCCAACTCGCTCGCAATGGTTACAGCCGAGATATCTGCAATACCGCGCAACGCCTGTAAATCGTTAATGACTTGTTGCAGTGCGGGCGAGACCAGCTTCACCGCCTCCATAATGGCTTGCTCCAGGCGCGCTACTCGTCCCCGCATGTGCTCGACTTCATGCAAATAATCCTGACGCGTGGACTCTTGAGCGATCTGTGTGAAACGCAGCTGCGCGACCCAGATCAGATAAGGTCGTGTCCACGGCCTGACCCGAGTCGGCGGACGCTGACCGGAGCGTAGAAGGAACTTGCTCAAGCGATGCCGCGCTCGCGTCTGATCCTGCCTGGCTGCTTCGCGGGCACGCACAAGATCGCGTAACGCCTCGGAACCCGCATCGGGAACCCATACCGCCGTCAGATCCCCGGATCGATAGCAACGTGCCAGCTTCTCTGCATCGCGCCGATCCGTCTTGACCCGATCGCCAGCCTTGACTGGTACCAGCGTGGGTGCCACAACTTCGCACTCGACGCCCAGCTCCGCCAGCTGCCAGTACACAACGTAGCCCGTCGGTCCGGCTTCATAACAGGCTCTCAACTTGGCTGCCGGGCCAAGCTTCTTGATCAACTTGCGGATAGACTCAGCCCGGTTCGGAATCGTTCCCAGGCTCCGCACTTCGCCTTCCGGCTCCGCGACCGCTACAGCGATCGTCTCAGCATGGACATCCAAACCTAAAAATCGTAACTTCTCCTTCATGACCGGCTCCCTTCCGCTTGTGGCTCTGAACTGTGGTTCTATGCGAACTCACAGCCTAACCCACGGTCGGCGCATCGGCGCCGGTCACTCCATACTGACTGATATCAACAACTGAGAATCATTGTGCCAGCCGACTATTCATGCGGACGATATCAAATGATCAAACAGCGATTGAACCAGACTGCGTGTGTTCTTCTGAGAGAGTTCTGGTCCAAGGATTCTCTGGGTGACCGCCAGACCATGAGCGAGATTGATGATAACCGTGATGAAGTCATCCGGCTTCAATTTCGAAGTGACTTCAGGAGATCGCAAGAGATCCCTGATCAGGTCACCTCCGTCTCGAAGCTGCTGCCGATGCACTTCAACAAAGCTTTCCCGGATACAGTCGCTTCGAAGAGCTCCGACCTCGAATTCAGCACGAAGCACGATCCAATCATGGTCCGTCATCAGGTCGGCAATGGCATCACGCACTTTTTTTAGCCGTTTTTTGTCTGAAGGCTCGTCCTTCAGTAGTGACTGGAAGACGTTCAAGTGGCGCGCCTGTTCGTCACGGATTACAGCGACAAACAAATCTTCCTTCCCGTCGAAGTTGGAATACAGAGCGCCCCGGGAATATCCGGCGTCCTCCGCGATCTTCTCCGCCACAGCACCGCCAAGCCCGTAACGCAGAAAGTGCCTGCGTCCTACGGCGATCAATGTGGCACGAGTCTGTGCGCGGCTCTCTTCGCGCGTAAGTCGCTTTCGTGGTTTTGTGCCGCTCACAGGCATTTGAATCCTTAGCTCCTCCCGATCGTTGGTCTCGTTATTCTATTGACGGCTCTAAGAAGCGTAAGACACGCTCCCGGATGGCGCGAACGTCCGAATTGAAGTTCCGCAAACACTATTTTGGTCACAATGAACACTCTGTATCCTGATACGAGGATAGTTTATACTCCGAAGCACTGACGCGAAGATATCGAGAGTTACAGCCCAAATCGACGCAATCTGTGATGGATCTAATCGTTCGATACACAAACCTTCAAGCCTCTAAAACAATCGAATGACCGCACCCACCGCAGCGGTCACAATCGCCATGATTGCGAGAACGACATACCACAGGTATGCCATTGGGATGTCTTCCAGATCCTCTTTCATTTTAGTTTTCATGTTGGCTCCTTAGCTGTTAGAGATGCGCCCACCCCCGGCGTGCCAGCAATACACCCAATCCGACGCAAATGACTGCCGTTACCCGCACCATCGGAATATATAGCGATCCCAGCCATGCAATGTATTCAGAAAGAGCATCCTGTTCAGGCTTCATACAAATCCCCCACATCCCGAAGGCCATGCAGACCAAGCCTAATACGAGACAGATCCACTGCTCGATAACAACAATCGTCTTTGGTTGAGCGCTTTCTTGCTCGCCTGCTCCTTTCTCCCTCACACCGTGCCCGGTACTCAAAGTGCGCTCACGACTGGCGTACTCAACGTTCCCATGAAGACTGCCGGTGTCGTGATCATAGCGTTGAATCGGGGATATGACTTTAGTCGCCGATATGCGGCCTGTGCCAGTGTCAACCGTCATAGCTTCCTCCACAAACTCCGCGTTCTATACATACAATACGATTTCAGATACAGTATGTATATAAAATAATTCACCAATGCTCAGTTCGGAAGAGAGAGCATTGAGTGGAAACGGTTCGCAAGGTATTGATGTGACCGCGCTTGTTGGGTTCACATTATTGAATCTGACAACGCTCAATCGACCGGAAAGGACAGCGGATGTCAGGTGAAGTCGGGAGCAGTGGACGATGGAAGCCTGGTGTTAATCCCTGGCTGATTGCAGCGACTGTTGCTCTCGCTGCCTTCATGGAGGTTCTCGATACTTCCATTGCCAATGTCGCCCTTCCCCACATTGCCGGTGATCTCGGTGCCAGCACCGATCAGGGAACCTGGGTTCTCACCAGCTATCTGGTCTCCAACGCAATCATTCTGCCGGTGGGCGCCTGGGCGTCGAGTGTCATCGGCCGCAAGAATTTCTTCCTGCTATGCATCACTATCTTCACCGCGGCAAGTTTTCTTTGTGGAATCGCCCCAACGCTCCCGATCTTGCTGATTTCACGTGTACTCCAGGGCGTCGGAGGTGGCGGCCTCCAGCCTATGGCGCAGGCCATCATGGCGGATTCCTTCGAAGAAAAGAAGCGTGGCCAGGCCTTCGCGCTCTACGGTCTTGTGGCAGTGCTTGCGCCATCCCTTGGGCCGACGATCGGCGGCTGGATCACCGACAACTACTCCTGGCGATGGATCTTCTATATCAATCTGCCCGTCGGCATCCTCGCGTTCTTTCTGGTCAGCCGCCTGGTCCAGGATCCGCCCTGGATCAAAGCAGATCGTGCCAATCTCAGAAAACTGGACTACATCGGCCTCGGCCTGCTCACGGTCGCCATGGGCGGTATGCAGATCATGCTCGATAAGGGTGAAGAGAACGACTGGTTTGCCTCCAACTTCATCCGCATCTCCTGCCTTCTATTTGTTGCGGGTATGACCGGTCTGATCTGGTGGCAGTGGCGTGCTAAGAATCCCATCATGAACTTGCGTCTATTCAAGTACAAGAATTTCGCTATCTGTTGTTTCCTCATGATTCTGGTCGGCGGCGTTCTGAATGCTGCAACTGTACTTGAGCCTCAGTTTCTACAGCAGCTTATGGGCTACACGGCAACCCGCGCCGGAGAGGCGCTCGCAGGCGGAGGAGTTGCGCTGCTCGTCGTTATGCCCCTGGCAGGAATAGCTACCGGCAGATTTCCGGCGAGAAACATGGCTGCATTCGGTTTTGCCTGCTTCGCCGGCGCGTTCTATTACACCTCCACGCACTTCACGCTCACCATGACCTTCGGCTTTGCCTCCTGGTTGCGAATTCTTCAGATGTTCGCGATTCCTTTCGCCTTCATCGCCATCACTACCGCGGCTTATGTCGGACTTCCGAAAGAGGCAAGCAACCAGGTCTCGGGGATCATCAACTTCGTTCGCAACGTTGGCGGCAGCATCTTCATTGCCATTACTGGAGCGATCGTCACCAACCGTTCTCTCTTCCACCAGGCGCGCCTGCAGGAGTCCATGCAGCCTGGCAATCCTGCCTTCGTCAACCGAGTCAACGCGCTTACCTCTTACTTTGGCGGTAGCGGCAAAGGGCCCGGACCCGGCCAGATGGCACAGGCTGCTATTTATCAGCAACTCAATCAGCAGGCTGCTGCGCAGGCTTATCAGGACATCTACCGGCTGCTCTGTTGGATGGCGGTGGGCATGGTGGTATGCGCCTTCATTCTAAGCAAGAACAAGCCCGGACAGGGCGCCCCCGCAGGGGAAGCAATGCACTAGCAACCGACCTCACCATCAGGCCAGTATCGCCGGATGAAATTGCACTTCTAAGGCTCCCAATGGTGTGCGAGGCCATAAATCTGACGGACGTTATTTCAATCAGGAGATGAGGGTAAGGCGGCCAAGTGCGGAGACCACCGGAAAGCCCAGCAGTGCGTTGGTCTGACGCTTGATTTCAGCGATGTAGAGATTCTGGTCTGCCGTGACGTAGACGGCGACATTGTGCATTACCGCTCGACCAATGGTAAGAACAGGGATGAGCCCGGGTTGCGCGGAGAAGGCGCCGCCTCCGTAGCCGTGAAGGATCGCCGTCCCCTCAAGCATCGTGACCCCCCAGTTCTTCGCGGTGGTCGCAGAGAGTACTGAAAGCTCCGCTCCCGTGTCAAGTTGCGCGAAAAACGGCTTTCCGCCGACGCTGACCGGATATTCGAGGCCAGTTCGTGGAAGCGTGAATTCGCCGCTTATCTGGACGGTCTGGGCTGGAACGTGCTGCAGGAGTGCGGCTAAGTGACGCTTCTCCTGGATGCTCTTACCTCCATCTTCCATCCTGGCGCCCCAGGTCTTGTCGATGATGTCGTACATCTGTGCCGATGCTCCGTATTGGGATTGCTTCATGGCATTCTCCCCGAGAGTTTCCAGCGCCTCTTCGACCTGTTGGGGAGTGAGCGATGCCGTGGTGGAATTCGCTGCTTTGACCAATGGCTTAATGGCGTCTTCAAAGCGGCCGACATGGAACGCCAGCATACCCAGAAAATACAAGTGCTGCTCGGTGGTCAGATTCTGAGCCTGTCCGAGTCGGCTCTGGAACTCCAGGTAGCGATCTTCATCGAGCAGTTGCTGAAGAGTAGCTGCTGTCACCGGCGAGGCGGACTGAGCGGACGCCAGGGAGACCGCAAGCAAAAGTGCAAGAACCATAATAGGACAGCCTTTGCGTGCAGTCATTGTTTTGAGGTTGGACAGCGTGTAGTTTTTCATCCGACGGTACCTTCTTCGGGCATACTCAATCGTCAAATAGAGGATATCCTTTTGTGGTGAGACACCATTGCTCAAGCCATCACAGCGGTGTCGACCGTAGCACTGAGTTGACCCATGACAACCCCCGACGATCAATTCGGCCCCAATGAGGATGCGCAGTCAAACGAGCCAACGACTGCCCAGGCAATAACCGCCGATTTTCGTCGTGACCTAGCGTTCCCAAAGCTCTCTGAGGAGATGGTTCAGCGACAGCGAGGTCGCACTCTTTCTCGGAGCGGTGATGAAGTATGAGGTGACTGAACTGGTAGACCCCGAGTTCAATGTCGTGTCGAAGGTGCCGAAGAGCGCACTGGCTATGCTGACTCCGCCGGCCAAACAGTGAGCGTGAGTCTCAACTGAAAAAAATATAAAGACGGTCCTTGCTGTATAAGGGCCGTTTTTACATAGTGTTGCTGGTCAAAGACCAGAGCGGGAACGGTTTGTATAGAAGCAGCTCCGTATTTATACGGATTTCACAAATCAGAAATGTCCTTCATAGTAAAGGAACCCCTAACCAAGAGGTTCCTACGTGAATTGGACTTGCTTCCTTCCAGACCAGCGCAGAGTTGTATTTAGGCTCCTGATCCTGCTTTTGACGGTGCATATGGCTGTTGCTCAGACGTCTACGACCGGTGCGATCCGCGGTACAGTGACCGACCCACAAGGTGCTGTCATCTCCTCCGCAACCGTGACAGTAAAGTCTGAAGGAACAGGCTCAGTGCGCACGGTACCGACAGACAAGGCCGGTCAGTACACAGTAGGTCTGCTGCCGCCAGGAAGCTACACGGTGACAATTGCTGCTCCTGGGTTCAAAACGGAGAACCCCGGCGTGATCACCGTAACGGTAACAGAAACGGCTCGTGCAGATGCCCAGCTGGTCTTGGGCAGCCAGAACGAGACGGTAGAAGTAAGTTCACAGGGGCCGGCACTGCAGGTGGAAAATGCGACTCTGGGTACCGTGGTGGACGGTTCCGTGATTCGGGATCTGCCGCTGACGAACCGCAACTACACGCAGGTTCTGACCATGTCCGCTGGCATCACCGGAGACCTCAACAACGCAGCCACGCTGGGCAAGGGCACTCCCGACGTATATGTCAACGGCGCCAGCAGCATTAGCAACAACTTTCACATGGACGGCGCCGACGTTAATAACTTCGGATCAGGCCGTGCGGGTGACTTTGTGCAACAGGCTGGTATCCCGATCCCCAGCCCGGACGCACTGCAGGAGTTTAAGATCCAGACGACCAACTACGACGCAGGCTTCGGGCGCGATGCAGGCGCGAACGTCGATGTTGTAACTAAAACAGGAACAAATAAGTTTCATGGCGCAATCTGGGAGTTCTTCCGCAACGACGTTCTGAACGCCAACGACACCTTCCTGAAGATCGCCGGACAGCCTCGTCCCGCCATGAAGCAGAACCAGTTTGGCGCAACGATTGGCGGTCCCATCATCAAAGACAAGCTCTTCTTCTTTGGCACCTATCAGGGAACACGCCAGGTCAACGGACTCAGCGCCAGTTCGCTGCAGACCGTCTCTTT